>Cinder_p2__coassemble_1154_pt1 | contig 132175 bp, 102 predicted proteins | sample Cinder_p2__metabat2_low_PE_021 | metagenome-assembled genome bin Cinder_p2
GGGTATACACGCTTTCCAGGCGTGCCTCTTCAACCACTCGAGCACCTCTCCTTTTTCAAGGACTCCTTTTGAAATCGGGTGCAAATTACGAAAAAAATGCGAATCCACCGAGATTTCTGCTACAAATGTATTCTTTTTTTTGTTCTTCCACTGCATTCCATTCATTTTAATCTCGCCCAACGTCACAAAATTAATAAACTTTAAAACCTAAGAGAGGTTATTTGAGCATTCCAAACACTTTTAAAGCATTCTGAGCAGTTAATTTCGAGGTTTCTTCAGGCGATTTCCCATAAATCTCGGCAAGTTTCAGTAGTGTATAGTGCACATAAGAGCTTTCGTTGCGTTTTCCCCTAAAGGGTACCGGGGTGAGATAAGGCGAATCTGTCTCCAACACGATTCTATCCAAAGGAACGTGAGACAAGACGTTGGGTAAGGTAGATTTCTTAAAGGTGACCACACCGTTGATGCCGATCATAAAATCCGGAAACTCCATCATCAGCGCAGCTTCATCTACATCACCCGTGAAGCTATGGAAAATACCCCTCAACCCGCTGTTCTTATAAGGCAGCAACACCTTATATATATAGCTGAAAGCTTCGCGGCTGTGTATCACAATGGGAAGATTGAATTCCAATGCCCATTCCACTTGTTTTTCAAACGCAACAAGCTGCTCTTGCAAGAAAGTTTTATCCCAATAGAGATCAAGTCCGATTTCACCGATGGCCACGAAGCGGTTTTCAGTCTTCAGCCAGCGCAGCACCCCTTCCAATTCTTCTTCATACCGAGTATCTACAGACGTAGGATGCAACCCTATCATCGGATAACACAGCTCTTTATATGCATCACACACCCGAAGCAAGGGTTCAACGGTTGTACTGTCAATATTAGGCATAAATATATGAGACACACCTGCTTCCACTGCACGGTGAATCACCTCGGGCAAATCATCCGAGAATTCTTCCAAAAACAGATGCGAATGAGAATCCACTAATTGTATCATATACGCTACTTTCTATTCTTTTCATTGGTACGATAATAATAGACCACCCCGTAGTCTCTGCATAAATTCAGCCGCTTCTCATCGGGCATCACCTCTGCATATTTCTGTTCTATCTGATTCCAGCAGTCCAATATCAGTTTATCCGCCTCTTCTCTCATGGCAGACAACTCATCCAGACTTTTAGCCGTAAGTCCTTGCAGGTTCTTCTGCTTTTCATAGCTTTCCATAAAGATATCATAATGCACCTTCACCTTAGCTATGGTAGGATTATAAATAGGAATACCTCCCTGCGACAAACGTTTCTCTTCACCTTGAATGATACGTCTACCCCACTCTGCCAGCGAAGACTCTGTAGTAAGGTCGGGCAAAGTATGATTTTGCTGGTCCAGTCCATAATAAGCCTTATGCGCCAACCGCACTTCCGCCCGGATAACAGCCAGATTCAGCACTTGAATAAAGTGCGAGATAAACAGACGGGCATTTTTCACATGTCCCTGATGCTTTCTTCCTGCCTGCGCCTGACGCTCATAGCACTCTGCATAATACTGTTGGGCAGATTCAAATTTACGAAGAAAGCTGCGTACGGCAGACAATGTCTTCAATGAAACCGCCAAATCGTACATATTACACGTATCCGATTTTACGACTACAGCTTTCAGCGCTCGTAATCTGGCTTGATCTGTATTGGGAAGTCTTCTATAAGGCATGTTTTTCAGTATACTAGGTAATTAACCACTAAGCCTGACGCACCATCAGTTTCTCCATCAGTCGTTCCAGCTCTTTTTTGGCAGACACATCCACACTGACCAACTGCAAACTTTGCATGGCCCGAGCTGTATAAGCAGCAATCTGCTCCTCACACATCCGGCGCACACCAATCTGATTATACAGTTCTGTCACTGCAGCGATTTTCACTTCAGGTACATAAGAACGGCATTCCATCCAAGAATGCAGCACAGCCAGTTGGTCGGCCCCAGCATGCTCTAAAGCTTTAATCAACAGGTACGTCTTTTTATTACACAAGATATCCCCACCGATATTCTTGCCGAACACCTTAGTATCACCATACACATCCAGCAAGTCATCTTTCAATTGAAATGCCACACCTAGATTCATACCGAAGTCGTATAAGCGGCCGGCATCCTCGGCAGAAGCCCCTGCAAGGATAGCACCAATCTTCAGACTGGCAGCCAGCAACACCGAAGTCTTAAGGCGAATCATTTCCAGATATTCGGTCTCTGTTACATCATTCCTATTTTCAAATTCCATATCCAGTTGCTGCCCTTCACAGATTTCCAATGCCGTCAGGCTAAACAGATCCATCACCTCTTTCAGTTTGTCAGCATTACACTGAGCCATAAACTGATAAGCCAACACCAACATGGCATCGCCAGAAAGAATAGCTGTATTATCATTCCATACCTTATGTACGGTAGCCTTTCCCCGACGTTTATCGGCCCGATCCATCAAATCATCGTGCAGCAACGTATAATTATGATACACCTCTATACCCGTAGCAGGTCCCAAGATAGATTTCACATCCTCTTGATACAGATTATAAGCCATCAGCATCAGTACAGGTCTGATGCGTTTGCCACCCAATGAAAGCACATACGACACGGGGTCGTACAATCCCTGTGGGGTACGTTCAAATTTCAGTTCCGTCAAATGAGCATTTACAATATCAAGAAGTTCTGTTGTAGTATACATAACTAGTAGGATTTATATAAATAGGAGATTATAATAAACGAAAAAGGCTGCACGCGGCAGCCTTTTCCCTTATGATTATTTTATTACTGCAATCTAAACATTACAGGCACCGTATATTTTACGCGTACGGGTTTACCGCGCTGCATACCCGGTTTCCACTTAGGCATGGTACCGATTACGCGGAGAGCTTCCTTATCCAAATAAGGGTCAACGCCTCTCAATACCTTTGCATCTACGATACTACCGTCCTTGTTTACAACGAATTGCACTGTAACACGACCCTGTGTACCGTTTTCCTGTGCGATGGTAGGATATTTGATATTCTTGCTCAAGAACTGCATCAAACCAGCCATACCGCCATTCGGGAATTCAGGCATTTGTTCTACCACTTCGAAGATGGTCTGTTCTTCCGGTTCTTCTTCTTCCACTTCTACAGGCACATACTTGATTTCTACAGCCTGTCCTGTATCTTCCGTAGATGCGATAACTGTCTCTTCTACATCAGCATCATCTTCTACGATGGTCAATGTTTCTGCAATGGCCGGAGCCTCGGGAGGAGGCGGAGGGGTAGCCATTTCAGGTTGTTCCGTGATCGGAATCTCAATTTCTTCCTCAAATACGAGATCGGTAACTGCCTGGCTCATATCAATCTTGACATCACGTTTAGTCCATTCAAACGCAACGAACATGAAAGCGAGCACAATCACATAACCGACCAGCAGCCATGTAGACTTCTTGTTCTCCAAGTCTGCCTTAGGTGTTTTTTTAACTTCCATACTATGTTAATTTAAAAATGGTGTTCCAATTGTTTTGCGCAAATATAACGCTTTTATTTTTATGAGGTAATCTTTCCGGTGTTTTTTCTTGGCGGAACGTATATTTTTGTATTTTTTTAATCCTATAGTCCATCCGTTTACCATTTCTTCACTCCCACTCAGCCAGGGATGCCGGCCACATCCGCACCCCAATTACCGCCAGTCAAGCTCTTCCGCAATGCCTACCCCCCCTCCTTCCCGATGCCCTTCAGAAAATTAACCGACAGCAACCGATAGATTTAAAAAAAAGGCGTATCTTTGGCAAGAAAATCACGTTAAATTCTACTTTAATATATATAGTATATGAAAAAGATAACGATTGCCATCGACGGCTTTTCATCTTGTGGCAAAAGCACTATGGCCAAAGACTTAGCCCGAGAAATCGGATATATTTACATCGACAGTGGCGCCATGTATCGCGCCGTAACCCTCTATGCATTAGACAACGGATTGTTCCATGGAAACGAAATCGAAACAGAACGCCTGAAAAACGACATGCAGCAGATCCACATCACCTTCCAGCTCAATCCTGATACAGGCAAGCCCGATACGTATCTGAATGGCACATGCGTAGAACAGCGCATCCGCACCATGGAGGTATCTTCACACGTCAGCCCCATTGCCGCCCTCGATTTCGTACGCGAAGCCATGGTAGCCCAGCAGCAGGAAATGGGCAAGGCCAAAGGCATCGTTATGGACGGACGAGACATCGGTACTACCGTATTTCCGGATGCCGAACTGAAAATTTTCGTTACTGCCTCTGCCGAAATACGTGCACAGCGCCGTTACGACGAGTTGAAAGCCAAAGGCGAGGCAGCCAGTTTGGCAGACATCCTGGAAAATGTGAAGCAACGCGATTACATAGATCAGCACCGCGAAGTAAGCCCCCTAAAGAAGGCCGATGACGCCTTGCTGCTCGACAACAGCCACTTGACCATCGCCCAACAGAAAGAATGGCTGTCTGAACAGTTTCAAAGGATAATCCAATCAATCTGACCACCTATGACCCACATAGAAATTGATCACGAATCAGGCTTTTGCTTCGGAGTAGTGACAGCCATACATAAGGCGGAAGAAGAATTGGCCAAGGGCGGCATTCTCTACTGCCTGGGAGATATCGTGCACAATAGCCGGGAGGTAGAACGACTGAAAGCCATGGGACTTATCACCATCAATCATGAAGAATTCAAGCAGTTGCATGGCGTAAAAGTATTGCTCAGAGCCCACGGCGAGCCTCCCGAGACTTATGAAATAGCCCGTAAAAACGAAATAGAAATCATTGATGCCACCTGTCCGGTAGTGCTACGCCTGCAAAAACGCATCAAGCAAGCCTACATAGAAGAGAGTCAGAACAAAAAACAAATCGTAATCTACGGCAAAAACGGACATGCAGAAGTATTGGGGCTGGTAGGACAAACCTGCGGAGAAGCCATCGTCATAGAAAAGCTGGAAGAAGCCAAATCGCTGAATCTACAGCAAAGCATCTGCCTATACTCGCAGACCACCAAATCACTCGATGAATTTCGACAAATTGTGGAATACATCCAGACGCATATCTCGCCTGAAGTCACCTTCGAGTATTACGACACCATCTGCCGGCAAGTGGCCAATCGCATCCCCAACATCCGACAGTTTGCCGGTTCACATGATTTAGTGTTCTTCGTAAGTGGCAAAAAAAGTTCCAACGGCAAAATGCTGTTTGCAGAATGCCTCAAGGTAAACCCCAATTCCCACCTGATAGACAGTCCGGAAGAAATAAACCCTGCTTTACTGACCGGCGTACAGTCAATCGGTATCTGTGGAGCCACCTCTACCCCCAAATGGCTGATGGAAGAAATATCCAAAGCTATATATGATATTGTAAATTAACGAAAATTATTATCCACACCCTTAGCTTTTTGCTAAATTTGCGGCCATTACTAATAGATATAAAACAAATATTATGGGAATAGTAAAATGCATCGGTATTCTAACATCCGGAGGAGATGCTCCTGGTATGAATGCAGCTATCCGTGCGGTAACTCGTGCCGCCATCTACAACGGATTGGAAGTTAAAGGTATATACAGAGGCTACAAAGGATTAGTGACCGGTGAAATCAAAGAGTTCAAAAGTCAGAATGTAAGTAATATCATACAGCTTGGAGGCACCATTCTAAAGACAGCACGCTGTAAGGAATTCAAGACACCGGAAGGCAGACAGATGGCCTATGACAACATGAAGAAAGAAGGTATCGATGCGCTGGTAGTAATCGGCGGAGACGGCTCGCTTAGCGGAGCACGCATCTTCGCTCAAGAATTCGATGTGCCTTGTATCGGATTGCCCGGTACCATAGACAACGACCTTTATGGTACAGACACCACCATAGGCTACGACACAGCACTGAACACCATTTTGGATGCAGTAGATAAAATCCGCGATACAGCCACCTCGCACGAAAGACTTTTCTTCGTAGAAGTAATGGGACGAGACGCCGGTTTCCTGGCACTGAACGGAGCCATTGCTTCAGGTGCTGAAGCAGCTATTATTCCAGAATTCAATACTGAAGTCGACCAACTGGAAGAATTCATCAAGAACGGCTTCAGAAAATCCAAGAACAGCAGTATCGTACTGGTGGCTGAAAGCGAATTGACCGGCGGTGCCATGCACTATGCCGAGCGTGTGAAAAACGAATATCCACAATACGATGTACGTGTCACCATCCTGGGCCACCTGCAACGTGGAGGTAGTCCTACGGCCCACGACCGCATCTTGGCCAGCCGATTGGGAGCTGCCGCCATTGATGCCATCATGGAAGGCCAGCGCAATGTCATGATAGGAATAGAGCATGATGAGATAGTCTACGTACCTTTCACCAAAGCTATCAAAAACGACAAGCCCATTAAAAAAGATTTGGTCAATGTACTCCGTGCACTCTCCATCTGACAACCACACCCTTAAAACAACAGAAAGCCTCGCCTGCCCGGTGAGGCTTTCTTGTTTCCGCACAGCCAGAATGAAAAAATACCCCAAAGCATCCCCGAAAACAATGACAAACTCAGATAAAGCTGAATAAAGCACTTCAACTTCCCAAACCAAACCGCATAAAGACCTCCCGAACAATCAATAAACAGCATCTAATATTTGGAAATAAGAAAGAAAACCGTGACTTTTGCAAATAAATAATCCAATATCACACCATTTTTATGAAACATCCTACAGCGAATTCCTCCCTGCATTTACAAGAACAACAGCTTCTACTACGCATGGAATATGAATACGAAAAAGAAGAATTCAAGCGACAAACAGAAACTATGGGTGTGGCACGCAAGGTAAAAAGAGGCTTATGCTGGTATCCCATTACGACGGGACGAAGCTACTACAATTCGCTCAACCAGCTGGTATTAGAAGTCAGCCGTCAGGAAGATACCGACATTGAACATAACTTTGAATTCGGACGCCCCGTATGCTTCTTCCGGCAAACAGCCGATGGAAGCATCTCATATTACCACTTTCAAGGCACAGTAAGCTATGCAGACGACAGCCGCATGGTAGTGGCGATGCCGGGCACAGGAGCCATTCTAGATCTGCAAGAAGCCGACCACCTGGGCGTGCAACTGTATTTCGATGAAACCAGCTACCGCACCATGTTCGACGCTCTCCATGCCGTGACATCTGCCAAAGGAAACCGGCTGGCCGAATTGAAAGAAATCCTGATAGGAAACGCCAGACCTGCTTTCAGAGAATTATTTCCTGCAAGATTTCCCTGGCTAAACGCTACACAGGAAGCAGCCGTCAACCGCGTGCTTTGCGCCAAAGATGTGGCTATCGTTCACGGACCTCCCGGCACCGGAAAAACCACCACCCTGGTAGAGGCCATCTACGAAACACTGCATAGAGAGCCACAAGTACTGGTATGCGCTCAAAGCAACACAGCTGTAGACTGGATTTCAGAAAAACTGGTAGACCGGGGCGTAAACGTACTCCGCATAGGCAACCCCACCCGAGTAAACGACAAGATGCTTTCCTTTACCTACGAACGTCGGTTCGAAGGACACCCTCTGTACCCCGAATTATGGAGCATCCGGAAGGAATTGAGACAGTTGGGCGGAAAAGCCCGTAAAGGCAATTACAACGAACGCGAAAGCATACGCAGCCGCATGTCGCGCTTACGCGACCGCGCCACAGCACTGGAACTGCAAATCAATACAGCATTGTTCGACAGCGCCCACGTGATAGCCTCTACCCTTATCAGCAGTAACCACCGGCTCCTGAACGGACACAGATTCGGTACCCTCTTCATCGATGAAGGTGCACAAGCCCTGGAAGCAGCCTGCTGGACAGCCATCCAAAAAGCAGACCGGGTAATTCTGGCAGGCGACCACCAACAGCTACCACCTACCATCCAATGCTGCGAAGCCGCTCGCCGAGGACTGGACCATACGCTTTTAGAACAGGTAGCCCTGCACAAGCCAGAAGCCGTATCTCTGCTAAAAATACAATACCGCATGAACGAGGCACTGATGCACTTTTCTTCCGAGTGGTTTTACAACGGATTGCTGGAAGCCGCTCCTGAAGTCAAGCACCGAAGCATTCTGGACTGGGATTCACCCATCACCTGGATAGATACGTCCGAGATGGAATTCAAGGAAGAATTCATCGGTGAAAGTTTCGGAAGAATCAACAAGCAAGAAGCCGACTTGCTTATCCGCCAACTCGAAACATACATCCAGCGCATCGGTAGCGAACGCATACTGGAAGAGCGAATCGACATCGGCATCATCTCGCCCTATAAAGCACAGGTGCAATACCTCCGGGCAAAGATTCGCAGCAATGCAGCACTCCGCCCTTTCCGCTCACTGCTTACTGTCAATACGGTAGATGGTTTCCAAGGACAGGAAAGAGATGTGATATTCATCAGTCTGGTCAGAGCCAACGAAAAAGGAGAAATCGGTTTCCTGAGAGATTTACGCAGAATGAATGTGGCCATCACACGCGCCAAAATGAAGCTGGTTATCCTGGGCGATGCACCCACTCTGAAAAGACATACATTCTACAAACGATTACTGGAATACATCACTGCACAGAATCAAACAGAATACACTGACAGCTAATCAACACAGCGGAATCAATGCTTGCAAAAGCCCTTATTCATCAAACATAATCAAAATGTAAAAGCATAACCAACACAGACTTTCAGGAAATGGGCGATTCAAGACTTTCAGAGCAGATGATAAAAAAAAAGGAGTACCGCTGTACTCCAACCTTTGTTAACCTTAAATCTAATACTATGAAAAACACATTGCAAAGGTACGGCTTTTTCCACAACCTGCAAATTATACAAGAAAAAACGTATGCTATATAACATGAATTAAGAATAAAGGGCAGATTTATAAAATAATCCGCCCTTTATTTTAACAGTTCTGCCTCAACAAAACCTTTTATTCCTCATCCAAGAGAATTTCCAGAATCTGGCAAGCCGCCTTTGCCACCGGAGTACCCGGACCAAAGATAGCAGCCACACCGGCCTTATACAAGAAGTCATAATCCTGAGCCGGAATCACACCACCGGCAATCACCACGATATCTTCACGGCCTAACTTCTTCAACTCTTCGATAATCTGCGGCACCAATGTCTTGTGTCCGGCAGCCAGTGAAGAAACCCCTACTACATGCACGTCGTTTTCCACTGCCTCGCGAGCTGCCTCTGCCGGCGTTTGGAACAACGGTCCCATATCTACGTCGAAGCCACAATCGGCATAGCCGGTAGCCACAACCTTAGCACCACGGTCGTGTCCGTCCTGTCCCATCTTGGCAATCATGATACGCGGCTGACGACCCTCCTGTTTAGCGAACTTCTCGGCCAATTCACACGCACGCTTGAAGTCCTTGTCATTTTTACTTTCTGAAGAATACACGCCTGAAATAGTTCTGATTATTGCTTTATAACGTCCTACTACCTTTTCGCAAGCATAAGAGATTTCACCCAGCGTAGCACGCACACGGGCAGCCTCCACAGCCAGTTCCAGCAAATTACCCTCACCGGTTTCCACACACTTGGTGATCGCTTCCAGAGCCTTGTCCACATCCGCCTGGTTACGTCCTTCCTTCAAGATTCTCAAGTTTTCAATCTGTTCCTGGCGCACCGCCGTATTGTCGATTTCAAGGATATCAATCGGAGCTTCTTTCTCCAGACGATACTTATTCACACCCACAATAGTCTGCGAACCACTGTCGATACGAGCCTGCGTACGGGCAGCCGCCTCTTCGATACGCATCTTAGGAATACCGGTTTCGATAGCCTTTGCCATACCACCCAGTTTTTCAATTTCCTGAATGTGTTCCCAAGCACTGTGAGCTATTTCATTAGTCAGAGATTCCACGTAGTAAGAGCCGCCCCACGGGTCTACGTTCTTACAGATGTAAGTCTCCTCCTGAATATAAATCTGCGTATTACGGGCAATACGGGCCGAGAAGTCGGTAGGCAAAGCGATCGCCTCATCCAGCGCATTGGTATGCAGAGACTGCGTATGTCCCAATGCTGCCGCCATTGCTTCGATACAAGTACGTCCCACATTGTTGAAGGGGTCTTGTTCTGTCAGCGACCAGCCTGAAGTCTGAGAGTGCGTACGCAAAGCCAGCGATTTAGGATTCTTCGGATTGAACTGCTTCACAATCTTAGCCCACAGCATACGTGCAGCACGCATCTTGGCTATTTCCATAAAATGGTTCGTACCGATAGCCCAGAAGAACGACAGACGCGGAGCAAACGCATCAATATCAATGCCTGCAGCCACACCGGCACGGAGATATTCCAAACCGTCGGCCAACGTATAAGCCAATTCGATATCCGCAGTAGCACCGGCTTCCTGCATATGATAGCCCGAGATAGAGATAGAATTGAACTTAGGCATCTTCTGAGAAGTATATTCAAAAATATCCGAGATAATCTTCATAGAGAATGCAGGCGGATAGATATACGTGTTGCGCACCATGAATTCCTTCAAGATATCATTCTGAATAGTACCAGCCATTTCTTCCAGTTGGGCACCTTGCTCCAGTCCGGCATTGATATAGAATGCCATCACCGGCAATACAGCTCCGTTCATGGTCATGGATACAGACATCTTGTTCAAAGGAATACCATCGAACAAAACCTTCATATTTTCCAATGAGCAGATAGATACACCAGCCTTACCCACATCACCTACCACACGTTCGTGGTCGGGGTCATAACCACGGTGAGTAGCCAAGTCGAACGCCACCGACAATCCCTTCTGACCACTGGCCAGGTTACGACGATAGAAAGCATTCGATTCCTCGGCAGTAGAGAATCCGGCATACTGACGAATGGTCCACGGACGCAACGTATACATTACAGAATACGGGCCACGAAGATACGGAGGAATACCTGCTGCAAAATCCAGGTGTTCCATTCCTTCCAAGTCTTCTTTGGTATAAACAGGCTTCACTTCAATGTGTTCCGGCGTTTTCCAGTCAGCATGGATGCCGTTAGCCTTTTGCCACTCAGCGCCATTTACAGGCTGAAAAGCAGCATAAATATCTAGGTTTTTAAAATCTTTTCTCATGACTAATTCGTTAACTCAATAACTTCTTGTTATAATCTCTCAAGGTTTCCAGCACATTTACGCGCACATGGATGAAGTTTTCGATGCCTGCAGCCTTCAGTTCCTCCATGCAAGCCGGTGCACCGGCTACAATGAACATGGCACGTCCGTTCAAAGCCTGGAAAGCAGGAACAGCATATTCAGCGTACTCATCATCGCTAGAGCACAATACCACCACGTCAGCCTTGGCAGCCATAGCCGCTTCCACCCCTTCTTCTACCGTGGCGAAGCCCAAGTTATCTACCACCTCATAACCGGCACAAGCCAAGAAGTTACAAGAGAATTGCGCACGAGCCTGACGCATAGCCAGATTACCGATAGTCAGCATAAACGCCTTCGGACGCTTGCCGCTGGCTTCCGTTTCCAGTCGCAAAGCTTCAAATTCGCTGGCCGCACGGTCAAAATTCAGTGTAGGCACATCCTTTTCGCACGTATCCTGTCCGCCGCAGCAGCATTTTTTCTCCACCGGCTGTTTGCCGTCGGCCTTTTCGTTAAAGTTGGGGAACTGGTTTGTACCCAGCAATACCTCCTTGCGTTTGGCCACGGCAGCATGACGGGCTGCATTGCTTTCATTAACGGCAGCCTGCACTTTACCAGCTTTCACAGCCGCATAGAATCCGCCCACTTCTTCCACAGCGAGGAAGAGTTCCCACGCCTGTTTGGCAATAGCTACGGTCAGATTTTCGATGTAATAAGAACCGGCAGCCGGGTCAATCACCTTATCAAAGTGAGATTCCTCCTTCAGCAGCAACTGCTGGTTGCGAGCCATGCGTTCAGAGAACTCATCCGGAGTCTGGTAAGCCTGGTCGAACGGCACCACCGTCATAGAATCCACACCAGCCAATGCCGCACTCATAGCCTCAGTCTGCGTACGCAGCAGATTGACATGAGCATCAAACAAAGTCAGATTAAACGAAGAAGTCTCAGCGTGCACCTTCATCTTGGCAGCCTCCTTGTCGGCAGCCTCGTAAGAAGCCACGATATTGGCCCACAGCATACGAGCCGCACGGAACTTGGCTATTTCCAGGAAATAGTTCGAGCTGATACCGAAATTAAACTTGATGCGCTTGGCCACCTCTGCCGCCGGAATGCCAGCTTCGGTCAGCTGGTTCATATACTCGTTACCCCACGCCAAGGCATACCCCAACTCCTGGTAGATATACGCACCGGCATTATTGAGTGTAAGCGCATTGACATGAATCACTCTATATAACGGAAGAGCAGCCGCGGCCTCGATCAGCGCCTTGGCCGAAGCCACCAGTTCGCCCTTCTCCTTGCCTTTGGCCAGCATCTTATTGAGATAATCAAAATTGATAGAACCCTGCAATTTATTCAAGTCATATCCCTTCTTCTGGTAATACCCTACCAGCAGCGTAGCCAGTTCGGCCACGTGACCTTGACAAGTAGCAAAGTTCAGTTCCACACAATCCGCGCAAATATCCTTCAGCAAAGTTTCAATAAAAGCTTCGCTCAAATCTTTAGCCCGAAGATGGAATGAAAGAGAATCAACACCTTTATTCAGGATATCGAGTGCTTTGGCATTGGCTTCCGTAGGGTCTTCCACCATGATTTCCTGGCGCACCAGCCATTCGTTGTTGTTTTTCTTGGTACCTCTAAGGTAAGGGAACTCGCCCGGAAGCGCATTCACGGTCTTCAGACCCTCCAGGTCTTCCATCCGGTAGAAAGGTTTCACCTTGAATCCTTCGTTTGTCTTCCAAACAAGTTTCTTCTCGAAATCAGCCCCTTTCAGGTCGGCTGTTACTTTTTCCATCCACTTTTCGGTGGAAACCGGAGAAAAGTCTGAGAAGAGTTTTTCTTTACTGTCTGCCATAGTTTATTAAATATTTAAATAGATGAATACTATTTATTGTGTCAACAATAGTAGTGCAAATATACTGAAATAGTTGATATAAGGCTTCATTTTATCTTTTTTTTCGCACCTTTAAGAGTCAAAGATAAAAAATGCGGTTTTGTTTTGCCACGTGCCACCGATTGAGTACCTTTGCACGAAAATTCAAAAACTATTGAGATAAGTAAAGATTAACTATGAATTGGTTAGACAGTTTGTTATGGGATCCCTCATCAGTGGCTCACATCGTCTGCTTGTATGCATTCGTTATCTCCGTGGGCGTGATGCTGGGTAAAATCAAGATTTTCGGTGTATCGCTGGGCGTTACGTTCGTGCTCTTTGCCGGCATCTTGATGGGACATTTTGGTTTTACGGGCGAAACACACATCTTACATTTCATCCGTGAGTTTGGTTTAATTTTATTTGTATTCTGCATCGGTCTTCAGGTAGGACCCAGTTTCTTCTCCTCTTTCAAGAAAGGAGGAATGACGCTGAACATGCTAGCTGTGGGTATCGTAGCGCTCAACGTAGTAGTGGCTTTAACCATCTATTTTCTGGCCAACGGCCAAGTGGAGCTGCCGATGATGATTGGTATTCTCTACGGAGCTGTAACCAACACGCCGGGTCTGGGTGCTGCTCAGGAAGCCCTGAACCAACTTAACTACACGGGCGACCCCATTGCCTTGGGTTATGCTTGCTCCTATCCGCTGGGTGTGATTGGCATCATCGGCTCCATCATTGCCGTGCGCTACATCTGCCGTGTAAACTTCAGCAAGGAAGAGCAGGAATTGCAGAACCAGTCTTCAGACACGAAGCACCAGCCTCATATGCTGCATCTGGAAGTTCGCAACGAATCCATCAATGGCAAGACCTTGCTTCAGGTAAAAGAGTTCCTGGGACGTCCGTTTGTATGCTCACGCATCCGTCACGAGGGTCACGTAAGCATCCCCAATCAGGATACCATCTTCCACATCGGCGACCAGCTTTTCATGGTATGTTCAGAAGAAGATGCTGCAGCAGTAACAGCCTTCATCGGCAAGGAGATTCAGGTGGATTGGGAAAAGCAAGACACTCCGCTGGTATCTCGCCGTATTCTGGTAACGAAATCTGAAATCAACGGCAAGAAGCTGGGCGACCTGCATTTCCGCAGCATGTACGATGTCAACATCACCCGCGTCAACCGTTCCGGTATGGATTTGTTTGCCGACCCCAGTCTGGTGTTGCAAGTAGGCGACCGTGTCATGGTAGTAGGTCAGCAAGACGCAGTAGAGCGTGTAGCCAATGTATTGGGTAACCAGCTGAAACGTCTGGATACGCCGAACATCGTAACCATCTTCGTGGGTATCTTCATGGGTATTGTATTGGGCAGTCTGCCTATCGCCTTCCCCGGTATGCCTACTCCGGTAAAACTCGGTCTGGCCGGCGGTCCGCTGGTAGTAGCTATCCTGATTGGCCGTTTTGGTCATAAGCTGCACCTCGTGACCTACACCACCATGAGTGCCAACCTGATGCTGCGCGAGATAGGTATCGTACTCTTCCTGGCCAGCGTAGGTATCGAAGCCGGTGCCCACTTTGTGGAAACGGTAGTCGACGGCGACGGATTATACTATGTAGGTTACGGTTTCCTGATCACCGTAATTCCACTGCTGATTATCGGAACCATAGCCCGTCTGTATTTCAAGGTAAACTACTTCACCCTGATGGGTCTGATAGCCGGTAGTAACACCGACCCCCCCGCACTGGCTTATTCTAACCAGACAGCAGGCAACGATGCCCCGTCGGTAGGTTACTCTACGGTATATCCGCTGACCATGTTCCTGCGTATTCTGGTAGGCCAGATGATTCTGCTGACCATGATGTAATAATACCTCTCCCCTCTACGGGAGAAGCCATCCTAATAAACAGAGCAGCCTATGCCGCGCGACTGTCATCGTCCAGGCATAGGCTGCTCTGTTTATCTATTCCCCCTTAGCTGCAAAAAAATCCACCCCTGTGACCTCTCTTCAGACCTTTATGATGTACCTCCGCTGAAGAAGGCATAAAGCAAGGACGAGAAGAAGAAAAATACAGAATAGCCCGCATGCTAAAAGCTCAAGGCGTACTCACCGAAATAATCTCTCAAAGTACCGGTCTGACAGAAGCAGACATTCTAGGAATCGTGTAAAGCCAGATAAAGGCGAGCTAACTAAAACGGTAGCTCGCCATACCCTTCTGCTTCCGCTTCCCCCAGCATCTCATCAAGCTGCAGATTTTTCAAATCTTTTATCTTGCTGCGATACAATTGTTTGATAGCCTCATCCTCTAACTCCCTCCGCCTGCGTTCGCTCAGTTCCACAAACTCCGGCTCCTGCTCAATGCCCAGGTAACGCCGATGCAGCAGATTGGCGGCGATGCCCGTAGTGGAACTGCCCGCAAAGGGGTCCAGCACCCAGTCATTCGGTTTCGTACTGGCCAAGATGATGCGCGAAAGCAATGCCAGCGGCTTCTGCGTAGGATGCTTGCCACACGACTTCTCCCACTTTCCGATGGCCGGCAACCGCCACACATCCGTCATCTGCTTCCCCTCGTTCAGCTGCTTCATCAATTCATAGTTATAATAATGAGACACCTTCGGCATCTTGCGCGCCCAGATGATAAACTCCGTAGAATACGTAAAGTAGCGGCACGAGATATTGGGCGGCGGATTGGTTTTAGCCCACGTCACCACATTCAGAATCTTAAAGCCCAACTCCGTAAGAGCATTCGCTACACTGAAGATATTATGATACGTACCACTCACCCAAATGGTGCCATTATTCTTCAGCTTATCGCGACAAAGAGCTATCCACTCCCTATTGAAAGCCTCCATATATTCCGGTGTTCCCCCCTTATCCCACTCGCCCTTGTCCACGCTCACCACCTTGCCAGCCTGACAAGAAATGCCCCCGTTACTCAAGAAATAGGGAGGATCGGCAAAAATCATGTCGAACTTAAAACTGAACGACGGCAACAACTGGAATGTGTCGCCGTGAAGAAGGGTAAAATCTTGATTATAGGACTGATACATACTCTAATCATTTTCATTTCGGTGCAAATATCCGAAATGAAAACCACTAAAAACGGAAAAGATCAGAGTTTTATATTTGTTATGATATTTGATCATTATAAAAACTTACAAACAAGCTGAATACCATAGTATAATCTCTTTCAAGCAGTCTGCAGTATTATTAAAAAATGATCTTTATTATTTTAAAATTAGATTAGATGATTAAAGTAGACACCTCCTGTACCTCAATCAAACTCCGGTATTGCTTTTCCAAATCATCATAACTCAAAAACTTTACACGCTTCTTTTCTCTGATATCCTTGAAAGAAGATGTATTATACTTTACCTTGAATTCTTGCTCACGCTTTTTATCAGCCACAATATACATAGCTGTGTAAAAATCTTGCAAATCATTGAATTTACCCAAGGAGTTGATAATATCTGTTGAATGTTCTACTTCGAAAAAAGAGTGTGGCATGATACGTTCGTTAAACCAAATTACATCAATAGTACTACTCCGATGTATCAGCTCTTCGTAACTGAATGACGGTATCTGATGTAACGACCGAAGGTCATCCAAACAACCACTAGCAAAACGTTTATTTTTGTCTTGATTCGGACAGAAGGTTTGCAACTTTTTCAAATTTCCAATAGTCAAGATTAATCCTTGATAATAAGAATGATTAAAATCCTGCACTACTTTAGAAGTCTTGTTAAACTCTGTCTCCTCTACAATACCGTTAGCTTCCAGTTGTTTTCTATGAGATTCTAAAGCATAAAGCCCTGGTTTTATCCGATAAATGCCTTGCGTAGTGCGCACAATTCGGCGAATGGAAGCATGAGGTGTTTTGGTGCCCCACTTACAATCCTCTATCTTAAATGCATTTTGATAAATGTCACCTAAGGTAGCAATTCCACCCAACATCCGAATAGTTTCTATAATAGCTTCATTCTGTGTCATAATTAGTAATTTGGCGATATATTTTAAGTTTTGTTTCAATTACAATAGAAAATAATACCAAGATACAGACTAGCTAGACTGATACTGTTTTATCATAGATGCTAGCATCTGGATATGCTACTAAAAATTTTCTCAATGCTGTTCTAAATAACAGAGGATATTCTTTTCGAATTACCGTATAGACATCCTTTAGCGAGTTACCCTCACCATATAATTGCTGAAATCGAGTTTTAGACTTCTCATCCAAGAAATTCTCAAAAATAGTAGTGAAACTGTTATCTATTTCCACGCTCACTTCTCCCGCACTTTCTTCTTTGCTTTTACCGCCAGAATTGTCTAAATCCAACATTTTATAAAATAAAGAAACATCCCAAAGGTCATGCCTATAAGAAAGAATATCTAATGCATTCTTAAAAAAAGCATGAAGAGAATCTTCTTGAAATATCTGATACAACTGAGAAATAACACGATAATTACCACATCTTCGCGAGATTCCATCAAATGAAAAAAGCAAACAATTTCCTCGTAAATTAAGAGAGGTTCTGCTGCATCCTAAGCATTTGCATATCTGCCAACTATTTTCATTACTAACTATCAGGAGAACAAGCAAATTATCATTAACCTCCCTGATACACATATCACCCACTCGCATAATATTAGTCCGCAGTGCCCCAACAATATCAAAAGGCCCTCTAAGAGTAGAATGCTTATTAACGTAATAAATATTCATAACTCATCTACACAAAATTCAAAAGACGCTCCTTAGACTCGCCTAAAAAATAGGCTTCTATAAAATCCCAACGTTGTTCATCAGTCATCGGTGTAGAGAAGAAATAAGTAAAAATTTCTTCTGAAAAATGATACTTTTCGTAGATACTTTTAAGAATATCATTTTCATATTTTCTACTTCGAATCAGCATATTCAGATAGTACGGATTATTGACACGCACAAATATTGCCGGCTGGTCTCCTCCTAATCGTTGATAATCTGCTACACCCAGACTATTCAAGAATTCGCATAATTTTACTATTTCATCATTGGCATTACAATAAGTACACAACTCCTCATCATGAATATTATTAGCAAAAGCTGATATATAAAGATTAGCCACATTCTCATAGCCATTCTGCATCAATTGAAAAGCATCTTCTGGATGCATTCTACCTTCTTGCGAAGTGAATATACTACAATAAGCCGCTATTTTCCCAGCCAGTCCTTGAGGAGTAGCATACAGCATACGAAAAGTTTCCACGAACTGCTCACGCCTCACACTGTCGTAACTAGAAGGTAATTTACGCTTCATATCCTCAAAGCCAATGCGATGATGCAACATACTCATTTCATTAAGGAACTTATGAGCCTCTTGGAAAAACTCCTCAACCTTCTGATACACATCCCCCACTTTCTTGTGCAAACAAAGCGTTATTTTATTCTTCATTTCCACTTGGAAATCTTTGAATATTTTTCCTTCAGCCAACTTTACCTTAAATTTAGGAAAGCTTATATTCGAGTAGCATTCAGTCCATATTTTATCAGCATCTAACACATAAGTACATTCATTTACATGCTTCAGATAAGGATAGTACAAACGATAAAAATCTCTAGTTTGTTGCAGAGGTACCTCTATAAAGTTTTTACTAAACAAACTCTTCGGACGTACAATCAAGGCATGGAAACGTAGTTTATTTAGCAAATCATTACTCAACAGCAGCAAACAACTTTTCAGATTTTGGTCTATATTATCTTCAGTAGACAATGGGAAAATATAAGCAAAATCAGAAGCTGAAATCAGCATATTTCGTTTTTCACCATTCAATCGATAGATGGCCATCAACTTTTTAAGAACCTGCATTAACTGATACGGTTTAATAGCAGAAAGACCATGCAATTTGCGTATATAGCGAAAATCTTTTTGAGAAAAATCAATCTTGGCAATTCCTTTCATATGAGGATCACGAGCCAAACGACCTATTTCTTGCACATAATCTGACAGACAGCCCGTAGGTGCATGATGGTATACTTCTTGAATGTCAGACACATCAATTCCCATACCGAAAGCTTTAGTAGCACACATTACCGGCTTGCTGCTGTTTCTAAAATCCTCCGCATTCACCCTTTTCACTTCAGGGAATAAAGCAGCATGATAACTTGTTATTTTATCTCGAATGTCTTCTATATCCTCACTAAATACGATAGAGTCGACTGTTCGCTTAAAAGGAAAGTATACAATAGTCTTTCTATGATGGTTTAAGGCCTCCCTAATTCTTTGAACAGTCTTTTTTCGTCGCTCTTCTTCATAATTCTTTGTTATATTTGACTGTTCTATTTCAAAGGTGATATTCTCACGCCTTACTACCCCGATAAATTTAATACAAGGATCCATATTGAGCGAACGAATGGTGTCAAATACCATATCGTTATGGCCTGTTGGGTCCCATACAGCTGTTGCTGTAAGCGCAAAAATAGGAAACGTATTTTTCAGATAACGTTTACTCTTTCTTAAGTAATCACCCAAAAACCAATAATCTACACGGAAATCTCTTCCCCATGTAGTAACGGTATGCGCTTCGTCCACCACCAACAATCCGAGCTTACGATTACCTAAAAAAGTGGTTATGGCATACGACAAAAGTAGCTCGGGAGCTAAATAAAGGATATTAATACTTCCTTCCTGAACCCCTTTTAGAATAGATTCTTTTTCCGTTGCTGTTTTATTGCTATTCAAAGCAGCTACTCCCGAATATCCATGAAGTCCCTCAACTTGGTCGTTCATGAGAGCTACCAATGGAGATACGACGATAGTCAGCAACCCATATTTTTCGGCTAGGTAAATAGCAGAAAGTTGAAACAACAAAGATTTTCCTGCTCCTGTGGGAGAAGTAAGTAACACATTATTTACCCGGTCACTTTTCCCTTGTACAGCGTATTCAGCTTGTTGTATCACTGTCTCTATAATAGAACCTTGAGATATTTCAATGATTTCATGGTTGAGATTCAAATCTTTATAAATTTTAAGATTGCGAAAAGAATCGTATCCCCAAATCCTATTCAATAAATCTACCAATTCTTGTCTGGGTTCTACCTGAAGATTACGTGAAATCAAAGAGATTTGAATCGGTTGATTCATAACTTCTGCGGCTGCCATAAGAGTATAAATCCCTTCTTCCTTGGCTTCTTCTAGTTCTATCGCAAACTGATGATTAGACAACGTCATATTCTGATAGAGTTCTTCCAATACTTTATTCAGCGAGTTATCTTTAGTAGAAATAAGTTTCAGTTTATCGGTATCATACACCAAATTCTGAATCTCGTAGGCTTTAGGTTCTATTAATCTCTTTATGGTGACACACGAACTATCAGAATCGACATAATTATAAATATACTGTACTCTTTGCTCTCCATTCTCACAGATGCAAAAAGAGTAGAAGAGGCTATAGAGAGCGGAATCATTGTCTGTATCCATAAAACTCTCACTGTCAAAATCTGGAATATCAGCGTTTGAAGGATTAGGATACAATTCAAGCATATTATTATCGAGTACACATATTTTTTTCTGCAGTATACCCAATCCGGTAATTTGGGTACACATTTTAATTAGTGACTCACACGTGCAGAGAGCTTTAACAGAAGAAGTATGACAGATGATGGATAACATCAATTGAGTTTCATTGATATTTTCCAAGACTATCTTATCATCCACAATTGCATAACCATCCAACAAATCGAAAGTTTTCCCCAACTCTACAATCAAATTTGGAGAGAATCCTTTCAAAACTATCAAGTCAAAATCCTGACACTCTACATCAATAAAATTCTTAATGAATTCCGCAGTCATATAACTCTATTTTAAATCATTATCCAGCAAATGAAAATCAATTCCAAAAGGCTGATTTTTTGCAAATTCATAAGCTGCTTTTGTTTTCCCGTAAGATAGAATAGAAGTATTCATATTAATAGCCTTTTCATAAAATACTTCATATAGTTTATCGCACAGGGTATTCAAGTATATCTTCGTTTGATTACTTAATTCCTGATTATCCCAAACCTTCAACAAGTCAAACGCACCAAACGTATGATGAGCCAACAATGCCATAGCATAGGCCACAATTGTAGCTTTTCCATTGGCATAATTTTTATTTTCAGGTCTAGACATCAAGAACTTATAGATAATAAGTAAAGCTACGGATTGCTTATAATAAACCTCATCTGGAATCAATTTTCTATCCACAACTCCCTTCATAAACACTCCATACGTAGTGCTGGCACCTTTCACTGCATCATACGGTGTCTGATTCCAATTACACCAGATTTTCGCCACATCCTCTTTGGTGAATCTTTTATGTTTAGGAAACTGATAATCAAAATATTCCTTATCAGACTTGATTTTAAGTCTGTCTCTTTTTTCTGCATACTGCCCTCTCAATCGTTCATAGAACCAATATATAGGATCATTATTGGCATTCGGAATGATTACATGACGAGACAAATCCTCCATAGCCATATTAAATTCATTGCTCACAGAGAAATCAGAATACTTCACTTTATTTTGGAAATTCGACGACATGGTGATATTACCAGATATTTTTTCTATTTCATCGCTAATGATTAGTTTCACTTGCACAAATACTCCCAATAAATTCACTTTTTTACTAGGGTCTTTACTTGCATCACTTAAGACTTTTGAATTATAAATTACAGCCGTAGTCTGTCCACCATTAATAATTCTAAAATCAAAAATCTTTTTAAGTGTACCCATAGTAATGTATTGAGATGCACCATTATTTTCAGGATCAGTAATATCTGTTTTATCTTTGACTATATCAGAGTCTATGCCAGTGGCCAAGGCAGTAATACCATTGTTGTATGCTAGAAACATTTCATTACTCTTACGCAGAGTTTCCAGCATGGCAACATTCGGTTGCTTGTCCTTTCCACCCTTCAATCCCAAAAAATAACGCACATTATTATACAGCAAATTTGTATTGTAACGTTCGTACAACTGGTAAAGCAACTTAGCCGGAAACATAGCTTGAATGCACTTATAACCAAATTGAGTAGATTCCATCTGAATAAACGGAATCTTGTAATGATTATATTCTTCAGAATCAAAATCTATATCAATGGCTACATGGTCACTTAAAGAATGAGTGTTTCCATAGATCTTTTTTAAATCCCACACATCGGTATAAACAGGTTTGTTGGCTATCCTAGTCTTTTTAATCGTCAAATTATTAATAATATAATTTGAAAGAATAACTAAGTTTACAGATTGGTAGTTTTTTACATTGTCATAAATAAAGAATGCAGCTCGATATTCTGCTGAATCAGCATCCAAATCAAGGTGAGCAGCACGGATAGCTTGATTATAGAATCCTTGTGACCGATTAAATGAGACTTGGCCTTCCGTATTACTTTTTGTAGCAACTTCTATGCTATTATTAAAGTCAGTATAGAATAAATACAGCACTTCACCGTTAGTGCTTTCTCCATAAGCATGTATCTCCCCTAATATATCACCGTTAGATTTTGTCAGTTTGCAATGTTCTATCGTGATTTCTTTACAATCTAAGAGATCTTCTATTTTTTCAATAACGGTTGCGGTAAATGCCATCACAGGCGTTTGATATTCATCCATCATCATATGGGAATCTTCAATCAACGTAGCTGCATAGCTGTTTAACTGTTCATTCATATACTTATAAATTTGTAATATTCTGCTTGTAATTAACAACAAGCCACAAAGTTACATTTTTTTAAGAAAAGAATGATAAAAAATCAAATAAAGATTGACTAATCAAAATTGTAAATAACTAAAGTATAGTTACTAACAGAACACTATTCAGCGTTTCATATCAACATCAAGACATAATTCACAATGATAAATCAAAACATTTGCTGCAAAAACAGATAAATAGGCAACATAATCATCAAATTGAATTCTTACGAAAAGCAATGCATATCCTAACCTCTCCCCTCTTCTTCCCGTTCTATAGCTTTCAGCACCAAGCACAATTCTTCCAGTGCCAAAGAAGAGATGCTATCATGAAGCACTTCACACGATTCTGCATCGTATTCGGTACCCAAGTTATAATGCGCATAATATCTGAGGTGTTCTCCGCCATTAGGATATATCACGGTATACAATTGCAAGATGAGCGTATATTCTAAATCATCCCACTCCTTTTCGGGTGCCAGATTCAAGTTGCGGATATAAGCACACCCCTGCCCTGAAAAGAAATCATACACTTGGCCGATGCGCTCATCACCCCAGGGTTCAATGCCAAATTCATTGCTGTAATAAGACGCCTCTTCTTCGTAAGAGGTACCGTATTCTTTTACGCGTTTCAGAAGGGCTGCTTCCAAAAGTTCTCTGGCTGATTTTAATGCTTGCATACGATACTGACTTATACCTCATCAAATTTATTGTCATTATTGTCACTACTGTCATCGCAGATGTTTTTCAGAGAAAAAGGCTCTTCCCGTCAGAACTGATTCATAAACCGGTCTGCTTTTTCCACTACCTGCCTGGCCGATTGATGGTCCAGCTGCTTTTCATCAAACTCACGAAGCATCTTGTCCAGCTGCTTCAGGGCTGACTGATTTCCTTCTTTCTGCCAGTCGGCTTTCAGGATGCGAATCTTTTCATACGCCTGGATACCGGCCACCAGATTCTCAAAGCGGATGGAACTTCGGGCACCCGGATACACCAGGTACGTGTCGCCGGCTCCCCAGGCCAGAAAGCGGCTGTCCAGCAGAGGTTCTATGGTCCAACTGTTCAAGGCCCAGCGCAGATAGCCGTCCAAGTGTTCCTTGGCCGCATACCACCCTATCCAGGCTGCCTCGGCCGGATGGCTGAATGTGTAGGTATTGGGATGAGATTCCGTGCAGCAGGTATAGAAAGTGGTCTTCTTGTTCGCTGCCCGGCGGGCACGCTTGGTCTCTTCACTGAATTTGTCGGCCAGGGCAATGCTGTAGTCATCCAGTTGGTCGGACAGTTCTTCGTGCAGGGCACCAGCCAAAGACACCTTGAAGTCGGGGTCGGCCTCGTGAATGATGGCAAAAGCGCGGTCCATATCTTTTTTCGGACGCTCGTCCATGGCAATGTGGGTTATGTCGAACCACCCCTTTGCCTTCAGATGGCGGGCAAAGTCTTTCAGCATCGTCAGCCAGAAATCAGCGTATGCCGGATCTTCGGGCTTCATCTTCATTTCTTTCAGCGAATGCGTGGCCTGGTCGAAATATTGAAATGAAAGTTTCCAGGGAATCATGGAATAGCAGCCTATCTCTTGGGTCACCCCCACTTTCATCATCAGCTCCACCCATTTATCAAAAATCGTATAGTCGAAATACCATGTGCCGTCCACGCGCTTCATCCAGGTAATCATTGATTCAAAAGGGTCGTACGTCTGGCCGCCCCAGGGATGATGCATAATGGAGGTGGTGATGACTTTCCCTCCGGCATCGGCATAGCTTTGCAGTTCTTTCTCCAGCAGGTCGAAGTGAGCCCGGCTCCATAACGGCACCCGGTGGTAGCGGGCCACGGCAAAGGGATTCTGCCAAAGGTCCAGATGAAAGGCCCAGTGGCTGGGTGCAGGCAGTGTACGGCGTTGCACCTCCACTTCCAGTTTCAAGCTGCCCAGCACCCGGCTGCCGTTCTTCACGGTCAGTTCCGAAGTATACAGGCCTGCTGCTGCCTCCTGCGGTATCCATACACGTACCCAATAGCCTTGGGTGGTACGTGCCTGCATGGACAGCTGAGCAGTGAGGGGGTCGATGGGGTCGGCCACGAGGGTAGAGTCAAACTGCGACAGGTCGGGGCGGAGTCCGCAAGTGCCTTTACCGTCCTTGTTCAGCCCGTCGGTCATCACATAGCGCACAAATCCCCTCATCACCCTGGCATCATCGAGCAAGGCGTGCCGTCGGTTCTGCAGGGCAGACATTTCCACCTGCACGCTGTCCAGCGGTTCGGGCGACGTGATAACCAGCTGGGCGGATACCCGTTCGCCTTTCCACCCTTTCAGGCGAAGGCTTTTTTTATGAAGTTTCGGATGGCTTTCTTTGCGATAGCGTTCGTACACGGAGCCCCAGGCACACGAAGGTTTCGTCACCCCTTTCCACGAATCAGCATCCACTGCTTGAGGATTAGCCAATTCCACATACGAGGTCAGCGGAAAAGGAGGCTGTCCGGTGGGATGTCCCGAATGGGTATGCCCTTGTACCGTCTGAGCCTGTATGCCCAGCATTCCCGTCACGGCTGCCAAGGCCATATATACCAAAGTTGTTTTCAAATTCATACGCTCGAAGATAATCACGGTGTAACAGTTATCAAAGATAACCATTTTTGTGCATATTACCTGCATCAGGCGGGAAATATTTCTATTTTTCACCTCCCTTCATTTCCTTCATTTCCTTCATTTCCTTCACTCTCCTTACACACACGCGGGCGATAATATAATTTGTTTCTACTGATATTTTTACTACTAAAGTATAAATTACTAGCTATATCATATAATATTAGTTAAATATAGCGGTATAAATTGAGTAAAACCAGACTAAAACAATAAAGACTTCTCATAAAAAAACTCCAATCTGCCTACTATAAACCTTCGAAAACCTTCAATAACCTTCGATTTTCATACAAAAAAAAGAAAGAAGCACTGCCCCTTATGACAGGACACTGCTTCTTTCCACAAGCGAATGTATGCTACGCCGATGGCATACAGACATTCAATTATTCATCTTCACTTGCAATCCGTTTTCCACAAACCGTGAAGGTTGCAATACTCATACACAGCAACGGGGCGGGCATGACCAACACTCACCTCGGCTTCGGGCTTGTCTTTCAAATCTATCCGGATGCCGCCGTTTTCAGTTTCCACATAGACAAAGGCTATATGGTGTTCGGGGTCCATCGGATGGGGCACACTGCCCACTTCTACTTTCAGGGTACAATCATCCATGCGTGTCACCACAGGGACGTGTTTCTCGCCGCTCGCATCCACCGTATTAGGTTCCAATTCTTCCATTTTTCTACCACAGCAAACAAGGGAAACACCTGAATCTACCACTTTCATTGCTACATTGCCACAAATAGGGCATTTGAAAAATTTAACTGCCATACTATGATACATTTAAGATGATTAATTCTACAAATATACACAAATTTCTACTACACAGCGATAAATTACTCTTTTTTTTTAAAAGCGAAATACTGCTTCTACCCCCCTATTCCATCCACCCTCACCGTATCTCGGCCGCTACTGGCCATGAACAACTCCGTAACATCTCCACGGAGAGGTACCTCTGCACGGAGATGTTACGGGGTTGTTACGGTGCAGATACAGGGGTGAGACAGTGCAGGGCTGTGAACGGTATTTAAGTCTGCATTATAATGTACGCGCGTGTGTGTGTAAGAGAGAGTGAAGAATGAAGGAAATGAAGGAAACAGAACGAAGGAAGAATGTAACATAAAGCATTGAATACAAACGATATACAAGAGATAAAATAAAACAAGGAAAGGGCGTGAAGAAGGTGACTTGAAGGAAATGAAGAGGAAAACAATAGGTTGTGATAAGGAAAGCTACAGGTTACGGCAGGCAAAGCTATACTTTGGCGATTAGAAAGCTACAGCTAGGATTTCAGCCAGGCTACAGGTGGATTGTTTTTGTTTTTTTGTTACCTTTGCAGCATAATTACGTAAAATCGCTTCTCAAAGTATCCTAAGGTATATGAAAAAAGAAAGTCAAACCATCTTCGACCGCAACGTGATAGAGTTTGTTACCGTGGCGGCGGAATTCTGCAAGTTTCTGGAGCAGGCCGAGGGCTGCAAAAGAATCCACTTCGTGGATACGGCACTCAAAATACTGCCTCTGCTGTATCTCAAAGCGTCGATGATGCCCCGCTGCGAAACGCTGGGCGATGAGGCGCCGGAAAGTTACGTCACCGAAGAAACGTATGAGATTATCCGCATGAACCTGGCCGGTATACTGGCCGAAAAGGATGATTACCTGGATGTGTTTGTGTCGGACATGAAGTACAGCGACCAGCCCATCACCCGGTATATATCGGAAGACCTGGCCGATATTTATCAGGATATAAAGGACTTTATCTTTGTGTTTCAGCTGGGCCTCAACGAGACGATGAACGACGCACTGGCCATCTGCCAGGAGAACTTCGCGCTCTACTGGGGACAGAAACTGGTGAACACGCTCAGGGCCTTGCACGAAGTGAGATATGCTGCCGCAGACGATGAGGAAGAGGCATCGGACGAAACGGACGGACAGGAAGAGGATTCGTTTATCTAAATGGCTACTAAGATTATGATTATCCATAAGACTATCAATAAAGAAAGTATCAATGAGATGCCTAAGGTACTGTTTGGCGGACAGATACATGTGGTGCAGACACCTCAGGAGGTGGAACGGGCTGTGGCATACCTGAAAACTTGCCCGATAGTGGGCATAGACAGCGAGACAAGACCGTCGTTCACCAAAGGCAGGGTACATAAGGTGGCTCTGCTGCAGATTGCCTCAGAGGAACACTGCTTTCTGTTCCGGCTGAATCTTACCGGACTGACACTGCCGCTGATTCTGCTGCTGGAGAATCCGAATGTGCTGAAGGTGGGGCTCTCGCTGAAAGACGACTTCATGATGCTGCGCAAACGGGCACCGTTTGAACCCCGAGGATACATCGAACTGCAAGAGTATGTGCGAATGTTTGGCATAGAAGACAAAAGCCTGCAGAAAATCTATGGCATCTTGTTCGGACAGAAGATTTCGAAGAGCCAGCGGCTGTCCAACTGGGAGGCGGCAGAGCTGACGCAGCCACAGCAGTTGTATGCAGCTACCGATGCCTGGGCTTGCCTGAATATCTACAACAAGTTGCAGCAACTGAAGAACAGCGGCGATTTTGAAATAGCCGATAATTAATCGAATCATTCACTTCACTCACATAACTAATCATTCATGTATAAAGTATATCTAAAATCGGGCAAGGAGGAATCCTTGAAACGCTTTCACCCCTGGGTGTTCTCGGGTGCCATCGCACACCTGGACGGAGAACCGGAAGAAGGGGAAGTAGTAGAAATCTATACCTCGAAGAAGGAGTTCATTGCCAAAGGGCACTGGCAAATAGGAAGCATTGCCGTGCGCGTGCTGTCGTTCCGCCAAGAGGAAGCTATCGATGCCGACTTCTGGCGTCGTAAGTTGCGCATTGCGTATGAAATGAGAAAAAGTATCGGCATTGCCGGCCATCCGGCCAATAACACGTACCGACTGGTACATGGCGAGGGGGATAACCTGCCCGGGCTGGTGATCGATATCTATGCACGCACGGCAGTGATGCAGGCACACTCGGCCGGCATGCACCTGGACCGTATGGCCATAGCCGACGCGCTGACCGAAGTGATGGGTGAAGAGATAGACAACATCTACTATAAATCGGAAACTACCCTGCCCTTCAAGGCCGACTTGTATCCGGAAAACGGGTTCTTACGCGGAGGCAGCGCAGACAACATCGCCATGGAGTATGGACTGAAATTCCACATCGACTGGCTGAAAGGACAGAAAACGGGATTCTTTGTGGACCAGCGCGAAAACCGTGCGCTGCTGGAACGCTATGCACCGGGACGCAGCGTACTGAATATGTTCTGCTATACAGGTGGATTCTCGGTGTATGCCATGCGCGGAAACGCCAAGCTGGTGCACTCGGTAGACAGTTCGGCCAAGGCTATCGATTTGACCAACCAGAATATTGAACTGAATTTTCCGGGAGATACACGCCATGCAGCCTTTGCCGAGGATGCCTTTAAGTATCTGGACCGCATGGGCGACCAGTATGACTTGATTATCCTGGACCCGCCTGCCTTTGCCAAGCACCGCGATGCGCTGCGCAATGCATTGCAGGGCTACCGCAAACTGAATGTGAAGGCATTCGAAAAAATCAAACCGGGCGGCATTCTCTTCACATTCTCGTGCTCGCAGGCGGTGAGCAAGGAGAATTTCCGCACGGCTGTGTTTACGGCAGCGGCCATGTCGGGCAGAAGCGTGCGCATCTTGCACCAGCTTACCCAACCGGCCGACCACCCGGTAAGCATCTACCATCCGGAAGGCGAATACCTGAAGGGATTGGTGCTCTATGTGGAATAAATAGAAAGCTTAATCCTTAAAAGGAGTTAAATAATAGTAGTTTCTTTATGATTTACTATGTTGTATAACATAAAACCTCTATCTTTGCACTGTGTTTTTCATGGTATTAGATTTAAGGTTAATAAAGATTGGGTGTCTGGGATAGATACCCTTCTTTTTTTATATACCCCCTGCAACGTTTTTTCAGTCCTCTTTTTTGCGGCTTTTTCATATAAATTAGCTACATTTGCAACCTTAAACAAACTTGAAAAACAATCCTAAAAAACTATGAGCATTAAAATCAGACTTATCATCATGAACTTCCTGCAGTTTGCTGTGTGGGGAGCTTATCTTACTTCTATGGGAAGTTACCTGGTCAATATCAACCTGGCCTCACATATCGGCATGTTCTATGCCATGCAGGGTATCGTTTCCTTGTTTATGCCGGCCATTCTGGGTATCATAGCCGACCGCTGGATGCCGGCGCAGAAATTATTAAGTCTGAGTCACTTGATAGCAGCAGCCTTTATGGCACTGACGGGATATTATGGCATGACGCACGGCACGGAAGCGGAATTCAGCATTCTGTTTACTTTCTATTCGCTGAGTGTGGCTTTCTACATGCCTACACTGGCGCTCTCTAACTCGGTGGCCTATACCGCGCTGGACAAGGCCGGACTGGATACCATCAAGAATTTCCCGCCTATCCGCATCTTCGGTACCATCGGGTTTATCTGCTCCATGTGGCTGACCGACCTGCTGGGACTGCAGAACACGTATGGACAGTTCTTCTCGTGCGCACTCATCGGATTGGTGTATGCCGGCTATGCACTGACCCTGCCGCACTGCCCCACCAACAAGGGAGGTGCCTCCAAATCGCTGGTGGAAGCATTGGGACTGCGTGCCTTTACCCTGTTTAAGCAGAAGAAAATGGCCATCTTCTTCATCTTCTCCATGCTGCTGGGGGTATCGCTGCAAATTACCAACGGCTTTGCTAATCCGTTTATCAGCAGCTTTGGCAGCATGCCGCAATATGCCGATACGTTCGGGGTGCAGCATGCCAATATCCTGATATCGCTTTCACAAGTATCGGAAACGCTCTGCATCCTGCTCATTCCTTTCTTCCTGAAACGCTTTGGCATTAAGTATGTGATGCTGATAGCCATGTTTGCCTGGGTGCTGCGCTTCGGACTGTTTGGCGCGGGTAATCCGGGAAGCGGCGTATGGATGTTCTTGCTGTCGATGATTGTGTATGGCGTGGCATTCGACTTCTTCAATATTTCGGGCTCGCTCTTTGTGGACCGCGAAACGGACAAGAGCATACGCTCCAGCGCACAGGGATTGTTTGTCATCATGACCAACGGTATCGGTGCCACGCTGGGCACATTGGGCGCGCAGGCAGTGGTAAACCACTTTACCAGTGCCACTGAATATAACGGCCAGTTCTATACCACCGGCGACTGGAGCAGCGTGTGGTACATCTTTGCCGGCTATGCACTCGTGGTGGCAGTGGTCTTTGCCTTTGCCTTTAACTATAAACATGTAAAAGAGGAATAACGATATGCACGTATTTTATACCCCCGACATACACCTGAGAGAGGAATTGCCCGAAGAAGAGGCGGTACATGCCGTAAGGGTGCTGCGCCTGCAACCCGGCGACGAAGTGATGCTGACCGACGGAAAGGGTTCTTTCTTCCGTGCGGAGATTACTACAGCCAGCCATAAACGGTGTCTGGTGCGGCTGCTGGAAACGCTGCCGCAGGAACCGCTGTGGAAGGGACATCTGCACCTGGCCATGGCACCTACCAAGAACATGGACCGCACAGAGTGGCTGGCCGAAAAGGCTACGGAAATAGGCTTCGACGAACTGACTTTCCTGAATTGCCGCTACTCGGAAAGGCGGATCATCAAAACGGAACGCATCCAGAAGATTCTTGTTTCGGCCATGAAACAGTCGCTGAAGGCACGGTTGCCCCGACTGAACGAGATGACGGATTTTGACCGCTTCATCACGCAGCCCTTTGCCGGACAAAAGTTCATAGCACACTGCTACGAAGGAGAGAAGGTGCTGCTGCAGCATGCCTTGAAGGCCGATGAAGATGCCCTGGTGCTGATAGGACCGGAAGGCGACTTCAGCGAAGAGGAGGTGCAGAAGGCGCTGGATAACGGATTCCGGCCCATCAGCTTGGGACGCTCCAGACTGCGCACGGAAACGGCTGCCCTCGTGGCGTGCCACCTGATGAACCTGAGTCATCAATAAGAAGAAGAGGTTTCTTGCTTTTTTTGAAAGAAACAAGTATAGACTTTTCAGTAGAAAAGTGTATCTTTGAACCATATTTTTAACTAGGATACTCAATATACTATGCCGGACTACGATTTAATAGCTCTTCTAGGACCTACCGCCTCTGGTAAAACTCCCTTTGCAGCTGCCTTGGCGGCTGAACTCAACACGGAAATCATCAGCGCAGACTCGCGACAGATTTACCGGGAAATGGATTTGGGAACCGGCAAGGACCTGGGCGATTATACCGTGAACGGTCAGCAGATTCCCTATCACTTGATAGACATTGCCGAACCGGGCTATAAGTACAATGTATTTGAGTACCAGCGGGACTTCCTGAAGGCGTATGAAGATATCCGCCAACGAGGTAAACTACCCATTGTGTGCGGAGGAACAGGAATGTATCTGGAATCGGTACTCAAAGGGTATCGCCTGCTGCCTGTACCCGAAAATGCGGAACTGAGACAACGGTTGGCACATCACTCGCTAGAGGAACTGACCGAATTGCTGAAAGGCTACAAGCAACTGCATAACACCACGGATGTGGACACCGTGAAACGGGCCATCCGCGCCATCGAAATAGAAGAATATTATGCGCATACACCGGTGGATGAACGCTCTTTCCCCAAACTGAACAGTTTGATTATAGGGGTGGACATTGACCGTGAACTAAGACGTGCCAAGATAACCCGACGGCTGAAACAACGGCTGGAGGAGGGAATGGTGGAAGAGGTGCGCCGGCTGTTGGACAAGGGCATACGGCCGGAAGACCTTATCTACTACGGACTGGAATATAAATACCTGACGCTCTATGTAACCGGACAACTGACGTATGAACAGATGTTCCAGGAGCTGGAAACGGCCATCCATCAGTTTGCCAAACGACAGATGACGTGGTTCAGAGGAATGGAGCGAAGGGGGTTCACCATCCATTGGATTCAGGCTGAAATGCCAATGGAAGATAAAATTGCAACCGTACGGTCATTACTGACCGCTAAAAATCGATAAGTATGAGTGTAGAGCCCAACAAATGGGGGGTGATTTATAACCCCAAAGCCGGTACCCGAAAGGTAAAGAAACGCTGGAAAAAAATCAAGGAATACATGGATAGCAAAGGCGTGGAGTACGACTATGTGCAGTCGGAAGGATTCGGCTCGGTGGAACGGCTTGCCGGTATTCTGGCCAATAACGGCTACCGGACCATTGTTATTGTGGGCGGTGACGGTGCCTTGAATGATGCCATCAACGGAATAATGCTCTCGCATGCGAAAGATAAAGGCAATATAGCCATCGGTATCATACCCAACGGAATAGGCAACGACTTTGCTGATTTCTGGGACATAGGTGATGACTATAAGAAAGCGGTGGATGATATCATCCATAACCGGCGGCGGAAAATCGATGTGGGCACTTGCTACTATTACGATGGACAGAAGCACGTGACACGCTACTTCCTGAATGCCATCAACATCGGACTGGGCGCACGCATCGTGAAGATTACCGACCAGTGCAAGCGGTTCTGGGGAGTGAAGTTTCTATCGTATTTCATGGCGCTGCTCTCGCTTATCTTTGAACGGAAGCTGTATCGCATGCACCTGAAAATCAATGGGGAACATATACGAGGACGCATCATGACGGTGTGCATAGGAAGTGCATGGGGCTACGGACAGGTGCCCAGTGCGGTGCCCTACAACGGATGGCTGGATGTATCGATTATCTATCGGCCCGAATTGCTGCAACTGTGGTCGGGATTGTGGCTGCTGATTCAAGGCCGCATTCTGAATCATAAGCAGGTGATTCCGTTTCGCACGCAGAAGGTAAAGGTGCTGCGCGCACAAAATGCAGCAGTCGACCTGGACGGACGAATACTGGACCGACACTTTCCGCTGGAAATCAGCATACTGCACGAGGCTATCACCTTGATTATCCCCAATTAAAACAACGATTTTATTAATATACTATTGATATGCTAGAATTGAAAAATAATCCTGCCGGCAATTTCTTTCTCTTGGCCGGTCCTTGTGTAATAGAAGGCGAAGATATGGCCATGCGCATTGCCGAACGCATTGTGCGCATCACGGAAAAGCTGCAGATACCTTATGTGTTTAAAGGCTCTTACCGCAAGGCCAACCGCTCGCGCCTGGATTCTTTCATGGGAATAGGCGACGAAAAGGCATTGAATATTCTGAAGAAGGTACACGATACGTTCGGTGTGCCCACAGTGACCGATATTCACGCAGCCGACGAGGCGGCTCTGGCGGCCGAGTATGTGGATATTCTGCAGATTCCGGCTTTCCTGTGCCGACAGACAGACTTACTGACCGCAGCAGCAAAGACGGGAAAGACCATCAACATTAAAAAAGGACAGTTTTTATCGCCCATGGCCATGCGCTTTGCAGCTGAAAAGGTGGTGGAAGCGGGCAACCCGCATGTGATGCTGACTGAAAGAGGAACCACGTTTGGCTATCAGGATCTGGTGATAGATTATCGCGGCATACCGGAAATGCAGACGTTTGGCTATCCGGTTATCTTGGATGTGACGCACTCGCTGCAACAGCCCAATCAGACCAGCGGTGTGACTGGAGGCATGCCTCAACTGATAGAGACAGTGGCTAAGGCAGGTGTAGCTGTAGGTGCCGACGGTCTGTTCATCGAAACGCACGAAGACCCGTCGGTAGCTAAAAGCGACGGTGCCAACATGCTGAAACTGGACTTGCTCGAGGAATTGCTCACCAAACTGGTAAGAATTAGGGAGGCTATCCGAGAATGATTGATCAGGCTACCATAGACCGCATACTGGATGCTGCCCAAATTGTAGACGTAGTATCTGAATTTGTCACCCTGCGAAAACGCGGGGTGAACTTTGTAGGGCTATGCCCATTTCACGATGACAAGACGCCTTCGTTCTACGTATCACCGGCCAAAGGATTATGCAAATGCTTTGCCTGCGGCAAGGGAGGCAATGCCGTACACTTCATCATGGAGCACGAACAGTTGTCGTATCCGGATGCTCTGAAGTTTCTGGCCAAAAAATATGGCATCGAAATCAAGGAGAGGGAACTGACGGATGAGGAGAAACTGGTGCAAAGCGAACGGGAAAGTCTGTTTGTGGTCAACCAGTTTGCCCGCGATTACTTCCAGCAGATTCTACACCATCACGTGGATGGCAGAAGCATCGGTATGGCCTATTTCCGCAGCCGAGGATTCAGAGACGACATCATTGATAAATTCCAACTGGGATACTGCACCGACCAAAAGGATGCCATGGCACAGGAGGCCATGAAGAAAGGATACAAACGGGAGTATCTGCTGAAAACAGGCCTGTGCTATGAAAAGGAAGATGGAAGCCTGCGCGACCGCTTCTGGGGAAGGGTTGTCTTCCCTATCCATACGTTGTCGGGCAAAGTGGTGGCATTCGGCGGACGCGTGCTGGCCAGTGCTACCAAAGGGGTGAAGGTGAAGTATGTGAATTCGCCCGAATCGGATATTTACCACAAGAGTAATGAACTGTATGGCATCTATTTTGCCAAACAGGCCATTGTGAAACAGGACCGCTGTTTTCTGGTGGAAGGCTATACGGATGTGATCAGCATGCATCAGGCAGGTGTGGAGAATGTGGTGGCTTCGTCGGGAACGGCACTTACCATCGGACAGATTCGGATGATTCACCGGTTTACCAATAACATGACGGTGCTGTACGACGGCGATGCGGCGGGTATCAAGGCTTCTATCCGAGGCATCGACATGTTGCTGGAGCAGGGCATGAACATCAAGGTGTGTCTGCTGCCCGACGGAGAAGACCCGGACTCGTTTGCAAGGAAACATAATGCCAGTGAATTTCAAGATTTTATAAGCAAACACGAAACCGACTTTATCCACTTCAAGACCAACCTGCTGATGGAGGATGCCGGAAAGGATCCTATCAAACGGGCCGAATTGATCAGCAACCTGGTGCAGAGCATCTCGGTGATACCGGAGGCCATCGTGCGCGATGTGTACATCAAAGAATGTGCTCAGCTACTGCAGGTGGAAGACAAACTGCTGGTGAATGAGGTGGCCAAGCGACGCGAAGGTCAAACAGGCACCCATCAAGCACCCCCTACCCCTGCTGAAACGTACGATTCGTTTATTCCGCAAGAGGGCAAAGAGGGCAAGGAATTCTATCGGTATGAAAGGCTGATTCTACAGATGGTGGTGCGCTACGGAGAGAAAGTGATGTGCAACATTACGGATGAAGAGGGAAACGAAAGACCGATTACCGTCACCGAATTTGTGGTAAGCGAACTGAAAGCGGACGACCTGGCCTTTCATAATCCGCAACACCGGCAAATGCTGGCCGAGGCTTCTGCCCATCTGCACGATAACGGATTTCAGGCAGAACGGTACTTTCTGGCACACCCCGACCCGGCTATCAGCAAACTGAGCGTAGAGCTAATCAGCAACCGCTATCAGTTGAGTAAGTATCATACCAAGGCGCAGAAAATCCTGACAGACGAGGAGCGACTGGTGGAACTGGTGCCTACGCTGATTATCAATTTCAAGTATGCCATAGTAAGCGAAGAACTGAAACATATGCTTACGGCACTGCAAGACCCGAAAATCGCAGCGGACAACGAGAAATGCAACGAGCTGATGAAACGCTACAGCAATCTGCGCGAAGTGCAAAGCATCATGGCCAAACGACTGGGCGACCGGGTAGTGCTTTCTATGTAATCCTTTCAGGGAGAAATGTTTCCGCTGAATGGCTCCACCTGGCCGCTGGCAGTCGCCGTATTCCTGCTGAATATCGCATTGGCTTATACCTGTCTGAAACTAGTGGATGAACCTGTCAGAAAATTCCTTATGAAACGGTTATTGAAATAACAGACAACATATACAAACAAAAAGGACTTACTCTGTCTCCACAGTGTAAGTCCTACCTCTCGTTCAGGCACATTACCTTTCAACGATTATGACGGATGAGATTCATAAACTCTTCACGTGTCTTGGCCTGATTAAAGGCACCCGTAAAATCGGATGTAGTAGTTATTGAATTCTGCTTCTCTACCCCCCGCATCTGCATACACATGTGCTTGGCCTCTACCACTACCATGACTCCCAGCGGATTGAGTGTCTCTTGGATGCACTCCTTAATCTGCAACGTCATACGTTCCTGCACCTGCAGGCGATGTGAAAAAATGTCCACTACTCTAGCTATCTTGCTAAGTCCGGTGATATAGCCATTCGGAATATAAGCCACGTGAGCCTTGCCATAAAAAGGCAACATATGATGCTCGCATAATGAAAAGAAATCAATATCCTTTACAATTACCATCTGACTGTATTCCTCTTTAAACTTGGCCGACAAAAGTACTTCGTGCGGATCCATCGAATACCCCTTCGTTAAAGTAAGCATGGCCTTAGCCACACGTTCCGGAGTCTTAATCAAACCTTCCCGTCCGGCATCTTCGCCCAGCAACGTTAGAATACGCTGATAATGTTCTTTTAATTCATCCAATGCAGGTGATACTATTTCTTCTTTTCCCAACATAGTTATATCTTTAAATTTATAGAGTTAGAATGGTATAACAATCTGTTCCTTCACAATAGATACCTCTTTAAACACTCCTGTTGCACGCAGTTGGCGCATCACTGCATCGGCTTCTTCAATGCTACGGAAATCGCCTGCCCTGCAGAGCCAGCGTGGAGGAAGGAAAGAAGTGTAGACCGTTAAATCCGGAAAATATTCTTTGACACGGGAAGCTACTTCGTGCGCCTCATTCTTGGCTTGTCGGGTATTGTTGCCGGCATAAATCTGGATACGATAGCCAGCGGCCTTGATAACTTTGGATTCACCGGTAGCAGAAGGAACAAATTCCTGTCCAATCAACGAGGTAATCTGCGCATCCTGGTGTATCGTGACCTTGCCTTGTCCGGGAACCGTACGTTCCAGGCTCTTAATGATATTATTCTGAGCAAATGATTCTGTAGATGCGAACAGCCCAAGTAACAGCATCCATAAGCCAAACCGTTTCATAAAATGGAGTTTAAAGTATACATGAAAAAAAGGTGTGCCCAAATGTGAGTTGCAGCATTCAGGCACACCTGGACAGTCAATGATTAGTTAAAAGCATCAATAATGCCCTTGAAATCTGCTACTTTCAAAGCAGCACCACCGATCAAGCCACCGTCTACATCAGGATTTGCAAACAATTCCTTGGCATTAGAAGGCTTGCAGCTACCACCGTACAGGATAGAGCAGTTGTCGGCAATTTCCTGACCATATTTCTCTGCTACTGCAGAACGGATAAAGGCGTGGATTTCCTGTGCCTGCTCAGGAGTAGCAGTCTTACCAGTACCAATAGCCCAAACCGGTTCGTAAGCCAAGATAATCTTAGAGAAGTCTTCTGCAGAAAGAGAGAAGACAGAAGCCAGCTGAGCAGCTACTACTTCGTTCTGCTTGTTAGCTTCGCGTTCTTCCAATACTTCACCGATACAGAAGATAGGAGTCAAACCGTTGGCTAAAGCCAATTTTACTTTTTCTTCCAGGATTTCTACTGTTTCGTGATAATAAGCACGACGTTCTGAGTGACCCAAGATAACGTACTTGGCACCTGTAGAAGCTACCATAGCAGCCGATACTTCGCCAGTGTAAGCACCAGATACCTTATCTGCACAGTTTTCTGCACCTACGCCAATCTTAGCAGCGTCTACCAGCGGAGTAACCGATGCCAGATGGATAAACGGAGTACAGATGATTACATCACAATTCGGCTTTTCAGCAGCTAATGCTTCATTCAATTCTTTAGCCAATTCAATACCCTCTTGAAGGGTCTTGTTCATTTTCCAGTTTCCTGCAACAATGTTTTTTCTCATTTTGTTTAATTATTAAAAGGGTTAATATATTCTTATCATCTAATCTTTTCTTTCCAGTTTCTTCCGCTCCATCCGCTTCACCACAAACAAGTCGACACTAAGTATTAAAAACAATGGAACAAAGAACCACAGCAATACTCTGAGTAAGGTTTCTTCATCACTGACATACTGCTGGAGACCCAATTCCAATTTTTCCAAGCGGTCGGTCAACACATATTCATCGGGCAACTGATTGTTGCTCCACTTATTCAGAATCACACCGTCCTTCAGCAGCAACAAACCCGGATTGGAACGGACTATCGTCTTCAATGTTATCTCATCCATTCCGCCGAAATCATACTCTGCCCCGGTTTTGTCACGCCACATTTCAATGGCTTCCGGAGAAGAATGTGTCAAAGCCAAGAAACCATACCCATGCTCCATGCTATAGTCATAGATTTCATTAATCAAGTCGATGTTGCTGTCGTCAGCAGTTTCCATCCGATGAGCTACCAGCAGGAAGGTATAGTTGCTATCATTCAATACACGGTCGGTTATATCCTCACCGGTCTTTAAGTCCTGAATAGCAAAATCCTGAATCGTAGGTTCGTAGCCTTTCTCTTTTACATAGGTATGCGCTTCGATAAACGTCCAGGTACTGTCGGGATAATTCTCTGCAGTAAATTCTTTTCGTTCGCCGTTTTTTTCCAGCACGAAGCGTGTTTCCAGCACACTGAGTTTGGCACCTTCGGGAATCTCCATAGCAGCCTTGATATCCGTACCTATCTTATAGGGACGGAAGTCCAACACAGGCAAGTAATACAAACAGTAGGCAGACAGCGAAAAGATAAACAAGAGGGTATACATGGATACCATCCACTCCATCTTCTGCGTAATAAAACGAATAATCTCCGTTTTCTTATAAAAGACCGAGCATGCAGCCACCAGCAGCACTACATTTTTAGCAAAGGTTTCCCAATTGGTCAAGACCAAGGCATCGCCAAAGCAGCCACAATCGGATACCGGATTGGCTATAGCCAGATAACAGGTAAGCGGAGTCATCACCAGCATCAGCAGCCAGGCCAGCAAAGTAGATATCCTACGTCGGACTCCAAAGAGGAGATACACTCCGACACAAAATTCCAGTGAAGAAAGCAGTACCGCCGACAACAGCAAGATGCCATCCGGGAATATAGATATCCAGCCAAAAGCCGTAAGGTAATCTTGTATCTTGTAATAAGAACCCAAAGGATCTACGGCTTTCGTAAAACCGGAAAAGATAAATACCACTGCCAACAAAAAGCGGCAACAGTTTACCCATACTCTCCAGATGATATGTCTGCTATCAGTCTCCAAATTCTATCTTAATCAAACCAAATACGGAATAGTTAATCATATCCATATAATTGGCATCCACTCCTTCAGATACCAACGTCTGTCCCGACAAACTCTCTATCTGCTTCGTGCGGTAGATTTTCATTAAAATCAAATCTGTATACGAACTGATTCTCATGCTGCGCCAAGCTTCATCATAATCATGATTCTTGGCCATCATCAGCTCCATAGCCATTTTGGCATACTTATCATATAGTTCCATGGCTTTCTCATGGGTGATATCGGCCGATTCGGCATACCCCATCTCCAGCTGAATGAGCCCAATAATACCGTAATTCACAATCGCGATAAATTCTGAACGGATTCCTTCGTTTACCAGACTGACTCCCTTCACCTCAATGCTACGAATGCGGTTGGCCTTGATAAAAATCTGGTCGGTTACAGAAGCCGGACGAAGAATACGCCAGGCCGGGCCATAATCATGCAGTTTTTTAGAGAACAGATCACGACAAATGGCTATTACATGCTCAAATTGTTGCTTTGTATCTTTCATTGCTTTTCAAATAGACCGCAAAGATAGGAATAATTCAAGAAAAAACAGAAAAGGGTACTCTAAAATCTATTAAAGTACCCTCTCTTATCCAATATCTTCATGTATTTACGAACAACGCAATACTTGCCCCGGACGCAATACAGTACGGGTGGAAATGCGATTCAACTTACACAGCCGACTTACACTGACTCCCTGACGGCTGGCAATCTTGGAGAGCGTATCGCCTTTCTTAACCTTGTAGAAAAGCCCTTCACCAGAAGCCGTCTGGCGCTGGCCGGACGATGATTTATGCTTGTGGAACGTATACGTATCAGCTACAATATCCTGTTTTTCAAAATCGAACATGGAAGCAGGATTGATAGGAATTCCCAAGAAACGGGTTTCAAAGTGAAGATGCGATCCTGTGGAACGTCCTGTATTTCCTCCCAAACCAATAACCTCACCAGCCCGCACCAACTGATTTTCTTTCACCAACTGCTTGGACAAGTGACCGTACACTGTTTCCAAACCATTATCGTGACGAATCAGAATCATCTTACCGTACCCTCTGCGGCCGTAGTTCTTCACAATACGCACTTTTCCGGTAAAGGCAGCACGAATGGTATCGCCTACATATACTTTCACATCCAGACCATAGTGCATACGACGGCGACGCGGACGATAACCATATACGTCGGTAATGCGGGTCTGATGGGTAGGCATACAAAACTCTGTCAAGTCAAACGTATAACTTTCAGGTATGGTAGCATCCTTATAAGCCTGAACGGTTTCATTGGTCCAAGTAGGATATATATCAATGCCCGGATACAATGCCTGTTCCGCGCGGATTTGCTTTTGTAAAGCCAGCGAGTCTACACTTTTCAATTTTCTATCTACGGGAGCCTGACGAGCCATCAAATCCTGTGCCATAGAATTCAAGCTTACCATAGCTGTAGCTGCCAACAAAATGGTTTTAATAGAACAAAAATTCATCGATTGCAGTGCTTCTTTTTCGATACCAGTCTACGAGTAAATTTAAACAAGCCAACCTTACTCTTCTGACCAATATCCGGATTATTTTCAAAAATTCCCCCAAAGATACAACTTATCTTTGATACACAACGGCCTTCATTCACTTTTTTCGGGCCGTTTTCATAAAAAATCAGAAAAACTCTCCTCCCCTAAGGCTATTCTTTACCACAGCTTGCTTATTGATATGTTCTATAACATGTTTCCGGAAAGAGCATCACGAAATAGCCGCCCAATTCACATGCGATTTTCTCAAGGCTTTCAGTTGCCTCCAAAGTATCTCATTTTCTGACAAAACACCATCGGGATCGCGATCTATTACCTGCTGAGCCACTTCACGAACATACTGTAGCAACTGCCCGTCCTTGGCTATATCGGCAATCTTCAAATCAAAAGCCACCCCACTCTGCTGAGTACCTTCCAAATCACCCGGACCTCGAAGCTTCAAGTCTGCCTCGGCTATTTCAAAGCCATCATTGGTACGCACCATAATTTCCAGACGTTTCCGGGTATCTTCAGCCAACTTATACCCGGTTACCAAAATACAATAAGACTGGTCGGCCCCACGTCCCACACGCCCCCGCAGCTGATGTAGCTGCGACAAGCCGAAACGCTCGGCATTTTCGATAATCATCACCGAAGCATTCGGCACATTCACCCCTACTTCAATCACCGTGGTAGCCACCATAATCTGCGCTTCACCCGCCACAAACAGCTGCATTTGTGCGTCCTTTTCGGCCGGTTTCATCTTGCCATGCACCTTGCAGACCTTACAGTCTGGAAAAGCCTCGCAAATCTGCAAGTACCCTTCTTCGAGATTCTTCAGATCTATTTTCTCGCTTTCTTGAATCAACGGATAGACAATATACACCTGCCTTCCTTCGTCAATCTGCTTACGAACCGAACGGTATAGGCTTTCCCGGCGGTTGTCAAACTGATGGATGGTAGCTATCGGCTTTCTCCCGGGCGGCAATTCATCGATTACAGAAACATCCAAATCTCCATACAAGGTCATAGCCAATGTACGGGGAATAGGCGTGGCAGTCATCACCAGTACATGAGGCGGCTGTTCACTCTTGGCCCACAAACGCGCTCGCTGAGCCACGCCGAAACGATGCTGCTCGTCGATGACTACATAGCCCAGAGAGGCAAAAGAGACTGTATCTTCTATCACCGCATGCGTACCTATAAGAATCTGCACTTCACCGCTGCGCAAACCTTGCAGAATAGCCTCCCGCTTCTTACCCTTGATAGAACCCGTGAGCAATTCCACCCGTACGTTCATACCGTACAAGAAATGCTGTATAGTTTCATAATGCTGATTGGCCAAAATCTCAGTAGGAGCCATCATACACGCCTGATAACCATTATCTAAAGCAATCAGCATACTCATCAGTGCCACGAGTGTCTTTCCGCTGCCCACATCCCCCTGAAGCAAGCGGTTCATTTGTCTGCCCATCCCCATGTCCCGGCGAATCTCCTTCAGCACTCGCTTCTGAGCACCCGTCAGTTCGAACGGCAAATTTTGCGAATAAAAAGTATGAAAGATAGCACCTACATGCTGAAAAACATACCCCCGATACCGACGTTGGCGTTCGCGGGCATATCGTAGAATGTTGAGTTGCACATAAAACAATTCTTCGAATTTGAGGCGATACTCAGCCTTGCGCAACAAATCCGCCTGCGTAGGAAAATGAATACTCTTCAAGGCTTCGGTCAACGGCATCAGGTGATGCTCGGCCAGAATAGCCGGTGAAAGAGTTTCCGGCAGCGGATCTGTAAGGAGCTGCATCACCGCCGTCATCAGTTTTTCAATGGCATGGGAGTTCAACGAAGAACGTTTCATCTTCTCCGTGGTATTGTAATAAGGCTGCATACCCAGCGAAGAGAGCCCTACTTCGGATGCTGCATCGATATCGGGATGAGCTATATTAATACGTCCGTTGAAAACCGTGGGACGCCCAAAAACTACATACTCTTGATTGACTTTATAATGAGTCTTGGCATAACGGATACCTTGAAACCAGACCAAATCCACAAATCCCGTTCCGTCGGTAAAGTGGGCTATCAGCCGCATCTGACGTCCTTCACCCGCCTCCTCGAAACGCACGATTTTACCCTTCAACTGAATATAAGGCATGGAGCCACTCAGTTCGCGTATGGAATAGATGCGGCTGCGGTCTACATACTTATAAGGAAAATAATACAGCAAATCGCGCAACGAATGGATGCCCAACTCTTTATTGAGCAACGCTGCACGCTGAGGGCCTACCCCCGACAAATATTTTATGTCTCGGGAGCCTAAATCGAACATGATTCCAAAAGTGCCGCAGCAATCTTCAAATCAAAAGGAGTCGTAATTTTAATATTTTCGCGGTTGCCTTCGGTCAACGACACAGCCATCCCCATCGCTTCTACCACCGAAGCATCGTCTGTGAAATGAGCAGTATAAGGCTGACGATAAGCCTGCTGTAACAAATCGATATCGAACACCTGCGGTGTCTGTACCAAGCGGTATTCATCCCGAGGAACCGTTACACTCTGTTCGCCAGAAATGCGACGAACCGTTTCTACCACCCCGATTACAGGTACCACGGCCTTCTTTTCGGCAGCCCATTCATAACAACGGGCCAGTACCTCAGCTGATACGAACGGACGAACCCCGTCGTGCACAGCTACCAGACCAGGGCCATGCACCAATGCCAAACCATTCTGCACAGAATGAAAGCGCGTTTCGCCTCCATCGGCCACCGTATGCGGCACCTGAAAACAGTATTCACCGCACAGCCTTTTCCAGTAATCCTGCTGGCTGCACGGTAATACTAAAATAATCTTCACCGACGCATCGTACGCACAAAAGGCCTCCAGTGTACGCATCAACACCGGTTTGCCGCCTATCGGAAGAAATTGCTTGGGCAAATCGCTCCCCATGCGCAAACCCTTACCGCCTGCTACAATCAGCGCATATTTCGTGAATTGTTCCTTCATACAGTTCATCAGCACACCATCATTGCCTCTTTCAATTCTTGTACTTTATCAGCACCCACCAGCAACTCCACTAAGGCAAAAGCAAACGGCATGGCTGCTGCAGGCCCCTTGCCCGTAATGATATAATCGTCTTTCTCTACCAGTGTAGCTGTATACTCTGCCCCTTCCAAGAACTGCTCAAAACCCGGATAACATGTTGCCTTCTTACCTGCCAGAATACCCAGCTTGCCCAATACCATGGGAGCTGCACAAATAGCAGCCAAAGGCTTTTTCTCGGCCGCAAACGCCTGTAGCAACTTACACAAGTCCTTACATTCGCCCAACGTAGCCGCTCCCGGCATACCTCCAGGCAATACCAGCATCTCGGCATCATAAAAATCACAGTTCACTATATTCTTATCACACAGCACCGAAACACCGTGCGCGCCTTTCACAATTTCATCAGGAGTAACCGAAACCATTTCCACGGCAACGCCTGCACGTCGCAGTATATCTACTACAGAAAAAGCTTCTATTTCTTCAAAACCATCGGCAAAAAATACATACACTGTTTTCATAACCTAATTCTCCTTTATTTTAAATTAAAATAATAAGTAATTGTTCCCTGCTGATTATTCAGGCCACTGATCGTGTTAAAACGTGCTCTCTTGGCTGCATCCTCAGCCGCTTTCCGAAGTGCCGGATTCACCGTGTTGGTGCGGCGGTTGATACCGGTAGCTATCACCCTTCCGGCCGGATTGACCGTGATGTCCACCACTACCCTGCCTTCATCCTGCACCGTATACACAGGCCTGGGCAAGCCGCCTTCACCCAGCGAACGCCCGCCCAAATCGAACGAGCCGTATCCTCCAGTCCCTTCCAGTTTGCCGGTGGAAGCATTACCTGCAGGATTCCCCTGCACACCAGTACCTGTGGCACTTCCTTTATCTGCCATCTGAGCTCCCTTACCAAAAGCGCCCGCCACTCTGCGACGAGCAGCCTCTTCGGCTTCTTTGCGAGCCTTTTCAGCTTTCGCTTCGGCCAGTTTTCGAGCCTCTTCAGCTTTTTCCGCTTCCGTTTTTTCTGGCTTCACGGGGTCTTTCTTAAGTTTTTTTTCCGGTTTCTTCTTAGGCTCTTTTTTAGGTTCCTTTTTGACTACCTTTTCAGGAGCCTCTTCCTTGGGCGGAATCGCTACGGTTTCCTCCACTTCCTGCGTCAGCAAATCCTGCTCTACCTCTTCAGGAACCGATTCTTCAACCGGAGCTACCTCATCGGGCATCACATCTACCTCCACCAGTGAGGGGTCTAGCGTTCCTGCCGACTGCATAGTCTCGCCCAACATCACAGGCACACCACCTTCCTCCTGCTGCTGAGGCACGGTAAAACCAACCATCCACAACAGCAGAATAACGGCCACATGCACCAGCAAGGCCCCTGCCAATCCTATATATTTAGCTTTCTTCTTCTGATTCACCATTTACTTCGATTCTGGCGGTCGCGTAGCCAACACCATCTTGAAATGATTTTCATTGGCTATGTTCAACACCCGCACTATTTCACGATAAGGCACCGATTCATCGGCATACAAGGCCACATACATATCCGGTTCCTTGGCAGCACAGCTTTTCAGGAAAGGAGTCAGTTCCTCCAAAGTAAGTACCTGTTCCTTATCATTTCCAAAAGCTGCATACATCGTCAACTCTCGGTCGATAATAACCCGCGTAAGCGGTTTGGCCGACGTCTGCTGCTTGCCCTGTGGCAACAACACCTTGATGGCATTGGGCGACACCATCGTAGAGGTAATCATAAAAAATATCAGCAGCAGGAAAATCAAGTCCGTCATGGAAGCCATGCTGAAACTCGGCGATATTTTAACTCTACGCTTTAACATGCCGGTTTATTCAATAAATCCATAAATGCCAAAGTCTTGGCTTCCATTTTATTGACCACCCCGTCGATCAGCGTCACCAGGTAATTATAAGAAAACATGGCTATGATACCCACCACCAGTCCACCTACCGTGGTAATCATTGCTTCGTAGATACCCCCTGAAAGTAGAGTGATATCGATATTGTTGCCAGCATTGGCCATCTGCCAAAAAGCACGCACCATACCCGTCACCGTACCCAGAAATCCCAACATCGGTGCACCGCTCGAAATGGTAGCCATAATGGTCATACCCTTTTCCAGCTTGGCCACCTCGATGTTGCCTACATTTTCAATCGCAGCCTGCACATCATTGGCCGGATGTCCCAAACGGCTGATTCCCTTTTCAATCATCCGTGCCGAGGGAGTGTTCACTCCGCGACAATAACTGATAGCCGCTTTCAGTTCTCCATCGGCTATATAATCCCTGATTTTATCCATAAACTGCGGGTCTTCCTTGCCCGCTTTACGAATCACAAAGTTCCGTTCGAACAAGATATAGAAACATACCAGCGACATCAGTCCCAGTACTACCATAATCCAGCCACCCTTCATGGCCATGGCCCACAAACTCATTTCTTCCGGAGCATCCAGAACCGGTGTAAGCACCGGATTAGCCCCTGTCAGCGTATCGGTCAGAGCCGATGCCGTCTGCCATACTACCATTCCCATCATCAGCGAAGACAGTTTTTATATTCCTGCACCGTACGTTGCAACCCCAGATACAGCGCATCACTTATCAGCGCATGACCGATGGAAACCTCATCCAGCCAAGGAATGTTTTGATAAAAATAATTCAAATTTTCTAAACTCAAGTCGTGTCCGGCATTCAGTCCTAACCCCAGACTACGGGCTATGCGTGCAGCTTCGATAAACGGAGCTACTGCTGCCTCCCGATTCTTGGCATAAGCCGAAGCATAGGGCTCGGTATACAATTCCACCCTATCGGCACCTGCCTTGGCTGCATATTCTATCATCTCAGCCTCGGTAGACACAAATACTGAGGTACGAATACCGGCAGAATTAAAGGATTCGAGCACTTCCGACAAAAAATCAAGATTAGCCTTGGTATCCCACCCCGCATTAGAAGTAAGCTGCGTGGGACTATCGGGCACCAACGTCACCTGATGAGGCTTCACCTTCAGAACCAAATCGATAAATTCGGGCGAGGGGTAGCCTTCAATATTGAATTCCGTGCGCAACAGCGGACGAAGGTCGAACACGTCACTCTTACGGATATGACGTTCATCGGGGCGCGGATGCACCGTGATGCCGTCAGCACCAAAACTCTCGCAATCCAATGCTACCTTAACCACATTCGGCACATTCCCTCCACGGGCATTACGCAAAGTGGCTACTTTATTAATGTTCACACTTAATTTAGTCATAATCGCTTTTTATATTTGGGACAAAAGTACAAATAATAGCGATAAGTTGGCAGCTATCTGAGAAAAAAATGGCATCTTTGCAAGCATTAACTTCAAAACAGCCTATGAAATTTGCTATTTTTGGAAACTGTTATCAAGCGCATAAATCCTCTCATGCAGAACATTTATTTCACTTGTTGATGCAACGAAATGCTTCTCTCTGTGTCAGCAAAGAGTTTTATCATTTCTTAAAAGATGACTTGCATTTAAACGTTCCACCGGCCGAACTGATTGACGGGGATGACTTTACCGCCGACCTGGCTATCAGCATTGGCGGTGACGGCACTTTTCTGAAAACTGCCAGTAGGGTGGGAAGAAAGAACATCCCTATTTTAGGAATCAACACCGGAAGACTGGGATTTCTGGCCGATATATCTCCCGATGAAATAGAAGAAACCCTCAATGAAATCTATAATCACCAATATAAAGTAGAGGAAAGAAGTGTGCTGCAACTGCAATGCGACAACGAGACGCTGATGCAGGCACCGTATGCTCTGAACGAAATCGCTGTACTGAAGCACGACAGTTCGTCGATGATCAGCATCCACACTTCTATCAATGGGGCACACCTTGCCACATACCAGGCCGACGGATTGATAGTGGCCACTCCTACCGGTTCTACTGCTTATTCGCTAAGTGTAGGCGGACCGATTATGGTGCCTCACAGCCAGACGTTTGCCATTACTCCGGTAGCTCCACACAGTCTGAATGTGCGTCCGATAGTAATCTGTGACGACTGGGAAATTACGCTGGAGGTGGAAAGCCGCAGCCATAACTTCCTGGTGGCGGTAGACGGACGCAGTGAGTCTTGCAAAGAATCTACCCAACTGCGCATTTCGCGTGCCGACTATACCATCAAGGTAATGAAGCGTTGTAATCACTCTTTCTTTGATACGCTGCGCAACAAGATGATGTGGGGAGCCGATGCCCGGTAAGGACAGCCTGCTACCACAGATATAAAAAGAGAATGCTGCCCGGATGCAGCATTCTCTTTTTTATATTGCTCACAGTAAGACTGTGCTTACAAGATAGCTTTCAGCTGTTCGGCCATCTGTGCCTGCACCTCTTGGGCAGCCTGACGGGCAGCAGCAGCAAAGTTCTCGGTCTTGTCCACGTAGATAATACCGCGGCTGGAGTTTACAATCAGGCCGCATGTGCTGTTCATGCCATACTTGCACACCTCTTCGAGCGAGCCGCCCTGAGCACCTACACCGGGAACCAGCAAGAAATGGTTGGGCACAATCTTACGGATATCCTCGAAAGCACGGCCCTGTGTGGCACCTACCACATACATCATCTGTTCGTCGCCTGCCCATTCTTGACTCTTACGCAGCACCTTTTCAAACAACCGTTCACCTTCAGTATCGGTAGTCAATTGGAAGTCGTGAGAGCCCTTATTGCTGGTCAGAGCCAACAGAATCACCCACTTTCCTTCATAGGTCAAGAAAGGCGTCACACTATCCTCGCCCATATAGGGAGCCACCGTTACCGAGTCGATATTCAGTTCTTCAAAGAATGTACGCGCATACATGGCCGACGTATTGCCAATATCACCGCGCTTGGCATCAGCTATGATAAACTGGTCGGGGTAATTCTCCTTGATATAATTCACCGTCTTCTCAAAGGCAATCCAACCCTTTACACCCATACTTTCATAAAAAGCCAGATTCGGCTTATAAGCGATACACAAATCGTGCGTGGCATCGATAATCGCCTTGTTGAAAGCAAAGATGGGGTCTTCTTCCTTCAGCAGATGTTCCGGAATCTTCTTAATATCAGTATCCAGACCTACACAAAGGAATGATTTCTTACGTTTGATGTTTTCGAAAAGTTCTTGTTTGTTCATATCTTCACTGTTTTACAGATTACAATTCGCTTTCTTTCAGTCTTTCTGCATTTTCGGCCACAATGAGGTGATCAATGCAATCCTGGATGTCACCGTCCATAAAGGCAGCCAGGTTATAGATGGTATAATTGATGCGGTGGTCGGTGATGCGTCCCTGCGGATAGTTATACGTACGAATCTTAGCCGAGCGGTCGCCGGTAGATACCATGGTCTTCCGCTTGGAGGCGATGTCATCGATGTATTTCTGATGTTCCTTATCGTAGATAAAGGTACGCAATCTACTCAAGGCACGCTCCTTGTTCTTCGGCTGGTCTCGCGTCTCGGTACATTCGATAAGAATCTCTTCTACGGTCCCCGTGAGCGGATTCTTCCAATTGTAGCGTAGGCGCACACCCGACTCCACTTTATTTACGTTCTGTCCGCCGGCCCCGCTACTTCGGAAGGTATCCCATTTGATTTCCCCTTCATTGATGATTACATCAAACTCTTCGGCTTCGGGCAATACAGCCACCGATGCAGCCGAAGTATGCACACGTCCCTGCGTTTCCGTGGCCGGCACCCGCTGCACGCGGTGTACTCCCGACTCATATTTCAGCGTGCCGTATACATTGTCGCCCGTCACCGAGCAGATGATTTCCTTGAATCCGCCCGCAGCCCCTTCGTTGGCACTGGACACTTCGAGTTTCCAGCCCTTGATATCGCAATACTTGGAGTACATACGGAAGAGGTCGCCGGCAAAGATGGCAGCCTCATCGCCTCCCGTACCGCCGCGTATTTCCAGAATGGCATTACGGCCGTCTTGCGGGTCGGCAGGTACCAGCAGCAGTTTGATGGCCTCTTCCAGTTCCGGCTGACGGGTCTGGCAGGCATCCAATTCTTCACGCGCCATTTCCTTCATTTCCGGATCGGTTTCATGCGCAATGATTTCCTTGGCCTCTTCGATGCCGGCAAGCACCTGGATATATTCCTTGCGGGCATTCATCAGATCGCCCAACTCCTTATATTCCTTGGTCAGCTTCACATAGCGTTTTTGGTCGGCTATCACGGCCGGGTCGGTAATCAGGGTAGACACTTCTTCGAAGCGAGCCACCAGTCCTTCTAATTTCTCTAATAGGGTATTGTTTTCTGCCATTAATATTGTTTACTAGTAATTTATAATTCAGTGGGCGGCATTCCGTCTGTTCAAAAGAAAAGAACTTCTATAGACACAAGAATAACCACCAAAACAAGTATATGCAAAAGATATTTCTTCCAATTCCGCCACGTGAACAGCCGGAAGTTTATCCAATATCCTTCGCGCAAGGGGTCTATCAGAAAGAGAAAAAAGCAAATATAAATCCAACTCTTTTCTGCGGGTATCACCTCCAGGCGAAGCAATAAAGACACGATACCAATCACAGCCAGCAGGTAGATTACCTCGGTAATCATTCCTAGTTTTGTTTCCCGTTTCATAATCCCTCCTTCTTTTTATTGATTGAAAGAATAATGCTCCAACGCCCAGAACAGCACGGTGACGAACAGCGCTGCGATGACGAATCCTATCCACGCCTTGAAGGTGTTCGGAAAGAGTGTATCCCGTTCTTTCGACACGCAAATAGACTAACGGCAGAAACCGGATAATGCCAGGCACCCCCCGTTTCTGCCGCAGATAACGTATCAATACTTGAATTCGCCAAACTCTGAACGGATAATCAGCTCCTTGTGGTCGCTCTCCTCGATGCGTCCCACAATCTGAGCATCGATATTAAAGCTCTTCGAGATGGCGATAACCTCTTCTGCGTGTTCCGGCGACAGGTATACTTCCAGGCGGTGGCCCATGTTGAACACCTTGTACATCTCGGCCCAGTCGGTATTGCTCTGTTCCTTGATGGTGCGGAACAACGGCGGAACGGGGAATAGATTATCTTTAATCACGCGGCAATTATCGCCCACAAAGTGCAGCACCTTGGTCTGCGCACCGCCCGAGCAATGCACCATGCCATGGATATCTTTACGCAGCGCATCCAATAGCTTTTTCACTACCGGAGCATAGGTTCGTGTAGGAGAAAGCACCAGCTTTCCGGCATCAATCGGACTGCCTTCCACTTCATCGGTCAGTTTCAACCCGCCGCTGTACACCAGTTCGTCGGGTACTCCGTGGTCAAAGCTTTCCGGATACTTCTCGGCCAGGTATTTGGAGAATACATCGTGACGGGCAGAAGTCAAGCCGTTGCTGCCCATACCGCCGTTATATTCCTTTTCGTAGGTGGCCTGTCCGTAAGAAGCCAAGCCCACGATAACGTCGCCCGGACGGATGTTGGCATTATTGATGACATCGGCACGCTTCATGCGGCAGGTCACCGTAGAATCCACGATGATGGTACGCACCAAGTCGCCCACATCAGCCGTTTCGCCGCCAGTAGCATATACACCCACACCCATTTCGCGCAGTTCGGCCAGCAGTTCGTCGGTACCATTGATGATGGCAGAAATTACTTCGCCCGGCACCAGCAGCTTATTGCGGCCGATGGTAGACGATACCAGAATATTATCCACAGCACCCACACACAGCAGGTCGTCGATATTCATAATCAGCGCATCCTGAGCAATACCCTTCCACACGCTAAGGTCGCCAGTTTCCTTCCAATACAAGTAAGCCAGCGATGATTTAGTACCTGCGCCATCGGCATGCATGATATTGCAATAGTCGGGGTCGCCTCCTAAGATATCGGGAATAATTTTACAGAAAGCCTGCGGAAAAATACCCTTGTCTATATTCTTGATGGCATTATGCACATCTTCTTTCGATGCGCTTACACCGCGCATCATGTATCTTTGATTACTCATGAGTAAATAATTTATTTTCATTAATGATGTTGCAAAGGTAGGCTTTTTGGCTGAAAAAACAAGGCCTTCTGCTCCGTTTTTTCATCCCTGTACGTTAGCCATGAAAACAATAAGTTTACGAACCTGAATCCATGGACATAGCAATCTGAATCCATGGATAGAATAATCTGAATCCATGGAATAAAATTCCGGTCATACCTATTTATATAGTTTCTACGGCCTCCCTGCCTTACAGCAATCCTACTTTCTCCAAGAGGGATGTATAATTATTTTAAGAGTGCAGCTTGCTTTTTAATGAATTTTATTACGGAAATATTTCCTTAATAAAGAATGTCGTTGTACATTTGCAGCAACTAAAAAACACTAGTTTAAACAAATAAGATTTAAGAATTATGTCAAAAGTAACCGTAGTAGGTGCAGGTAACGTAGGTGCTACATGCGCTAATGTATTGGCTTTTAATGAAGTAGCCGATGAAGTGGTAATGCTGGATGTAAAAGAAGGCGTTTCAGAAGGTAAGGCAATGGATATGATGCAAACTGCTCAGCTGTTGGGCTTCGACACCACAGTAGTAGGCTGCACTAACGACTATGAAAAGACTGCAAACTCTGACGTAGTAGTGATTACTTCCGGTATTCCCCGCAAACCGGGTATGACTCGTGAAGAACTAATCGGTGTAAACGCAGGTATCGTAAAATCGGTTGCACAGAACATCCTGAAATACTCTCCGAACGCCATCTTGGTAGTTATCTCTAACCCGATGGACACCATGACTTATTTGTCATTGAAATCTTTGGGTCTGCCGAAGAACCGTATCATCGGTATGGGTGGTGCTTTGGACAGCTCTCGTTTCAAATACTTCCTGTCTCAGGCTTTGGGCTGCAACGCTAACGAAGTAGAAGGCATGGTAATCGGTGGTCACGGTGACACTACCATGATTCCGTTGGCACGTCTGGCTACTTACAAAGGTCAGCCGGTAAGCCAGTTGCTGAGCGAAGAAAAGCTGAACGAAGTAGTAGCTTCTACTATGGTAGGTGGTGCTACCTTGACTAAATTGCTGGGTACTTCTGCATGGTATGCTCCGGGTGCAGCTGGTGCATATGTAGTAGAATCTATCATCCACAACCAGAAGAAGATGATTCCTTGCTCTGTATACCTGGAAGGTGAATACGGTGAATCTGATATCTGCATCGGTGTTCCCGTAATCTTGGGCAAGAACGGTATCGAAAAAATCGTAGAACTGGAACTGACTGAAGACGAAAAGGCTAAGTTTGCTGCCAGCGCTGCTGCCGTTCACAAGACAAACGCTGCTTTGAAAGAAGTAGGTGCCCTGTAATCGGTTATACTTTACCTTACAATATAAGGAGAGAGTGTATCGCATAGATACACTCTCTTTTTTTGCCCACGCAGCGGGGTCAACGCCAGAAATACCGTATTTGTTACGGTGCAGCTCCCTTTCAGAGAGAGACCGTACAGACAGGGCGGCCCATGGAAACATGCCCCAGATTCTGTCGCTTATTTTTTGGATTTATCAGTATTAACTTCTATTTTTGCACCTACTAAATCAAAATTAGCATAGTGGAAGAAAAGACCGACTTTGATCAGTTATTCAAGCAATATTACCCTCAACTTTATTACTACGCCTTCAGTTTTGTAAACAGCATAGAAACCAGTAAGGATATTGCCAGTGACGCTTTCGAATCCATTTGGCAGAATTTCGCCCAGATCAATAAAGAAACCGCCAAAGCATACCTGTTTACTTTTGTTAGAAACAAATGTATCGATTACCTGAGACATCAAAGCGTACACGAACAATACACCGAACTGTATGGCGAAATCACCCAGCACTACGTGGAACAAGAGTATCAGGAAATGGATGAGCAAACCGCTGCCATCCGCCAAGCCATGAAGAAACTGACACCACATACCCGACACATCCTGGAAGAATGCTACATACATCGAAAAAAATACCAAGAAGTGGCAGACGAACTAAACATCAGTACCAGTGCTATCAAAAAGCACATCATCAAAGCCCTACGGATAATACGCGAAGAATGTACTAATAAATCATAATAAAGGTAGCCTTTCTACACACTTATCCGTATTATTATCAGATACAACCAATAACCTAACCCTTACAAGTAGATTAAAAAAACAAATGCTATGACCGATCATTCTAAAGAAAAAAAAACAGAAGAAAGAGCACTGAAAGCGATGGAAAACGGCGCTCTGCTCACCTCTGATGAATGGAAGGAACTGATGAAAGACGAGGAGGCACTGCAGCTTTGCCGTGAAATCCTAGACACTTCGTATGTGCTGGCCATGGATAGCCAAGCCCACTCTCCCTTTGACGTAAACAAAGAGCTGAAAGCCTTTAAACAAAAGAAAAAGAAGGAAAGTCTACATCAAATATGGCGACTAACGGCATCACTGGCTGCCTCACTGCTGATAGGTATAGCCGGCTATTATTTCTGGACGGTGCAAACTGAATATACTGCACCGGCTCCCGAACCGGTATGGGCCTTTCAGGCAGACCAACATCCACAAAATGTATTATTAGATAAAGGAGACGGAAAGCAAGAAGTGCTTCACACTCATGAGGTGAACTTGCTTTCAAAAACTATTTCACACCCCACTGCTGCAAAAAAGGCTATAGATAACAGCATGGCCGCAACCGGCAAGCCGCATACACTGACCATACCACGCGGCGAAACATTCAAGATTACTCTGTGCGACAGCACGGAAGTATGGCTCAATGCCAACTCTTACTTTGTATACCCCACAGCCTTTGTAGGAAACGAACGGGTAGTAACGCTAAAAGGCGAAGCATATTTCAAAGTAGCCAAAAATGCTCACCGACCCTTTATAGTAAAGACCCCACACATGCAAACCCGCGTACTGGGCACAGAATTTAATGTACGGAGCTATTCACCCGAAGATACCCACGTAGTATTGGTGAACGGGAAAGTAGAAGTGCGCAGCGAACGAGAAGGAAGTGCTTATACTACTCTTATACCGGGAGAAGATGCACATCTGCAACCCGACGGTAATTTCATTATGACGGAAGTAGATCTGGACTCATACGTATATTGGAAAGACGGATATTTCTATTTCGACAACGAACAGCTGAAAGAAATTATGGAAAACATCGGTCGCTGGTACAATGTAAATATCCAATTCCGCAACCCCGAAGCTATGCATCACAAAATGCACTTCGTGGCCAGCCGAAACAAGCCATTGGAACACACCCTAAAATTGCTGAACCGTATGAAAAAGGTTACGGCTACCTTGCACGGAAATACCGTTACGATAGATTAAGAAATAATCAAAGCCGGAAATGTCTATGGACAATAACAAAAGAATGTCTTAAAAACATATTTTATAACGAAAAGAAATTTTTTCTAAAAAAAAAATCCCCAAAGGGGTACCTACAAATTCTTCTCATCCGTACTTTTTATATAGCAAGTTAAAAGTGTTATTAAAGTTAAATTTATGAGAAGAGTGTTTTATTTATTCATGATTTGTTTCTGGCAGCTCTGTTTCTGCCTGCCGCAGATGGCAGAAGCGCAAACAGGACCAAAGAAACAGATCAGCATGGAGTTCAACAATGAACGAATGCCATCGGTTTTCAAGCAACTTGAAAAGATTTCCGGTTACAAAATTCTGTTCACGTATGAAGACGTGAAAAAATACACCGTAACAGGTAAAGTGCAGAATAAGCCGGTAGAAGAAGCGCTGAAAATTATCATCGGCAACAAGCCGTTGGAGTATCACATCGAAGACCAGTTTATCACCATCAGTGTGAAAAATGCGCAAGCTCCCAAGATTTTCTCCGTTACCGGTACGGTACTGTCGGAAGACGACGGACTACCGCTCATCGGTGCCACCATCCTGGTAAAAGGTACTCAGAACGGTGTACTGACCGATATCGACGGTAATTTCCGCATAGAGAATGTGGCAAGCAACTCTATCCTGCAATTCTCTTATATAGGCATGAACCCTAAAGAATTAGCCGCCAAACCTAAAATGAATGTATCCCTCTCTACCAACGTACAAACCCTGTCGGAAGTAGTGGTAACCGGTATGCAGAAGATGGATAAACGACTCTTTACAGGTGCCGCTACCAAAATCTCGGCCGAAGATGCCAAGCTGGACGGTATGGCCGACGTGAGCCGTGCCCTGGAAGGACGCGCTGCCGGTGTATCGGTACAAAATGTATCGGGTACCTTTGGTACAGCCCCTAAAATCCGCGTACGTGGTGCCACTTCTATCTATGGCAGTTCCAAACCGCTATGGGTGGTAGACGGTGTCATTATGGAAGACGTAGCTGAAGTAGGTGCCGACGAATTGTCATCGGGCGATGCTGAAACCCTGATCAGTTCGGCCATTGCCGGACTGAATGCCGACGACATTGAAAGTTTTCAGATTCTGAAAGACGGCTCGGCTACTTCTATCTATGGGGCACGCGCCATGGCGGGTGTGATTGTGGTCACTACCAAGAAAGGTAAATCGGGCACCAACAAAATCAGCTATACCGGCGAATTTACCATGCGTCTGAAACCCAGTTACAGCAACTTCAACATCATGAACTCGCAAGAGCAGATGGATGTGTATAGAAATATGCAGCAAAATGGTTCACTGAGCTTTGTAGACTCTTACCGTGCCTCACAGAGCGGTATATATGGCAAAATGTACCACCTCATCAACCGCTATGATGCCACTGCAGGAGCATACGGACTGGCCAACACTCCGGAAGCACGCGCCGCTTACTTGAAACAAGCTGAATACAGAAATACTGACTGGTTCGACCTGCTGTTCAGCAACAGCATCTCGCAGAACCATGCCATCAGCATGGCTACCGGTACCGACAAGGCTTCTTACTACACTTCTATCAGTGTAATGAACGACCCGGGATGGACCAAACGCAGCAAAGTGCAACGCTATACAGCCAACATCAATTCTACGTATAACATCTTCAAGAACCTCTCGTTGAATCTTATCGGTAATGCTTCGTTTCGTAAGCAGCAAGCACCCGGAACATTAGGGTCACAAGCCGATCCCGTGAGTGGTGAAGTGAAACGCGACTTCGATATCAACCCGTATTCATTCGCCTTAAATACCTCGCGCACGCTCGATCCAAACGAGTATTATGTACGTAACTATGCTCCTTTCAATATCTTTCATGAATTGGAAAACAACTACATGGATTTAAAGGTTACCGACCTGAGATTCCAGGGTGAAATCAAATGGAAACCCATCCAAAAAGTAGAACTGAGCGTTTTGGGAGCCTATAAACATTCAACTACCACCCAGACGCATTACGTAAAAGACTACTCCAACCAAGCATGGGCATACCGGGCCATGGATGATGCCACCATGCAAAAAGCCAACCCTTGGCTGTATACCGACCCGAACAAAATCAACACACTGCCTGAATCGGTGCTTCCGGTGGGTGGTTTTTATCGCGATACGAAATATACCATGTCGAGCTATGACTTCCGCAGTACCATCAGCTACAACGATGTGTTCAATGAAGACCACATTATAAACTTATTCGGAGGTATGGAATTGAATGCTACCGACCGCAGCCGCGTGTGGTTCAATGGTGCGGGTGTGCAATATGGCATGGGAATGCTATCTAGCTATGACTACTTATTCTTCAAACAAGGCAATGAAGAAAATACCCCGTATAATACCATCGATGAAACCAAAGCACGCCAGGTGGCTTTCTTTGCTACGGGCACCTATTCATGGAAAGGACGATACACGGTGAACGGTACTGTGCGCTACGAAGGTTCCAATAAACTGGGTAGAAGCCGCTCGGCACGTTGGCTGCCTACGTGGAACATCTCCGGTGCCTGGAATGCACACGAAGAAACGTGGTTCGAAAAACTGCGTCCGGCACTCTCTAATCTTACCCTGAAAGCTTCGTATTCACTGACTGCCGACCGTGGACCGGCTTTCGTGAGCAATTCGCTAGCTATGATTGGCAGCTATAATCCCTGGCGACCGGGCTCCAACGTAAAGGAATCGGGACTCGATATTCTGCAAGGAAGAAACTCTGAACTGACCTATGAGAAAAAGCACGAGTTGAACTTGGGTATAGACTTGGGTTTTCTGGACAACCGCATCAACTTCAGCCTGGATTGGTATAAACGAAAGAACTATGACTTGATAGGCTACCTCAGCACCACCGGTCTGGATGGCGAAATCGGTAAATATGCCAATGTGGCCAGTATGCGCTCACACGGCGTAGAACTGACGCTCTCTACACGTAACATCGTGAAGAAGAACTTCAAATGGAGCACTGATTTCATCTTCTCGAAAGCCAAGAATACAGTGACCGACCTAGAAGCTTTCTCTTCGGTTATGGATATGATTACCGGTTATGGATTTGCCATGGAAGGATACCCCGTAAGAAGTTTGTTCTCAATCGACTTCAGAGGACTGAATGAAAAGGGTCTGCCTACATTCATCAACGAAAATGGTGAACTGACCACCAGCAACATCAACTTTCAGGAACGCACCAACAAATCACACCTGATTTATGAAGGAACTACCGATCCTACCATCACAGGTAGTTTGGGCAATGTGTTCAACTATAAAGGATTGAAGTTGAATGTATTCCTTACCTATTCGTTTGGCAACGTCATCCGTCTGGACCCGATATTCAGCAACAAGTATACGGACCTGGATGCCATGCCGAAAGAATTCAAGAACAGATGGATGATACCAGGCGACGAAAAACATACTAACGTACCGGTAATAGCCGACACGTATATGAATACAAAGGACAGCTACCTGAGCCGGGCCTACAATGCCTATAACTACTCCAGCGACCGCATTGCCAAAGGCGATTTTATCCGCTTGAAGGAAATATCGGTATCGTACGACCTCCCGAAGAAATGGATTGATCCGCTGAAGATTTCCAGTTTGGGACTGAAACTGCAAGCTACCAACCTGTGGCTGATCTATGCCGATGATAAGCTGAACGGACAAGATCCTGAATTCTTCAACACAGGCGGTGTGGCTGTACCGATGGCCAAGCAATTTACCTTTACCATTCGCTTAGGTATTTAACTCTTTAACATCATGAACAATATGAAAAATAAATTCTATATAACCCTGCTATCCGCTTCACTGCTTGCACTTACTTCCTGCAGCGATTTTCTGGATACTCTACCCGATAGCCGCACTGAAATCAACAGTGCCGACAAAATCGGTCCGCTACTGGTATCGGCTTACCCTTCTTCTCTGCCGTTGCTGATAGGTGAAATATCATCGGACAACGTAATGGACAACGGTGCCCAATATGACACCAACGAACTGATAGAAAAACTTTATCTATGGGACACTCCGAATGATAACGGATACGATACACCGTATTCAATCTGGCAAGAATGTTACAAAGCAATCGCTTCGGCCAACCTGGCACTAGAGGTTATCGAAGAGTTGGGTTCGCCCAATGAACTGAATCCGCAACGGGGAGAGGCATTGGTATGCCGAGCTTACTCACACTTCATACTGGCCAATGTGTTCTGCATGCCTTATAACCCGAATACGGCAAGTAGCCACCTGGGAATACCCTACCGCACAGCAAGCGGCTCGAGCGTGTACCCCGAAAACCCCGAAAGAGGCACGCTGCAGGCTACATTCGAAAACATAGCCAAAGACTTGGAAGCCGGACTGCCGCTGATTAAAGACGGTGCCTATAAGGTGCCCAAATATCACTTCAACAGAAAAGCAGCCAATGCCTTTGCCGCACGATTCTACTTGTATTATCAGCAATGGGACAAGGTAATTGAACATGCCAACTTGGCTATCGGCAACAATCCGGTGAATGCACTGCGCAACTGGGAAGCCGACTTCAGCGGAGTGAGCCTGGTAGACGACGTAGTAAATCAATACATCTCGGAAAAGAAACCTGCTAACCTCCTGATTGCTGCTCTTAAGTCACAGACTCCTTATGCAACAGGACCTTACGGAATTTACTTGCGGTATGGTCACGGACAGGGTATCTACAGCAACGAAACTATCGACATCGACGGACCTTGGCACTGGAGAGGCGGACTGGTAATGAGCAACTACATCATTAGTGTAGTACAAAAGAATCCGTTCCCCAAGTTGAGCATCCACTGGGAATACATCGACAAAGCCAACGGACTAGGTTATCCACACACTGTAAATGTGGCCTTCTCTACAGATGAAACACTACTCTGCCGCGCAGAAGCCTATATATTGAGTAAAGAACATAACTATGCCAAAGCGCTGGAAGATATCAATCTGTGGATTGAAAGACACAGTATGCTGAGCCAAGACACCGGCAGCGACCTTACGGAAGTGGACGTAAATAAATTTTATAACAGCTTGCCGTATCAACCGCTGATTATCAGCAAAGACCGTGAACGCAGCATGAAAAAGAAACTGAATCCCGAAGGATTCACCGTGAATCCGGGTACAGAGGAAAACTTGATTCAGCTCATTCTGCAACTGAGACGCCTGGAAACTCTGCAAGAGGGCTTGCGCTGGTTCGACCTGAAACGGTATGGCATAGAATTCGCCCATAACCGTGCCGGAGATACACCGGTGGTACTTACCAAAGACGATCCTCGCCGCGCCATCCAATTGCCGCAAGATGTTATCACCGCCGGCATGGAGCCTAACCCTAGAAACTGATGTGGAACCTTTTATTTAAAATAAGACATTTATGAAGAAATATATAGCTTATTTAATAGTAGCCCTCACCATGACGGGAGGATTTACTGCCTGCAGCGACGACGAGCTTAGTTCGGAAAGTATCTTCGATCACGAAGCCCCTTTCCGCACGGCATTCGATAAATGGCTGCTGGACAATTACGTAACCCCTTATAACATAGACTTCAAATATCGCTTTGAATACAAGGAATCGGATACCAAATATAACCTGGCTCCTGCCGAACTGTCTAAATCGCTAGCCATAGCTAAACTGGTGAAATTCTTGTGGATTGATGCCTATGTAGAAGCACAGAACAATGACCGTACGTTTATCTGCACCTATGGGCCGAAGATGATTCACCTGATTGGCTCGCCTGCCTACGACAACGGACTGCTGACTATGGGTACAGCCGAGGGCGGATTGAAAGTGACGCTATACAACATCAATGCGCTGAACCCCACCAAGGCAGACGTGGAAGCCATGAATCACTGGTATTTCAGCACCATGCATCATGAATTCTCACACATCCTGCATCAGACTGTAGAATTTCCACAGGAATTCTTTCAGATATCCAGCGGAAAATATACTGGAAACGGATGGACAAACCTAAAAGATGAAGAAGCTCTGCAAAAAGGATTTATCACAGCCTACGGAAGCACAGAAGTACATGAAGATTTTGCCGAACTGATAGCCAACTATGTGACACATGACAGTGATTGGTGGAACAAACGACTGAAAATAGCCGGAGATGCTGCCACCTATATCAATCAAAAAATGGACATCGTGAAGGACTATTTGAATGAGGCATGGAACATCGACTTGGATCGACTACGTGACATCGTACAACGTCGCTCAGAACAAGTGAAGTACCTCGATTTGACAACATTAAACTAAATACATCAAGAATATGAAGAAACTCTATAATCTATGGCTAATGGCGGTTACATTGTTACTGACAGTAGCCTGTACGTCTGAAGTGGACGATGTGTTTGACCAAACAGCCGGCAACCGCATAGATCAAGCCATTGCCGACTACCAAACAGTACTTCGGTCGGCCAGTAACGGATGGGTACTGAATTATTATCCCTCTCCTACTCAAGAATACGGCGGTTATACGTTACTGGTACGCTTTCATGACAACGGTATGGCAGACGTATCTTGTGAATTGTTTCAAGCCGACAAAGTATGCTCAGGATCGTACAACGTAGAAAACAGCGCTGGACCAATGCTGACTTTCAATACCTACAACGAGGTGTTCCATTTCTTTACGGAACCTGCCAATGCCTTGGGTATTGGAGATAATGGTAAAGGCATGGAGGGAGACAGCGACTTCCTCATTGTTAAGTGCACCAACGATGAAGTAATCTTGGAAGGTAAGAAAACAGACAATAGAATGGTGATGCGCCCCCTACCAGCCGGCACCGATTGGGCAAATTATCTGCAAAGTATCAAGCAGATTACCCGAGAAGCCTATCCGGCTGCTTATGAAGTGAATATCGACAATCAGCTGATGTACAAGGTAATCCAACGGTATCGCAAGTTTATCCTGACCAATGCCGATGGCAGTACAGTGGAATTGCCTTTCCATTATACCCCGGAAGGCATCCGTTTCAGCGAAGACCTCTCACTGGCTACCCTGAAAGTAAAAGATCTGCAATGGAATCAAGAGAAGATGAACTTCTCTAACGAGCATGTTACGATTCAAGCCACTGCATTACCCAAGAATTATACAGCCTACAACCAATATGCCGGTGAATATGCCTTTATTTATAACGACGGCGGCACAGAAGTACCGGTGACGCTGGAAGAAGAACTGTTTAATGAAAGTTACCTGATGAAGGGATTGCCCATCAACCTACGGATACGCTACAATGCCGTAGAAGGCAGCATCGGACTGGAATTCCAGGAAACTGCCGACGGTATCAGAATACTGCCTTGGGCAATAGATAGCGGTGGATTTATCACTCAAGTGAAAGGAATAGGATTGACCGGATACCTGAAGAAAACAGTCATCCCTGGTGAAGATGGCCAGGAATCTATTACGGCCGAAACCATCAATCTGTATGACAACGGACAATGGGGCAGTGCTGCCTGCGACTCCTTTATCGGCGTGGATGCTGTATCGGGCGACTTGATTCTGCAACTGCCCAAAATCGTTGGATTCTACCGCATAGCGAAATAGAACAACTTTCTTAGAATACACACTAAAAAAAGAGAACCTATGAAAAAGAATATACTTTATCTAATCATCGCAGGCTGCTGCTTGCTGACTGCCGCCTGCAACGATGAGGATACCCAATACATCCCGCCGGTGGAACTACAACTGTCTACTTCGGCTGTGGAATTTAAATCGACCGGTGGAGAGGGAACCATCGAAGTGGGAAATGCCGACCAGCAACTGCAAGTTTCATCAAACGCTGAATGGTGTACCATAAATGGCTGCAATAACGGAGTGGTGAACTTTACCGTGGACGAGAATACGGGAATGGAGACGCGCACGGCTGTCATCTCACTCACCATGGGTGAATCGTCGGCCAAGGTGGGCATCACGCAGATGGGACTTATCACATCGTATGAACAGGAATCTTTCTTCTCCTTCGGCGAGAACAAGGGATTCAAACAGTTTATCCGCTTTGAGAGTGAATTGCCGGTAACGGTGAAAATAGGCGACGAAGCGGCTTCCTGGCTAAGCTATGAAGAAGTGGCCGGTGGATATAACATCATCGGTACCGACAATACGGAAAGTTTGGAAAGAATAGGCAAACTGATTTTAGAATCAGGAAACATGGTAAAGGAATACCAATTCATGCAGTTCTCCAAGGATTCGTATAACCGCGCCTGGAAAGCCGGCTTCAAATCGCAAGACGGCCTGTATGCAGAAGATGAAGTGAGCATCGTGCCCGAAGGACAGGAAGCTACCATCACGTTCAAGAAAAAGGCTATCACTTTCAAGGGTACGCTGAACCAAGACAAACTGAGCGTGGCTTGCGGGCAATACCTCACCCGGATGGGAGCTTACAAAATCTATCTGGGCGTAACCTTTGAAGATGGAACATCGAGCATAGAAACTACACAGAATTTCCAACTACTGCCCACCATGCAGGAAAACGGAACATGGGCACTGACTCCACAAACGAACTCGGAAGAGGGACTGGAAATCAAGAACGTAGCCATGCTGGCCGTAGAGGAAAACGGCAAGATTGCCGGTCCGATGGATTTGTTCACTGATTTGACCCTGACTCCGAACGGGGAAGCGCAGGAAATCGTCAAGACGTACAAGACCACATTCACTTCGGCTACAGGAGAAAACTATACAGCTATCAACGACTTGATATTCAAAAATGAGGAGTATGAAATAGGTATCGAAACAAAAGGAGAAAAACATAAATTCCTAAAGAGCGGAACCTATGTGGTAAATGCCAGTGATGGGTTTAAAATCATCAATAATAACCTCGATTATACGTATTTCAAGAAAGTGGGTGAAAACCAAAAACTGGATCTGCAATCCGGCGAAATGGTGGTTAATGCCAACCTGGAAACCAAGAAATATGAAATCACCATGAACTTCATCTTGGAAGACGGCAGCAAAGTGGAAGCCACCTACAACGGAGAAATTGAAGGAGACGGTTTTGCTATCACAGATAAATACGAGATTACGCAGGTAGTCCAACTGGAACGCAGATTACCCAAAAATGCTGTAGATGGACAATTCTACCTGAAGGTAGCTGTCAACAACTACGATATTGAAATGACACTCGACCTCCGCGCTGCTCCCGGCAGCAAAACTTTACCGGTGGGAACGTACACTTTAGGAAGTGATGGAGCTGCTGGAACACTGGACAGTAAGCTCAGTGATTTCACATGCTACTCTACTGGCAAATACAATCAGAAATTCCAATCAGCTACTGTCAAGGTAAGCCAGAAAGAGAAGGTATATACCTTCGAACTCGATTTCACCGACAGTGATGGAGAACGCTATGCGGGTACCATCTCCGGCGAAGTGAAAGATATGGAGAATCCTCAATAAAGTAACCTCTAAAAATGTTTGATATGAAGAAATTAGCATATTATCTATTACCCGTCGTGCTGCTGACGCTGTTCTTATCATCGTGTTCCGACGATGATAAGGCGGCACAGCCCGCAGCTACCTTGAGTGCCGTGAAGGCCACCAGTCACTCACTGGAATTTACCATCACCCCACAGTATGCCGAAAAATGTGTCTGGATGTGCTACAAGAAAGGTGAAACAGCTCCCAGTGCCGAGGAAATTCTCAGTCAGGGGGTACCTGCCAGCAATTCCGAAACCACTACCCAGCGTGCCATTGCCCTGGAACCGGAAACCCGCTACATCATCTTGGCAGCGGCCATCAGCCAAGGACGCCAACTGCTATCGGAGCCCTTGGAAATGAAAACTGCCTTTGCCATGGATGGCGAAACGCCTGTGGTGAAACTTCACGTATTGGATGAAGCCATCTACTTCATGCCAAAAACTGAAACCGACAAAGGTAACTATACCTTGCGTATAGGAACCGCTGAACCGATGGACAACAAGATGCCGGCCAGCGTGGGCGACATCATCGTGCAACTGGACCTCTATCACCAACCGGATGCTCACCCGGAAAATGCCACCCTTCCGTCGGGAGAATACCGCATGGCCACCAACGGAATCGAAGATGCTACCTGGAACGCCTCGCATACGGCTGTATTCAGTCGTTATTCTACATCGGACAACGGTATAGAATATGCACAAATGCACGAAGGAACCATCCAGGTGCAGCGTAAGGGGGATACGTATACCATTGATATGGACGTAACACTGGAAGATGGTGAAACGTTCCGCGGATTCTTCAAGGGCGATATCATCTTTGAAAAATATGAAAAACCAGAAGTAAGTGACGGTTATCTGCCTTTCGAAGAAGATCAGGATATAACCTTTGACAGTGGTCAGATGCGCTACATCGGAAGCTGGTTCATGCCGCATGCAGACTTGATGTATCTGGAATTCTTTAACGGTAAATTCAAGGATAACCAATTGGTAGACGGGTATTATCTCTATCTGACCAGCTATATGCACAAGTTAGCAGACTACAACAACCCCAAACTGGAAGAAGGTACCTACAATGTGTTCGGAAGAAATGTAGGTGAGTCTCCGCTTCATCAGTTGCCTATGACCATTAATCACGGTACTTGGGAAGCTCCGATGGGTAGTTATATGGCACAAGGTTCCTATCTGATGCATATCAATGAAAGAACCGGCAAACAGCGCATTGCCCTGCTGCAAAGCGGTACGTTGACCGTGAAAGCCAACGGTGACAACTATGACTTTACCTTCGACTTTGTAGCCCGCTTCATTGACGATACGGCAGAACCTATCAAGATAAAAGGTAGCTATAATCAGCAGTTCTTGATAGAAAACAAGAACAACAATGATTCACCGGACAGCGGTATGCCCGAAAAACCGATGAGCAACCTGGAGAAAGACAGGAAACTGGAATTTGCACCGCAAATGACCCAGGTAACGGCTTATGCCATGGGCGATTATCTGTATCCCAACTTGAATTCCTGGCAGATTAACTTCGATGGTGGCAAGTATTTGGCCGACTACATTACCATTGAATTCTTTACCGACCCGAAGGATGGTATCGCCAGTCTTCCCACCGGTACCTATACCGTGGAACAGAAGTTTGCACCTTACTATGCACTTCCCGGTTTCTATCCCAAAACGGCAGATACCGGCGGTATGGAGTATGCCTGGTATGCGGATATGAAAACAAAAGACGCATCTGGAATTGCAGAAGTAGCAGCCCCTCTGGCAAGCGGTACGATGACAGTAAGCCAAGAAGGAAGCGACTATAAGTTTGTATTCGATTTCACGGACGATGCCGGACACAAGGTTAGCGGAGAATGGAAAGGTACGGTATTAGTAAACGACCTGACCAAATGAAAAGATACTGCTTACAGTAAACCAAATTCAATCAATCATTCAAAAAACATAGGATATGAATCTAAGACAAACATTATACCAATGGGGAGCAGGCATTTTCTTTTGCCTGTCTGCCCTGACTGCCTGCTCGGACGATGACACGCCGGCAGAAGAACCTGTAGCTCCACAACCGCCAACTGTAGTTCTGTCATCGCAAAGCACAAGCTTTACAACTGCCAACCTACAGCTAGAATCTGCTAACGCCCTGCAATGTGCTTATCTGGTACTGAAAGGAACTGCCGATGACCCTGATGTGAGAGAAGTGCTAAGAAAAGGTACACAAGTTACTGCCAACAAGAAAGTAGATATTCTGTTGGAAGACCTGGATGCCAACACCACTTACAAAGTGATGGCAGTGGCCAGAGGAGAAGACGAATTTGTATCGGCCAGCACACAAATCACCACGCAGACCATCCCGATGCCGGAAAAAAGTCACACACAGATTTTCTACTACATGGGCGACAATACAGGAATGGAAAGCGAACTGGAAGCCAACTTACGTGTCATTCAAGGAGCTGCCGGACACTTGGTACGCTTATCAGAAAAGAATCAGGTGGCCATCTTCTATGATAACGGAAAAACTTCTACGCTCACCCAACTGGTAATCAATCAAGAAAGTGGTAGAACAGAGCATAAAGTAGTAGAGCAGTTCACCCAAGAAACTCTGTCTACCGACCCGGCCTTCATGAAGAGCGTACTGAAAAAAATAACCGACCTGATGCCTGCCGACAGCTACGGTCTGGTACTGTCCAGCCACGGAGGCGGATGGGTACCCAACGACCTGTTCGACAAACATGCCTATGCGAATACCCGGTTCATTGGTCAGGACGGAAGCAAGTATATGGAAATTCCCCAACTGGCAGAAGCACTGGAGGGTATGAAGTTTGAATACATTGTATTCGATGCCTGCTTGATGTCGTCGGTAGAAGCCCTTTATACCTTGCGGAAAGCAACCAACTATTTCATCGCCTCTCCGGCAGAAGTATTGGCCAGCGGGTTCCCTTATAAAGAAATTGTACCCCAGCTCTTCCAAAATAATCTGAAAGGAGCTTGCGAATCTTTCATCAATAAATACCGCCTGAGTTCGGGCACCATCGCTCTTATCCAAAGTGATAAGTTGGACGCATTGGCTGCTGCTATGAAAGATGTACTTACAGCCGCAGGAAACAAGCAGGTAGATTTGAACCTCATCCAAGGATATGAAGGCCTCAAACCACATCTGTTCTTCGATCTAGAACAGTATGCAGAAGCACTTTCCGGTGATGTTGGTGCTTTCAAGGCAGCTCTGAAAGAAGCCGTTATCTACGAAGCACACACCGCTTCGTTTATCACAGCCTATCAGAAAGATCCCATCAGCCTGCCTAGAAGTTGCGGTTTGAGTTGCTTCATCGATAGCGGAAAGTTTCCAGAGACACAAGCAGCCTGGCTGACTACAGAATGGGCCAAAGCCATAGGAGCAGCACAATAACAGAATTTATCCATAAAAAATCCTCACTTCTACACAAGTGAGGATTTTTTTGGATTCACAAGGTATCAGACCTCGATTTCAAGATAAAAAATAGAAATAGCCCAAGATACAATCTTACAAAAGTCTATACTAAGTAAAAAATATGAACTTCACTATTGTATCCATATACAAATGAAAAGAAAATAATCAGCGAAGTATAAGGAAATTTAAAAAAAAAGTGCGTTATTTGTGAGTTGAAACCATCTAACAACAACAAGATATGGAGTTCTCTGCCAAACAAATTGCAACATTTATCCAAGGACAAATCATTGGAGATGAAAATGCAACCGTACATACCTTTGCTAAGATAGAAGAAGGTATTCCGGGAGCTATCTCCTTTTTGTCCAACCCTAAATATACGCCGTATATCTACGATACCCAGGCGAGCATCGTCTTGGTCAATAAGGATTTTGTTCCGGAAAAAGAAGTAAAAGCGACTTTGATAAAAGTAGACAATGCTTATGAAAGCTTGGCTAAACTGCTCAATCTTTATGAGCAAAGCAAGCCTAAACGCACAGGAATCGACCCGTTGGCTTTTGTTTCTGAAACAGCCAAAATAGGCAAAGATGTTTACATAGCTCCCTTTGCTTACGTAGGAGACAATGCTGAAGTGGGCGACAATACCGTGCTTCATCCGCATGTTACTATCAGCAGTGGTGTCAAGGTGGGTAGCAACTGTATCATCTATGCTAATGCTACTATCTATCACGACTGTCGAGTAGGCAACCACTGTATCCTTCATGCCGGAAGTGTAATCGGAGCAGACGGATTCGGATTTGCCCCTACTCCTGATGGCTATGAAAAAATTCCTCAAATTGGTATTGTCATTTTGGAAGACCATGTAGAAATCGGTGCCAACACTTGCATAGACCGTGCTACTATGGGAGCTACGATTATCCATAGCGGTGTAAAATTAGACAATCTTATCCAAATAGCCCACAACGATGAAATTGGATCACATACTGTAATGGCTGCACAAGTGGGCATCGCCGGTTCCACCAAAGTGGGAGAATGGTGTATGTTCGGAGGCCAAGTTGGTATAGCCGGTCACATCCATATAGGAAATAAAGTAAACCTAGGTGCACAGTCGGGCGTACCCGGCAGTATCAAAGAAGGAAGTAACCTCATCGGTACTCCACCTATGGAACTGAAGCCCTATTTCAAAGCACAGGCAATATTCCGAAAACTTCCGGATATTTATTTTGAAATGAATGCTCTCCGCAAAGAATTGAACGAACTAAAACAACAATTAAATAAGTAACCCATGTTGAAACAAAAAACTCTGAAAGAAAGTTTTTCACTGAGTGGAAAAGGACTTCATACGGGACTTGACTTGACGGTTACTTTCAATCCGGCTCCCGATAATCACGGGTATAAAATCCAACGCACGGATTTGGAAGGACAACCTATTATTGATGCAGTGGCAGACAACGTCACTGAAACTACACGAGGCACCGTACTCTGCAAAAACGGAGCTAAAGTAAGTACTGTAGAACACGGTATGGCTGCACTCTATGCCTTAGGCATAGACAACTGTCTGATTCAGGTAAACGGACCGGAATTTCCGATACTTGACGGCAGTGCTCAATACTATGTCAATGAAATAGAACGTGTAGGCACGGTAGAACAGAATGCCGTAAAGGATTTCTATATCATTAAATCTAAAATTGAATTCCGTGACGAAGAAACGGGATCTTCTATCATCGTTCTGCCTGACGAAAACTTCAGCCTGAACGTATTGGTATCTTATGACTCTACCATCATCCCAAATCAGTTTGCCACACTGGAAGACATGACCAAGTTTAAGGATGAGGTGGCCGCCAGCCGTACGTTTGTCTTCGTACGCGAAATAGAACCGCTGCTGCAAGCCGGTCTTATCAAAGGAGGTGACTTGGATAATGCCATCGTTATATACGAACGTGAAATGTCGCAAGAGAACTATGACAAGCTGGCAGATGTCATGAGAGTTCCGCACATGGATGCCAAACAATTGGGATATATCAATCACAAACCCCTGGTATGGCCCAACGAATGTGCCCGCCACAAACTGCTTGATGTTATCGGAGACCTGGCTCTTATCGGCAAACCTATTAAAGGTAGAATCATTGCCACTCGCCCTGGACATACCATCAACAATAAGTTTGCCCGCCAAATGCGCAAAGAAATCCGACTGCACGACATTCAGGCTCCTGCATACGACTACAATCGCGCGCCTATCATGGACATTAACCGCATACGCGAACTGCTGCCTCACCGCTACCCCATGCAATTGGTAGATAAAGTTATCGAAATTGGTGCTAACTACATAGTAGGTGTAAAGAACATTACAGGTAATGAGCCCTTCTTCGTGGGACATTTTCCGCAAGAACCCGTAATGCCTGGTGTACTGCAGGTAGAAGCTATGGCCCAGACGGGTGGACTGCTTGTGCTGAATTCCGTAGATGACCCTGATAGATATTCCACCTATTTTATGAAAATAGATGGCGTAAAATTCCGTCAGAAAGTTGTGCCGGGAGATACCTTGATTTTCCGGGTAGAACTGCTGGCTCCTATTCGCCGAGGAGTTTCTACCATGAAAGGGTATGCATTTGTAGGCGAAAAAGTTGTTTGCGAAGCTGAATTTATGGCACAAATAGTAAAAAATAAATAAATTAGTATCACAATTATGATAAGCCCTTTAGCATATATACATCCTGAGGCCCAAATCGGCGAAAATGTAGAGATTGCTCCTTTTGTTTACATCGACAAGAACGTAGTCATTGGCGATAACAACAAAATCATGTCTAATGTAAACATCTTATATGGAGCACGCATAGGCAATGGCAATACCATTTTTCCCGGAGCAGTGATTGGTGCAGTACCTCAGGATTTAAAATTCCGCGGTGAAGAAACAACAGCAGAAATAGGCGACAACAACCTCATCCGTGAGAATGTGACCATCAACCGTGGCACAGCAGCCAAAGGAAAAACTGTTATAGGAAGTAATAATCTTCTGATGGAAGGAGTACACGTGGCACATGATTCCATTGTAGGAAACGGCTGTATTATTGGGAATTCCACTAAAATGGCTGGTGAAGTGATTGTAGACGACCACTCCATCATCAGTGCCAATGTGCTAATGCACCAATTCTGCCACGTAGGCGGTTATGGCATGATTCAAGGCGGATGCCGCTTTAGCAAAGATATTCCACCATATATCATTGCCGGACGCGAACCCATCTGCTATGCCGGACTTAATCTGGTAGGTTTGCGCCGACGCGGATTCTCCAATGAGACCATTGAACAAATTCACAACGCTTACCGCATTATCTACCAAAGCGGACTGAACAACAGCGATGCTCTGAAAAAGATTGAGGCTGAAATGGAAATGACTCCGGAAATCAGCTATATTGTGAACTTTATACGTGAATCGGCTCGTGGAATTATTCCTGCGAGCAAATAAATAACAGTAGATATATGATTTACAGATTTACCATTATCTCGGATGAAGTAGATGACTTTCTCAGAGAAATACAAATAGATCCAGATGCTACTTTCTATGACTTCCATGAAGCCATATTGAAATCTACCGGATACTCCAACGACCAAATGACTTCGTTCTTTATCTGCGATGAAGATTGGGAAAAGGAAAAAGAAATTACCCTGGAAGAAATGGATGACAATCCAGAAATGGACAGTTGGGTAATGAATGAAACTCCTATCAGCGAATTAGTAGAAGATGAAAAACAGAAGTTACTCTATGTATTCGATTACATGACAGAACGCTGTTTCTTCATTGAACTTACAGAGATTATTACCGGGAAAACCATTACTGGAGCCAAATGCACCAAGAAACAAGGGGATGCACCCAAGCAAACCGTTGATTTCGAAGAAATGGCTGCTTCGGCAGGTTCATTGGATTTAGACGAAAACTTCTATGGCGACCAAGACTTTGACATGGAAGATTTTGACCGCGACGGATTCGGCGGATTAGACGAAGGCGCCGGCGGTAATCCTTATGACGAAGACAGATATTGAGTTTTGGCCATCAAACCCAAAGACAAACCTACAAAATTCCCCTCCTGCCTCAAAGAAGGGGAATTTTACTTTATACCTTTCTGTAACTAAAACCGCGTAATGAATAGCAAGCCTACATTAATCGTTTTGATTGGTCCTACAGGCGTAGGAAAAACAGAGCTTAGCCTCAGACTGGCAGAGTATTTCCATACCTGCATCGTGTCGTGCGACTCTCGCCAGCTGTATGCCGACCTTAAAATAGGAACAGCCGCACCTACCGAACCACAGTTGGCGCGCGTGCCTCATCATTTCATCGGCACACTGCAACTAACCGACTACTACAGTGCAGCTCAATACGAATCGGAAGCTATCGACCTGCTGAATCGGTTGTTCGAAATTCATTCTACCGTCATTCTTACCGGTGGCTCCATGATGTACGTAGATGCCATTTGTAAAGGCATAGACGATATTCCTACTGTGGATGCCGAAACCCGCCAACTGATGCTGCAAAAATACGAGCAGGAAGGGCTGGAGCACCTGTGTGCAGAACTGAAACTGCTCGACCCGGAGTATTATAAAATAGTAGACCTGAAAAATCCCAAACGGGTGATTCATGCGTTGGAAATCTGCTATATGACAGGAAAGACCTATACCTCCTTCCGCACGCAACAGAAAAAGGAACGTCCCTTCCGCATCATCAAAATAGGGCTGAAACGGGAAAGGGAAGAACTGTACGAGCGCATCAACCTAAGGGTGGACCAAATGATGGAAGAAGGACTGGAAGAAGAAGCCCGAAACGTATACCCTTACCGGCATCTGAATGCTCTGAACACCGTAGGTTACAAGGAGTTATTCAAATACTTCGATGGTGAATGGGCCCTGCCTTTTGCCGTAGAAAAAATCAAGCAGAACTCACGCATCTATTCCCGCAAACAGATGACCTGGTTCAAACGTGACGAAGAAATTCATTGGTTTCATCCCGATGAAGAGGCCGAAATACTGCAAACCATTCTCCGGGAAAAGGACAAAGACTGAAACGACCGCACAGAGACGACCGGAAATAATGGGAAAGAATGTTGCGGAAGGCCTGTTTCTACCCACTATTCATGAATAACAGAATTTTCTGCTACGTAATTATACTCACATTTAGCGATTGTAGCGGGCAAGAAAAAACCCTACCTTTGCCTCATCAGATTTACAAATGAATTAGTTAGTCATAATTACGTAACCATTTATTAAGAACACAAGCGTTCTGTTTTCGATGTGATATCGAGGGCAGAACGCTTTCTTCATTCAGCCGCCAGCCGTGCAAGCAAATCGCCCATATAGCGCAGCTTGGCTGCCCCTGTACCCTCTTCGATGTACCGTATCATGCCCTTTTTATCTACCAACACCGTAACCGGCATACCCGTTACCTTAAACAGATTAAAGAAGAACAGTTCGTCGGCTATCTGGATAAAACGAAAAGGCGTTTCCTCAACAATGCGCTGTATCTGGGCAGCACTGTCGAACGTGGTAGCCAGATAAGTGACATTCGGAAAGCGTTCCATCCATCGGTTCAAGTCGGGCATTTCACGTCGGCACGGGCCACAGCCCGTATACCAGAAATTCAGCACCATAGGCCTGCCTATGATATCCGCACGCGTCCATACCCGTTCCTGCGTATCATTCACCTTGAATTCCGGGAAAGGCTGTCCCAGCCACTTTTCCTTTTCCAGAGATTTTACAGCCCCCACAGGCAGCTTTCTGCCCTCTTTCATGCGGGCACTAGCCAGAAAAAAAGCCGCCTGCGGCACTTCATCCACCGGCGTAGCGTAGTTCCGATAACCTGCAGCAGGCTGTCGGCCCTTCAGTAGTTTCAATTCTATCATTTCACCGTCTTCCTCGCCTTTGTGAATCATGAATGAAGAAACATCGGATGAGCTGACACCCGGCGGCATACCCTCGAAGAACAGGCCGTCGTACAGATAATACTTCTTGGCAGTTTGGGCAGAACAGAGTCCTGCCCAAACACCAAGAAGAATCAAACATAAGAGAGAAATACGTTTCATTTCTTTTTATCTTTCGTTAAAATAACCGTCAGTTCGGGCTGAACCTTTACCTGCGCTCTAGCCATGCCGACATAAGCCACTTCCAGCATCGCATCGCGGGGAGCTATCAACTGAAACGCGCCGTCTACATCGGTTACTGTGCCGTTCTTGGAACCTGAAATCTGTACAACAGCTCCGATTACGGGTTGTCCGCTTGGGTCTGTCACCCGGCCTTTCACCTGCACCTCTTCCTGTGCAGCCGACTGACTACCTGCTTTCTTCAGCGTCACCTTTATCACCCCATGCCTGGCTTTCTCGCCATACTGGGCTACGCCCTCGTCGCCTAACAACACCTTCATAAATGCGATGGAAGACGAAGGCAGTTTAGACAACTCTTCGGTATATTCCCTGCCATCTACCAGAATCAGCGGCATATTCCCGTCATCCGCTGCTTTAGAGGATGCCGACTGACTGCCGTCAGGCAAACGGAACATCACCGGCACCGTATATTTCACATCCACCTCTTTTCCTTTCTGCCTGCCCGGCTTCCACTTGGGCATGGCACTGATTACACGGATTGCCTCGGCATCCAGCGCAGGGTCTATGTCACGAAGTGTACTGACATTCGTAATGCTGCCGTCTTTGCACACTACAAACTGCACAATAACGCGCCCCTGCTTACCAGCCTTTTTGGCCGATTCCGGATAGCGGATATTCGCTGCCAGATACTTCATCAGACCTGCCGTACCCCCATCCGGAAACTCAGGCATTTCTTCCGAAGCACCCGATACGGCACCTTTCAATTTAGCGGCAACCTCTGCCGGCACATACACCGGAGCCACCGTATCGGCTTTTTCTACGTTTTTTTCTTTCATAAATGCCACTAAATCATTAACTTTGTCGCTGGAAATCTCATTCATTACAGAAGAGACTTCCGGACGGGCAAAAGCAGTCAGCGTCATGGCTGCTACGGGAAGTACATACAGATACTTCAACCGTGCCCACGGATTGGATTTTTCTTTCATCATCATAGTGATACGTTTTTTAAGTGAACTGTGATTCAAGCTGTTGGCCATAGAGTAGAGCCTTGTGCCAACAGCTTTTTTTATGATTAATAATTGATATTGCCTGGCATTCACTCCTTCGTGAATCACGGTTTCATCGGCCTGGTATTCATGAATGGCCTGCAACTCCTGTTTCAGCAGCCAGGCAGCCGGATTAAACCATTGCAGAAAAATGCAGCAGTCGGCCAGCAGCAAATCCCAGGAGTGACGTAAGCGGATATGCGCCAGTTCGTGTATCAAGATTTCACGGCCGTTTTCCTGCAGGTCGGCACGAGAAATGAAGATGTAGTGCAGCCAGCTAAAGGGAGACAATTCACCCTCGTACACCCTGAGCTGCACCCGCGCGGGGCAACCGGGCAGATACCCGGCCAAAGACTCCTGCCTGCAAGCGCGAAACAAATGCCTCAACCGGTACAGCGAATACAGATTACGGAGCAGAAAGAACGCCCCTCCCAGCAGATACACCAGCATACAGCCTGCCACCAGCCAGACCGATGTATCTACCGATGACGCACCGAAATCGGCTGTCTGCACCGATGCCACCTCGGCAGAGAGTTGGCCCAACGCATACATGGCCTGCTGCAAGTCGGCCGGATGCTGCACCTGCACCTCTATGCAGGGGATGAGAACAGACAAGAACAGTACCCCCAACAAAGCGCAACGGTTGAACCTGTGGAACGTCTCCCTACTCAGCAGCAGCCGGTAAAAGAGATAAAACAAGGCCAGACAAACCGACGACTTTACAATATATACACAAAAGATTCCCATAAGCCATAGATTTAAAGATACATCTTGCAGAGCGATGCCGCCTCCTATTCATTTTTCTTTTCCACCTCTTTGATGAGTTCTTTCAGCTCATCTACCGAAATCTCCTCTTCTTTCACCAAAGAGGAAACCACAGAGAGGTAGGAGTTCTGGAAATACTTGCTGATAACCTGCTTCAAGGTGCGGGTACTGAAATCTGCCCGGCTTACCACCGCATAATACTGATAGGTATTGCCGAATGCCCGGTGGCTGAGGTACCCTTTTTCCTCCAGTCCGCGCACAATGGTAGACAAGGTATTGAAATGAGGTTTGGGTTCGGCATACAAGGCCAGCAGCTCTTTCACAAACAAAGGGCCTTTTTCCCAAAAGAAACCCATAATTTCTTCTTCTTTAGCAGTGAGTCTTTTCATACTTTCTTTGTTTTTCCACAAATAACTAAATTATTTAGTTCATAAACTAATTTTTATAGTTAATATGTACTAAAGAGACTTTTCTTTTAACATTCGGGCGATTTGCTGCAAGACAGCCAACCCCTACGCAGCCTACAGCAGCCACCCGCGCCGCATCAGAGATGCAACAGAGCGGTAACAGCTCCGTAACTTCCCCAGCCATAAGTACCTCTGCACGGAGAAACTCCGGGGCTGTTACGGTGCAGTAGCGGCCCAGATACGGCCGAGGGCACACCAAGGTACCCGAAATTCTGTACCTTGATGTGCCCTCGGTTATGCGCTTGCTGCTGTCGGCTTATCTCTCAGCAGAAAGTTGCTCTACGGCTGTGGCCAACTGATGCAGTGCCTGCTGCAACACGGCTCGCGGACAGCCCACATTCAGCCGCATAAAGCCACGACCCGGCTCGCCAAACTGGGTGCCGCTGTTCAAGGCCAGGTGAGCCTTTTCGGCAAACAGACGCTCCAGCTCTTCCTGCGAAAGGTTCAACCCCCTGCAATCCAGAAATACCAGGTAAGAAGCCTGCGGACGAATCATGCCTACCCCGGGAATATGCTGTTTCAGATACTGTTCCGTGAAATCGATATTTCCCTGCACATAAGCCAACATCTGTTCCAGCCACTCGTCGCCGTGCATATAGGCAGCCGCCGTACCCACATAGGCCAGACAGTGCCCCTCGCGAAACTCGCCTGCCTCCATAAAAGCCTGGAAACGCTGGCGGATGCCTTCATCCAACGTAATGGCATAAGAGCTGGCCAGCCCCGGCATATTGAAAGCCTTGCTGGGAGCCATAAACGTAAGTGAAATCTGCGCAGCCGCCTCGGACACCGTGGCAAACGGATGATGCTTATAGGGCGGAAGCGTCAGGTCGGCATGAATCTCGTCCGAGATGACCATCGTGCCGTTCTGCCGGCAGATTTCTGCCACCTCCTGCAGTTCCTCCACAGTCCACACCCTTCCGCCGGGATTGTGAGGATTGCACAGCACCAGGGCCTTGCAGCCCTTTATATCCTCCCGGAAGCGGTCGAAACAGATGTGATACTGCCCGTCGCGCAAATCCAGCGGAGAGAACACCACCTCGCGCCCCAGCTTCTGCGTCACCAGGAAAAACGGATGATAGACCGGAGTCATCACCATCACCTTATCATGAGGCTGGGTAAAAGCCAGCAACGCCAAGGCTTGCCCCCGCACAATGCCCGGCACAAAAGTCAACTGCTCGGGCTGCACCGTCCACTGATGGCGACGCTGCAACCATCCCTGAATCGACGTGGCCCACTCTTCACAAGCAAACGTATAGCCCAGCACCTCGTGCTCCAGACGCTTGCGCAAAGCATTCATCACAAAAGGAGGGGTGCGGAAATCCATATCTGCCACCCACATGGCCTGCAAATCGTCTCGACCCCACGCTCCCTTGATACCATCCCACTTCACAGAATCAGTACCCCGGCGTTCGATAACTTCATCAAAATTATATTTCATAGCTACCAACTTATTTATATTTTCTTATCTGCCTGCAAAAGTACAAAAAATGGTCTATCTTTGCATAGGAAACATTATTGGAAATGACCCATGACGAAAAAAGCACTTTTTTTTGATATAGACGGAACATTGGTAAGCTTTCAGACACACGAGATACCGCAAAGCACCATCGATGCCCTACAGGAAGCCAAAGCACTGGGTATGAAAATCTTCATATCCACCGGCAGGCCGCGCATCCTCATCAATAATCTGGGAGCCCTGCAAAAGCTGCACTTGATAGACGGCTACATCACCATGAACGGAGCATACTGCTTTGTAGGCAACGACATCTTATATAAAAGTGCCATTCGGCCCGACGAGGTGTACACGCTGACCCACTTCTGTGCCGATCGCCGCATTCCCTGCATCGTGGTGGGCGAAAACGACATTTGCGCCTGCTGCCCAGACGAACGGGTAAACCGGATATTCTACGAGCATCTGAAAGTGACCACCCCCATACCGGATATGCCGGTAGAAGAAGCCATTCTGCACAAGGAAGTGTTTCAGCTCACCCCTTTCATCACAGCGGAAGAAGAAGCCCTGGTCAGCCCCCACATCCCGCACTGTGAGATAGGACGCTGGCACCCGGCCTTTGCCGATGTAACCGCTCTGGGCAATACCAAACAGCAGGGCATAGACGTTATCATCCGCCACTTCGGCATAGACCTGAAAGATACAGTGGCCTTCGGCGATGGCGGCAACGACATCAGCATGCTGAAGCACGCAAGTATCGGCATTGCTATGGGCAACGCACAAGATCACGTAAAGGCAGCAGCCCGATACGTAACTCGTACAGTAGATGAAGACGGCATAGCCTATGCCATAGAGGCTATCAGGAAAGGAGCATGGACATGAGTTTTGCCCCCGATACGCAGAACAAAGAGTTTCAAGATGCACTGAACCTCGTAAAGTATACCCGCCAGTCGCTGTTTCTCACCGGCAAAGCGGGTACAGGAAAGTCTACCTTCCTGCGCTACATCTGCGAGAACACCAAAAAAAAACATGTGGTGCTGGCTCCTACCGGCATCGCCGCCATCAATGCAGGAGGAAGCACGCTGCACAGCTTCTTCAAACTTCCTTTTCACCCGCTACTACCCGATGACCCGAATCTGAGCCTGCAAAAAGGGCGCATACACGACTTCTTTAAATACACCAAAGCGCACAGAAAACTGCTGGAGGAACTGGAGCTGATTATCATCGACGAGATTTCTATGGTAAGGGCAGACATCATCGATGCAGTAGACCGCATTCTACGCGTGTATTCACACAACTTACGCGAGCCCTTCGGAGGAAAACAAATCTTGCTGGTGGGCGATGTATTCCAGCTGGAACCGGTGGTGAAAAACGACGAGCGCGAGATATTGAACCGTTTCTACCCCACTCCTTACTTCTTTTCGGCACAGGTATTCAGCCAGATAGATTTGGTATCTATCGAACTGCAAAAAGTGTACCGACAGAGTGACCCTGTATTCGTGGGCGTGCTAGACCGCATACGAAACAATACCGTGGGGGCTGCCGACCTGCAACTGCTGAACCGCAGATATGGAGTGGATATAGCACAGGCGGAAGCCGATATGTATATCACCCTGGCCACCCGGCGCGACCAGGTGGACCACATCAATGAACGAAAGCTGAACGAACTGCCGGGGGATGCCGTGACTTTCAGCGGAAAAATTCACGGAGATTTTCCGGAAAGCAGCCTGCCTACCTCGCAAGAACTGGTACTGAAAACCGGTGCACAAGTAATCTTCATAAAAAATGATTTCGACAAACGATGGGTAAACGGCACCATCGGTGTGGTGAGCGGTATGGATCTGGATACAGAAACCCTCTATGTAATCACCGACGACGGCAAGGAATGTGACGTGAAACGGGAATCCTGGCGAAATATCCGCTACAAGTACAACGAAGAAAAAAAGGAAATAGAAGAAGAGGAGCTGGGCACCTTTACCCAATACCCGCTGCGGCTGGCATGGGCCATTACAGTACATAAAAGTCAGGGACTGACGTTTGCCCGGGCTGTGATAGATTTTACCGGCGGGGTATTTGCCGGCGGACAAACGTATGTGGCACTGAGCCGCTGCACTTCACTGGAGGGCATACAACTGAAAAAGCCAGTCGGCCGGGCCGACGTATTTGTACGTCCGGAGATTACCCAATTTGCCCGAAAATTCAACGACCGGCAAGCCATAGACCGGGCACTGAAACAAGCCCAGGCCGACCTGCAGTATGCCGCCGCCACACGCGCCTTCGACCGGGGAGACTTTGACACCTTCCTCCAAGAGTTTTTCAAAGCCATCCATGCGCGCTATGATATAGAAAAACCTGCAGTACAACGATTAATACGCCGAAAGCTGCATATCATCAATCGCCTGCGAACTGAGAATCAGGCCCTGAAAGCCGCTACGCTAGAGAAAGAAAAAGCACTGGTAAAATATGCCCGCGAATACATCACCATGGGAGACGAATGCCTGAAACATGGCATGAAAGAAGCTGCCATGAGGAATTATGAAAAAGCCGTTACGTTGTGTCCAAAATTTAAAGAGGCCTGGACGAAAATAAAAAAACTGGATAAGGAACTGAAAAAAACGCACTGATTATGTTACTGAAACTCTACAACAAGAACAATGCTCCCGCCGATTTACAACGGGTAGTAGATGTGCTGAATAATGGAGGTATCGTGATTTATCCCACGGACACCATGTATGCCATAGGATGTCACGGACTGAAAGAACGGGCCATAGAGCGCATCTGTGAACTGAAAAACATAGACCCGAAAAAAAATCCTCTCTCTATTATCTGTTATAACCTAAGCAGCATCAGTGAATATGCCAAGGTGGACAACCATACCTTTAAACTGATGAAGCGCAATCTGCCCGGTCCGTTCACATTTATTCTGAACGGTACCACTCGGTTGCCCAAGATTTTCAGAAACCGCAAGGAAGTGGGTATCCGCATGCCCGATAATGCCATCATACAAGAAATAGCCCGGCTGCTGGATGCTCCCATCATGGGCACTACACTGCCCTACCGAGAAGGTGATGATTTGGAATATTGCACAGACCCGGAACTGATAGAAGAACGGTTTGGCAAGTTGGTAGATCTTATCATAGACGGAGGTATAGGAGGTACAGAGGGTTCCACCATTGTGGATTGCACCCAAGGAGAGGTAGAAGTCGTACGTCAGGGACTAGGATGGCTAGATGAAGGATGAGCAAAAAGAATGCGGATGATACAGACAGATAGACACTCACATCCATGAGCCTATTCCATCCGTATCATCCGCACCGACTATAGCTAAAAAAATAACCGTTTCAGATTATTTCAATAAACTTTCCGGATCCAAGTGTTCGGCCTCGATGTCTTTGAAGTAACGGTAAGTACCTACCTTCAATTCATCGGTTGCAGCATCGTCGCAAACGATGATACCCTTTTCATGAGTCTGCAAAGCACTGATGGTCCACATCTGCATAACCGGACCTTCTACTGCATGATACAAAGCACGCGCTTTATTATGACCATTTACGATAATCATCACCTCCTTGGCACTCAGTACTGTACCCACACCTACTGTCAGTGAAGTCTTGGGCACTTTATTCACGTCGTTGTCAAAGAAACGAGAGTTGGCAATGATGGTATCCTGTGTCAGAGTCTTCTGACGTGTACGAGAAGACAAAGAAGAACCCGGTTCATTGAAAGCAATATGACCGTCGGGGCCAATACCTCCCATGAACAAATCAATGCCGCCATAAGACTTGATTTTCTCTTCATAACGAGCACATTCAGCCTCCAAATCTTCTGCATTGCCGTTCAAGATGTTTGTATTCTCCGGTTTGATATCAATATGGCTGAAGAAATTATTCCACATGAAAGAGTAATAGCTTTCCGGGTGTTCCTGCGGCAGACCCACATACTCATCCATATTGAAAGTCACTACATTCTGGAATGAAATAATACCTTTTTTGTTCAGTTCAATCAATTCCTTATACATACCCAATGGAGAAGATCCCGTAGGACATCCCAATACAAAAGGTTTTTCAGGAGTAGGGTTAGCTGCTTTAATCTTAGCTGCCACATAATGAGCAGCCCACTTAGACACGGATTGATAATCCGGCTGAATAATTAATCTCATAGTAAATTATCTTTTATGGGTTAGTAAATATGATAAATCACTCTCTGTCTTTTTTCAGACGTGTGGCCATGGCGCGCGCCAGGTTTTCACACTGTTCGTAGGTAATCTCCTTCATAGCTTGCTTCATCTCTACAGGATCTCCCACGATTTCAAACTTACTCTTTTCGGCAAATTCTGCAATACGCTTCACAGCAGCACCTGCCCAAGTAAACGAGCCAAAGTATCCTAAATAACGTCCCTTTACCTCACGCAACAGAATTTTGTCGAGCATGGCTTCCACTTCGGGATAAATATGGTTACAATAAGTCGGACTTCCCACAATTAAACCGCGGTATTTAAAGATATCAGCCAATATATAAGAAGGATGACTCTTACTTACATTATGCATCACAATGTTCTGGATACCTTCTGCAGAAAGTTCTGCAGCAATTGCTTCGGCCATCTGCTCGGTATTGCCATACATGCTTCCATAGAGAATCACCACTCCTTCTTCCGCCTGATAACGGCTCAAACGGTCATAAATACCTACCACTTTGGCTATATTTTCAGTCCATACCGGTCCGTGAGTAGAGCAGATAGTAGTAATGTTCAATCCGCCTAACTTGGTTAATGCCTTTTGAACGGGCGAGCCATACTTACCTACGATGTTGGCGTAATAGCGCAGCATTTCTCCCCAGTATTTATCCAGATTGATACGTGTATCTATAAAGCCGCCATCGAGCGTGCCGTAACAGCCAAAACCATCACCGGCAAAAAGTACTCCCTCGGTTTCATCATACGTCATCATCGTTTCGGGCCAATGCACCATCGGCGTTAAGTAGAAGCGCAGTTTATGATGACCCAAAGCCAGGAAATCACCATCTTTCACTACATATTGTTCTCCAGTCACTCCATAATATCCTTCAATCATACCGAAGGTCTGTTTATTACCCACAATTACAATGTCGGGATAATGCTGTTTTATCAAGCGGATAGAGCCAGAATGGTCGGGCTCCATATGATTGATAATCAGATATTGGATGGGTCGATCGCCAATGATGCTCTTGATTTTACGCAGATAGACTTCAAAATAGCATACATCCACGGTGTCAACCAAAGCTACTGTCTCATCATCAATGAGATACGAATTGTAAGACACACCATAAGGGAGAGGCCACATGCCCTCGAAAAGATGTTTATTACGGTCGTTTACACCCACATAGTGGATTTTTCCTTTTACCAAATTCTTTGGGTTCATACTATACTATTACTATTTAGATTGGTTCTATTTGTCACTTACGGGTACAAAATTAAGCATTTTTTCTCATATACCATATTTCTTTCCTTGATAAGCACTTAGTTCGCGCATTCTTTTTTGCAAACGATGATTAAATTCATAGTTTTTCACACCCCAATCAGGAGCAATGAGCAGTTCTTTAGGTGATTGAGATACAAAACGTTCCAATACCAAATCGGGACGCAGGTGCTGGATATAGTCTATCACCAGGTCGATGTATTCGTCTATCTGAAACAGATGGAAATCTTCTGGACTTTGCGCAAATTCATGAGCCATACGGGTGCCCTTGATAAGTTGCAACTGATGCAGTTTCAGCGTACTGAGAGGCAACTGTGACAATACGCCTGCCTGCTTTACCAAATCATCACACGTTTCGCCAGGCAAGCCCAAAATCACATGCCCACCAGTCAGAATACCTGCATCGACGGTGCGCTGCACAGCACTGACTGTATCTTCATAGGTATGTCCGCGATTAATGCGCAGCAAAGTACGATTGAGCGTACTTTCAATGCCATATTCCACCAGCAGAAACGTCTGTCGGTTTAAGGCAGACAGATACTTCAACAAATCCTCGGGCATGCAGTCGGGACGTGTACCAATGACCAGTCCCACCACCCCATCGACTGATAAGGCTTCCTCATACATCCTTTTCAGACGATCCAGTTCTCCATATGTATTAGTATACGCCTGAAAATAAGCCAGGTATTTCATATCCGGGTATTTGTGAGCAAAAAACTGCTTTCCTTCTTCTAACTGTTGCGGAATAGATGCATCCTTTTGGCAATATTCCGGATTAAAAGTCTGATTATTACAATAGGTGCATCCACCGAATCCTTTATTACCGTCGCGGTTGGGACAAGTAAATCCGGCATTCAGAGATATTTTCTGCACTTTATAGGGAAAATAGTGCTTCAGAAAACGAGGAAATTCATTATAGAGCGGCTTGGAATTCATTTCTTTATCTATTTAAAATCATACGGACAACTTTTTTAAGCATGCGACAAATATAACTGAATAATTTCACTTTATAAAATAGAAAGTTCCGATTGTATCCATTATCTTTGTAGCAATCATAAAAATAAGAACAACAAAATATTTTGCAAACATGAAAAGAATAAGTTGGATACTGCTGCTCTGCCTCTGCACAGCGATGACTTGGGCACAAGCGAAAAAACCTCTAGAACTGAAAGATGTGGTAACAGGTACCTTCCGGCCAGACAATATTTATGGTGTAATCCCCATACCGGGCGACGGCGAACATTATACCCAAATGAATGCCCAAGGCACACAGATTATCAAGTATTCATTCAAAACAGGCAAAGAAGTGGAAGTTATATTCGATGTAACCACTACTGCTGAATGCCCTTTTAAATATTTCGACAGCTACAGTTTCTCGCCCGACGGAAGCATGTTGCTCATCGCTACAGAAACGACCCCTATCTACCGGCATTCTTATACAGCGATGCATTATTTATATAGTCTGAAACGAAATCTAGATGGGAAAATACGCAATAAACTAGAAAAACTTTCTGACGGAGGTCCGCAACAGGCACCGGTTTTTTCGCCCGATGGAAGCATGGTGGCTTTTGTCCGCGACAACAACATCTTCCTGGTGAAGCGGTATTTCGGCAACAGTGAAAGCCAGGTAACCGAAGATGGTAAACGTAACAAAATCATCAACGGTATACCCGACTGGGTATATGAAGAAGAGTTTGCCTTTGACCGTGCGCTGGAATTCAGTGCCGACAGCAAAATGTTGGCCTACATCCGCTTCGACGAAAGCCAGGTGTCATCCTACTCTTTCCCGCTTTTTGCCGGAGCCGCCCCACGTATGGATGCCTTTGCTAAATATCCCGGCGAGTATACCTATAAATACCCCAAGACTGGAGAACCCAACTCAAAGGTTTCTGTACATACGTTCGACATCAAATCGAAAGTCACCCGAAAAATGCAAGTGCCATTGGAGTCCGACGGATACATTCCCCGTATCCGCTTCACTCAAGACCCCACGAAATTGGCCATCATGACGCTGAACCGTCATCAGAATCGCTTCGACCTGTACTTTGGCGACCCGCGCAGCACGGTATGTAAACTGATTCTGCGCGACGAAACGGATACCTATATCAAGGAAAGCGTATTCGACAACATACGTTTCTATCCGGAAAACTTTAGCTTTGTGAGCGAGAAAAGTGGCTTTAACCACCTCTATTGGTATAGCATGGGAGGAAACCTGATAAAACAGATTACCAGTGGTGCTTATGAACTGAAAGACTTCCTGGGATATGCCCCTGAAGAAGGTGCATTTTACTATACCAGCAACGAAGAAAGCCCCATGAAGCAAGCGGTGTACAAAACCGACCGAAAGGGAAGAAAAATAAAACTATCCCAACAGAGCGGTATGAACCATGCACAGTTCAGTACGGATATGAAGTATTTCATGAACCGATACACCAACCTGAATACGCCTACCGTCATTACCCTGAACGATCAGAAAGGTCAGGTACTGACCACATTGATAGACAATGCCAGACTGAAACAGACACTGAGCACTTATCAGTTACCCACCAAGGAGTTTTTCAGCTTCCGGACATCCAACGGCACACAACTGAATGGTTGGATAATGAAACCTGCAGATTTCCAGCCTACCAAAAAATATCCAGTTATCCAATTTCAATACAGCGGACCCGGCTCACAACAAGTATTGGATGCTTTCGGCATCAGTTGGGAAACGTACATGGCATCACAAGGATACATCATTGCATGCGTGGATGGCCGGGGAACAGGTGGACGTGGCGCCGAATTTGAGAAATGCACGTATCTGAATCTGGGCGTAAAGGAAGCAGAAGACCAAGTAGAAACTGCACTTTACCTGGGTAGCCTGCCCTATGTAGACAAGAACCGCATCGGCATCTGGGGATGGAGTTTCGGCGGATACATGACTATCATGAGTATGAGTGAAGGACGCCCTGTGTTCAAAGCTGGAGTGGCAGTGGCTGCTGTGACCGACTGGAACTACTATGACACTGTATACGGCGAACGCTTCATGCGCACCCCGAAAGAGAATCACGAAGGATATCAAGCCTCATCAGCCTTTACACGTGCCGACAAACTACACGGACACCTACTGCTGGTACACGGAATGGCCGACGATAACGTGCATTACCAAAACTGTGCCGAATATGCCGAGCATCTGGTACAGTTGAATAAACCATTTGATATGCAGATTTATACCAACCGCAATCACAGCATCTACGGTGGAAACACACGTCTGCACCTGTATACCAAACTGACGGATTATTTCAAGACACACTTGTAATTCACTTCAATACATTACCCCATGAAAACACGCAGAAAACCCGAATGGCTGAAAATCAGCATCGCAGCCAATGAACGATATACAGAAACCAAACGTATAGTAGAATCCCACTGCCTGCATACCATTTGCAGCAGTGGGCGATGCCCCAATATGGGCGAATGCTGGGGAAAGGGTACCGCTACCTTTATGATTGGCGGTGCCATCTGTACCCGCAGTTGCAAATTCTGCAATACGCAGACTGGCAAGCCCCTGCCCCTTGACCCCGAAGAACCCCTACACGTAGCAGAATCCATCGCTCTGATGAAGCTTTCTCACGCCGTTATCACTTCGGTGGACCGCGACGACCTACCTGATTTAGGAGCATCGCACTGGGTACAAACCATCAAAGCCATCCGGCAACTGAACCCTCAGACTACCATCGAGGTACTGATACCCGACTTTCAAGGACGAAAAGACCTGGTGCAGCAAGTCATTGACGCCCGTCCCAACATTCTTTCCCACAACATGGAGACGGTAAAACGTATCAGCCCGCTGGTGCGCAGTGCAGCCCGCTATGACACCAGTCTGGAAGTGCTTCGACAAATTGCCGAAAATGGCATACGTACAAAATCGGGCATCATGGTGGGGCTGGGCGAAACTCCCGACGAAGTGGAAGAACTCATGAACGACCTGAGAAGCGTAGGTTGTCACATCCTGACCATCGGACAATACCTGCAACCCAGCCACCAGCATTATCCGGTAGCCGAATACGTAACACCAGAACAATTTGCTCAATACAAAGAAACAGGATTGGCCAAAGGATTTCTTCAAGTAGAAAGTGCGCCTCTGGTGCGTTCTTCCTATCACGCAGAGAAACATATCTGCTGATAAATATCCACCTTACAGTCAACCTGTGCTAACATTAGTCTGCAAAAAATATGAGACTGAACCTACTTCCTATCTGTTCCAATGAAATAGAGAACTTACAAACTCTAGAACAGATAGGAGGTCGTGAAAACGAGGTTCAAAACAGAATGATTACTGAATAAAAAATAAGAAGCACACAAACATTTAAACTACTCATTTGTTATTTATCTAAATAAAATAACGGTCCTAGAGCAATGCAGCCATGAAGCCAAGCATCTTATCCACCCAATACAACCTATCGCTAGGTTTTGCTCCAGCCATCCTCTCCATGTTGCTAAGCGAGTGGATACATACCGACATAGCCACATATTTAGGCACTGGAACCGGAATCGGCATCATTGCAATAGAAAAATGGCGAGGAAAATCTCCGCTCACCTGGATTTTACTGTATTCCACTACAGCCATGCTGATACTGATTTCCCTCTTCACCCTACTCTTCGGAGAATGTTGCCCAGCCAGACTCTTTCCGCTGACTATAGAAATCAGTACAATGCTCCCTCCGATTCTGTTACTGCTGAACCGAAAGAAATGGACACAGTATCTTTCACAAGGCCACTCCAAACTACGACAACGTCTGCTATTAGGAATAGAAGCTTCTATCGCTTCTTCCAAAGTAATTATATTGCTGGGGACACTTCACTTTCTTATCATCTCCGGTTGTATCTTAACGAGCCACCCATTAAATGATTCATCGATATGGCTGCTCTATCAGTTCTTGCCTCCCATATTCTACATTACAGCCATTATACTGAACCAGATAGGCATACGCTATTTCAACCAATTCATTCTGAAAACCACCTATCTACCCATAGTCAACGAACAAGGAGATGTTATAGGTAAAACCAATACATGGAAACTTCCAAACAGCAAAGAGATTATTCTACTTCCCGTAATACGCATAGCCATTGTGGCTCAAGGTATGCTCTATCTAAGACAACGCCCTACATTAGACCAACTATCACCCGACAAACTTGATCTACCCATTGAAGGATATCTTTTGTTTGGGGAATCCTTAGAAGAAGGGGTGAAACGATTAATAAAACAAAGCATGCCCCACATTTCTGCTCATAACATCCACTTCAGTCTGAAGCACCCCTTCATAGAAGAAGGCGCCCGACAACTGATTTATCTATTTCTGATAGATATAGAAAATGCATCCTTCCTAGAAGTTGAACGGCACAAATCCGGAAAGTTTTGGACTTTAAGCCAACTTGACCATAACTTAAAACAACATTTATTCAGCAGATGCTTTGAGTATGAATACGAATGTCTGAAAGAGGTTATTTATACAAGAGAAAAATACAAGGAATCTTAGACAAATCGGGTATGGATAGTTTCCGCCATTCCGCTACTGTACGAGTCTTTATATATTCACCCTCACAAGTAATATTGGCTGCTATACACAATTTGGTCTGCGGGCGGCAATGCTGCAAGACATCCTCTATCATTTTCTGATTGCGGTAAGGCGTTTCGATAAACAATTGCGTCTGATGTTCATTATAAATATGCTGTTCCAACTGTTTTAGTTTTTTGCCTCGCTCACTGGCTTCTATCGGCAGATAACCATGAAAAGCAAAACTCTGCCCATTAAATCCAGAAGCCATCACTGACAGAATAATAGACGATGGCCCTACCAAAGGTACCACGCGGAGATTTTTACGCTGAGCAATGGCTACTACATCAGCTCCCGGATCGGCCACAGCAGGACAGCCAGCTTCGGAAATCACCCCCATAGATAACCCCTGCTGCAAAGGTTTCAAATATCCAGAGATAGCTTCGGGCGAAGTATGTTTATTCAACGGATAAAATGTAAGTGAATCAATATCTATTTCCTTGTCCACCTTTTTTAAAAAACGGCGGGCCGAACGAATATCCTCTACTATAAAATGATGAATTTGTAGAATAACCTCCTTATTGTAAGAAGGCAATACATGGGCTACAGGAGTATCACCCAAAGTAACTGGTAATAAATAAAGTGCTGGTTCCAAGGAGAGAGTAAATGTTAGATGTGTAGATATAAAAAAAGATTTATGAGGAAGATTCAATCCGTGAATCATTCCATCATAAATCTTATTGTTTTTACAAATTATCCGTAGATAATATTGCCATTCTCGTCTTTATATTCATCAAGACCTTTTTCATAAGTAGCCATAGCACGCAAACTCATACCCACACTGGAGAACCCACCATCGTGGAAGAGGTTTTGCATGGTCACTTTGCGCGTCAGGTCAGAGAACATCACAATACAATAATCAGCACACTCATCTGCCGAAGCATTGCCAAGTGGTGACATGCGGTTGGCAAAGTCGAACAATTTATCCATACCCTTCACGCCTGCACCTGCAGTAGTCATGGTAGGCGACTGTGAAATTGTGTTGACACGTACGTGATGTTCACGACCGTATATGTAACCAAAACTACGTGCAATAGACTCCAGTAAAGCCTTAGCATCTGCCATATCATTATAGCCATAGAATGTACGCTGCGCAGCTACATAGCTCAATGCCAAGATAGAACCATATTCAGCAATGGCATCCAATTTCTTGGCAGCTTGAATCATTTTATGGAACGAAACGGCAGAAATATCCAATGTCTTGTTCAACATATCATAATCCAAATCATCATAAGTACGTTTCTTACGCACATTGGGAGACATACCTATAGAATGAAGCACAAAGTCAATCTTACCTCCCAACACTTCCATAGAGCGTTGGAACACATTTTCCAAATCAGCTACGCTGGTAGCATCTGCAGGAATCACCTCGCAGTTCAGTTTTTCTGCCAAGGCAGAAACTTCTCCCATGCGCACGGCTACCGGAGTATTGGACAAAGTAATAACTGCTCCTTCTTCTACAGCCTTTTCTGCGACTTTCCAGGCAATAGACTGCTCATTCAGAGCACCGAAAATAATGCCTCTTTTTCCTTTCAACAAATTATAACTCATATTTCTAATAATTGAATTTGCGGGGCAAAGATAGGAAGTTTTCTGCATAAAAAGGGCGAAAGTGTGCAATAATGTAGGAGAAATATCAAAAAATGCATATAAACTATCAAAAACTACACACACCTAAAGGGAGTTTAGGGTACATTTGCAACAGTAATTAAGAGGTTTTTTCATAATATTAATTTAAGGTTAGAATTAGGTTAACATGAACCTAAGTTATTACTTTTGCGGATAGCTCGGGAGAGTTATCCGTAAAAGAATAACCTGAAACTTGAAAAACAGACTCTGGCATTACATTATAATAAATGATAACCCAATTAATAACATATATAAATGAAAAAAATTATAAACTCACTTTCTGCAGGAATCCTGATACTGCTAATTACTGCTTGTACCAACCCGTGTACCCATTCGGGAAACAGTTTACAAATGCACGATAGTATCTATGCCGATGTACCGTTCAAAATGCCGCGTGTAGAGCAGCCAGCATTCCCCGATCGTACAGTAAACATCACTCAGTACGGAGCCAAAGGAGATGGAATTACACTGAATACAGAAGCTATCAACCAGGCCATCCGAAATATACATGAACAAGGTGGAGGTAAGGTAGTTATCCCTAATGGAGTCTGGCTTACTGGCCCCATTGAGTTACTGAGCAACGTAAATCTTTATACAGAGCAGAATGCTTTGGTACTCTTTACCGACGATTTCAATGCCTATCCTATCATCGAAACTTCGTTTGAAGGATTGGATACCCGCCGCTGCCAATCTCCTATTTTCGCCCGCCATGCAGAAAATATAGCCATCACCGGCCAGGGAACTTTCGACGGCTCTGGCGATAGCTGGCGCCCGGTAAAGAAAGGTAAAATGACAGCTTCACAATGGAACAGACTGGTAAAACAAGGCGGAATTGTAGAAAATGACATCTGGTATCCCACTGAAGGATCGTTGAAAGGAGCCAAAGCTTGCAAAGATTTCAATAACCCTGAAGGCATAGAAACCGATGAAGAATGGAACGCTATTCGTCCTTGGTTACGTCCCGTACTTTTAAATATAGTGAAAAGCAAAAAGATACTGTTAGAAGGGGTTACATTCAAGAATTCTCCCAGCTGGTGCCTGCATCCGCTGTCGTGCGAACACATCACCATCAATAATGTAAAAGTGTTTAATCCCTGGTATTCACAGAATGGAGATGCACTCGATTTGGAATCTTGCAACAATGCATTGATTATCAACAACATTTTCGATGCTGGCGATGATGCCATCTGCATAAAGTCCGGTAAAGACGAAGACGGACGCCGCAGAGGTGAGCCCTGCCAAAATGTAATTGTGAAAAACAACAAAGTTTTGCATGGACATGGAGGATTCGTAGTAGGTAGTGAAATGTCGGGAGGTGTGAAAAATATCTTTGTAAGCGACTGTACTTTTATGGGAACCGACGTAGGCCTGCGCTTCAAAAGTACCCGTGGCCGTGGAGGCGTAGTAGAAAACATCTACATTCATAACATCAACATGATAGATATTCCTCATGAACCGTTGCTATTCGACTTATTCTATGGGGGAAAAGGAGCTGGTGAAGAAACTGAAGAAGAATTGGCCGGACGAATGAAAGCAGATATTCCACCTGTAACAGAGAAAACTCCTGCATTCCGCAATATCCATATATCCAACATAGTATGTAAAGGTTCTGGAAGAGCTATGTTCTTCAACGGACTTCCTGAAATGCCCATTGAGAATATAAGCGTAAAAGATGTGGTTATTAGCGATGCTCAACAGGGTATAGTTATCCGTCAGGCTAAAAATGTAGTACTGGAAAACGTAGACATTCAGACACCTGGCCAAAAAATAACCGTAAAACAAGTGGAAAACGTAACTATAAACGGTGAAATATTCAAATGAAAAAAGCATTAACTCTAGCATTGACTACAATGTTTTATACCGTCCTCTCTGCCCAAACGGGCAGAGGTTGGACGGTTGAATTATACAATGACCTGAACAAGGAACTGGCAGATGCGCCCATAGTTATCAATCTTCATCAACTAAAGCCAGGCTTTCGAGTTCGCTCTGCCGTGGTAATGGACGGGCAGAAAGAAATTCCTTCCCAATTAGACGATCTCAATGGGGATTTGAAAGCAGATGAACTGGCTTTTGTCGTCCCTATATCAGCCAAAAGTAAAAAAACACTTGACATAACCCTTTCATCTGAAACAACTGACAAACAATATCCTGCCAGAGTATTTGGACAACTGCTAGCCCGAGAACCCCTCAAACAGAAGCATGCACCTGTACAGTCGATAACTGTTCCAGGAACGACCAACTTCTACAGCATGGTACACGGACATGGTCCAATGTTTGAATCCGAATTGGTAGGATACCGCATTTACTTCAACGAAAAACAAACCATTGACCCTTATGGAAAATTCCAAAAAAGATTGGAATTAAAAGAGACCCAGTTCTACCCAACAAACAAACAACGGAAAGAAGGCTACGGTGATGATGTATTACTAGTAGGAAACAGTTGTGGCATCGGAGCTTTAAAAGGATGGGATGGCACCAAAGCCACACACATAGAACCAATAGCTTACCGTACGGAACGACTTTTAGCAACAGGTCCCATCAGAACGGTGGCAGAAGTAGAAGTAAAAGGATGGCAATATCAAGGCAGGGAACTGACCATGAAGCACCGATACATATTGTATGCAGGACATCGCGATCTACGCATTGAGACATCTTTCGATGAAACGCTGCACAATGAAGTGTTATGCACAGGTGTTATGAAAGTGAAAGGAAATGAAACTCTGTCTTATTATGACCATAAAGGTCTGGTAGGCAGCTGGGGACGCTACTGGCCTGTAAATGACACCATCAACTATCCCAAAGAGACCATCGGTATAGGTACCTACATCCCTACAAATCTTGTAAAGGGCGAAGTAGAAGATTCGGATAATTACCTGTACCTCATAGGAAACAAAGGAAAAAAGGAGTTCGTTCACTACACCACCTTTACCTCACGGAAAGAAACCTTCGGCTACCCCACCTCAGAGGATTGGTTCCAGTATCTGCAAAGTTGGAAAGAAGAGTTGGAACATCCTGTGAAAATGCGCATTAAAAGAAAAAAATAATGGCTATACAAAGATAATGGCTATGAACCTTAAACAACTCATATTGACCGGAGCTGTCATTATAGTTCAATCTGCAACAGCACAAGTAACACCATACGTCTCAGAGGTTTGGTCACCAGACTTAAAAAACGGCACATATAAGAATCCGGTACTTTATGCTGATTATTCTGATCCTGATGTTTGCAGGGTAGGTAATGACTTCTATCTTACATCATCTAGTTTCGGTTGTTTACCAGGCCTGCAGATTCTCCACTCCAAGGATTTGGTAAACTGGAGTATAATAGGCGCAGCTATACCTTATGCATTACCCCCACTAGAGGAGCCTGAACGCCCAGAACATGGCAACCGCGTATGGGCACCGGCTATTCGCCATCACAACGGTCTATTCTATATCTTTTGGGGAGACCCCGACCAAGGAGCTTTTATGGTAAAAGCTCCGAATCCAACGGGACCTTGGAGTAAGCCCCTATTGGTAAAACCGGGTAAAGGCATCATAGATACCTGTCCGTTTTGGGATGACGACGGCAGAGTCTATATGGTTCATGCATATGCAGGAAGCAGAGCCGGACTAAAAAGTGTGATTTCGATTTGTGAACTGAGCGCCGACGCAAGTCATTCAGTCAGTCCGTCGCGAATTATTTTCGATGGGCACGAGGCTCACCAAACTTGTGAGGGTCCGAAACTCTATAAAAGAGAAGGTTATTATTACATCTTTCATCCGGCTGGAGGCGTTCCAACCGGGTGGCAGGTAGTGCTTCGCTCAAAAAATATCTATGGTCCTTACGAATGGAAAACAGTATTGGCACAAGGTAACACTCCGGTTAATGGCCCTCATCAAGGGGCTTGGGTAGACACAGCTGAGGGGGAAGACTGGTTTTTACATTTTCAAGATGTAGGAGCATACGGACGATTGGTACACTTGCAACCGATGAAATGGGTGGATGGATGGCCTGTAATAGGTAAAGATGTAGACGGAGATGGATGTGGAGAACCTGTGCTTACTTATAGAAAGCCGAAGATGTCTCATAACTATCCTATATGCAACCCACAAGAAAGCGATGAATTTAACGGATTTACGCTCTCGCCACAGTGGCAGTGGCATGCCAATATCAATGAAAAATGGGCCTATTATGCCGGAGATAAAGGTGTGGTCAGACTGTACTCATACCCTGTAGTTAAAGACTACGTCAATCTATGGAATGTGGCTAATTTACTGCTGCAGAAGACTCCTGCACCTCATTTCACAGCTACCATGAAATTGACTTTCCATCCCATTGAAAAATATAAAGGTGAACGTACCGGACTGATAGTAATGGGGCGCGACTATGCAGGATTAATACTGGAAAATACCAATCAAGGGCTGGTTCTGTCGCAAATCTGCTGTCATCAGGCTGACAAAGGAAAACCGGAACAAGTCAATGATAGCATATTTCTGAAAAATCATACAATATATCTGAAAGTTAGATTCAAAGACAGTGGCGAAAAAATCGATGAAAGTGAAGGCGGTCATGACCAACTTATCTTATGTGACTTCAGCTATAGCCTGGACGGCAAGCAATTCTTATCGTTAGGAAATACTTTTCAAGCTCGTGAAGGCAAATGGATAGGCACAAAGGTAGGTACCTTTTGTACACGGCCGCATATACAAACCAATGATGGAGGTTGGGTAGATATAGATTGGTTCCGCATCAGCAAGAAATAGATATTCCTCCTTCCAAAGTCACTGTTCGCCTAAAATAACTAACTTTGCACTACATAATATAAACCATAATGGAATGAAAAGACTAGTAATATTTGATTTGGATGGAACTTTGCTGAATACCATTACCGATTTGGCACAGAGTACAAATTATGCCTTACAGAAATTAGGATACCCTATACACCGTGTAGAAGCTTACAACTTTATGGTGGGCAATGGTATAAATAAACTTTTTGAACGTGCTTTGCCAGAAGGAGAAAAAAGTGAAGAAAATGTGCTCCGCATGCGGGCAGAGTTTATCCCCTTCTACAACCTGCATAATGCCGATAAGAGTTGTCCTTATCCAGGCATTACAGAACTTCTGGAAAAACTGCAAAATAGAGGTGTACAGTTGGCCATAGCCTCCAATAAATACCAGTCGGCCACTGAAAAACTTGCGGCACATTATTTCCCCAATATCCGTTTTGCTGCAGTATTCGGACAGCGAGATGGCATACATACTAAACCTGATCCTACCATCGTAAACGACATTCTATCCATTACCCATACTAAGCGTGAAGAAGTACTTTATGTGGGTGACTCTGGTGTTGACATGCAAACTGCCATCAATGCCGGTGTCACAGCTTGTGGCGTGCTTTGGGGGTTCCGCCCTCAAAGCGAATTGGAAGGTTTTAAGCCTGCACATCTGGTAAAGGAAGCTAAGCAAATACTTTCTCTAATTGATTAAAAGCCTACACATTTTTAAATCCAGGAGCATATCTATAAGAACACTCCCTATCCAATAGTCCGCTATTGATTAGGGAGTGTTCTTATTACAGTATCTATAAAAGCTGTTTTACCAAAAAATACCAGCATAAAAACTAAAATTACACAACTTATATCTATTTTTTCCATATTTTCGCATCAGATAGTTCTGTGTTCGAACACAGAATACCGATTAAAATTATTTTTTTAACTAATTAAATTATAAACTAATGTCTAAACAAATGAAAAACATGCGCACAGCATTACTATTTTTATTAGTAACTGCGATTTCGCTCAGCGTATCTGCGCAAAATGTGACCGTAAAAGGTATCGTGACAGACAAAACAGGGGAAACTGTAATCGGTGCCTCTGTTGTGGAAAAAGGAAACACGGGAAATGGAACCATTACCGACATCGACGGGAAATACACCCTTTCAGTTCCCTCTAATGCAACACTTGTATTTTCTTATGTAGGTATGACTACACAAGAAATTGCAGTAAAAGGACAAAACAGCATCCATGTAATCCTAAACGAAGATGCTCAGGCATTGGAAGAAGTGGTAGTAATCGGTTACGGTGCAGTAAAACGTAAAGACCTGACCGGTTCTGTAGCAACTGTAAATTCTGATGTACTGGCAGCAGTACCTGTAGCATCGGCCACAGAAGCCCTTACCGGAAAAATGGCAGGTGTACAGATTACCACAACAGAAGGTTCCCCTGATGCTGAAATGAAAATCCGCGTGCGTGGTGGAGGCTCCATTACTGGCGACAACACCCCTCTTTTCATTGTAGATGGTTTTCCTGTAGAATCTATCAGTGACATACCAGCTTCTGACATAGAAGATATGACCGTATTAAAAGATGCATCTTCTACAGCGATTTATGGTTCACGTGGTGCAAACGGTGTAATTCTGGTAACTACCAAAAGCGGTAAGGAAGGAAAAATGAACATCAGCTATAATGCCTACTACAGTTGGAAAAAAATAGCCAAGACACTGGATGTGCTTTCTCCAAAAGATTATGCAAAATGGCAATACGAATTGGCACAACTAAAAGGAAATGATTATGTGAATAACTACGAAGAATTCTTTGGTAGCTATGCTGACCTGGATATGTATGATAACATTGCATATAATGATTGGCAGGATTTGACCTTCGGACGTACCGGACATACATTTAACCACAGCTTAAACATCAGTGGAGGTACAGAAAAAATAAGATATGCATTCAGCTATGCACATATGAATGACAAAGCTATCATGGAAGGTTCTAATTATAAACGTGATAACTTCAGTCTAAAGCTAAACACCAAACCTGTGAAAAATGTAACATTGGATTTCACCGTACGCTATGCAGAAACTGACATTGCCGGTGGCGGAGCCAATGATGTAAGCAGTACTTATGATTCTGATAAACGACTGAAATATTCCGTAATATATACCCCTATCCCTATTTCTAACATGAATGCCGATGCCGGTGCAGCTGATGATGACCTAGGCAATTTGTACCACCCGCTGACATCTATCTCTGACAACGACCGCGAGCGTGAACGTAAGACACTGAACATGGCAGGTAGCTTGGGATGGAACATATTAGACGGTTTAAAACTTAAGACAGAGTTAGGCTATGACGATTATCGCAATGCCGACCAACGATTCTGGGGGCTTACCACCTACTATGTAAAGAACGTTCCTGCCGATGGTCTGAAAGAAATGCCTGCAGCTGAATTTGCCAATACCAGCCGTCATAAATTCCGCAATACCAATACTATATCTTACGATTTTTCCAAACTCTTCAGTAACGAACGGCACCATTTGGACGCAATGGTGGGCCATGAATGGGTGATTACTAAATCAAAAGTCATGACCAACACCGTACACGGATTCCCGGAATCATTTACTGCACAAGATGCTTGGCAATATTCCTCACAAGGTACACCGTTTTCTATTGATAATTTTCTGAATCCAGACGACAAATTGCTGTCCTACTTTGGCCGCGTGAATTATAACTTCGACAGCAAATATCTGATAAGCGCAACATTCAGAGCCGATGGTTCTTCCAAATTCTCAGAAGGAAACCAATGGGGATATTTCCCATCTGCAGCCATAGCCTGGCGCATTTCTTCGGAGCCTTTTATGGAAAGCAGCAAAGGATGGCTTGATGACTTAAAACTTCGATTCAGCTATGGTACTGCAGGAAATAACAATATCCCTTCAGGACAGATGAACCTTACTTACGAATCGAAAGCTACCGGGTGGATTAGTGGATATAACAGCTATTGGGCTGCTTCGAAAAATATGCCGAATCCCGACTTGAAATGGGAAACAACCATCACACGGAACGTGGGAGTAGACTTCACACTATGGGGTGGCAAACTTAATGGTACCGTAGAAGCCTATCTGAATACTACCAAGGATTTGCTTATCCAATTCCCTGTGGCCGGTACAGGATATGACTACCAATATAGAAATATGGGAGAAACAGAAAACCGAGGTATCGAAGCCAGTGTAAACTGGACCATCGTCAACAAAAAGAACTGGGGAGTAAGTCTGAGCGCTAACGTGGGATTCAATAAAAATGAGATCAAAGACCTAGGCATCATGAATGATTTTGGTGCAGAAACGTATTGGGCTTCTTCCGAAATTGGAAACGACTTTTGGATTGCCAAGGGAGGATCTGTAGGACAAATGTACGGATTCCGCTCAGCCGGACGTTATGAAGTATCAGATTTTTCAGGCTATGATGCAGTCAAAGATGCTTGGATTCTGAAAGAAGGAATCGTTGATGCATCGGCTGTAGTAGGAAAGCTGCGTCCGGGTAGTATGAAACTGGCAAATATAGACAACAGTGATGACCATAAAGTTACTAATGCCGACCGTGAAATCATTGGTGATGCCAATCCTACTTGTAGCGGTGGTTTCTCACTCAACGCACGTGCCTACGGCTTTGACCTCAGTGCCAACTTCAACTATAGCATTGGCAACGATGTATACAACGCCAATAAAATAGAATTCACACAAACTGGCAAGTATCAATACCGAAACATGATAGATATCATGGCAGAAGGTAACCGCTGGACAAACCTTGATGAAAACGGAAACATCTGCAACAATCCTCAAAAGCTGGCTGAAATGAATGCCAACACTACGATGTGGTCACCGCTGACCGACCGTATGATATTCAGCGATTGGGCTGTAGAAGATGCTTCTTTCTTACGTCTTAATACCTTGACATTGGGATATACCTTGCCCAAAACTCTCACCATGAAGGCTAAGATTCAGACGCTTCGTCTCTATGCTACAGCCTACAACGTGTTCTGTTTAACCAATTATTCAGGCTATGATCCCGAAGTGTCTAGCATACGTAAGACCAACCTGACTCCCGGAGTAGACTATTCAGCCTATCCTAAGAGCCGTCAATTTGTAATTGGAGTAAATCTTAATTTCTAATCAACCATTAAAGAAATATTCTTATGAAAAAGTTTTTATATATATCCTTTCTAGCTTGTTCATTAGCAGGAGGTATGACTTCATGCGATTTGGATGCCCCCAGCAAATCGGGCATGGAAGAGCCTAATTTATTTAAAGTTAAAGAATTGGCAGAGGCAGCCGTAATGGGTATACACCAATCATTCGGAGAAACGAATTCCTACCGCGGACGCTACCTGCCCTACTATGGCGTCAATACGGATATTGAGTGGATCAATAACATTGATACTAAAAAACTGGCTGACGATGACAAATATGAATTAACCGGATATGCCACCCGAGCTACTAACAAACAGATGAACACCAGCAATAATGCCTGGGCTAAATTCTACGAAGGCATTGAACGAGCTAACCTCTGCATTCGGGGCATTCAGAATTATTCAGACTTGAGCAATCCTGACTTTCAGCAATTACTCGGAGAAGCACTGACCCTACGTGCAGTCATCTATTTAGATTTAGTGAAAGGATGGGGAGATATACCTGCCCGCTTTGAACCAAACTCGGCAGAAACAGTCTATTTGCCTCGGACAGATCGTGACGAAATCTACAAGCGATTACTCAGCGACCTGAAGACTGCATCAGATTTAGTGCCATGGCCCAATCATTCGGAAGAAACCAAAAGTACCGAACGTATCAACAAAGCTTTTATCAAAGGATTACGTGCCAGAATAGCCCTCTATGCAGCCGGATACAGCCAACGAGCCGACGGTATCCGACGCAGTTCAGACCCTGAACTAAGCGTAGAGAACATGTACACGATAGCCCGCGATGAATGTATAGATATTATAAAGAACAGTGGCTGTCAATTAGGCTCTTTCAAAGACAATTTCTTGAAACTCTGTAAAGACGACACACAAGCCGGTGGTGAATCCTTGTGGGAAATTCCCTTTTCAGACGGAAGAGGACGTGTTATGTTTACACTCGGTGTACAACACAAAGCGGAAGACCAATACACCAAACAGGCCCGCGGAGGCGTAAATGGTCCACTACCCTACTTATTCTATGACTATGACGTAGATGACATTCGCCGCGATATTACCTGTGTTCCATACCAATGGTCGGAAAAACTGATAGACGGCAAAGCCCATCAAGAACTACGAAGCGTGAAAAGCTGGTGCTTCGGAAAGCTTCGTTATGAATGGATGAACCGAATCGTAACTTCTACTAACGATGACGGCGTAAACTGGCAATATATGCGTTTGGCTGATGTCTATCTCATGGCTGCTGAAGCCATCAACGAACTGGAGGGTAATCCAAACAACGCCATACAATATCTCAGCCCCATTATAAAGCGCGCACTACCTGCAGATAAAGCCAACTCTTACCTACAGAAAGCAGGCAGCAGTCAACAGGCTTTTTTCAATGCTATTGTGGAACAACGCGCCTTTGAGTTTGCCGGCGAGTCATTACGTAAAGCAGACCTTATCCGCTGGAATTTATTAAAAGTAAAGATGGATGAAGCAAAAACCAAAATGACACAGCTTGCTAATCGGGAAGGGGCTTATGCAGACCTGCCAGAAAAGGTATATTACAAATTAGATAGTGATGGCGAAACCCTGTTGCTCTATGGATTCAACCATGGCGAAACCGGAAATGCACCAGAAGGCTATGAGGAAGAGAAATGGCTCAACACTGAAAAATTACCTGCAGACCTGATTGATGCACTCTACCAAAAGAATCCGGATGAAAACCAATACTGGCCTATTTGGCAGACTTTCATAGACAGCAGCAACGGTTCATTGTCTAATAACTAATCATTATACAGTATATTATCTTAAAAAAGAACGAGCAATCATGAAAAATAAATTGCATACATATACATATCTGTTAGGAGTGGTTTGTACAGGCTGGGCTCTGACAACCGCTTGTGAAGACCAAAGTGAAGAAGTAACCAGCTTAGAACATAACCGGTTATTTGCCCCATTTGGTCTGGAAGCAAAAGTAAACAACACCGTCAACGTACGTCTGAGTTGGACATCAAATCCTGAAGCTTGCGGCTATCAAATAGAAATCTTTGCAGATGACAGTCTAACGTTTGCAGGCTCACCTGTACGCACCTACGAAAACATCTCTGATGAAGATATTCCATACGATATAACCGGACTGGAAGGTGATACCAAATATTCTGCCCGCTTGAAATGTATAGGCGAAAATATCAATGATTCCAAATGGACAGGTATATTTTTCCGTACTGATGCAGAACAACTATTGAAAGAAATTGAAGAGGAACATATCAGCGCCACTACAGTTCAGCTGCATTTCGAAGCAGGAAGAACCTTCACTAAAGTACAAATAACCAGCCATGAAGAAAATGCAGAAAGTAAAGATATTGATATTACGAGCGAAGACTTACAAGCAGGTTATGTTACTATTAGCGGTTTAACTGGAAACACAACCTATACCGCTAAACTGCTCAATGGTGAGAAAAACTGCGGTTCACGCTCTTTTACCACTCTTATAGATCCTTCTACAGCCATTGTAGTAGATGAAAACAAGAATCTACAACAGGCCATTGATGAAGCCACCGATGAAAAATACACTATTTTAATTCCGGCAGGCAAAACCTTTGAAATTGAAGAGGTTACCATCAATAAGAAAGTAGAAATCATAGGAGAACGCTTCAAAAACAAACCGATTATGATAGGCAAGTTCAACCTTGGAGAAAATTCGGATGTTCTGCTGCGCAACCTCATTATGGATGGAAACAATTATGAAGTAAAGCGAATGTTTACCTATGAAGAAGGCACTGTTGCCCAAGGCATTCAAATCGAAGCCTGCGAAATCAAAGGATACAAAGAAGGGGTATTTGCCATCAATGGACCAACCATCGGAATAGAAGCGATTATCCTGAACAACAATCTGATTTACGACATCAAGTGCGACGGTGGCGATTTGCTGGACAGCCGCACAGGGGGCATACGAGCATTGACCATTACCAACAATACCTTCTATAACTGTTCGCAAATTAAAAACCGAGAGTTCATCCGTTTGGATGGTGATGAAAATAAAAAGCCATGGATTGAAAACATCAGCGAGTACACCATCACACTGGAAAAAAACACCATTGTAGGAGCAGATTCAAAAGGGTTTAAACGATTGATGTACGTGCGCTATCCTGGAGCTACTGTAAATATGAAAAATAATCTGATAGTAAAATTCTCAGGCTATTTGAACGACCAGAAATACATTGAAAGCGATCACGTAAATTGCCATAACAACCGCTACTACGAGGCCAATAATGCCGGAGTCATTAATTACAAAATCAATGATGTACCGACAGAAGTATACCGTGATCCTAATTGTACAGACAGCAAGTTTGCTGACCCTAAATTCAAAGATGCTGCCCATGGTGACTTCACCATCACCAACGAAGATCTGATCATCGATAAGGTGGGCGACCCACGCTGGTTACCATAATCCATAAGCTCTCATAAAAGAAAATCACTCTTGATACACCTGTTATATCAAGAGTGATTTTCTTTTATCGCACAACCATTTGTTTTAGCAAATATTTACTTTAGCCATTGACGAAAGAACATAAGCGTCTCATACTGCATTTCTTTGCTGAAAAAATGTGTGCCTTTCCACAAGCGGGTAACCAATTGTTCTGACGCTTTCTGATCATCCCAAACCCTACGCATAATACGATAAGCATTCTGTACGCCTTCTATGGGAAACAATTTATCATCCGTTCCATTAAAGAAAAGAGAAGGCTTCGGACAAGCAATACTAGCCACATGAGGATAATCCATAAAACATCGTATTCCCGGCAACAACATAGAATAGGCAGACCCTCCCTTGGTCTGATTATTATTGAGCGTCATTAAGTATTCAGTGGTATTCATCCAACAAACAGAGGCCGATGCTTTTACAACATCGCTAAGAGATGCCAGCATCCAAGAACGATAGGCTCCCATTGAGAATCCCAGACATCCAATTCGGTCACTGTCTACAAAAGACAGAGAAGCCAGAAATTCCGCACTTCGCACATCATCCATATGAATAAAAGCACCCCATGAACTGCCCATCTGAAAAAAATTGGATGCCAAAGCTTCTTGCACAGCATAATCTGCCCCTTCCTTTCTACCACGTTCTCCCCAAAGCAAAGCATCAATTACCAACACTACATAACCGTGAGCAGCAAAGTAATCTCCAACAAACTGCCCGTCATAGTAGCGCTGCACCCAATTAGCAGCATCAGCTTCAATTACCTGGCTAACCTGAAACGGACGTACCAATTTCTCTTTTCCTATAGTAAAGTGCGCGCCATGATCATGCAACATTACGATAGCCGGAAAAGGACCTTCTCCATGGGGTACCAAGAGATAAGCCGGGATACGGCACCAATCCGAAACATTAAACATTATTTTCCGGGCTTCATAACCCTTACGCGCTTCCATATCCACCACTTCGCAATCATACGATTTTGGAGCTGGTTGCACCAGCCCCATACAGTCTTTCAACGTTTGTTTGGAAACCAAACGCCACCGATTAAAATCCTTTATGGAGTCACTCTCCCAAGCCAAAGGATATGTAAGTTGCTTTTTCATCTGCTTGTAAAATACAGGCATACTTTTGGTCACTTCATAGAATTCCTGGGTTGTTTGCCCTTGAAGAGTATTCCACAAAGCAGCCGACATCATTAGAATCACACAGCTAAACCTCATAATTTTCATCTTAAAACCTACAAATGTTATTTATATTAAAAAACCAGTTTAAATTCCATTCTGAAAACTTCACATTCAGCTTCTTAAGAAGTTGTTTTCGGCCTTTTTTCTGCGTTGCGCTTCGTGGCATAGCCTACTATGCTCCTCCTCATCACATCACAGGAAAATCCATAAAAGGACTCTCGGCTGAAGTTGAAATTAGATTCAAATAGACTCTTGGAAAAGAACAGGTAAAAAAACACGCCGATACCCGGATAAAACTATAAACGCCGACGCCGTTTATAAAAACAGCAGCGTCGTTTATAAAAACGGCACCGCCGTTTATAAAAACGCAAGTGCCGTTTATAGTTTGCATACCATAGAACACACCTTTTTCCCTATTATCTTTCCGTTTTTCTCTTATTTTCTTTCCGTTTTCCTCTTATCTGCCCTATAATTGCTCCGTAGCTTCTCCGTACTTTCTCCGTGCAGAAGTACCTCCCAGCGGAGGAACTACGGAGCAATGGCAGGGCAGAAACGATTCAGGTATGGAAAGGAAGGCTCGCATCGTTGCACATGGGCATGAACAATCCCCCTACACGCAGACCGTAACCACAATCCTCCTATTCATAAAAATTAAACAGGCTCTAAATATAATACATTTTTTTTATATTTCGTAAAAATCCGTATCTTTACAGCCATTATGAGAATCTATATGCTAAAATATATCTGTCTAATAACCACTATAACCATAATCCGTCTATACATGGTGGTGGGCCATGCTCAACCCTACTGCTCATTTACCCATTATTCATCGGATAACGGACTTTCACAAAACACGGTTATGGCCATGCTGCAAGACCGAAAAGGCAACATGTGGTTTTCCACATGGGATGGAATCAATAAATTCGATGGCTATACATTTAAGACATACAAAGCACGTCCTGGCAACCATATTGAACTGACCAATAATCGAATAGACTTTATGAAAGAAGATGAATTCGGTTATATCTGGCTGCTGACCTATGATTCTAAACCTTATCGATTCAACCCTAGAACGGAAAGTTTTGAAAAGATTCTATCCAAACAAAACCTTCCAGACATATCATCTGTACGGCTACTCAACCATGGCATTGCGTGGCTCTTGACAGAACACCAAGGTGCAATACGTGTAAAAACCGACAGCATTACGTTAAGTTTAGAGGTAAATGACCTTCGTACATCTTCACAAGGATGGGAACAAGCACATGTCTACGATGTATGGAGCGACTTCGCTGGTAGAGAATGGATATTAACAGATAAAGGGCTGGCTCTTTATAATATCCAAAGAAATCAAGCAGAGTGGATACATGAAACCCACTTTAACGAAGGGCACCCCCATCAACAGCCCTTCTTCTCTGGTAAAGAAGGTGAAAAAGAAATATACTTCGGCTCAGAAAACGGACAAGTATGGCAGCTACAGAAGAACACCGGGAAGTTCAGCCTGTTACAACTGAACACTTCATCCTGTATAATAGCACTACATAATATATCTCCGGAAGAATGGTTGTTAGCAACCCGTAATGATGGTTTCTTCATTTACCATACAGGTAAGAAATCATTTACACATTATAGCAAAGACTTACTCCCTGAATCTCCCATTGTATCGCTCTATGCTGACCGTAATGGAGAAATATGGCTAGAACAGCATGTACAAGGTACAGTAGCGCACTTCAACTCTCGCACAAAAAAAATTAAAATTGAAACAGTTGCCGTAGAACCCAGCCGCTCCGACCGTTCACATCCAGCTTTTCAAATACATGAAGACTGTTACGGCACAGCATGGGTACATCCTTATGGAGGTGGCTTTTCACGCTATAACAGAGAAAAGAATTGTCTGGAACCGTTCTATAACAGTATACAGAAAGGGGAATGGAGATTTTCTAACAAGATACATTCTGCCTTTTCAGACCGACAAGGAAATTTATGGCTTTGTACTCATTCAAAAGGATTGGAAAAGATAACATTCCGCCCCATGCAGTTCCAACGTCTCATCCGGGAAGAACATAATTATGAATCTCTCAGCAATGAAGTACGTGCATTACTGGAAGACTGTAACCGCAACTTCTGGATAGGATTGAAAGACGGCAAACTGAGAGTATATGACAGTAAGCATCATGATAAAGGATACCTGACAGAAAACGGTACGATAGCACATAATGGACGACCCATGCAGGGTACTGCCTATTTCCTCATGGAAGACAGTAAGAAAAATCTGTGGATAGCTACCAAAGGAGACGGACTGGTAAAAGCTACACCGCAAGGAAACCGCTATCTGCTTACCCGTTACCAATTTGAGGCCTCTAACCCATATAGTTTAAGTGACGATAATGTGTATTGTGTTTATGAAGACCAACAAAACAGAATATGGGTAGCTACCTTTGGAGGAGGAGTCAACATTCTCACCCATGATAAAAATGGAAAGGAGATTTTTCTGAATCACCGAAACCTGCTGAAAAATTATCCACAAGATAAATGCAGCAGAGTACGTTACATTACAGGCGACCATCAAAATCGCATCTGGATTGCTACAACGATAGGCGCACTAACCGTGAAAGATACAGGTGAGAAACCTGAAGAGATGCATTTCCAGCACTTTGTACGGATTCCCGACGACATACAGAGTCTCAGTCACAATGACGTACACGGAATTATATCTACCAAACAGAACGAGTTGTATCTTGCTACTTTTGGTGGTGGACTTAATAAACTGCTTTCATTGGATTCCCTAGGAAATGCCCGCTTTCAGTCATACAGTGTAGAAGATGGGCTGCCATCAGATGTATTGCTGACCATCCAGGAAGATGCTAAGGGTAATTTATGGATCAGCACCGAAAACGGCATTTGTAAATATACTCCATCAAACGGTCATTTTGAAAAATACAACGACCGCTCTCTACCATTCCGGGTTCGCTTCAGCGAAGCATCCTCTGGATATACATCGCACAATCATATCATGTTTGGCACCAACAAAGGCATTGTATTATTTAATCCCGACTCTATCCGCAAAAGTAGCTACGTACCCCCCATCGTATTCTCTAATTTACTGGTGGCCAATCAAAATATAGTTCCCGGTAAAGAGTCGGTACTCCAACAGCATTTGGATGACATACAAAAACTGACACTTTCTCACCACGAGAATATTTTTACTATTCTATATGCTGCTCTGGATTTTTCCAGTCCTTCCGATATACAATACGCTTACCAATTGGAAGGATTTGAAAAAAACTGGAACATGGTAGGTGAACAGCGTTCAGCTACATACACGAATCTTCCTAAAGGACATTACCGTTTCAAAGTCCGTTCTACCAACGCTGATGGCATATGGGTAGACAACATACGTGTACTCGATATAGAGATACTGCCTTCTTTTTGGGAAACCCCCATTGCCTACATGCTGTATGTACTGATACTGATTCTTATTGTAGTAACAGCTGTATACATACTATTTACTATTTACCGTCTGAAACATAGGGTACTGATGGAACATCAGATGACAGACATGAAATTACGCTTCTTTACAGATATTTCTCACGAACTACGCACTCCGCTGACCCTCATTGTGGGTCCGGTAGAAAATGTACTCAACAATTTATCACTTTCCAATGAAGTAAGGGAACAACTAAAAGTGGTAGAAAAAAACACTAACCGCATGCTTCGGCTCATCAATCAAATTCTGGATTTTCGAAAAATACAAAATAAGAAGATGAAATTACGTGTACAGTGCATTGATCTGATACCGTTTACCCGCCGGATTATGGATAATTTTGAAGGACTGGCTGCAGAGAAGCAAATCACCTTCCGACTTACAGCAACAGAGAACAGATACACCTTATGGGCAGATGCCGATAAATACGAGAAAATTATATTTAATCTTCTCTCTAATGCCTTCAAATATACCCCCAATGGCAAATGTATCACTGTTTTTATCAAAGAAGATGAACAACACATTTCAGTAGGGGTACAAGACCAGGGAATAGGCATCGAAGAAAACCGCAGAAAGTCTATTTTTCTAAGATTTGAAAATCTGGCCGAAAAAAATCAACTCAACCAATCCAGTACAGGTATCGGTTTGTCTCTGGTCAATGAATTGGTTGAAATGCATCAAGCCACTATCACCGTTGACAGCCACATAGGACAAGGCAGTTGCTTCAAAGTGAATTTTCTGAAAGGAAAAGCACATTATGATTCTACTGTAGAATTTCTACAAGATGATATGACAGCCAGCATGATAGTTAACAAAGAAAGCCTGGCAGAAGTTTCATCTCAAGAAGAAGATAACAACAAGGAACTGATGCTGCTAGTAGAGGATAATCAGGAACTACGCCAATTCCTGCACAGTATTTTTTCCTCAGATTACCGTATAGTAGAAGCTGAAGATGGCATGCAAGGAGGAGCATTGGCACACGAATTGGTACCGGACATTATTATCAGTGATGTAATGATGCCTCATAAAGATGGCATTACCTTAACCCGTGAACTTCGCTCAGACCTTGCTACAAGTCATATACCATTAATACTCCTCACAGCTAAGACCTCAGAAGAAAGTCAGCTGGAAGGATTAGAATATGGTGCCGACGATTACATCACCAAGCCTTTCAGCGCCACCTACCTGAAAGCAAGGGTAAAGAATCTGCTGACTTCCAGAGCACAATTGCAATCAATCTACCGTACTGCCTTAATGCCAGTAACCGCAGAGGTATCGCAATTCTCCAAAGAAGAAAATGCAGCACCGACAGTAGAAGAGCCGCAAGAGCCTATAATGGCGCCACAGGATAAGAAATTTATGGAAAAACTGATGCAACTGATGGAGAAGAATCTAGATAATGGAGACTTGGTGGTGGATGACCTAGTACAAGAGTTGGCCGTAAGCCGGTCGGTATTTTTCAAAAAATTGAAGACTCTTACCGGACTGGCTCCTATTGAGTTCATTAAAGAAATACGTATCAATAAAGCCATACAACTTATTGAAACCGGTGAATACACCATGACCCAAATCTCCTACATGGTTGGAATTAATGACCCCCGCTATTTCAGCAAATGTTTCAAACAAAAAATGGGAATGACACCCACTGAATATAGAGACAGGAATAAAGTGTAAAGGAATTATATCATGACACTTTATTACTGATTTAAGGAATCAAATGCTGCTTAATCCAGATTAAATGCGCCCTTTCAGTTTGTTCGGATGTCCAATGCTCATTGATGGGAGTTATTAAGGCTTCTTTAAAAGATGAAATCGAATTATATACTGCATAGCTAGTAGTGGGAGGACAGGTATCATCATTAAATCCCCACGTCATATAGACAGGTATGCGGATAAAACGTGCAAAGTTTACTACATCATAATAAGCCAATGTCTCTACCTTGGACGGTGTGTTCATACCTTTCTCACGGAAAAAGTGAGGATAACCTCCGGCACGTCCATCCAAATATCCTGCCATGTCACTCAAAGCAGGATGATTGGCCACGCAAGCTGTTACTCGTTTATCCAAAGCTGCAGCTACTAAAGCCAACGCTCCTCCCTGACTACCACCTTGAGTAATCACGTTCTTTCCATCCCATTCCGGTAAAGAAGTAAGAAAATCTATGCAGCGGATACATGCCAGATAAACACGCTTCATATAATAGTGGTCCCTATTCTCCATACCAATGCTTAGGTAGCCATTTTCTTTGCTATTAAAAGCCAAACTGATATCTTTAAAATCTTCTGCCGATAACTTGGGATTCAGACCATGAATCTCAAACTCCATACGGATACAGCCTTGCTCTGCATAATATTTATGCCGCAAAGGATTCTTAATCGTCTTGATACCTGCCCCCGGTGGACAAAGGACTACAGGGCAACTGGCTTTGGGGGCATTCTTCGGGTAGAAAAGATAAGCATAAACCGATTGTCCTTGCTCATTTAAGAACAAACGTATCAAATAACAGTCTATCTTATCAGTAGAATACTCTGCACAAAATTCTTTCGAATAGTGTAAGGGATATTCAGCCATCTCAGATAAGTTTTTCTTCCAAAACGCCTCAAAATCGGCCGGAATCTGAGTATAAGGTAATATCTTCTCTGGAGAAAAGCCCACCTTGACATGATGTCTTGATACCTGATTACCTAACTTAATCTTCATTCGGCAATCTCTGAACCCAGGCTTTGTCATCGTACCCAACGATATAGTAGTCCTACCATTTTTCAAAATCGCCGTACCTTGAGTATCGCCCAACATTTTGTCTGCACCGATTTCGTATTCCACAGTGACGCCATCCAAAGGTATCCCGTATTGGTAGACCTGTATCTCGACTGAGGCCATTTCACCCACACGGTAAATCCAGTCTGCATGATCGGGCACGGTTACCCAAAACAAATCGTTACGATAAGGATTATTTTCTGCCATAACCGAAAATGACAAAAATAATGTTCCAACTAACACGCTAATATATAGTCTCATCTTTTTCATAATTAAGCAGCTCTATCGAGTTATAATCAACAATTCATTACCATGACGATGTGGACACCAATTATCAGTTCCAGATAATACTTCATCCAGAGAATAGCCTTTCATGCTTTCCAATTGATGTGAAAAGAAAGCACGAGCCTTCGGATTGGCTCCCTCACCCGTACTATGATATTCAGCATAAAAAGTAGTTTCCTCTACATTGGGTTTACCCCAATCGTTCCAGCCCTCGGGTAAAATATGCTGCCCCATCTCACAACGAAGAAATACAGCCTGAGCATACGGACGCCACGGACGAGAAAGATAAACCTTCTGTGCACTATCGTCAGCAGTCAATTTACAATCATAAAATACATAACCATAGCGCTGCCCCTGGTCGGTAGAGGGAGCAGTAACATAACCATTGCCCTTGCTATGAATATTACAGCGTAGGAAGACTGCGGTAGACCATCCGAATATAAAATCCACTGTACCTTCTATATAACACTCCTCGAAATACTGACGAACACCTTTCCCATAAGTGTATAAGGTATCCTGAAATCCCAAGAAACGACAATGTTTGAAATACACTCGGTCTGCAGAAATAAAACAAGCCACAGCCTGCCCCACTGGACCAGAAGTATTCTCGAAAGTAATATTTTCAGCATAAAAATCCGGAGAATAAATGTAACAGGAAGAAGAACCTGAAGTTCCCATTTTTTCTCCAAAAATATTTTTTTTCGAAGCATAATCATCATAAGAAATCACTGCCCCATGCTGCCCTATTAGTGAAACATTGATTTTACTGGCAGGAATAACCAGTTTCTCGTGATAGACCCCCGGACGTATCAGAATCGTGGTACGCACATTCTTTCGAAAATCAGGTACAGCATTTATTGCCTCCTGCACCGTAAAGAAATCACCACTTCCATCTTTTGCCACTACAAAATCATAATGGCGCACATAAGGAGCCAATGCTGGAACCACCTTGGCTAATAGATCTACAGTAAGTTTGGTTATGACACGTGCACCATGAATATTAAGATGCGTATTGTCTTCACGTCCCTTGGGTAAAAAAGGTATCGTATTAGGAGCTATCCACATAAACAAAGTTTTGGATGCTTGTGGTCCCATTCCCTCCACGAGTTCATGAGTCAGTTTGTTCATGTCAACGAAAGGCACATCCAATTCTTCAGCCACCCGACGAGGAGATTCCAAATAAGCTCCATGTGTATCAACTAGCTGGCTACCCTCTTCGGGATGTACAGACTCCGACCTAGCTTCATAACGTGCATCCGGATGGGCATCTCTACGCACATCATCCTGCTGCACAGCAGCCTGTAGAGTGTGGTAATCGGATTTTGTCACAAAATTACGGCGCACTATGGAATTAAACAGAATAGGAATTCCTCCCTGCTCACGCGTTTCGTTCACAAACTTGCGCAGATTATCATCAAAACTTCCTCCTGCAACAGTATGTCTCTTCGGATCAACTTTTTCATCATTATGACCGAACTGTATAAACACATAATCTCCTTTTTTGATTTGTGTACGGACTTTCTCCCAACGTCCCTCTTCAATGAAGCTTTTTGTACTGCGACCATTGACTGCATGATTATCTACCCTAATATCATCTGACAAAAAGCCAGGAAGCATCTGTCCCCATCCCCGTTCAGGATTGCCGCCAACCAGATTCTTATTAGCCATAGTAGAATCTCCAATCATAAAGATGGTAATCTTCCGCTGGTCTGACTTAAAAGAACACAAAAGGCATAACAAAGCTGCCCACAACCAAAATTTACTTTTCATACTCCATAGAATGATTTAAAACAAACATTATAAATTGACGACTGGCATCCAATCACAAGACTGGTAAAAAAGATAGGACCAATCGGCATACCGGGCAGCCTCTTCCGCTGTCAGCTGTCTGCTCCACTTCACCCGAGCATCCGCTGCAGCGCCTGCACCATAACAACCGTATTCAGCATATCGGGCAGTCTTCTCATTCGCTGCATTTTTCCAATTATGCCAACCTTCCGGCCGGATATGAGATCCCATTTCACAATTTATAAAGACGGTAGCTGCATATGGCCGCCAGGGACGACCCAAATACACATGCTTCACAGAATCGGCAGCCGAAAGCTTGCAATTACGAAACACATACCCTACTTTAGAAGTGGAAGGAGTGGAAGCTGCCGTAATATAAGAATCTCGTTTACTGTATATCTCGCAATCATCAAACACAGCCGTAGAGGGTCCGAATATAAAATCAGTAGTACCTTCTATATAGCAATCCTTAAAATACAAGCGTGTACCCGCCGCTCCTGTATAGACCGTGTCTTGATTGCCCAAAAAGCGACAGCGATAAAATACCAGACAATCTCCTTCCGTATGAAGAGCTACCGCCTGTCCCAAGGGAGCAGCATTATTTTCAATAGTTAAATTTTTAAAGGTAATTCTATTACCTTCTACCTTTAATGTATACGTGCGAAAAGTACCCATTTTCTGAATATTTGCATGGTCATCATAGGTGAGAATGGTATTTTCTACATCTTCACCTATAAAATCAACCTGCTGAATCCAGGAAGGTACTACCACTTTTTCTTTGTAGACCCCAGGCTTTATCAAAACAGTTACCTTATATTCCATAAATGCACGTATTCCTTCCATGGCCTCGGTCAATGTCTGGTAATCTCCACTCCCATCTCTTGACACTACCAAAGTATCTTTCCACACCGTACCTGCCGAAACCATTCCCAAGCTTCCCCATAACAGGCATAACATGAATGTAAGAAGATGTCTCATCATAAGCTATCAATCATTAATCCCCATAAATCTGCTTCATATCCTGGATGTTTTCCCACTCCAGACTAGCCATAATAAAAGGTCCTACAGCCTTAGCATCATTCGGACGGATTGCCTCATTGATGTAATAGTCATAATCACCGGAACGGTAAACTTTTCCTCCTAAACCAGCTACGGCACAAGCCTGGGTAATAGTGACCAGACCATTTTTATCGACCTCAATAAAATGTTTTAGAATTCCTCGATAACCTTTTTTTGCAACCGAAAGATAAGAAGCATCCAAATACCCTAACCGCACGCCTTTAAACAAAGCGTAAACAAACATAGCCGAACAGGAAGACTCCAGATAATTTCCTTTTTCTCCACTCTTATCAAGTACCTGATACCAAAGTCCCGTCTTGGCATCCTGCAAGCGTTTCACCATGTTGGCCAAATGATTAAACACTACCAGCATGGAATCTCGTCCCACTTCATGTTTGGGAATAAACTCCAGAGCATCCACAAAAGCCATGGCATACCATCCCATAGCACGTCCCCAACTATGCAACGACTGCCCCGTCTGCTTATCCGACCAACGTTCTTTTCTGCTTACATCACAAGCATGACGAAACAAATCTGTCTGCGGATCATACGTGTGGCGGGCTGCCATCAAGAATTGATTAATAATATCTTGATAAGCATTCACCTGACTATTGCGATGTGCATACTCTGCATAGAAAGGTGCACCCATATAAATACCATCCAGCCACACCTGATGCGGATAAATTTTCTTATGCCAGAAACCACCGTCGGCATTTCTGGGATGAGTATCCAGCTGGCTACGCATCAAATCAAGTGCTTTTTTGTACTTTTCGTTTTTCGTCTGATCATAGATTCTGAAAAGAAACTTGCCAGAATTCACACGATCCAAACTATAATCTTCCAATTTGTATTTTTTGATTGTGCCATCAGCGTTGACCATCGTATCCGCATAAGCCAATGCATATTCATAGAATTTGGAATCTCCATATCGATCATATACATCCAACATGGATTGTAATTCCAAACCATGACAGTAATCCCACTTTAATCGAGGCTGGAAATCCAGTTGCCAGGATTCCGGACATCGAATCATTTCAGACTCAGCCATTCTTACTGACCAGGGCTGGTTACTTTTAACCTGCTGAGCCAAGAGATAAGACGTAAAACAAACAAATAATACAAGTAATAAAAATCTAAAATTTTCTACCTTTTTCATTCAACTTTTCTTTTGGTATTAGACATGAATTAAAATCTAAAAAACAAAAGTAGATGATTTCGGAGAAAGGTACGTGTATTTTTCAACATAGATGGTGTAGAAATTGATTTTCGTGTACGAAAACAAGCAATTTTGTGCACGATAACATTAAAAATGTATCAAAATCGTCCATTTTTCTAATTATTATAGGTCAGCTATTTGAATAATAAAGAAAAGGTCTTAATTTTGAGCCCGGATAATTTACATTAATCTAATAGAATATAATCATTTATTAAATTAAAACACAAGAGAATGGAACAAGTTTTCGGTTACATCATCGGCTTAGGTGCAGCAGTGATGATGCCTATTATTTTCACAATTTTAGGTCTATGCATCGGAATTAAATTCAGCAAAGCATTAAAGAGCGGTTTGCTCGTAGGTGTAGGATTTGTAGGCCTGTCAGTCGTCACAGCCCTTCTAACAAGCAGCCTTGGCCCCGCATTAAGTAAAGTAGTCGAAATCTATGGTCTGGAACTTCAAGTATTCGATATGGGTTGGCCTGCTGCTGCAGCCGTGGCTTACAATACTTCTGTAGGTGCATTTATCATTCCTGTTTGCCTGGGTGTGAACATTCTGATGATTCTTACCAAGACTACCCGCACTGTCAATATCGACTTGTGGAACTACTGGCATTTTGCCTTCATCGGTGCTGTGGTATATTTTGCCAGCGACAGCATTTGGTGGGGATTCTTCGCAGCCATTATCTGCTACATCATTACGCTGATTTCTGCCGATTATACAGCTAAGAAATTCCAGCATTTTTATGAAGGTATGGAAGGTATCTCTATCCCCCAACCATTCTGTGCCGGTTTCTTACCTTTCGCAGTCGGTATCAATAAATTACTGGATATGATTCCGGGATTTGACAAGCTCAACATCGATGCAGACGGAATGAAAAAGAAATTCGGTTTGCTGGGCGACCCTCTCTTCCTAGGTATTTTAGTAGGATGCGGCATTGCAGCCCTTTCCTGCAAAGATGGCAGCGAACTGGTAGACAAGATTCCTTATATATTAGGTTTGGGTATCAAGATGGGAGCAGTTATGGAACTGATTCCGCGTATCACAGCCTTGTTTATTGAAGGTCTGAGACCTATCTCTGATGCTACACGCGAACTGATAGCCAAGAAGTTCAAGGGTGCAGTAGGCTTGAATATCGGTATGAGCCCTGCATTGGTAATCGGCCATCCTGCCACTCTGGTGGTATCATTGCTGCTGATTCCCGTAACTCTTCTGCTGGCTGTAGTTCTGCCGGGTAACCAATTCTTGCCACTGGCTTCATTGGCTGGTATGTTCTACGTATTCCCGCTTGTATTACCTATCACAAAAGGTAACGTATTGAAATCATTCATTATCGGATTAGTAGCTTTGACGGCCGGTCTCTATTTTGTAACAGACTTGGCACCTTATTTCACACAAGCAGCTAGAGACGTATATGAAAGAACACAAGATGCAGCTGTTCACATCCCAGCCGGATTTGAAGGTGGTGGCGCATTGGACTTCGCTTCCAGCCTCTTCTCCTGGATTATCTTCCATCTCACCTATACATTTAAATATGTAGGAGCCGGTATTCTGGTAGCCATTACTCTCTTGCTAATGTTGTGGAACCGTCGCGCTATCTTGAAATACCAGAAGAAAGCACAAGAAGAACAAATGAACAACAAATAAAAACCTATAAACAATAAAGAGAATATGAAAAGATTTGCATTTGCATTGATGCTGGGAGCAGCTGCTATGGCAGCAAATGCCCAGATGAATTACAAAGTACAGACTGCTTGTCATCCTCAAGACGTGAAACACTATGACACAGAACGTCTGCGTAACTCCTTCATGATGGAGAAAGTGATGGCTGCTGATGAAATCAATCTGACTTATACACTTTATGACCGCTTGATTTACGGAGGTGTAATGCCCGTAAACAAAGTTTTGAAACTGGAAACTTTCCGCGAACTGGGACCGGAAATCACTTACTTCCTGGAACGTCGCGAACTGGGTGTTATCAACACCGGTGGTGATGGAATTGTTACTGTAGACGGTAAAGAATACCCCATGACTTACAAAGAAGCTTTATACGTAGGTTGCGGAAACAAAGAAGTGACTTTCAAGAGCGTAGATCCCAGCAAACCTGCTAAGTTCTACATCAATTCAGCTCCTGCATACAAACAATTCGTTACACAGCTGATTACTACTGATGCAAAGCTTCAAAAAGCAAACCCCAAGAAATATGCTTTAGGTATCTCTGACCACTATGGTAAGATGGAAGACAGTAACGACCGTATTGTAAACCAGTTGATCGTAAAAGATGTATTGGAAAGAGTGAAAAACGGTGGTACTAACCAATTGCAAATGGGTCTGACAGAATTAGCTCCAGGATCTGTATGGAATACCATGCCTGCTCATACTCATACTCGCCGTATGGAAGCTTATTACTACTTCAATTTGGCTGAAGGCAACTCCATCTGTCACTTGATGGGTGAACCGAAGGAAGAACGTTTAGTTTGGTTGCAGAACGAACAGGCTATTACTTCTCCGGAATGGAGTATTCACGCTGCTGCAGGTACACGTAACTATACCTTCATTTGGGGTATGGCTGGTGAAAATCTGAAATACAGCGACAAGGATGAAATTAAATACACAGAAATGAGATAAGCAACATAACTCATCTGTAACCATAATGAAAACGGGGCTTGTTTACATAAACAAGCCCCGTTTTCTCATTTTATACATAAAAACTGTCAATTTTTACACCTTCCAGTATTCAGAATGCTCTATCTTTGCCACCAATTAAATAAATATAAATCTATAATCATGAATCAATTAAAAGACACAACAACCAAAATGACCAACTATCGTTGGATTATCTGTGCGATGCTGTTCTTTGCAACGACCGTAAACTACCTCGATCGCCAGGTGCTTTCATTAACTTGGAAAGATTTCATCGCTCCGGAATTTCACTGGACAGACACACATTATGGCTATATAACAGCCGTTTTTTCTATTGTTTATGCAATTGGTAATCTTTTTGCCGGGCGGTTTATTGATTGGATGGGAACAAAAAAAGGATACATGTGGGCCATAGCTGTATGGTCAATAGGAGCCTGCTTACATGCCTTATGTGGATGGGCAACTGAAGTTTCTTTAGGACTGAAAGATACAGCAGCCATGTTGGGTGCAAGCGGAGCCGTTGCTTCTACCATAGCCATTACCAGTGTATACTATTTTATCGCAGCACGTATCATTCTAAGCGTTGGTGAAGCAGGTAATTTTCCAGCAGCTATCAAGGTAACTGCCGAATATTTCCCTAAAAAAGACCGCGCATTCTCTACTTCCATATTCAATGCCGGATCTACTGTAGGTGCTTTGATTGCCCCTCTATGCATTCCTACTTTAGCGCGCTACTTCCAACGCATGGGAATAGGTAACGGATGGGAAATGGCTTTTATTGTCATTGGTGGACTAGGCTTTATTTGGATGGGCCTATGGATGTTTATGTACAAAAAACCAGATAAAAATCCCCTTGTAAATGCAACAGAACTCGCTTATATAGAACAAGATAAAGAAACCGAACAAACTGTTTCCACAAAAACAACCGAAGAGAAAAGCATTTCCTTCTTGCAATGTTTTAAATACCCACAGACATGGGCGGTATTCTTTGGCAAATTCATGACAGATGGTGTGTGGTGGTTTTTCTTATTTTGGGTACCAGCATATATCTCTGATGTATACGGTTTTTCATCTGATACCCCAACTGCCCAAATTCTGATTTTTGTACTCTATGCAATTACCATGCTTTCTATCTACGGCGGTAAATTACCTACTATCATAATAAATCGCACAGGCAAAAACCCTTATGCAGCGCGCATGCAGGCAATGTTTATCTTTTCGTTATTCCCATTATTAGCCTTGTTTGCTCAGCCATTAGGCAACCGGGAAGTATTTGGTGAATACGCCTATTGGTTCCCAGTCATTATCATCGGTATTGCAGGAGCAGCTCATCAATCGTGGTCAGCCAACATCTACTCAGTGGTAGGTGACATGTTTCCCAAAAGCACCATTGCTACCATTGTAGGTATTGGTGGTACGGCCGGTGGCATTGGCTCCTTTCTGATTAACATGGGGTCGGGTATATTATTCGACTATGCAGCCAACACACAAATGAGCTTTATGGGATTTCAAGGTAAACCTGCCGGCTATTTCATCATATTCGGTATCTGTGCAGTATCTTATCTCCTTGGATGGACCATCATGAAAATATTGGTTCCAAAATACAAGCCAATTATAGTAGACTGACAGTAGAAATTATTAAAGATTTAAAATGAGGATGCTTCTTGAAATACAAGATACATCCTCATTTTTATATCTTTACCACAACATGTCATCATGCAACAGAAACCTCTATACTACCCCTTAATCTATAACTAAAAATCACGATTTTATAAATGAAGAAGTTGTTGATAAAAGATTCATACCTTCTATGACTAAATCTGAAAGTATACCCTTATATATAAGAAACTAAAGAAATATGCGACAATGCGATATCTATATCGATAAATGCTTCTGCCGACGAAAGAGAAATAAGATACAGCTTAATTCTACAAACGCTGATCTAAAAAATAATTCATGGCAAGCGACATAAAAAAAAGGGAAGTCTCACGACTTCCACATTTCTTCTAACCTTAAATCTAAATCTCTATGAAAAAAACGTGCTGCAAAGATAAGCATTTTATCTCATACTGTTCATTAATAAACTTTATAATAACATATTAGACTCTAAAAAAACGCTAATGAACGCAGCAAAGAAGCATAAATAGGATTTTGATTCAATATTTCTGGTACTCCAGTCATAAACATCTGTTTGCGTGCTCGGGTTAAAGCGACATTTAATTTTCGATCTATCATCACTCCGTTTTCTTCTGTTATATTAGACAAAAAACGTAACTGAGAAACGCGGTTAGCACAAAAAGAATAAATGATAACATCTCTTTCGCTTCCTTGAAAGCGTTCTACCGTATCTACCAGAATATCATTCAACACTGGTACCGACAAAGCCCTTAATTCTTTTTTTATGAGAGCTATCTGACTACGATAAGGCGTAATAATACCTAAAGTAACTTCAGGTAAGAAACCTTCCTGCTGCGAATACTGGTGATAAACAGATAATGCTAACTGAGCTACTATATGCGCTTCTGAATGATTCGTCTTGGATGATTGTGAGACTGATTCAGCAACAGCAGGAAAGAATGCTACCCTACGCGTAATCCAGGAAGCAAACGGAGTGTGCTGCAAAGCAGGCGAAAGCGTCAAAGTCCCTTTTTGATGAGGAAGCCCAACTGGCTGTAACAATCCTTGATAAAAGGCTTGGTTAGGAAAAGCGGCAACTTCTACATTCATACGACCCTGCTTGCACAACATATCACAAAACGGATTAAACTCCTCGCTTGCCTTATCAACTGTAGCAGTCCGATACAAACGTTCGAACAGCGAGTCTTTTAAATTAGTCAACCCAATATCTCGCAACGATTCCTCACAAACTTCCGACTGTTCGGCCGACTGCAAGATAACAGCAGGCAATTGCTTATAATCACCAATCATCACAAACTTACCGATTGCATTTCCACCAGACACACTCCGCAGGCAAAGCAATCCCAATAGCTGAGGCTCCAAAATCTGTGTAGCTTCATCAATCAAAGCCACATCAAATGTCTTCAGTCTAAAAAGGTCGGTCTTGGTTGAGAAAGTGGACACCGTTCCTACAAAGATGCGACACGAAGCAATCCTCAGTTGCACTTCCCTACGGTTCTTGCACACTTCCAACACATTTTCTACCAAACGAGGACGGTAAGCAGTTTCACAAGACAGTTCGCTGCCCACACGGATATAATCAACTGCCGGAGAAATTTTTTCCAACATCTTGCAGATTTCATCCACAGCCCGATTGGTATAAGATAACAGCAATAATTGTTTTCCTTCACTATAGAATTCTTCCACCATACGACGCAATGCACGCGAGGTTTTTCCTGTACCAGGAGGTCCTACCAACAGAAAATAATCCTCTGCTGCTTTAGCCTTCAGAGCGATGCGATCAAAATCATCCTTTTGGGCTAAGATAGCAGTCCGCAAAGAAACATCGTAAACAGGCAGACGCTGCCCTAGCAGCAGATTGCGCCGGTCGGCTGTTGCATTCAAGAAAGCTGCCAGTCCTTGATACATAGAACGAAAAGAAGTGTCCATATAATCATGTTCCACTGCATATCGACTATCCATAGGCAATACTGCCACATTTCGCTGGGCAGCACGCAGACGCACACAGATACTGACATCCGTAATCCATTCAATATTTCCTTTAAAAACCAGTTTATTGGTTACATTATCACTGTCGGTGTTACGCTCATACAGCAAGACAGCATCTCCCGCTCTAAAATTAGGCAACATTTCCTCAGAAGTTACAGCAGGAATTTCAAACTGTAAAAATGGATGGCTGGCAGCAGCAGCCTGATTTTCCGTAATTCTTAAATCGAAAAGAATCTCACCACCTTCACATTTTTCATCCAATGTAGACAGCCATAAAGCCGAAGCCCCTGTTCTTCCTTCATAATCTATATCACCCGACTTAGAAGTATATAATTCTTTTGTAATGAAATTATAAAGGGTATAAAAATAACTCTGTTCTATGGGCGACAAGGCAGCAATTTGCTTACTCACCGCATCGATCTGAGGATATAAATAGCGTTTCCACAAGACATTGTCCAAACCCCGTTCATTCAATACTTGCGGCTGAATATCCTGCAGACACTGCGCAGTATAGCTAGGACTGTTTCGCAATTGAATACCATATTCGTTAGATACAATACGATTCCGTACATCCATCACCCTGCGTACCATAGCCCACGAGGGCCGTGACGGATACAACAGGGGATAACGGGTATAAAGCAGATACGCTTTCACTCCACGATGGTCTTTTCCCATAGAATACTCCAGCACTGCCTGATAGAGCAACATCTGCACTTTATTGTTTTCCTTCGGTTCTATCTTGCCACGTATAAGGTATTCATCGGCCTTGCCCGACTTCATTTCAATAAAGGAAGTCATGTCACGCTGCATATAGTCCAATCTTCCCTGCAGCCCTAAAGCCTCGCAGATATAAGAAGGTTCCAGCACAGCATCCTCTTTATCCAAATCATAACCTGCCTCACGAAAAGTCTGCTGTACGGTTTGGCGGATATGTTCAAAATGACGTTGACAGTCAGAAAAAAACTCCCGTTCTTTCTGTACATCACGCAAATCGGCACAAGCAGCCAGTTCGATAGGATATTTCTGAAAGGCTTTGCGCATGCAGCTCAGATAATCCGGGTTCTCTTTAGAGTAAATCCACTCATCCAAAAAGAGGTTGGCTATATTACCTAACAGCAACGGACGTGTATTATCAGGCATTTGCAAGCGTGAAAGAACATAATTGGCAGGGTGATGCCCATATTCGCGAAAACACTCGGCTAATGAACTGATATCAATCAGATAATCGGGTTCCAGAATGATGAAGGAAGGAGTCAACACCCCCTTGGCATCCACCGATACATCTAATAGATTCACCTGAGCATTCTTCCAAAGCAGACTGCATGTAATGGCAAACTCCTCATTTACCTGCGGAACTCCATAACGTACTTTCAGTAATTCATCGCATACAGATTCAGTAGGATACACATAAAGATAGGTATCATCGGCATATTGAAAACATACGCGCATACGCCTCACCTGACGACAGCCTACATCAGCCACGCGATACGTAGCATCGGCTACAGGAAGAAGTTGATATAGCTTCTCCGGAATAACTGCACCGCTAAGTTTACGGATAAAGAAAGCTACTGTTTTTACATCGCGCAACAACTGCTCACGAGTAGGTTCCAACTGACGGTTCAGCACTTCATTCGAAGTAAGACGAACAGTATGAAGCCTGTTTTGTTCTACGATAGTCAACCCTATCTTAGAAGCAACAAAACTGATACGAGCAGCTAAATCGGTCATCTGCAAACTACTCTCAGCCATCTGCGTCCTACAGGCATATTCCAATAGGCCTCGTAATTGCCGATAGGCGCTTCTTACCGACAGTTCATCGTCGGTAAGAAGCGCCTTCAACAAGTCGAATGCCTCTGTTACCTCAAGACTCATGGTCCTCCTTTTTCTTAATCATCCAAATACTCATTTCATATAAGAAATATAACGGAATGGCCACTACAGCCAATGTAAAGGGGTCACCGGTAGGTGTTATCACTGCTGCGGCAATCACTATCACCACAATGGCATGCCGGCGATACGTACGCAATGTTTCTCTGGATACTATTCCAAGCAAGGATAAAAGCCACGTAACCAGTGGCAACTCGAATGCCACTCCCATACACAGCACCAGCATCATAAAATTATCTATATATGAATTCAGAGAAATCTGATTCTCTATCAAATCACTCAATTGGTAAGTAGACAAAAAGCGCAATGTCAACGGATATACCATGAAATACCCCAAGAGCACCCCCATAAAGAACATCACCGTGCCAAGAGCTAACGCCTTCCTTACCCCTTTCCGCTCATTCGGATAAAGTGCCGGTTGAATAAAAGCCCAGACTTCATAGAACAGGTATGGCATAGCCGTTACCACCGACAGCCAGAAAGCTGTAGACAGATGAATGAAGAAGGGAGCAGCCAAATTGATATTAATGAGCTTCACTTCAAACTTCTGTGTAAAGAAGTCACCCTCCAGCTGTAGCCATGTACCGATTTGCTTCAACCATTCATAAAAGATAAAATCATCATGGCAGGGTGCCAGGATAATCTGATCGAACAGATAAGGCATAGCGAGAAAATATCCCACAGCTAATACCATCCACACCCCAAGTACTTTAAAGAGTACCCGCCTCAACTCATCCAGATGTTCCCAAAAGGTCAGTTCTTTCTCTGCCACGTCTTTACTTCTTCTCGTCTAAATCTTCTTTTGCTTTGTTTAATTCCTCCTTAGCCTCATTGACACCTTCTTTAAAGCTTTTCACACCCTTACCGAGGCCTCTCATCAGTTCAGGTATTTTCTTACCGCCAAACAACAGTAAAATAACCAACAAAATAATAAGCCATTCTGAACCGCTAGGTAATAATAACAGTTTAAACATAATACAAATGAATAATTCAATAAATAATTAGGTTGTTAATAACATTTATAGTTTTCAATCTTGGAAATAGACCCTTTTCACCCGGGTAGAGATACTAGTAAGTATCTCATAAGGAATGGTTTCAAGAGTATCAGACAGCACTGTAATGGGCAAATGGTCTCCGAAGATTTCTACCGAATCTCCTTCCTTGCAATCAATGTCTGTCACATCAATCATACATACATCCATGCAGATATTGCCCACATACGGAGCCTTTTGGCCGTTTACCAGGCAGTATGCATTTCCGTTCCCCAGATGACGGTTCAATCCGTCGGCATATCCTATAGGAATGGCAGCAATGCGGGAATCGCGAGTCAGACGCCCTTTCCGGCTATACCCTATAGTATCTTCCTGAGGAACGTCACGAATTTGCAGAATCGTGGTTTTCAGCGTGCTGACGTTGTGCATAATGGAATTATCGAACGGATTGATACCATACAGGCCGATACCCAGCCTTACCATATCGAACTGAGCTCCGGGAAAACGTTCTATACCAGCTGAATTACAAATATGCCGCAATATCTTATGAGGGAATGCCTCTTGCAGCAAAGCAGAGGCAGCTTCGAAAGTTTCAATCTGCTTACGGGTAAAATAATCAAACTGGGCACCGTCGCTGCCTACCAAGTGAGAGAATACCGAACGTACAATGACTGCATTCTGCCCCTTCAGGCGTTCTATCAACTGAGGTACATCTACAGGCGCAAATCCCAAGCGATGCATCCCTGTATCTAATTTTATATGAATAGGGAAATTAGTAATGCCTTCTTTTTCAGCCTCTCTAACCAAGGCATCGAGCAGATGAAAACTATATACTTCCGGTTCCAGTTTATGATCGAACAGCGTTTTGAAAGCTGTCATCTCCGGATTCATAATCAGAATATTCGTCTTGATACCTGCCTTGCGCAGCTCTGCTCCTTCATCGGCCACTGCTACTGCCAAATAATCCACATGATGTTCCTGCAATGTTTTGGCTATTTCATACGAACCTGCTCCATAGGCCGATGCCTTAACCATGCACACCATCTTGGTTTCAGGCTTCAAATAACTGCGGTAATGATTCAGGTTCTCTACCATTGCTCCCAGATTTACTTCCAGAATCGTTTCATGCACTTTCTTCTCCAAAATCTCGGTCAATGCATCAAATCCGAACTTCCGGGCACCTTTTATCAGTACTATTTCATTCTCCAGTTTCAAATCTCCTCGTTGCACAGCATGTATCAGCGAGCAAGTATCGGGAAAAAACACTTTTTCCATACCAAAACGATCGGCAGAAGCCGAAATCTCGCTTCCCACACCAATCAGTCGTTCTATACCGCGACTGTTGGCCAACTGCGCCACTAAACGATAGAGCGTGGAAGTATTCTGACCGGTTTCTAAAATATCCGACAAAATCAATGTCCGTTTCAACGGAGTATGCGCCTCTTCTCCACCTTCACTGACCAAGGAGCGTCTATACAGAAAATCCAAAGCAATATCCAAGGCTCCCAAATCACTGTTATAACTATCATTGATCAACAGACAATTATTCTTTCCCTCCTTCACTTCCAGCCGCATGGCAATAGGCTCCAGACGAGACATCCGTTCGGTAATCTGTTCGGCCGGCAGCATCAGATACAGGCAAGCAGCCAGACAATTCAACGAATTTTCAATTGAAGCATCATCAATAAAAGGCAGAACAAAGGAATTGTCCATATCCAAATAGCGATAAGATACCCGCGTACAATTGTCCTGTTTCTCCACCTTACTGATGTATAACGGACGCTCCATATCCTTTCTGCTCCATGCTATTTCTCGAGCCGAAAGCATCGATTTTGCCACACAATTACAAATAAATTCATCATCTCCATTATAGATGACTACATCACAATCCTTGAACAAAGAAAGTTTCTCCATGCATTTTTCCTGCATGGAATAAAAATTTTCCTGATGCGCTCCACCAATATTGGTCAAGATGCCTATGGTAGGTTTAATAATATTCTGCAAGGCACGCATCTCTCCAGGCTCGGATATGCCAGCTTCGAAGATAGCCAACTCCGAAGAATCATCCATTTGCCATACCGACAGAGGCACTCCAATCTGTGAATTATAGCTGCGTGGCGACCTCACAATTTGCCTGTCGGCACAAAGCAATTGGTGCAGCCATTCCTTTACAATGGTTTTTCCATTGCTTCCGGTAATCCCGATAACAGGTATCTGGAACTGTGTTCTATGTAATTCTGCCAATTTCTGCAGAGATTTCAGCGGATGAGATACCACTAGAAAATTAGCCAACGGATAATGCGTCAGTTCACCTGCCTTTTTCGATACCCATTCCTCGCTCACCACAAAATTCCGCACCCCACTTTCATACAATTCACTTATATAACGTGCTCCATCGTTCCGCTTGGTGGCCAATGCGAAAAACAGCGTTTCTTCCGGAAAATTCAACGACCGACTGTCAGTAAGTAGCCAATCTATTGTAGCCGTAGCGTTTCCAATACGCTTGGCTCCTATCATTTCTGCTATATATTCAATCTCGTACGACATATTTCTCTTTCTATTTCGAAATCTAAGTACGGACATTTTCTGTTAAGTTGGTTAATTTTTAACACAATTTGTCCTAAAAAACGCTTATACCCTTCCGATTCAGGATGAAAAGGTTTATGTTCCAGCATTTTTTCCACCTCCAGACATTCCTGCATCAACTTCCGGGTATCGGCTGAAAACACCTCTTCTATCAGCCGCTGCCATATATATTCTACAGCTACTTCAGAAGGATGCACCATATCAGCGGCATAAAAACGGTAGTCACGCAATTCATCTATCAATAATTCATAAGCAGGGAAATAGGCTATACGTTGCGGATAGCGCTGCTGCAACGTATCGACTGCCAATAATAGAGTAGCCTTACTCAGCTGATTGGCATGCAGACCATCTCGTATGTGTCTGATGGGGCTGATTGTAAACAATATGTTCAGAGAAGGGGATTGTTCCCAAAGCCTATTCAGCAAGGCGTCATATTCGCACACTATTTCATCTACAGATAACATGCGGCGCACGAATGTACGTTCGGGTAGTTTGTGACAGTTACCTACCACACGGCCGGTATCCTTTTCTTCGTATACCCACGCCGTGCCCCAAGTGAGCAGCAATCCTGTCAATTCATGCATTTCAGCACTGGCCCTCTGCAAACGGCTGTTGATACGCAGCAAGGTTTCATCGGCCGAAGATGACGAAAAATCGCCATGATGCATAGCACTGTGCCACAGACCACCAGCAAAATACAAATCTTTTTTCTCGTAGCTTTTCTCCCCGGCTATTTCCTTCAAGGCCGTAGCTATGGATAAAGGATTGTATAATACTCCATACGGATTCGTATCGCAACGGAATTTGCAGGCTTCCAGACGTTTTCCTATATGTGTAGTAAAACAAGAGCCCAATAGCATCAATCCATCGCGATGGCTCCACTGCGGCAGTTTCGCCGGCATCTCTACTGAAGTAAATAAATTCATGGATTTCAGATTTTCTGCAAACATACGAAATCTTGGTCAATTTAAAAAGAAATACGGAAACGCGTCCACCCATCTTCATCGGTACGCAAAGAAAAGCTGCATCCATGCCTGGTCAGCACTTCGCGAATAAAGACCAACCCGATACCTTGTCCATGAGGCTTGGTAGAGAAAAAGGGAGTAAATAAACGTTCAGCCGTCTGCTGGTCGATACCCGAACCGTTGTCAGCCACTTCAATGAGAGCCGGTGCCACAGTACGCACCCGGATGATACCTTCCTGTCCGATGCTCTCGGCTGCATTCTTAAGAATATTCACCAAGACCTGCTCCATGAGTGCCGCATCCAAGGATACGGCATCTATTTCTTCGCCATACTCACACTGCAATTGAATATTACGGTCGGCACACATACCCTCCATGAAACGCACACAGGCAGCAACCAACTCATTCAGCGGATAAGGCACCCTCACAGGCTCTGGTATCTTCACCACATCGGCAAAACGGGTGATAAAGCGACTCATGGAATAACAGCGTTCCACACAGACCTGCATCACTTCACACATCTCCTTCATTGTTTCCTCGCTGGCCAAAGTCTGTTCCAGCGTATCCAGTGTAGAGGTGATGCCCGCCGTGGTATTATTCACCTCATGTGCTATCATGCGAATAACCTTCTCATAGGCTTTTTTTTCGGCCCTCATCACTTCATCGGTCATCCGTTCTATCAAATAGAAAGGGTGATGGAATCCCTGGTCAATGAAATATGTATGTGTACATTTATATACATTGGCATCGCTCAAACGCACTTCCCGGGTTTCTTCCAATTTCATTTCATCCAAAGCCTGTGCCAAGGGAGTAGCTATTTGAGAAAGGTGCTTTCCCAATGCTATATTCATGGGAATCCGTAACATGCGGGCTGCAGCCGGATTGAGTTGAGCCACTTCTGCATTGAAATTCAAGATAATCACTCCCATGGGCGATGCCTGTATCACCAAATCCAGGAAATGATTCTGTTCGCGCAGACGCAACCGTTCCTGTTTTAGCTGACTCATCATCCGGTTGAACACGTCTACTATACGGTCGGCTTCATACTGTCCCACCCGGCTCAAGCGACTGCTGAAATCCTGTTCGCGCAGCAAGTCCATTCCGAAATCAATGCTGTGCAAGGGTTTCAGCAGACGATGATGAAAGAATATCAGATATACCAGAATAATTCCTATCCATCCTTCCAGCAACAAGAGATATTTCACTGACCCGGCTGGAACTACATACAAGATGCATCCACCCAATACAAGAAGCAGTCCCACCAATATGATAAACAGAAATCGAATACGCACAAGATGCAAAAATTACCGGTTTATACTTCCATTACAGGCTATGTCATATTTTTCCAGCCTGCGGTAGAGAGCCGCCCTGCTGATGCCTAATGCCGCAGCCACCCTGCTGAGATTTCCTTTATGTATCTCCATAGCCTGCAGAATGGTATGCTTTTCTACCTCATCCAGCGTCCAGCCCGATAAGGAAGAGACTCCCCCCGCTTTCATATCCTCTACAGGGCGCAGATAACAGGCATCAAAATCGGACGCTTGCAACAGGCTTTTACTGCTCATCAGCAACGTACGCTCCACCAGATTTTTCAATTCACGAATGTTTCCCGGGAAAGGCAGACGAGCCAAGAACTCCCATACATCAGCAGCAAACTCTACCCGTGGCAAACCATTGATGTCAGCTAGTTTATCGGCAAAATGCCGAGCCAATAGAGGAATGTCTTCCCTACGCTCGCGCAAAGCCGGCAGGTGTACAGTAATCAGATTGATTCGATAAAAAAGGTCTTCGCGAAAAGTGTGTTCTTTGACCATCTGCCGCAGATCCGCATTAGTGGCCGACACCACCCGTACGTCTACCTTACGCGGCCTGCTGTCGCCCAGTACTTCAAATGTCTGGTCTTGCAGCACCCGCAACAGTTTCACCTGGCACGACAAATCCAACTCACCGATTTCATCCAAGAAAATGGTACCTTTATCAGCACATTCAAACCGCCCCTGACGGTCGCTCACGGCATCGGTAAAAGCTCCCTTCTTATGGCCGAACATCTCACTTTCGAACAGACTCTGCGAGATTCCTCCCAAATTCACTTTTACAAACGGATGTTCCGCACGCATACTGTTGAGATGCAAGGCCTCGGCTATCAATTCCTTGCCTGTGCCACTTTCACCCGTAATCAAGACCGAAGCATTGGTACGGGCTATGCGGGCCACCGTATGCAGCACCTCGGTCAGTCCGGCCGACTGCCCGATGATATGGCTGCGTTCCAGTCCTTCTGACACCGACGAAGAAGCAACGGAGGCAGCCGAAGCAGAGAGTTGCAAAGCTGTTTCTATACGCTGCAGCAACGTAGCATTATTCCAAGGCTTGGTAATAAAGTCGAATGCTCCAGCCTGCATGCCTTGTACAGCCAGCTGGATACTTCCCCAGGCTGTCATCAGAATGACCGGTACCTCAGGCCGGAACACTTTGACTTGCTTCAGTAAAGTCAGTCCCTCCTCGCCCGAAGTAGAGAGTGTAAAATTCATATCCATCAGAATCAGGGCAGGCGCCTCTGTCCGCACTACATCCAGCGCTTCCTTGGGGCATGTCGCCGTACTCACCTCATAACCAGCCCGTTTCAGCATGAAGCATAGCGAAGTGCGCACAACATTATCATCATCCACTATCAGTATCATACTCATCTGTACATGTTTATCGGATTTATACTGCAAAATAAGCAAATTATATGGAAATAACCTCTTATCTTTTCACGATTTCTTCAAAATCAGCTTCCAGCTCCTCGTTTCGTTCAAAGTCCCACAAAGTCAGGCTACGTATCTGATAGAAATAATTCCAATAATAATACAGTTCAGAAATGTGTTTCTGCCGGGCCTCGTCTTTGGATTGCTGTGCATCGTTCAAATCGAGCGTACTGATTTTCCCTATCATAAAAGTTTCCACACTGGTACGATAACGCTTCTCTGCAATGGCATCTGCCTCCTGAGCAATGCTCAACTGCTGAGCCTGGTTATTGAAGTTTTCCACCAAGAGAAAGACATCTTGATTAAAATCCATCTGTTCCTGGCGGATTTTCGACAATACTACTTCACGGTTACTCTTGGCCACACGCACCTTTCCACGTCGTTTTCCCCAATCCAAAATCGGAATTTTCACTCCTACTTGTACTATCTGATTATCCACCAGTCCGCGATAAGAAGATGATAAATTACGGGCTTGTCCGGTATAACCGATGCTGGCAAACAGGTCTACACTCCGCAGATTACCGCGTGCCGTGGCCACCGCATAGTCGGCCTCCAGTTGTCGGCGGCGGATATTCTGTGCAAAAGAATTCCGTTCCAATGCCTTGTTCAATACCTCCTGATACAAGATTTCCACATCGGGCACCGAGGCGGGAATCACCGGAACCAGATTCTCCTGTTCAGACAACCCTAAAAAAGAGCGAAGCTGAAACATTTTGGCATTCAGATTACTCATGGCCGATGTTACATCTGCCTTACCCTGCAGGGCATTGAGTTTCAGTTGCAGCAAGTCATTTTCAGAAATCTGCCCCATTTTCCGTTTGGCCTGAGCCACCTCGTACAGCCGATCGGCATTTGTCTTATTCTGTTGCGAAGTCTGCAAAGTTTCTTTGGCCAACAACAATTCAAAGAAATACGTAATGGTTTTCATAGTCACCTGTTCGGTAGCTGAGATGAAAGTAGCCTTGGCCTCGGCATAACGCACCGGCTCTATCCTCCGGTTCCACTTCATGGCGTTCACCCCAAAGATGGGTTGTGTCAGCTTCAGACTGACGGGCACCGACATAAACTGCCGGCTACCGTCCGAACCAAGTTCCTTGAGATAATCCAGCGAAGAAGCCAGTGAGAGTTTACCTCCCGTAAACCAGATATTCTGGTCGATAGACAGTTCGCCCGAAAGCCCCAGCATATTGCTTCGCACAAAAGAATAAGACCCGTCGGGATTTTGGTAAGCACTGTAAGACTTGCTATACTCCGGAAGCATGCCCGACAAGTTCACCTCCGGCAACAAGTCGGCCCGAAAAGTACGGTATTCCCAATAAGCCGTCTTCAATTCATTCAAAGCCACCGCCGCATCCACCGATTGCATGCGGGCCAAAGCTATGGCTTCGGGCAAGGTAATAACTCTGTCTTCACTCAAAGGCTGCTCCTGTGCCCACACGGGCAACGTAAGGAAACAAAATAAAAGGATGATTATTTTTTTCATATCAGTATGCTTTGGCCAATAAAGGACAAAGACCGTGCCAAGAGATAAAAGATGCCCTACAACATTCTCTGACGGCGAAGGCCAACAGTAAAGTGTCCGCTTTTGAACACTTCCGTTGTTCAAAAGCGAACAGCGCGCCGGTGAAGGATTCATCCTATGCATATTCACTGTGCAGAGATAGCCGGTGAAAGATGACAGGAAGAATAGAAACTCACCATTCATCTATTACAAGCTGATAATCAGCGTATTAAAGGTGAATGGTGAAGGGTGCATTACAAAAGCTACAGTTAGGGAAATGGAAAGCTTATGT
>Cinder_p2__coassemble_1156_pt1 | contig 124235 bp, 103 predicted proteins | sample Cinder_p2__metabat2_low_PE_021 | metagenome-assembled genome bin Cinder_p2
AAATCTTCCGGATAACCCGCTGCAAAAATGCAGCCGCTTGCATCGGGTCATGCAAACGGCTGCTATGAGGGATGCAAACGGCTGCTATGAGGGATGCAACCGGCTGCTATGAGGGATGCAACCGGCTGCTATGAGGAATGCAACCGCTTGCATTTTTTTCACCGGTTTGCCGATACCGGGCTGCCTTGCCCATATTCCGAAAATAAACGCTAACTTTGCGACACTGACGCGTCCATTCCTGCCCTTTCAGACGGGAGGACAGTTCTTGTATAAGCCGATGAATAATATGACTGAAAAACAACTGAAAACTGAAAAACAGTAGAAAGCAGCCGCTGAAGAGTTTGCCCGCAAATGGGAAGGCCGAGGCTATATTGAATCCACGCACGTGCTCATCGAGCAGAAGAGCTTGGATAAGGATTTGCTTAAACCTATCCGGCAGAGCGACGGTTCTCTGCTTACTCCCTGTCCGCAATTTCTCCGAGTCCGACTGCGTGGCCCGGCTGTTTCAGCTTTATGCAGAACTGAATGCGTCGAAAGGGGGAAAATAACCCGCTGAGAAGAGTTTTTTTGCCTGCCCTCCGTCTAAGTGTCGGTTAGACGTTGCCTAAGTACGGGTTAGACGCTGTCTAAGTATGGGTTGCTCTGAGCCTGCACGACTGCATGGCGGAAAATGGTGTTTTTGTATGATTTTGCTTTATTGATGTATTTTATGAACGTCTTTTCATCCGGCTTTGCCGTACATTTGCAACCTTGAATTAAGAAACTGTTTAAATCAATGCTATATTAACTGAAAAAACAACTTTTTTATGAAAAAAACTTGGATGAAAGGCTTGGGCCTTGTGATAAGCGGTGCATTGCTTATGAATCTTGCAGGCTGTTCCGATGATGAAACGAAGCCGGAATTTTCTACCGACCCCGAAATGGGGAAGCCGCAAGAACCGGATGAAACTTCTGATGTATGTACTACCTACCGTCAGTTTGTAGAAAATTCAGCAGAGAATGTACTGCACGATTTTTCGTATGCTGGTTATGAACATGCCGAAAAGGCTCCGGTTGAGGCCGATACCTGGATAGCGGATGGCTATTCGGTGTATAATGTATGTGATTATGGAGCGGTGCCTAATGATAAAAAGTCGGACCGCGAGGCTTTTTTCAAGACTTTGGAAGCTGCGGGGGCTGTGCGAAAGACATCGGGTAGCGGGCAGTTCAAGACTGTGCGCTTCCTGCCTAAAAAAGGGAATAAATTGAATGCGATAATTTATTTTCCCGAAGGAGAATTCTCCTTGCAAAGTGAAGCATCCGAGGTGGATGAATCTATTCATCTTACCATGGGAAACTTTATTATTCGTGGTGCCGGTCGTGACAAGACTGTCTTGACCATGGATCTTCAGAATAATGCGAAAGACCCCCAAAAGATGTGGAGCACACCTCATATGATAGAAATCAAGCATTACTCGGCTCCTAAAACCATTACTCAGGTAACGGAAGATGCTCCTCTGGGTAGTCACACCATAAAGGTGGCATCGACTTTGGAAGTGAAACCGGGCGATTGGGTGCTTCTCTATCTGAAGAATAATCATCCCGAATTGGTGGCGCAGGAATTGGCTCCGCACGAGGTGTCCGACCTTATTCCTACAGCCAGTATTATTCAGCATGGGGTAGAGATTATGGATTATCATCAGGTGCAGTCGGTATCGGGTAATGAAGTAACCTTTGTAGAACCGCTGATGCATGCTGTGGAGGCAAAGTGGGAGTGGAAACTGCAGAAATATCCGCATTATGAACAGGTGGGGGTAGAAGATCTTACCTTACAAGGCAAGGCCAAGGAGAAATTCCAGCATCATGGTTCGGCTGCCGATGACGGCGGATTTAAGCTGATTAACATGACTCGTCTTACTAATTCCTGGATGCGTAGGGTGAATTTCGTGAGTGTAAGCGAGGCGATGTCGGTTATCAATTCGGCCAACGTGTCTGTGTATGACATCGATATCAGCGGAAATCGCGGGCATTCAGCAGTGCGTTCTCAGGGTTCTTCCAGGGTGTTCATTGGGAAGGTGCGTGACCATAGCGACGGGCATGAACTGAATGCTTCGGGTGGACATTCTATGGGAGGCTACATGACGAATGCCGGACAATATCATGCCTGTGGAGTGTCAAAGCATAGTATGGGGGCTGTAATCTGGAATGTACATTGGGGTGACGATTCTTGTTTTGAGTCGCATGCCACACAGCCGCGTGCCACGCTGATAGACCATTGTACCGGTGGATTCATGCAATGGAGAGAGGGAGGAGATAAGGATCAGCTTCCTAATCATTTGGATGGTTTGACCATTTGGAATATGAATGCCACAAAGGTGAAGACCGAAAATAATCCTTTCATTTGGTGGAGCAGCGGTGCTCATAACTGGTGGAAGAATATGCCTGTTATTGTAGTGGGCTTCCATGGTGTGCCTTTGGATTTTGATTCATCGGCCCAGCAAATGAAACGATTGGAAAGCAATGGTCAGGAGGTGAAGCCTGCATCGCTTTATGAAGCGCAGTTGGAGCGCCGTTTGGGCAGTGTTCCTGCCTGGCTTACTGCTCTGAAATAGTTTGAGGTGGTTACCTGTAAATTCGCCCCTGTCACTGATGGATGAAGTGACAGGGGCGAATGTATTCTATATTAGTGTTGTATTTCATTTGTAAATATAGCATCTTTTTCGAAAGTACGAACTATCGGCGGCCGTTTTATAAAATTGGTTTACCCAATAAAATTATATACCTTTGTAACAAGTTAAAGAAGATGTCGCAAAGAATCGGACAAAATAATAAAGACAAAAATATCATATTATGACTCAGCATAATGCCATCAAGCTTTTTGAAACCAAGAAAGTCCGTACCATTTGGGACGACAAAGAAGAAAAATGGTACTTTTCCATAGTGGATGTGGTGGCTGTCCTAACCGATAGCCCTAATCCTCGTAAATATTGGAGTGTCTTGAAAACACGTTTAAAAAAAGAAGGAAGTCAGTTGACTACAAATTGTAGTCAACTGAAAATGAAATCGGCTGATGGAAAGATGTATTTAACCGATGTCGCAGATACTCAGCAGCTTCTCCGTTTGATTCAGTCTATTCCATCGCCCAAAGCAGAACCGTTCAAGCAATGGATGGCACAAGTGGCGACTGAACGTCTTAACCAAATGCAAGACCCCGAACTCTCTATCAATCAAGCACTGGTGGACTATAAGCGGTTGGGGTATTCGGATAATTGGATTAATCAGCGTCTCAAATCCATAGAGATTCGTAAAGACCTCACGGATGAATGGAAGCGGCACGGATTGCAAGAGGGAGTGCAGTTTGCTACGCTGACCGATATTATTTATCAGACTTGGAGTGACATGACCGCCAAGGAATATAAGCAGTTCAAAGGTCTGAAAAAAGAGAACTTACGTGACAATATGACCAATAAGGAATTGGTGCTAAATATGTTGGCGGAACTTTCCACCAAAGAAATATCTGAAAGTAAAAATCCGGAGACATTTCGGGAACACATGGATGTGGCGGAAGCCGGTGGTGAGATTGCCGCAATGCTCGTATGGAGTTGGAAGCCAAGACGGGCAAGGCAGTCATCAGTCCGCTGAACGCCAAGACTGGCATTGCGCTCAATTCATCTCCGGAAGAAGAAGACACAAAAGAATAATCCTAAAAAGTGAATCAATATCATGGAGACAACATTGCATACAGAATGGACTGTCGAAGACATCTGTAAAGGATTTACCTACAACGAACTGGAAGGTAAGGGTCTGTTTGGATTGGACGGATGATTTGAAATACTTGACGGGCAGCAACAAAAGATTATGCAATCCTCTCTGCTGGTACATGAATGCGAGGGTGAAGAAAAGGAAATAAAGGAATTGCTCAATGCCATCTATTCGGGCGAGTTCGTAAATGCAGCCAAGCGGATGTTTAGTAATAAAGTCAGCCAGCTGCATAGCTTTATGTAACCACTTGTAGTGGGCTATGCAGCCGGCTGACTGTCTACATCCCGAACGAGAAGAAACCGATACCTTCGTACACGGCGCTTACCAGGCTGAGCAGTACGATGCCCAGGGTACAGATGGCCAGGCTGGCACGGGTATAATTATCGCTGCGGAAGGTAGCGATGGGTTCTTCATTGGGATTGATGTACATTGCCTTTACTATTTTCAGATAATAGTAGAGGGAGATGACTGTATTGACCAATGCTATGAATACCAGAAGGTGGAATCCGCTGTGGAAAGCAGCTGCAAAGATGAAGAACTTTGAGAAGAAACCTGCAAATGGCGGAATACCTGCCAATGAAAATAAGGCTAAGGTCATAAGAAAGGCCAGTTTGGGGTTTGTCCGATAGAGTCCGTTGTATTCATCCAGATTGAATTTATGCGAACGCAGTGCCACAATGGTAATGACTGTGAACACACTTAGATTGGCAAAGAGGTAGATAAGTACGTAATACACCAAAGCAGTCATACCTTGTGCAGTGCCACTGATTACACCCAGCATGATGTAACCGGCTTGTGAGATGCTGGAGAAGGCCATGAGGCGTTTCAGGTTTTCCTGGCGCACGGCAAACAAGTTGGCCAGTGTAATGGAAGCGATGATAACCCAGTAAAGAGCTTCCTGCCATTGCTCGGCCAATGGGGCGAATACCTTGAAGAGGATGGTCATCAGTACAAAGGCTGCCGCACCTTTGGATACTACGCTCAGGTAGGCAGTCACGGTACTGGGGGCACCTTGGTATACGTCGGCGGTCCAAAGGTGGAAGGGCACCAGCGAAATCTTGAATCCCATGCCGGCGAAGAAGAACACAAATCCCATGATTTGCAGGGGTTCTGCTTTCAGCAGGGCAGGCACATCGGCAAAGTAGAGAGTGCCGGTAGCCCCGTAAATCAGTGAAATGCCATAGAGCAGCAGGCCGCTGGAGAATAGGGCACTGAGGATGTACTTGGCCCCTGCTTCAGCCGAGTGGTGGCGGTACTTGTCGAAAGCCACCAGCGTTGCCATGGGTATACTGGCCGTTTCCAGTCCGATGAAGAACATCAGGAAGTGCCCGGCTGAAATCATGAAATACATACCCAGCAAGGTACAAAGGGTCAGGAAATAGAATTCTCCCTGCTTGATATGGGTATCGGGCAGTTTCATCCATTCGTGTGCCATCAGGAATACTATCAGTGTACCGATGCTGAGGATGGATTTCACAATGTGTTGGATGGGGGAATTATAGTACATACCGCCAAAGGCTTCGGCCACCGGACCCGGTACGATGGTTATCAGGGTGTGTATGCCCAGCAGCACCACAGGCAGCATGGTGTTCAGCACAGGCTTGCCGTTGTTCTTATGTGCATCGGGGCTCATAAAGAGGTCGGCTATGAAGAGTATCAGGATGACCAGCATCAGTGAAAGCTCTTCTTTCATGAGTAAGAATTGAGAATAATCCATTGTTGAATTAAGAATTGAGATTAAGAATTATAAATTACTTATGATGGGCAGTACACTTTCGCTAATCATTCCGCTAATCCACCAGGGAGCCAGTCCCAATGCGGCTACACACACTATCAGAATGATAACAGCGGTACGTTCGTCCCAGGTGGCATCGGTCAGTGCCAGGTGGTGCGGATTGGTGCAAGTGCCATAAAGAATCTTACCCACCAGACGCAGAATGTACACAGCGGTTATCACAATGCTGCAGCAGGCTATTACAGTCCATACCCGGTGAAAGGTGTCGGCGTGTTGGAAGGCACCGTTGAAGATAGTCATTTCGGCTATGAATCCGCTCAGTCCAGGCAGACCGAGATTGGCCAGACCGGCAATGACATAGCACACCGATAAGAATGGCATTACTTTCATCAGTCCGTTCAGCTCTCGTACATCACGTGTGTGGGTGCGGCCATAAATCATACCGATTAAGGCAAAGAACAGGGCAGTCATCAAACCGTGGCTCAACATCTGTAGCACGGCACCCGTGCAGGCGGTCTGATTCATCATCAACAGGGCAAACAGCACCAGGCCGCAGTGCGATACCGATGAATAGGCATTGATGTATTTCAAGTCGGTCTGTACGCAGGCCGAGAAGGCTCCATAGACCACTGATATGCCGGTGAGTACCAGGAATATCCAGCCTAGTTCTTGGGCTGCTTCGGGCATAAGGTACATGGCAATGCGGAAGCATCCGTAACCTCCCAGTTTCATCAACACACCGGCGTGGAGCATGGACACGGCTGTAGGAGCCGAGGCATGACCGTCGGGACTCCAGGTATGGAAGGGGAAGAGGGCACCCAGTACGCCAAATCCCAAGAAGGTAAGGGGAAACCAGATGCGTTGTTGTTCCACCGGAATGTTGTGCAGGGCGGCTATTTCTTGCAGGTTCATGGTAGTGGCTCCTGCACCGTAATAGATACCTAAGATACCAATCAGCAGGAAGGCCGAACCGCCCATGAGCATCAAGGTAAGCTTCATGGCCGAATATTCCTTGCGACCGCTGCCCCATACACCGATGAGCAGGTACATCGGTATCAGAGCTACTTCATAGAACATGAACATGGTGAAGAGGTCGGTAGAAATGAAGAAGCCGAACACACCGAGTGATAATAAAGTGAACCATAAGAAGTATTCCTTGGTCAGGGGTTGCAGCCGCCACGAAGCGAATGTTCCTGTAAATACAATGATGGCAGAAAGCAGCAGCATGGCTACGGATATACCGTCTACTCCTACAGAGTAATAAATGTTCAGGGCCGGGTACCAGGGGATATCTGCACAATACAGCATATCGGCTGTATCACCTCCCTGACGGGCTTGTAGATAGAGTGCGGTAAGCAAGATGCTCAGGGCCAGTAAGGCAGAGGCACCGGTCACCATCACTGCACGGATTTGTGCAATATTCCGGCTGAGCCACAAGCCCAGCAGCATCAGCAGTGGAATGAGAACGAATAAGGATAAGAAGTTCATATCTATAATATTTTAATTCTTGATTGATAAATCTTAGAACACGAGCAGCAGAATGAGTCCGAGGGCACCCAATAGGAATACAAAAGCGTATTGCTGCACGTGGCCGCTTTGCAAGCCTCGTATTTCCTCACTGGTAGCTTCGGTGCTCCAGGCCAGGAAGTTGAAGAAACCGTCTACCACGTGGCGGTCCCACCAGGCAATGGGGCGGGATATGCAGCCAAAGATAATCTTATGGGTAATGAACTGATAGATTTCATCGATATAGAACCGGTGGTAGGCTGCGGTCCACAGGCCCCGGAAACGATGTGCCAGTGCATCGGCCACAGGCTGTTTGCTGCGGGCATAGATGAGAGTGGCCAGTGCAATGGCAACGAGGGCTACTGCGATGCTGGTTCCGGCTACGCTCCAGTCCAGGTGGATGTGGTAAGCTTGTCCGTTGGCTGATACCAGTTCGCCGAAAGGTATGAATCCGGCCACCAGGGTAACGGCTGCCAAAAACATCAGCGGGAAGGTCATGCTCAGCGGACTTTCATGAGGGGTATGTGCGGCATGCAGCGCTTTATTCTCTGTGCCCCAAAAGATGCCGAAGTAGAGGCGGAACATATAGTAGGCGGTCATGCCGGCAATGAAGGTCATCACCCAGCCCATTACGGGGCTGAACCGGAAGCAGGCTGTCAGTATCTCATCTTTCGAGAAGAAGCCCGAGAAGGGGGGAATACCGGCAATGGCCAGGCAAGCAATCAGGAAGGTCCAATGGGTGATGGGCATGTATTTTCGTAAGCCTCCCATGGCCGACATTTCATTGCTGTGTACGGCATGGATGATGCTGCCGGCACCCAAAAAGAGCAGGGCCTTGAACATGGCGTGGGTAAACAGATGGAACATACCGGCCATGTAGCCCAAACCGCCTGTATGAGGATCAGATGAAGTGCATACACCCAGTGCCACCATCATAAAGCCTATCTGTGAGATGGTAGAGAAAGCCAGCACGCGCTTGATGTCGCTCTGCACGCAGGCCACGCTGGCTGCATAGAAGGCTGTAAAGGCTCCTACATAGGCCACTATGTGCAATACCTCAGGGGCATAGCCGATAAACAGCGGAAACATACGGGCCACCAGGTAGACACCGGCCACCACCATGGTAGCGGCATGAATCAGGGCACTGACAGGGGTGGGGCCTTCCATGGCATCGGGCAACCAGATGTGCAAGGGGAACATGGCACTTTTACCGGCACCGCCGATAAACATCAGCCCCAGGGCCAATGGTATCAAGGCACTGTTTTTCATCAGCGTCATTTCATCGGGCGTAAAGGTATAGGTACCTGCATAGTAGCCGTATACCAAAATACCAATCAGAAAGCCCAGGTCGGCAAAACGGGTCACGATGAAAGCTTTCTTCGATGCTGCGATAGCTGTCGGCTTGGTGTAGTAGAATCCGATGAGCAGGTAAGAGGAAACGCCCACCAGCTCCCAAAACAGATACATCTGGAAAATGTTGGTAGCTACTACCAATCCCAGCATAGACATGGTGAACAGCGACAGGAAAGCATAGTAGCGCTGAAAACCTGTTTCCCCTTTCATATAGCCGAAAGAGTAGATATGTACCATCAAAGATACGGTGCTGATGACGATGAGCATCACCACGGAAATGGGGTCGAGCAGAATACCCAGGTCGATGCTCAAGGTATCGGTGAACGGCAACCAGGTGAAGTTATAAGGCATCAGGGTAGCATAGGTTCCGTCGGCCAGGCGAGGAGTGCCAAAGTAGGTGACAGCAGTTACATACGACAGCAGGGTAACGGCAGTCAGTACACCGGTACCGATGAGGCCTGCGGTGCGATGGCTCATCCATTTTCCTCCTAATCCTAGTAATAGGAAGGAAAGCAGAGGTAGCAATAAGATTAGTATAGTATATTCCATTTTTCTATTGAGAATTGAAAATTAATTAACTGATTGGACTAGTCTTTGTACACAGACTACCATTTCATTTCGTTCAGCTGGTTCACCTGAATACTGCGTATGTTGCGGTAAATGTTAATCATGATGGCAATAGCCACGGCTGTTTCGGCTGCCGAAATGGCAATGGAAAAGAGAGTGAAGAAGTATCCTTCCAATCCGTTGGGAAACAGGAAGCGGTTGAACACGGCAAAGTTGATGTCGGTGGCATTCAATATCAGTTCGATGGAAATCAGAATAGCCAGCGTATTGCGGCGTGTAAAGAACCCATAGATACCGGCAAAGAACATGATGGCCGATACAATGAGGTAATATTCCATGTGTATCATCTTATTCTTAATTGTTGGGGTTTTGAAATAAATGAATAATTATCGTTTTCTGGCTATCATCAATCCGCCCACGATGCAGGCCAATAGCAGGATGCTGACTGCTTCGAAGGGAAGCAGATAGCCGAATTTCTCGCCACTGAGCAACTGGTTGCCAATGGTATGGATGTTGATTTCTATGGGAGCCACTTCGGTAGTAGCCAGAAACCGGTGTTTCAGGGTGATAAATACCACGATGAGGGCACCGGCGGCTGTAGTGCCTATACCGGCCAAAAAACGACTGAAGCGTAGTTTACGGGCAATGTCTCCTTCGCCGCTGGTAAGCAGGATGGAGAATACGTAGAGTACAACGATACCTCCGGCATACACCATAATCTGAACAGAGCCCAGAAAGGTGTATCCTAGTAAAAAATAGATGCCTGCAGTGCCAAAAAGTACAAACAGCAGATAGGTGGCTGAACGCACCATGCGGCTGGTAGTAACCGTCAGCAGAGAGAAGACGGTAATGAAGGCCGCTAAAAAGTAGAATACGACTGTTTCAAGAGTTAATTCCATATCTCATTTGTTTTTTTATCACCTGTAATTTATTTATTTTCTTTGTTCATCACCTTGCTTCCCGGATGGTTCAAGGTAAGAATCAGTTTGGAGCGGTCGAATACGGCATGTTCAAAGTCTTGGTCAAAGGTAATGGCATGATGCGGACAGGCATTGACGCACAGTTGGCAAAACATGCAAGACCCCAGGTTGTACTCATACCTTACCAGCCTTTTTTTCTTTTTGCCGTCATCGGTAGTAACGGTTTCGCTCACTACGTGGATGGTATCGTTGGGACAAGCCATCTGACACAGACCACAAGCTACACATTGGTGTTCATTGGCTTCATTGTGGGGCATGGTAAGCGTGCCGCGAAAGCGGTCGAACATTTTCAGTTCTTTACGGTTTTCCGGATATTGTTCGGTAATCTTTTTGGTGAAGAATTCTCTCATAGTGGTTTTCAACCCTATACAAAGGCTCTTGGTGCCCTTGAAGAATCCTCCGAAATAGCTGTTATTATCTTTCATATGATTGAGTCGTTATTAAAAATATAATCCGTAAGCCACCAGGATGCTCATCAGCAGCAGATTGACCATAGAGATGGGTACCAGGTATTTCCATTCCAGCGTCAGAATCTGGTCGATACGCAGACGGGGGAACGACCAGCGCATCCACATCATGAGGAATACTACGAAGAATGCTTTGCCAAAGAACCATACGAATCCGGGTATGTAGTCCATTACCCCATTGAATCCGTCTAATCCAGGTATGTGCAGGGGCATCCATCCACCCAGGAAGATGGTGGCGGCAATGGCGGCTACGATAAAGAGGTTCAGGTATTCTGCCAGGTAATAGAAGCCAAAATGCATACCGCTGTATTCGGTATGGTAACCGGCTGTCAGTTCGCTTTCTGCTTCGGGAAGGTCGAACGGGCCGCGGTTACATTCGGCATTACCTGCTATCAGATAGATGATGAAGGCGATAAGTGCAGGCAGATGTCCTTTGAAGATGAGCCATCCGTCGGCTTGTCCGGCCACGATTTCCGATATTTGCAGGGTGCCGGTAAGTACCATCATGGTAAGAATGCTCATACCTACCGATAGTTCGTAGCTCACGATCTGGGCACCACTTCGCATGGCCCCAATCAGCGAGAATTTATTGTTGGAACTCCATCCTGCCAGCAGGATGCCTACTACTCCGATACTGCTGGCCGACAGGAGGAAGAAGATACCTACGTTGAAGTCGAGTACTTCCATACCTTTGTTCATAGGCAGGCAGGCAAAGGTCAGGAAAGAGGCTATCAGCACCATGAATGGTGCCAGATTATAGAGAAACTGGTCGGCTCCTTTAGGATTGAAAATTTCCTTGGTAAGCATCTTGAACACGTCGCAGATTACTTGCAGACTTCCAAACGGGCCTACTCGGTTGGGACCCAGACGGCATTGGAAGAATCCGCAGACTTTGCGTTCCATATAGATAAGTATGATGGCAAGAATGGCATACATCAATACGATGCACACTCCTATCACCACGCATTCCAAAAAAATGGCCAAGCCTTCGGGCATCACCGAAGTCAGCATCTGGTGTATCCAGCTGGTTATTATACTAAAGTCAAACATGCTGTTTAATTGAAAAATTAGAATCAAAAATTAATCATTTCACGCTTACAGGGTGTATTTACCGGTCGATGTCGGGCACTACATAGTCCAAAGTGCCGCCGATAGCTATAAGGTCAGCAATCTTGGCGCCTCGGGTAATGGTGTTGATGGTACCGACTAACGGCAGGCCGGTGGCACGGTAGTGCAGACGATACGGGGTTTTGTCGCCCCGGCTTTCCAGATAAACCCCGAATTCACCGCGGCTACCTTCTACTGCTGTGTACCACGATCCCTCGGGCACTCGGATGATGGGTTTCATTTTCTCTTGGTACGGGCCTTCCGGAATATTGTCAATCAGTTGCTCTATGATGTGCAGACTTTCCAGTATTTCATCCATGCGTACCATGTAACGGGCAAAACAGTCACCCTCGGTACGGATGATTTCCTGAAACTCTACTTTCCCGTAGGCTGCATAGGGCATACGCTTACGTACATCACAGGCCCAACCGCTGGCACGTCCGGTACCTCCGGTAGCACCGAAAGAAATGGCATCTTCACGGCTGAGGATACCAATACCTTTCAAGCGTTGCTGAGCGATGATGTTGCCGGTAAAGATGTCGTGGTATTCATGCAGGTTTTGGCGCAGGTAGGGTATTAATTCCTTTACGCGGCGCACAAAGTTGGGGTGGATGTCTGCTTGCACTCCTCCGATGGTGTTGTAGTTCAGAATTAATCGTCCGCCGCAAGTCTCTTCAAAGATATCAAGTATCTTTTCGCGGTCGCGGAAGCCATACAGGAAGGCGGTAGTAGCTCCTAGATCCTGGCACAGGCATGAGAAGAAGAGGATATGCGAATCAATCCGCTGTAATTCATCCATAATGGTTCGTATCACCTGTACGCGGTCGCTCACTTCGATACCCATGGCCTTTTCTATACACATGCAGAGTGCATGTCTGTTCTGCATGGCGCCCAAGTAATCCAGTCGGTCGGTCAGAGCCAGTGTCTGCGGATAGGTGAGGCTTTCATTCATTTTTTCAATGCCGCGGTGGATGTATCCGCAGTTTACGTCGATCTTGTGGATATTTTCTCCTTCGAGTGATACGCGAAAACGGAGTACACCATGCGTGGCCGGGTGTTGCGGACCGATATTGACTACATATTCATCATCGCCAAAAAGTACGTTTTCTTTTCCGCTAAGGCTTCCATCGTCTTTTTTTTCTATTTCATAGGTAGTGTCTAGAGTTTCTTCATTGGTCATGCGCAGCGGATTTTCTTTCGAAGGGTCGTTGTCTTTCCGTAAAGGATAACCTACCCAGTCGTTGCGCAAGAATAGGCGGCGCATATCCGGATGGCCTATAAAAAGGATTCCGAAGAAGTCGAATGCTTCCCGTTCGGGCAGTTCGGCTCCTTTCCAGATGTCTGTTACCGAAGGAATTTCGGGCAGTTCGCGGTTCAGGGTAGAGGTACGCACCGTTATCCGTTGTCCGCTGACGGTAGATTCCAGGTGATACACTACTCCCAAGCCGCGCAATGTATCGGGCGTATCAGTATCTGCTGGTATGCCCCAGTCCATACCGGTGAGGCTTTCCAGAAAGTCCATTTGTTCTTTGTTACGCAGGTGCTGCATCACTTCATGCAGTTCTTGCGGCTGTATATACATTATTTTTTCTTCCATATTACTGTTCTTCCGTTTGTTTTTCCTTGCGGTTCACACCTCCAAAGAATTTCTCCACTTTTACTTTGCGTTGCAGCTGCATCATGCCATACAGAAATGCTTCCGGACGGGGAGGGCAGCCCGGAATGTAGACGTCTACGGGTAATATTTGGTCTACCCCTTGCACCACGTGGTAGGATTTGCGGAATGGACCTCCACTTACGGCACATCCACCCACGGCCACCACGTATTTGGGGTCACCCATCTGGTCGTACAGTCGGCGTAATACCGGAGCCATCTTATGTGTAATGGTGCCACTCACTAAGATCACGTCTGCCTGTCGCGGACTGTTACGGGTTACTTCAAAGCCAAAGCGGGCAATGTCGTAACGGGCTGCACAAACCGACATGAATTCTATACCACAGCAGCTGGTGGCAAAGGTCAATGGCCACAAGGAGTTACTACGTCCCCAGTCGATAAGGTCGTCGAGTGCGCCTACGATTACATTCACTCCACCGGCATTCAATTCTTGTATAATCTGCTCCAGGGTTTCATTGTCTTTGAATTCCTCGTAGGGAATCGATTTGATTTTGGGTTTCTTGGTTATTTCCATTCCAATGCTCCTTTCCGCCAGGCATATGCCAAGCCCAGCACTAAAATAAAGAAGAAGAACGCTATGGCCAGCAAGGCTTGCGGCCCGGCCTCTTTCACGGTTACTGCCCAGGGAAAGAGGAATACGGTTTCTACTTCAAACATTAAAAAAAGAATGGCAAACAAGTAGTAGCCTACTTTGAATTGCATCCATGAACGGCCTCTGGTGGGGATACCGCATTCATAGGGTTCCATTTTTTGCGGATTGTACGAACGGGGAGAGATAGCCTTGGATATGGCAATCACTAACCCGACAAAACAGATGGCCGTCAGCAAGACGGTTACTAATAATGTAAAGTTCATGTATTGGAAATTATTGTATGATAGTTCTATGATACAAACATGCTGTTCCGATGAATTTATCGGAATAACATGCACACACCGTGGTATTTAATCTGGAAGACTAAATAACGATTTTTCGAAGTTCAAAGATGTAATAGTCCTGTGGATAGACACAAGGATGCGAAGTGGATTGAGATGTTTGATGCCATTCTGGTGTATCACTACCTCCTTCTACCAGCATGAATTTAGACCATAATTCAATGTATTTGGAATCGGGTACTCGCTTGTGGTCGGAATGATCCAAGCAAAGTGTCAACAAATTCAACTGGCGGTAAAACTCTTGAATGGCCTGCTGTGCCGTACTGGGAGCTTTGGATATGAAACAACATTCTGTATCACCTTGGGATGTAGGTGATGGAATGTTGTTATCGGGTGTTGCCACACCGTTGTGCAGTAACAATACCAATAACCATAGAAAGATATATTGAATGTACGGTTTCATGAGCAGACTCTCTTTTCGTCTGCAAAGGTAGAATAAATCCGCCACTCTTTGCTAAGCAGAGTTTACAAAAATGTGTTTTTTAGCACTTTTTTGACATTCATCAATTCTTTTTCCAAAAGTCGGGTGTGAAAAGAAGCAGTACAGTGAATAACTCCAGACGTCCTAGCAGCATAAGAAAAGAGAGCAGCCATTTGGCAGCAGCAGGTAGTGCATTCCAAGAGTAGGCAGGACCTGTTTCTCCTAAACCGGGTCCCATGTTGCCCATGGCAGAGATTACGCATCCCACTGACTCGGTAAACCCGACTCCCAATAGCATCATCGTTAAAATGCTGATTATACAGATAGCAAAATAGAGAAAACAAAAAGCCAGTACGGTAGAGATGATGGTGGGTGAGATAACTTGTTTGTTGGTTCTTACAGGCAATACGGCATTGGGATGCAGTATATGTTTGAATTCATTCTTGGATACCTTAGAGAGAATCACCATTCGGATGCACTTCATACCTCCGGTAGTACTGCCGGCACAGGCTCCTATAATCATCACTACAGTAAGCATGCCCCAAGTTACCGGTGCCCAAAGCGTATAATCGTCTGTGGCAAAGCCGGTAGAAGTGTGAAGGGTGATGACTTGAAAAAGCGACTTTCGGAATGACTCTTCTATGCCCATGGAGGTGGTGAAATATAAGACAGCGGCAATGCTGAGTGTGAAGCAGGTTACCGACCAGAAATACCATTTTAACTCGGCATCGTGAATCACTTTCTGGAATTTTCTTTGAGTGCAGAGAAGAATAAGGGTAAAGTTGATGCCCGATATGAACATAAACAAAGAGAGGATATATTCGATATAGGGAGAATGGTAATAGGCTACACTGGCCTGTTTGGTAGAAAAGCCACCGGTACTGGTAGTGGTAAAAGCATGACACACACTGTCGAATAGATTCATGCCACCCAGCATCAGTAGAATAATCAATAAAAGGGTGATACCTGAATAGATACTCCATATCCAGCGGGCTGTAATGCCGATGCGAGGATGTACTTTGTCGTGAGTAGGTCCGCTGGCTTCGGCTGCAAATACTTGGCTGCCACTGAATCCGAATATAGGCAGAACGGCAATGGTGAACATGATAATACCTAGTCCTCCTATCCATTGGGTCATGCTGCGCCAGAAGAGCAGTCCGTGGGGTAACTCTTCGATGTTGTCTAAAATGGTGGCTCCTGTGCTGCTGAATCCAGACATCGTTTCAAAAAAAGCATTAGTGATGCTGGGTATGTAACCGCTGATATAAAATGGAAGCATACCGAATATTGTAAAAGCAAGCCAGGCGAAACTGACCAATACATATCCGTCTCGTCGGGTCAGCTGCCTTTCACCGTTTTTGCCGAGAAAAGCCAGCAGCAAGCCTACTCCTGCAGTGATGGCTGCCGAAATCCAAAAATCGGTCAGGGCTTCATCCTGGTAATAGAAAGATATGCCCGAACAGCTGAGCAACATCAGGGTTAGCAATAGTAATAAGATACCGATAATACGGATTATGGTCTTAAAGTTTATCATCAGTTGAAGTATTTCTCTATTTTTTTAATCATCATGCTGAGGCAGAACACTACCACGTGATCGCCCGGCTGTATAAGCGTGTTACCCATAACCACCACTCCTTCTCCATTACGAATCAGACCTCCGATGGTGGTCCCTTTGGGCAGTCCTAAGTCTTTTACTGGATGCTTGGTGATGCGAGAGCCTGCTTTTACGGTGAATTCTGCTACGTCTGCATTGGCAAATGTCAGGCATTTTACATTGCTCACATCGGCATCCAGCATCATCTGATAGATATGGCTGGCTGTAATCAGTTTTTTGTTGATTACGGTACCAATGTCCAGACTTTCTGCCATGCCTATATAGTCGATGTTTTCTACCTCGGCTACCGTCTTGCTGACTCCCATTCGTTTGGCAGCCAGGCAGGCTAATATGTTAGTTTCAGAATTGCCGGTCAGGGCTACAAAAGCTTCTGTATTTTTCAGTCCTTCTTCGATGAGCAAATCCATATCTCGTCCGTCTCCGTTGATAATCATGGTTTTGTCATCCAGCAATTCTGTCAGACGGTTGCAGCGGTTCAAGTCGTTGTCTATGATTTTCACCTGCATATAATCGGGTACATACTGTGCGGTGCGTACTGCAATGCGGCTGCCTCCCATGATCATCACATTGCGCACATCGTTATAATCTTCTTTTCCGGCTATCTTCCGTATATAATCAATGTATTTCCGTGTAGTGGTGAAGTAGACAATGTCGTTCAGCTGTATGGAGTCATCTCCTCGGGGAATGAGTGTTTCGCCATTGCGCTTGATAGCCACCACATGATAGGGCAGGGTAGAACCTCCCAGCTGATGCAAGGGAATATTTAGGATTTCTGCCTTCTCGCGCATTTTGGCACCTATCAGAATCAGTGCTCCGCCGCAGAACTCCCACCATTGCCTTACCCAACTCATTTTAATGGAGGATACGATTTCCTTGGCAGCCAGCATTTCTGGGTAGATAAGCGAGTCTACACCTAGTTTCTGGAAGAATTCTTTATGTTTGGGCAGCAGATACTCATAGTTGTCAATACGTGCTACAGTCTTTTGGGCTCCTAGATTGGTGGCCAACATACAAGCTGTCATGTTGCGGCTTTCATCCGGTGTAACAGCAATAAACAAATCGGCTTGGCCTACACTGACTTCTTGCAAGCCGTTGATAGAGGTAGGTGAGGCCGTTACCGTCATGAGATCGAAGTTAGACCCCAGGGCGTTCAATCGTTCTTCGCTTTCGTCCATTAAGATGATATCTTGTTTTTCTCGCGAAAGTAATTTGGCTAAATGAGTGCCTACTGCACCGGCACCGGCAATGATTATTTTCACTATCTTTTCCTATTTATATATATAATATAAGAATGAATGATTAGTTATTTTGTTCATCCTTACTTAAACCTTACTTTTTTTGCCATTTGCCAAAATGGCTTGGCAAATACTATCTTCATCCATGTGGCAGATTTGATATAACTGTTGCACGTTGCCATGCTCTATAAATTCGTCCGGTATACCGATGCGTTGTATATGTGGAGTATAGTTGTTATCGGCCATAAACTCCAAGATTGCACTGCCCATGCCTCCTTTCAAGACGCCGTCTTCTACCGTGATGATAGACGAAAAGCGTTTGCCTATCTCGTGTAGCATCTCTTCGTCCAATGGTTTTAGAAACCGCAGGTCGTAGTGTGCCACCGAGATGCTGCTTTCTTTTTCGGCCCGTGTCAAGGCACGTGCTACAGTGTTTCCGATGGGACCCAGAGAGATGACAGCTAAATCGGTACCTTCTTTCAGTTTCCGACCTTTTCCTACGGGAATTTCTTCCAGAGGGCATTTCCAGTCTACCAATACCCCCCTTCCTCGAGGGTAGCGAATGACGAATGCTCCTTTGCCAGGCAACTGAGCTGTATACATCAGCCTTCGAAGTTCGTGCTCATTCATAGGTGAGGAAATGGTCAAGTGAGGTACTGGACGAAAATAAGCCAAATCGAATACTCCGTGATGCGTGGGGCCGTCTTCACCCACCAACCCTGCACGATCCAAGCACAACACCACTGGCAGGTTCAGCAGGGCAATGTCGTGAATTACGTGGTCGTAGGCGCGCTGCATAAAGCTAGAGTAGATGTTGCAGAACGGCTGCAACCCTTCTTTGGCCAGTCCGCCCGAGAAAGTGGCAGCATGTCCTTCGGCAATGCCCACATCGAAAGTGCGTTGAGGCATTTTCTCTTGCAACTTGTTCATGGAGCATCCGGTAGGCATGGCAGGGGTGATGCCCACAATGCGTGGATTCTTTTCGGCCAGTTCAACCAGTGTTTCGCCAAATACATCTTGAAAGAGTGGGGGAAGATGACTGGTATCTGCTGTGATGCGTTGTCCGGTTTCAGGATTAAACTTGCCTGGTGCATGCCAGATACCAGGTTCCTTTTCTGCCGGTTCGAATCCCTTTCCTTTCGTGGTATGTAGATGTAGAATCTTGGGGCCTTTGAGGTCTTTGATATCTTTCAAGACCCGAGCCAGGTTCTTTACATCATGCCCGTCGATTGGACCGAAATAGCGAATATTCATTCCCTCGAATATATTCTGCTGCTGCGCAGCCATGGATTTCAGACTATTGGCAAACCGTATCAGTGCTTTCCGTCTTTCTTCATTGAGCACCCCCATTTTAAAGAGCATTTTTGAGGTCTTGAACCGTAATTGGTTATATCGGTTAGAGGTGGTCAGGTTAAAAAGATATTGCTTCATACCTCCCACGCTGCGGTCTATCGACATATCATTATCGTTTAAGATGATGAGCAGGTTATTGGGGGTAGAAGAGCTATTGTTTAAGCCTTCGAAAGCTAAGCCTCCGCTCATGCTTCCGTCACCTATTACAGCTACCACGTGGCGGTCGTTCTCTCCTTTCAAGGCGGCGGCTACTGCCATACCTAGCGCTGCCGAGATAGAATTGGAAGCATGTCCGCAAGTAAACGTGTCGTATTCGCTTTCTTCGGGCGAAGGAAACGGACGGATGCCTTTCAGCTTACGGTTCGTATGAAAAATGTTTTTACGTCCGGTAAGTATCTTATGTCCATAAGCTTGATGGCCTACGTCCCATACAATGCGGTCGTAAGGAGTATTGAAGACATAATGCAAGGCAACAGTCAGTTCTACTGTACCTAGACTGGCGGCAAAGTGTCCGGGGTTACAAGACACTTCGTTGATAATATCCTGCCGTAACTCTTTGCAAATTTCAGGTAAGTCGTCGACACTCATTTTTCTGAGGTCATTCGGGTATGAAATAGTATTTAGCAAGTTATAGGTCTTCATTTCTATTTTTATCTCTATGCTGAGGGTTACACCTTGCAAATATACATGAATTTGTTTGATAACGGGTTAATTTTTGGTTGAATTTCGGATTTTGTTGCACTACAAGGGTATCTCCATCGGAACTCAGCCCGAGATGAAGCGCATTTCCTCCGTAACAAATCCACGTAGAGGTACCTCTGCACGGAGAAACTGCGGGGCTGTTACGGGGCAGTTGCGCTTCAGATGCGTAGAGGGTTCCTTTAAATACTGTTAAAATCGAAAAAAACTTTTTATTGAAGAGGGTATCTTCTGCCTCTCAGTTGTATTATACATGTGAATGAAACTGATTAGTTGGAACAAACTTAAATTACGAATGAAAAACATTACATCTGTATTGATGGGAGCAGGCCTTTTCCTGTGCAGTGCATGGCTGATGAGCGGCTGCAGTTCCCGTCCTACCAGCCAGCAAGATTATGCATCCTACGTAAATCCTTTTATAGGTACAGGTGGTCATGGACACACGTATCCAGGCGCTGTAGTACCCAACGGTATGATACAGCCCAGTCCAGATACCCGTATAGATGGATGGGATGCTTGTTCAGGATATTATTATGCGGATTCTACGATTAACGGATTCTCTCATACCCATGTCAGTGGTACCGGATGCTGTGACTACGGCGATGTGTTGCTGATGCCCACGGTGGGCCGGCAGGAATACCATCCGCTGGGTAAGGAAAGCCAGCGTCTGGCTTATGCTTCGACTTTCTCTCATGAACGCGAGCAGGCAGAGCCGGGCTATTATTCTGTGTTTTTGGATCGTTACGGTGTACAAGCCGAACTGACCTCTACCCAGCGTGCAGCCATTCATCGCTACACTTTTCCGGCTACCGATGAGGCGGGCTTTATTTTGGATTTGGACTATAGTCTGCAACGCCAAAAGAATGAAGACATGTGTATAGAAGTGCTTAGCGACACAGAAATCAGAGGTAGCAAGAAGACTGTGTATTGGGCATTTGATCAATATATTCATTTTTATGCAAAATTTTCCAAGCCTTTTACTTATACATTGGTCACCGATTCTGTGAAGATGGGTGAAGGAAGTGCTTTGCAGCCCACTGCCAAGGTGCTTTTGAATTTCTCTACCAAAAAGGGAGAACAGGTGCTGGTCAAAGTGGGCGTATCGGCAGTAGATAAGGATGGAGCCCAGCGAAATGTGGAAACAGAAATCCCGGCATGGGATTTCGATGCTGTGCGTGCCGCAGCCCGCCAATCATGGAATGAGTATCTGTCGAAAATAGATATTGAAACAGAAGATGCAGACCAGCGTACGATGTTTTATACCGCCTTGTATCACACCGGCATGCAGCCCAATCTGTTTACCGATGCAGACGGCCGCTACCTGGGTATGGACTTGAAGGTACACCAGAATCAGACGAATGAACCCCTGTATACAATCTTTTCTTTGTGGGATACATTCCGGGCTTATCATCCGCTGATGACCATTATACAGCCGGAGATGAACCAGGCATTTATCCGATCTTTGCTGCAGAAACAGCGTGAAGGAGGCATCTTCCCCATGTGGGAATTGGCCGGTAACTATACGGGTACGATGATTGGCTATCACGCAGCTTCTCTGATAGCTGATGCTTATACCAAGGGGTATCGTGATTTTGATGTAGAAGAAGCGTATCGGGCTTGTCTGCGTGCAGCAGAGTACGATACCACAGGTATACACTGTCCGGCTTTGGTGTTGCCTCATTTGATGCCTCAGGCCAAGTATTGGAAGAATAAGATAGGTTATGTGCCTTGTGATAAAGATAATGAAGCAGTGGCCAAGGCCTTGGAATATGCTTACGATGATTGGTGTATATCGGTATTGGCCAAAGCATTGGGCGATACGGTAAACCAACAGAAATACGAAGCCTTTGCCAAAGGTTACCAGAAGTACTTTGACCCTACTACCCGGTTTATGCGTGGAGTAGATAGTAAAGGTAATTGGAGAGAACCGTTCAATCCGCGCTCTTCAAATCATCGCAATGACGATTATTGCGAAGGAACAGCTTGGCAATGGACTTGGTTTGTGCCGCATGATGTAGAAGGACTGGTGGCACTGATGGGGGGTGAAGAGGCCTTTATCAGTAAGTTGGATTCACTTTTCACAGCCGAATCAGCTTTGGAAGGCGAATTGGTGTCGGCTGATATTTCCGGTTTGATAGGACAGTATGCACATGGTAATGAACCAAGCCATCACATCACTCATTTCTATAACTATGTAGGTCAGCCTTGGCGTACGCAAGAGTTGGTAGATGAAGTGTTGCATACCCTGTATGCTAATAATCCTGACGGATTATCTGGCAATGAAGATTGCGGGCAGATGTCGGCTTGGTACATCTTGAATGCTATGGGATTCTATCAGGTGTGTCCGGGTAAGCCTGTCTATTCTATTGGCAGACCCTTGTTTCATAATTCTGCCATTCATCTGGATAACGGTAAGGTATTTACTATAGTGGTGCATAACAATAGCCGAGTGAACAAGTACGTGCAAAAGATAGCATTGAATGGTAAGGAACTGAATGCTCCGTTCTTTACACACAATGATATCATGCAGGGAGGTACCTTGGAAATAACCATGGGTAGTGAACCTCTGAAAGCGTATGGAATAAACTAAATATAAATAGGTATGAATCAACATATGAAAAGCCCCATTTGGTGGGTACCTTCCGTTTATTTTGCCATGGGACTGCCTTTTATCGCAGTCAACCTGGTTTCCACGTTTATGTTTAAGGATTTGGGTATATCCGATACCGAAATAGCCTTTTGGACCTCGATTATCATGATGCCCTGGACGCTGAAATTCCTATGGAGCCCATTTCTGGAGATGTATCGTACGAAGAAGTTTTTTGTGGTGCTTACACAGCTGCTTAGCGGTCTGTTGTTTGGTATCGTAGCCTTCTCGTTGAAGTTCGATTATTTCTTTGCCATCAGTATATCTACTATGGCTGTGATAGCTCTGAGTGGTGCTACGCACGATATAGCTTGCGACGGTGTGTACATGGCAGAACTTTCTTCTGCCGACCAAGCAAAATATATTGGTGTGCAAGGCGCTTTCTATAACATAGCCAAACTGGTAGCCAATGGAGGATTAGTGGCAGTGGCTGGTATGCTGGCCGAAAGTTTTGGTGCCGTAGACGGCGCATCAGTCCAGCAGAATCTGCCGGCCTATAAAGAAGCATGGATGATTATCTTTCTTATCATTTCTGTATTGCTGCTGGTGCTGGGCCTCTATCATTCACGTATGTTACCGTGTACACAGACCCAGGCCTCGGTTCGGCGTTCCGGAGGCGATGTAATGAGAGAAATGTGGATGGTTATCAAGAACTTCTTTACCAAAAAACACATTTTCTATTACATCAGTTTTATTATCCTCTATCGGTTTGCCGAGGGATTTATCATGAAGATAGCTCCCCTGTTTCTACGTTCCTCACGCGAAATCGGTGGGTTGGGATTATCATTGACCGAAATCGGCACGTTGAATGGGGTATTCGGTTCCGGTGCTTTTGTGCTAGGCTCATTGTTGGCAGGCATCTATGTATCTAAAAGAGGTTTAAAGAAGACGCTCTTTACCCTTTGCTGCGTCTTCAACTTCCCGTTTGTAGCCTATACATTGTTAGCCGTGTTCCAGCCGGAAAATCTCTATCTGATAGGAGCTGGTATCGTGATAGAATACTTTGGCTACGGTTTTGGTTTCGTGGGGCTCACGCTCTTTATGATGCAACAGATAGCACCAGGTAAGCATCAGATGTCTCATTATGCTTTTGCTTCGGGTATCATGAATTTGGGTGTGATGCTGCCGGGAATGATGAGTGGCTTTGTAAGCGATTACTTGGGTTATGAGAAATTCTTTATCTATGTGTTGCTGGCTACTATTCCTTCACTGCTGATTACTTACTTTATTCCTTTTACCTATGATGATACCCAACAATCATCAGGTAAAAACTAAGCATTATATTCATAACATTATTAATAGACGAATTATGGAAAATAAAATCGCAATGCCCTGGGAAGACCGGCCGGCCGGATGTACCGACGTTATGTGGCGTTATTCACAGAATCCCGTGATTGACCGTTATCACATCCCTACCTCTAACAGTATTTTCAATAGTGCTGTAGTTCCTTTCAAAGATGGTTTTGCTGGCGTATTCCGTTGCGACAACAAGGCTGTACAGATGAATATTTTTGCCGGTTTCAGTAAAGACGGTATCCATTGGGATATAGAACATGAACCGATCCAGTTCAAGGCAGGCAATACTGAAATGATAGAATCAGAATATAAGTATGATCCACGCGTATGCTGGATTGAAGATCGCTATTGGATTACTTGGTGTAACGGATATTTCGGACCGACTATCGGCATTGCCTATACATTTGATTTTAAGGAGTTTTTCCAATGCGAGAATGCATTCCTGCCTTTTAATCGCAATGGGGTGCTGTTTCCGCAGAAAATCAATGGCAAGTTTGCCATGCTGAGCCGTCCGAGCGATAGCGGACATACACCTTTTGGTGATATTTATATCAGCTACAGTCCGGATATGAAATATTGGGGAGAACACCGTCATGTAATGGGCCCCACTCCATTTCCTGTCAGTGCATGGCAATGTACCAAGATTGGTGCCGGTTCAGTACCGTTCCTTACGGATGAAGGCTGGCTGATGTTCTACCATGGTGTAATTACCACATGTAACGGTTTCCGTTATTCTATGGGTGCTGCTATATTGGATAAAGACGATCCTTCTAAGGTGCTGTATCGTACACAGCCTTATTTGTTGGCGCCTGCAGCCCTGTATGAAATGACGGGTGACGTGCCCAATGTGGTATTCCCTTGCGCAGCTTTGCATGAAGGCGATAAGGTAGCTGTATATTATGGAGCTGCCGATACAGTAGTAGGCATGGCTTTTGGTTATATATCAGAAATTATAGAGTTTACAAAGAAGAACAGTGTAGTTTGATGAAGTTTGATTTCAAACTTCTAATTTTCAGTTAGTCATGATGTTGAAGGTGGGTAATCGGCTTTTTAGTCGGGTACCCACCTTATTTTATTAATCAGTGTATACTGCCGGCTGCTACATTTTGGGGGAATTTGGAACATTCTTTCCGTAAAACTGAACAGCAATGAATAGTTTTCTCTGCCTACCTTTGCCGTGGTTTTAGAAAGGTATGTAAACTAGATATTATGTTTTTGAGAATAAAGGTGTTGGGATGTTTCCTTTGGGCGCTCTTGTTTACCTTGCACGCTCAGTATAAGGTACAAGGCGAAGTGATTGATTCGCTTACGCGCGAACCGTTGCCTTATATCTCTGTCTATTTGAAAGGAACTTCTGAAGGAGGAATGACTGATAATAACGGGCGCTTTTCTTTTCAAACATATCGTGCTGAGGCACAACTGGTAATCTCGTCTGTAGGTTATGAAGAATATACCCGATTGATACATCCGGCCAAAGAACAGAACTTCAAAGTGTGTTTGGCACCTACCAGCTATGCGCTTACCGAGGTGGTGGTGAAGCCAGGCAGAGAACGTTATAAAAAGAAAGATAATCCTGCCGTGCGCTTTGTGAAAGGCATGATAGAGCATCGAGACGACTATTCTCCTGATAAACAGGAATTCTGGCAGCGTGAACGGTATGAGAAGATGACGTTTGCCATCAATAATTTCGACAGTGCCAAGCAGCAGAAGTGGCTTTATAGAAAATTCAAGTTTTTGAAAAATTACGTGGATACTTCGGCCGTTACCGGTCAGCCGGTGTTGGCGGTATCAAACCGAGAATTGCTGGCTACGGATTATTATCAGCGTTCACCTAAAAGAGAAAAACAGTGGGTGAAGGCTCGCAGACAAGCCGGTGTAGATGAAATGTTGTCGCAGCAAGGTATGGAGCAGGCCATCAGCGTGACCATGACCGATGTGGACATCTACGAGAATAACATCACTTTGTTTACCAATAAATTTGTCAGCCCTTTGTCGGCCCTAGGTCCTTCTTTCTATAAATATTACCTGATGGATACAGTATCGGTAGCAGGGAAGCCTTGTGTAGACTTGGCCTTTGTACCCTTTAATTCTGAATCGTTTGGTTTTACTGGGCACTTGTATGTCTTGCTAGACAGCACTTATTTTGTGCGTAGGGTCGTGATGAACTTTCCACAGAAAATCAATCTGAATTTTGTGGATTATATGCGCATCGACCAGCTATTTGATCGGGCACCCGATGGTACACGGCAGCTGTTGACGGAAAGCATTACTGCAGAATTTAAATTAGTAGAGAATAGCGATGGCATTTATGCCAAGCGAGATGTGTTTTATCGGAATTACTGCTATGAACCTACCGACTCGGCACAGATTGCTTTCGGACGTCCGGAAAAAGTAATAGAAGATGTGTCAGCCTCTGCCAAAACAGATGAATATTGGGCCGAAAATCGTCACGCTGATGTTAGTAAAAAAGAAACTTCTGTGGGCGATATGATGGCACAACTGCGCAGTTATCCGGCTTTTTACTGGACCGAGCAATTCCTGAAAGTAATGTTTACCGGTTATATACCTTTGCCTAATGATAAAAAGCCGCTTTTCTATTACGGTATGATGAATGCCACCATGAGCGGCAATGCCTTGGAAGGAGTGCGTATACGTGCTGGAGGAATGACGTCGGCCTGGCTTCATCCACATCTTTTCGGGCGTGGATTTATAGCATATGGCTTTCGCGACAAGCGTCCCAAGGGGCTGGCCGAGCTTGAGTGGTCGTTCAACCGAAAGAAAGAGTATGCTAACGAATTTCCGATACACTCTCTGAAGGTGCGTTATGAAAATGATGTCAACCAATATGGTCAGCATTATCTGTATACTAATAAAGATAATATGTTTTTGGCCTTGAAGCGTCAGAAAGATGATAGGATAGGGTATCTTCAAAAGGCGGAAGTGACATATACCAATGAATTCTATTCGGGATTGTCTTTGCAGTTGACTACCCGGTTGCGACGCGATGAGTCATCTTGCCTGATTCCCTTTATTCGGAAAGACGACCGGCAGCCGGTGAAAAGTATCCGGACGAGCGAACTGGAATTGAAATTGCGCTATGCTCCTGGCGAGAAGTTCTTTCAGACCCAGTGGAATCGTTTTCCTGTATCACTTGATGCACCTGTATTTACCTTGTCGCATACGGCAGCAGCTAAAGGAGTACTTGGCGGAGATTATACTTATCAATATACAGAAGCCGGATTTCAGAAACGATTCTGGTTCTCGGCATTTGGCTATACGGATGTAATCTTGAAAGCCGGAAAAGTGTGGAGCAAGGTACCTTTTCCATTGTTGATTATTCCGAATGCCAATTTATCGTATACCATTCAGCCGGAGTCTTATTCTTTGATGAACGCCATGGAATTTATGAACGATGCCTATGCCTCTTGGGATGTAACGTATTTTATGAACGGATTTCTGCTGAATAGGGTGCCTTTGCTGAAAAAATTGAAATGGAGAGAAGTACTGTCTTGCAGAGGCTTATATGGACATCTGTCTGATAAGAATAATCCGGAATTAAGTGAAGGACTGTTTCAGTTTCCCTTAGGAGGGCAGTTGATGGGGCACAAGCCTTACGTGGAAGTAGGGGTGGGGATAGAAAATATTTTCAAAGTATTACGTTTGGATTACGTGTGGAGATTGACGTACCGCGATATGCCCCATATCGATAAATCGGGCTTGCGTATCAGTCTTCATATGACATTTTAACTTAAACATTGCTAATTTCAGATGAAAAAAATAAATACAGATTCTTCTATTCGAACAAAATGTCCTAAATTTGAGCAATTTTAATTTTAAATATTTTAGTGAATATGAAACAAGAAATTAAACCGGCAACAGGTCGTTTAGGCGTGCTGGTAGTCGGAGTAGGTGGTGCTGTGGCTACCACTATGATAACGGGTGTATTGGCATCTCGTAAAAATCTGGCTAAGCCTATCGGTTCAATCGCAGAAATGGCTACTATGCGAGTACAGAGCGGTGAGGAAAAACTCATCAAAGACATTGTGCCTTTGGTTAATTTGAACGATATAGTATTTGGCGGATGGGATATTTTCCCGGAAAATGCTTACGAAGCAGCTATGTATGCCGAGGTATTGAAGGAAAAGGATTTGAATCTGGTAAAGGATGAACTGGAACAAATCAAACCTATGCCGGCAGCTTTCGACCATAATTTTGCCAAACGTCTGAACGGTACGTATATCAAGAACGCAGCTACCCGCTGGGATATGGTAGAGCAGCTTCGCGAAGATATCCGCAACTTCAAGGCTGCCAACCAATGCGAACGTATCGCTGTGCTCTGGGCTGCCAGTACAGAAATCTTCGTTCCCCTGAGCGACGAACATATGTCTTTGGAGGCATTGGAAAAAGCTATGAAGGAGAACAATACAGAGGTAATCTCACCGAGTATGTGCTATGCTTATGCTGCCATCGCAGAAGGTGCTCCGTTTATTATGGGTGCTCCTAACTTGTGTGTGGATACTCCGGCTATGTGGGAATTCTCTAAGAAGATGAATGTGCCTATTTCCGGTAAAGACTTCAAGAGTGGTCAGACCTTGATGAAGACCGTATTGGCTCCCATGTTCAAGACTCGTATGCTGGGTGTAAGCGGATGGTTCTCTACCAATATCTTGGGTAACCGTGACGGTGAAGTACTTGATCAGCCTGAAAACTTCAAGACTAAGGAAGTAAGTAAACTTTCGGTTATCGATAACATCTTTGAGCCCGAAAAGTTCCCCGACCTCTATGGCGATGTATATCATAAAGTACGTATCAATTATTATCCGCCCCGCAAGGATAATAAGGAAGCTTGGGATAACATTGATATCTTCGGCTGGATGGGTTATCCGATGGAAATCAAGGTGAACTTCCTTTGCCGCGACTCTATCCTGGCTGCTCCGATTGCGCTCGACCTGGTTATTTTCAGCGACTTGGCTGCCCGTGCCGGTATGTGCGGCATTCAGACTTGGCTGTCGTTCTTCTGCAAGAGCCCGATGCACGACTTCGAACATCAGCCGGTACACGACCTGTTCCAGCAGTGGCGTATGGTGAAGCAGACATTGCGCGAAATGATTGGCGAAACTGCTCCCAGCTACTTAGATTGATAAACAGCTGAGACGATTATAAAGTGATAAAGTGACGGATGAGAAACGTTTTGAAACTCAAGTCTGTCACTTTATCACTTTTTTTAGTATTTTTGCACTTGAAAAATACTTCAAGTAGCATACTTATTTAGATTATCAGTGTATGAATAAGCTTCCTCTCATGTCGGTTATTATTGCCACCGGATTTGGTTCTGGTTTTTCACCGGTTGCTCCGGGTACGGCAGGCGCACTCCTGGCCACGGTTCTTTGGTATATCGGTGCTGGCTTGTTGTCGGCCTCCTGTCTATGGTGGCTGACCGTGGCATGTATTGTATTCTTTACGCTGGCGGGCATTTGGGCAGCCAACCGGCTGGAGCCTTTTTGGGGAGAAGACCCTTCCAAAGTGGTGGTGGATGAAATGGTGGGCGTGTGGATAGCTTTGCTGGCAGCACCGGCCGGGCATGTGGGCTATATGGTGGCGGCCTTTGCCTTGTTTCGTTTGCTAGATATTTGGAAACCGCTGGGTGTCCGTAAGATGGAACAGTTGCCCGGAGGGATAGGAGTGATGATGGACGATGTGTTGGCAGGTATTTACGGTTATCTGATTTTGATGGGATGGCAATGGCTGATGAAGTAAGCGGTGAGAAGCATGGTTTTTTCCAGATGAATAATGTGTGGGTGTTCTTGAAGGCTCAGGCCTCTGCACAGTTTGCCAGTTTGGTGGATTTTGTATCTACTTTGCTACTGGTAAAAATAATGGGTGTCTTTTATCTGTATGCTACCTTTGCAGGAGCTGTGGCAGGAGGCATCACGAATTGCATCATTAATTATAAATGGGTATTTGTGTCTACAGACTGCCCGAAGTCTCATGTGGCAGCCAAATATTTGTTTGTATGGGGAGGCAGCATTCTGCTGAATACCTGGGGCACCTTTGCCCTGACTGAATGGTTGACCGGGAAGCATTGGGTAAAAGATTGGCTGGGCCCCTATGTAGACGATTTGTTCATTATCTCAAAAGTAGTGGTTGCCTTGCTGGTCTCTGTGTGCTGGAACTATCATTTGCAACGCACTTTTGTATATCGTAATCATGACTTTAAGAACTTTTGGCAACAATATTTAAATAAATAATTAGATAGTATGAATTACAGAGATTTTTTGCAGCAGTTGATTTATAAGATTATCAATCCGTTGGTGAAGGGAATGATTCGGGTAGGTATTACTCCCAATTTTATTACCACCACGGGATTGCTCTTGAATATACTGGCTGCGTGTTTGTTTATTTATGCAGGAAAGACTACAGATGCTTCTGCCGGTGATCTGTCGCTGGTGGGATGGACGGGAGCTTTGATTCTGTTTGCAGGTCTGTTCGATATGATGGATGGACGTGTGGCTCGTGTAGGAAATCTGGCTTCTACCTTTGGCGCTCTTTACGATTCCGTACTCGATCGTTACAGTGAGTTGTTTACACTCTTTGGCATTTCTTTTTATTTGAACCTGCAAGGTTATTTTTGGGGCTCTATCATAACCTTTATAGCTTTGATAGGATCACTCATGGTGAGCTATGTTCGTGCGCGTGCCGAAGGGCTAGGTTTGGAATGTAAAGTGGGATTGATGCAGCGTCCGGAACGCGTAGTGCTTACTAGCTTGGGAGCTTTATTCTGCGGTATTTTTAGCGATTGCCATGCTTTTGATCCGCTTCTTATTCTGATAACTCCGCTGTGTGTGATTGCAGTATTGGCTAATTGGACTGCTTTGGTTCGTCTGAATCACTGTCGTAAACTATTGAGTAAATGAAACAGTGGCAGTATCGTTTCCCTCCGTTTAAAGAAACGGTTGTGGTAGGAGCGTTTATCGTGCTCTTTCTTTTGCTTACCGGTCTGTGCATCGGACTTCGTCCCGAACATTTCTTGATGATAGGATTGTTTGGCGTCTTATTCTTTGCCAGTAGCGTTACCCGTAAGTTGGCAGTAGCGCTGTTACCTTTTGTTTTGTTTGGCATTTCATACGATTGGATGCGTATCTATCCGAATTATGAAGTGAATCCGATAGATGTGCAAGGGCTGTATGAGACAGAAAAAGCCTTGTTTGGGTTTATATCGGGTTCGCAGGTGGTAATACCTTGTGAATATTTTGCCCAGCATCATCATGCAGTGGCCGATGTATTTGCGGGCTTTTTTTATTTGTGCTGGGTTCCAGTGCCTATAGCATTCGGCTTATGGTTGTATTTAAAAGGTATGCGTGGTTTATATTTGCACTTTGCTTGTGTATTCCTGCTGGTTAATCTTTTAGGATTTGTGGGGTATTACATTCATCCTGCTGCTCCACCTTGGTATGCCATGAACTACGGTTTCGAGCCTGTATTGAATACTCCTGGCAATGTAGCTGGCTTGGGACGTTTTGACCAGTTGCTGGGTGTTTCGGTATTTGAAGGTATCTATGGCCGTAATGCCAATGTCTTTGCCGCAGTACCTTCCCTTCATGCTGCTTATATGGTAGTGGCACTGGCTTATGCTGTGCGTGCCAAATGCAGCCGCTTTATTACCCTTCCTTTTGCAATTATTATGGTGGGTATCTGGTGGACAGCTATCTATTCCGGGCATCATTATGTTATCGATGTGTTGCTGGGTATCTTGTGTGCTTTGTCGGGTATTGTATTGTTTGAAAAATGCTTCATGCGGTTCCGTGGCTTTCAGCATTTTATGGAATCCTATGTCCGTTACATCGAATAGTCAGGTTATCATCAGCCGGTGAAGAAGTATGGCTTTTTTTTCATCGGCAGGTTGTTTTTTTACAAACGGCACTTGCGTTTATAAATCTACCTGTAGGTTTTTTACAAACGCAAGTGCCGTTTGTAGCTATCTCTCTGTTCAAGTATCTTTTGTTTTTAAAAGGATTCTCTTTGCAGGAATCAATAAATTTTGCGAATATTGCATTACTATTTCCAAAAGAACTATTGGAAAAAATTACCTATGGTGTGTTAAAATATAACTTTTAAATAAGGTTTCAGCCTATGAATAATTTTGTTTTTTACAGTCCTACCGAATTTGTTTTCGGTAAAGATACAGAAAGTCAGACCGGTGTATTAGCACAAAAATATGGTGCTAAAAAAGTGATGTTGGTGTATGGTGGCGGTTCAGTGATTCGCAGCGGATTACTGGATAGAGTGAAACAATCACTCACGGAGGCAGGCGTTGCCTTTTGTGAGATGGGTGGTGTGCAACCTAATCCGGTGGATGCCAAAGTATATGAAGGGATAGAAATAGCCCGTAGAGAAGCGGTGGATATGATGTTGCCTGTAGGAGGTGGCTCGGTGATTGATACTGCCAAAGCCATAGCTGTAGGAGTACCTTATTCGGGCGATTTTTGGGATTTCTTTATCGGGAAGGCTACGATTACAGAGGCACTGAAAGTGGCCGTTGTGTTAACGATACCTGCTGCCGGTAGTGAAGGCTCTGGTAATGCTGTGATTACCAAGACAGATACTTTGCAGAAACTGGGTATACGTACCGATAAGCTACTTCGTCCGCTATTTGCTGTAATGAATCCGGAGCTGACGTATACTTTGCCGCTTTATCAGACCGCATGCGGTATTTCAGATATGATGGCCCATACGATGGAACGATATTTCTCGAACACAGAAGATGTAGAGGTAAGTGACCGTCTGTGCGAGGCTATCCTTATATCCGTAATCAAGGAATCATATCGGGTAAAACAGGATTCGAAGAATTACGGTGCGCGGGCCAATATTATGTGGTGTGGAACCATAGCGCATAATGGTACTTGTGGAGTAGGGCGTGCTGAAGACTGGTCTTCTCACTTCTTGGAACATGAAATCAGTGCCATTTATGATGTGGCTCATGGAGCCGGATTGTCTGTGATTTTCCCAGCTTGGATGACCTTTATGGCAGAGCATCATCCACAGAAGGTTGCTCAGTTTGCCAATCGTGTTTTTGGGGTGCCCGAGACAGATGATTTACAAGAAATGGCTTTGTCGGGGGTGGCTCGGTTAAAACATTTCTTCCGTTATCTGGAATTGCCGGTAACCTTTAAAGAACTAGGCATTGAGAATCCGGATATTGACCGGCTTATTGCAGGATTACAGCGTAATAAGGGTGAATTCATAGGTGGGTATTACCGTTTGTCTATGGAAGATTGTCGTAGTATTTACGAACTTGCTTTATAATTCTCCCGTATATTAACGAATAAAGCAGGAGATGCGTTTTTAGCATCTCCTGCTTTATTCGTTAGTAAGCTTTTCTTGTTCTTACTGTACAGGAATCTTTTCAATTCTTCGCACGTGGCGTCCACCCTCAAAATCGGTATGGAAGAATTGGTTCAGAATTTCGTCAGCTTCTTTTGTAGTTATGAATCGTCCTGGCATCACCAATACGTTGGCATCATTGTGTAGACGGGCCAGTTTGGCAATTTCTGCTGTCCAGCAAAGGGCACCGCGAATACCTTGGTGCTTGTTGATGGTCATGTTAATACCATTTCCGCTTCCGCAGATGGCAATTCCCGGATAGCATTCACCGGCTTCTATGGCAAGAGCCATGGGGTGGGCAAAATCAGGGTAATCACAGCTGTCGGTAGAGTAGGTCCCAAAATCCTTGTAAGTATAGCCGTTGGTTTCCAGCCACTGGCGTACATGTTGCTTTAGTTCAAAACCTGCGTGATCGGAGCAGATTCCTATAGTTTTCTTTTCCATAATAAATGAGAGTATGATTGTAAACAGAGGAAGGTGTGTCACTCTGTTTTGTATGACACACCTTCTATATTCATATCTTTACAAGATTCTTACAGCATGGCTTTTACCTGGTTGTATACGTTTTCTGCCGTGAAGCCCAGTTTTTCATCCAATACTTTGTAGGGAGCCGAGAAACCGAATGATTCCAATCCCCAGATTTTGCCATGAGCTCCTACCAAACCTTGCAGATTAACGGGAAGGCCGGCTGTCAGACCAAAGATTTTAGCCTCACCCGGCAATATGCTTTCCTGATAATCTGCGCTTTGGCTGCGGAACAAGCCTTCAGAAGGTGCAGATACGATACGCACCTTTACACCGTCCTTGCGAAGCAGTTCTGCACCTGCTACCAGCGTAGAAACTTCAGAACCGGATGCTACCAAGATAACATCGGGATTCTCTTCAGAACCGGCTACGATATAAGCACCTTTGGCCACTTGGGCATACTCATTTCCTGCCGGCAGATTGGTGATATTCTGTCGTGAGAAAATCAGTGCGGTAGGAGTGCTGGTGTTTTCCATAGCCAATTTCCATGCCATTGTAGTTTCTTCTACATCAGCCGGGCGAAGTACCAGCGTTGAGTTTTGACCTTTATGGTTTTTCAGTTTTTCCATCAGGCGGATTTGAGCTTCTTGTTCTACCGGTTCATGAGTAGGTCCGTCCTCACCTACACGGAAGGCATCGTGTGTCCAGATGAACTTCACGGGCACTTCCATCAAGGCAGCCATACGGATAGCCGGCTTCATGTAATCAGAGAATACAAAGAATGTGCCGCAAGCCGGAATTACACCGCCATGCAGTGCCATACCGATACAGCAGCAAGCCATAGTAAGTTCGGCTACACCGGCTTGGAAGAAGGCACCGCTGAAATCACCTTTGGTGAATGCGTGAGTCTTTTTCAAGAATCCGTCTGTCTTGTCAGAGTTTGACAAATCGGCAGAAGCTACAATCATGTTTTCTACCTGAGTGGCCAAAGCACTTAATACGGTAGCTGAGGCAGCGCGGGTAGCACCATCTGCTTTTTGCTCGATAGCCGCCCAGTTCACTTCGGGAGCCTTGCCAGAGAAGAAAGCTTCCAACTTGGCAGCCAATTCCGGATTAGCTTTGCTCCAAGCTTCTTTTTCTGCATATTTTTGCTTCATGATTTCCTTCAGTTCTGCTGTACGTTTGGCATACAGTTCTTCTACTTCCGGGAAAATCACAAAGGGGTTTTCAGGATCACCGTTCAGGTTCTTGATGGTATTGATATAAGCATCTCCACCCAGCGGGGCACCGTGTGTGGCACAGTTGGCTTCGTAGCTGCTTCCGTCGGCCTTGCGGGCACCCTTACCCATAATGGTATGTCCGATGATTAGCGTAGGACGTTCTGCTTCTGCCTTGGCTTCCTTTAAAGCAGCACGGATGGCTTCGGGGTCGTTGCCATTGATGGTAATGACTTTCCATCCCCAAGCTTCGTACTTTTTAGCGGTGTCTTCAGTTGTTACCTCTTTTGTTTCCGTAGATAACTGAATATCATTGGAATCGTAGAACATAATCAGGTTATCCAATCCCAAGGTACCTGCAATACGGCCGGCTCCCTGCGAGATTTCTTCCTGTACACCTCCGTCGGAAATGAAGGCGTAGATGGTTTGATTCATCACCTCTCCGAAGCGTGCCTTCAAGAACTTGGCAGCAATGGCAGCACCTACGGCATACACATGGCCTTGTCCTAGCGGACCTGAGGTGTTTTCTATGCCGCGCATGATGTCACGTTCCGGGTGTCCGGGTGTAGGGCTTCCCCATTGACGGAACTGTTTCAGCTCTTCCAGGGTGAATTTACCGGTAAGTGCCAACTGGGAATACAGCATCGGTGACATATGACCGGGGTCAAGGAAGAAACGGTCGCGTCCTTCCCATTGTGGGTTCTCCGGGTCATAAATCATAAATTCAGAATAAAGTACATTTACAAAGTCGGCACCACCCATGGCACCGCCCGGATGACCGGACTTGGCTTTTTCTACCATTGACGCAGCCAATATACGGATATTGTCGGCTGCACGGTTCATAAGTTTATTGTCATTCATATCAATAAATATTAATTATTATGCAAAAATTAAGATGGTGTGCGGGCGGAAGATTTGTCTCCGCCCGTACAAAGGTAATCCTTTATGCTTAAATAGCAATATGGATAGCCTTTCTTTTTCACTTTCCTATTTCTTTCTGTAGAAGTGTATTGCCTTGATTTATTGCAATTCCAGCGTTACGATAGATTTGGCTGGTAATTTGATTTTTAAGATGCCTTTTTTAATTTTGGCTTCTTTGAAAGGTGCGGTCTTTACCACTTCCGGGTTTTCGAAAGAGTTGAAATCGGTAAGTTTGGCAGAGGTCAGGATTTCACCTACAGCCTTTTGGGCTTTTACATCAGGCAGGTTGATAGTCACTTCCTGTTCATTTTCTACATCAATGTTGGAAATGGATAAATGGATTTTACCTGCTTGGTCTTTCGAGGCAGTTGCGCTGATTAAAGGCAACTTACGGTTATCTCTTACATCAATAATATCGCAGTTGATGTCTAAAGGAAGATAAGTGGCATCTTGATGCACTTTATACATTTTGAATACATAGTAGCTGGGAGTCAATACCATTTCTTTTCCTTTGGTCAGAATCATGGATTGCAGCACGTTGACTACTTGTGCGATATTGGCCATTTTTAGTCTGTCGGTATATTTGTGAAAAATATCCAATGACAGGGAAGCTACGAAGGCATCACGAAGTGTGTTCTGCTGGTAAAGATGTCCTTGTATGGTGCCCGGTTCTTCATCCCACCATGTTCCCCATTCGTCCAGCATCAGAGCCACGCGCTTTTTGGGGTCGTATTCATCCATGATGGCGCAATGCTTTTTAATAACATCTTCTATTTCACGGCATTTTCCCATGGTCCAATAGTAGTCTTCCGTATTGAATTGTGTGGCAGAACCTTTACTGCCGGTCCATCCGGTTACGGTATAGTAGTGTAAGGATAATCCGTTCATTAATCCACCGGCACGATCCATCAGTACCTTGGTCCAGTTATAGTCGTAATCACTGGCACCACTGGCAATTTTAAACAGACGGTTATTGTCGTAATTGCGGCAATATGTAGAGTAACGGCGGTATAAATCGGCGTAATATTCCGGACGCATACTTCCGCCGCATCCCCAGCTTTCGTTGCCTACTCCCAGGTATTTGATTTTCCACGCTTTATCCCTTCCATTTTTGCGGCGTAAGTTGGCCATAGGTGAATCTCCGTCCGAAGTCATATATTCTACCCATTTAGCCAGCTCTTCTACTGTGCCACTTCCTACGTTTCCGCTGATATACGGTTCACAGCCAAGCATTTCACATAGATTCAAGAACTCGTGAGTGCCGAAACTATTGTCTTCGATGGTGCCACCCCAGTTGTTGTTCACCATTTTAGGACGGTTTTCTTTTGGGCCGATACCATCCATCCAGTGATATTCATCGGCAAAGCATCCGCCGGGCCAACGAAGAACAGGCACCTGCAACTCTTTCAGTGCATTGAATACATCGGTTCGATACCCTTTGATGTTGGGAATTTCAGAGTCTTCTCCTACCCATAAACCTCCATAGATGCAAGTTCCCAAGTGTTCGGCAAATTGTCCGTAAATTTCTTTAGGGATGATTTGTGAACCCTGCTCTGCATGAAGGGTGATAGTAGCATCGTTTTGTGCTGAGATAGACATAGAAGCAGCTAAGAACAAGCTGCTGACAAATAGTTTGTTCTTCATAATGTTTGTTTTGTTAAGATGTTAATAGTTTTATTTTAATACTCTTATTTCAAAAATAGCGGGTGTTTTATCTGTTCCATCAGGTATAAACTTTAACACCTGCTTCTCCGTATTCATAGTTTGGGTTAACGGATAAACATACGTGCTAAAACGATTGTCTTGGATCTCGCATGGTAAGTTTTTTCGTATTAGTTCTTTCCCATTGAGCAGCACCTTCATTTGTCCGCTATCCTGTTTGTTGACCATAATATATAAGGTATGCCCGTTTCCTTTATTATTCAGTTCATAGCTGAACCATCCTTTGGCACGTCTGAAATGCCGATCGTATAGGATGCCGGTTTCGGCATCATGGTATTGGATGTGGTGATCGGATTCAGGCTGTTGTTCGCCAGGAAAGATTAAGTCTACAGTTTGGTTGGCCAAATGTGAAGTGCGTAGTTCAGCTTCTTCCGTAGCTTTTTGGATATTCTTTATTTCAGCGGAATCTGTTTGTCTGAAGTATAAAGCGTATCGTTCATCGTGCAGCCGGAAGAAAGGAATCAGTTTGAGTGGTTCTTTCCGAAACGGGTATACATTTCCCAGGTAGCTGAAAGATAAGTCTTTAACTTTTTCCTTTTGAACAGCTTGCTGTAATTCGGCTGGTGTTCCGCTTAGGATAGGCATATTTAATAAAGGTATTTGTTTCCCGTGTGCTATATGCCCGCCACGGCTGTCGTCTGCAAATAACCCGTCGAGGTCTTCTTTTCCCATGGGAGATGCCAATGCAATGGGGCCATACATGAATGCATAATAGGGCTGTTGGTCGGGCAATGGTTCCAATGAAATTTTCATCGGCAGTTGGAGGGTTATTTCGTCGCCGGCCTTCCATTTGCGGTGGATTGCGATGTATTTATCTTGCCCTGCTTGCCATTTCACAGGTTTTCCGTTGATGCTCACCAAGGCATTTGAAGTCCATTGCGGACATCTTAATTTGATGGTAAATTCTTTATGTTTACACTGAGTGATTTGTATACGGACAATGTCTTCATCAGGGAAGCGGGTATTTTGACAGATGGAAATACCTTTCTCTTTCCAGTTCAGTTTAGAAGGGATGAAGAGATTTACATAGAGTGTATCCGATTTATGTGCATAGATAAACTCTCCGTATTTGGCATGATTTTCCAGTCCCGAACCTACACAGCACCACATGGAAGTCTCGGGTTGTGAATACACTCGATAATGTCCTGACCGGATGGGCGTAAAATAGACAAATCCTCCTTTCTCAGGATGTTGCGAAGACAAAATGTGATTATATAGTGCTCGTTCATAATAATCGGCCAGTTTTACTTCGGGTGTATTTTGATATAACATTTTTGTAAGCCGTAACATGTTGTAAGTATTGCAAGTTTCTGGTCCCTGCACATCTTGAAGCATGGGGCTGAAATCATGGGAAGGGTGGAAATGTTCGCGTACACTGTTTCCTCCGATACATACGGTCCGGTGTTCTACTACTGTGTTCCAAAAGAAACGGGCAGCTTGTAACCATTCATAATTGCCTGTCAAATCTGCAATTCGTTTGAACCCTATGACTTTGGGTATTTGTGTATTTGCGTGTAATCCGGTCAGCTTATCCTCTTTGTTTAGCAGAGGGTTGAGTATAGATTGGTGCGAGAATCGTTTGGCCAGTGTCAGATATTTCTCTTCTCCGGTAATCTCAGCCACATCGGCAAATATTTCATTCAGTCCACCATGTTCGCTTCGCAGCATATCCTGAATCTGTTCATCACTTAAGTTTTGCGTGACTTGGATCATCCAATCGCAGAGGGCTGTCAGCATATTTTTTGCCAAGTCACTGTGAGCATATAGATAGGCATCACGTAATCCGGCATAGGTTTTGTGGATATTATAGAGAGGTACCCATTTTCCATTTAAATCAAATCCACCGGCACGGATGTTGCCCTGCTTGATTTCCGCCCATAGTTGCAGGCTACCAGGAGTCCCTCCTAAGAATCCTGTGCCTATTTGTTTTTGTGCCCGGTGCAGTTCGTGGAGCATATAATCAAGTCGTTTCAGTAGGTCGGTATTGCCTGTTGAGGCATACATCAAAGACAGAGCCGAAAGGTAATGTCCGCCGATATGTCCGTCCAATCCTGTGTTTTCCCAATTCGTGTAGCTGGGGGCTTTGGGAGTAAGTCCTGCTTCCCGCAGGTAGGGAGCCAGCAGCCTGTCTGGGTTCATGGCCATGATATACTTCAAATCTGTTTGTTGAGCTTGTAAGAACGGACTTTCCAATAGCCTTACGTCTTCTAAATGAAAGTATGTCAAGGCTTGTCTGTTCTGAGCTTTTCCGGAACAGAACAGACTGCATAACATAATGCTGAATATAAGTGCAAGTTTCATTATTTAGTGATTATAAATCCTCCTTGTGGTTGGATGGTTATACGTAGGTTTGCCTCTTTCTTCATTTTCTCTTCTTTGCGAACAGGTAGCATTTCTTTGCCATCTGTATATAAGAATACTTTTTGTATACCTTTTAGCATTGGCAAATTCAATGTAAGCTGTAATGGCTTTTGGGTAGCATTTACTCCAGCTATATACCATTTATCTGCGTGTCTGCGAGCCAATACTACATATTTGCCAGGATATCCATCTATAAATATGGTTTCATCCCAAGTTGTAGGTATTGTTTTCATAAAATCAATGCATAGCTGCGGGGCTTCGGTCAGGTTGTTCGGAGCTAAAGCAAAATTCTGTATCGGATTTTGGAAAAGGACCGTGGTGGCTAATTGAAAGACATCCGAAGTGCGTCGTCTGTTTCCACCATTGTTATCGCGGTTCATCCGTTGGTTCAGGAAGCACCCTCCATACTCCATACATCCTACCGTATTGCGAATAAAAGGATGTAAGCACGTATTGAAAGCTTCTTTATCGCAGAATTCCTGACTGAAAATCATATTCTCTGAAGCCAGTACGGCTTCGCTTCCTACATAATTCGGATATAAACGTTCCCATCCTCTAGGCAGGGTACATCCATGAAAGATTACCATGAGCCCATGATCATCGGCATCGCTTAAAATATCTTCGTACAGGCGCATGGTTTCTTGCTTGTCTCCTCCAAAGAAATCTACTTTTATCCCTTTTACACCGATTTCTTGTAGCCAGCGCATTTCTTTTTTGCGGATAATGGCGTTATCCATATGATTTACGGGACTTTGTGTGATGTCATTCCAATATCCGCTGGAACTATACCACAGAAATACATCTACGTTTTTGCTGTGTGCGTATTGGACGAGTTCTTTGATTTTCATACGTCCGATGTTTACATCCCACCAGTTGTCTACCAAAACGTATTCATAGCCCATGCTGGCTGCAAAATCTATATAGCTTTTTATATCTTTGTAGTTAATGCTATTGTCTTGCCATAGAATCCAGCTCCACGTACCGCGTCCCATTTTATACAGGTGTTTGCTTTCATATTTTGGCTCTACCACACTCCATGGTATGGTTGTTTCCACTATAGGCTTTAATGTCTCTCCCAATGTGATGGTTCTCCAGGGCGTGCTGCCTGGTAGACTGAAGGCAGGTTCTACCGTTCCATTTCCATTATTCTCTTCTGGCATAGGGAAATCAATGGTGTATATTCCTCCTTCACTGTGATGGTTGGTCTTATAATCGGATAAGTGCGAAGCGCAATAGCGGCTGTCTACTCCCGTTTCGCTAAGTAACACCCATCCCTTATTGCCTATTTTAAATAAGCAGGGAAACGTATAGCCGTGGCCATATTGAGATGGAGTATCCATAGGAGCATCTGCCTTATATACTTCTTCATAGCTGGGTTTGGTGCGTTTCCAGCCTATCATAGCATCACTTTGTGGAGTTAAGAAGGTAGTGGTGTAGGATGGAAATCTGAATCCTGTACATTCTTTCATTATTCTTACACTGCCGGCATCATCGTTTTTGGGCAGTGTGTATCTGAATGCTATATCATGATTACTTACCCTAAAGGTGATGTTTATAGGTTGTGCTTTAGCATTCTTGAGTGATACGGTCAGTTCATTAGCTTGGTAGTGTATGCTTGAAGTTTTAATTCTTGATTGTTTAAATGTTGTATCGATGGTTTGAGTCTCATGGTTAATCATTTCCAAGTTTTGTGAGAAATCTCCCATGTTGGTTTGCAAACCAAGCGGAGATTGTTCTATTAAGACTTGATGTTTGTAGCTTACAGCATAAGTTGGTTCTCCCTGAGCAGATAGTTTGAATAAAAGTTGTAGATTCTTATCAGGACTCACTATATTTTGAGCAGTAGTAAAGTTAGTAGCAATAATCCATAATAGGCTATTAGTGAATAGTCTTTTGATTAACTGGCTATATTGTCTGTGAATTTTCATGTTGTATTAGGTTTTAGAAGGAGAACAGAACTCTCATACTTTTAGCACCCAGAGAGTATTTTGAGAACTGTTCTCCTTGCTGATTTAATTTTTGAATTTCACGGCAGCTTCTTCTATCGGAAGAGCGCTCTTGTAATTTTCAATGTATCGCTCGAAGCCTGCTACTTCTTCGGCGGTAGGAGTAATTTCAATGCCGCTTTCACCGGCAAATACTTTTTCTTCCAAGAAATCAGCCAGTGACTGTTGCTCGTTCTTGTGTATCAAGTAAGATCCCAGTAGGGCAATTCCCCATGCGCCTCCTTCTCCGGCAGTTTTCATCACAGAGATGGGAGAATTCAGTGCAGCAGCTAGTACTCGTTGGCCTACGCTCTTTGTTTTGAACAGACCGCCATGGCCTGTAATTCTGTCTACTTTAATTTTCTCTTCGTTGAAGAGAATGTCGTTTCCGATTTTCAACACACCTACTGCACCATAGAGATGGGCGCGCATGAAATTGGCTAAGTTGAAAGTGTCGTTGGCAGAACGTATAAACATAGGTCTTCCTTCAGCCAGACCTGTAACAGGTTCTCCGGAAATATAGTTGTATGAAAGAAGTCCTCCACAATCAGTATTACCAGTCAATGCATGGTTATAGAGTGTTTCAAATAATTTATTCATGTCTACAGGAATTCCCAGCAATTCTTGATATTCCTTGAACAGACTTACCCATGCGTTGAGATCGGATGTACAGTTGTTGCAATGCACCATAGCCACCAGACTTCCGTCAGGAGTCGTAACCATATCAATCATTTCATAGGGTTTAGAAAGTTCTTTTTCCAATACAATCATAGAGAAAGAGGATGTCCCTGCCGAAACATTGCCGGTGCGTTGTTTTACAGCATTGGTTGCCACCATTCCTGTTCCTGCATCACCTTCCGGTGGGCAGAATGGTATGCCTGCTTTCAAATGTCCTGAAATGTCCAGTCTGCGTGCACCTTCTTCTGTTAAGTATCCGGCGTTTTCTCCAGCTACCAGCACTTTAGGTAGAATGTCGGTTAGTTTCCAATTGAATCCTTTCGGAGCAATCAATGTGTCAAATTTATCGACCATTTCTGCCGAGTAATTCTTGGTGCAGGAATCGATAGGGAGCATACCCGATGCATCACCGATTCCCAACACTTTTTCACCTGTTAATTGCCAATGGATATATCCAGCCAAGGTGGTGATAAAATCTATGTTTCCTACATGATTCTCTTGGTTAAGGATAGCCTGATATAGATGAGAGATGCTCCAGCGCAAAGGAATGTTATAGTTAAACAATTCCGACAATGTTGCTGCTGCTTCCGCCGTATTGGTATTTCTCCATGTACGGAACGGAACCTGTATTTCTTGTTCTTTATTGAATGCCATATAGCCATGCATCATAGCACTGATGCCGATGGCTGCCAATGACTCAAGTTCTACACCATACTGTTTCTTTACATCAGACCGGAGGTTGGAATAACAATCCTGCAAACCTTGCCAGATAGCTTCTATACTATATGTCCAAAGCCCATCTTCCAGCTGGTTTTCCCAGGTATGGCTTCCTTGTGCAATAGGCATATTGTTGGAATCTATCAAAACGGCTTTAATCCGGGTAGAGCCGAACTCTATACCCAGGATTGCTTGGCCCGTTTCTATAGTTGATTTAGCGTTTGTGTTCATAGTCAGCAAAGTGCTTTGTTCAACATATAATATACTTCATTCATGCGCAATTCTTTTTTGAATTCGCTGATCGTAGTGTTTTCATCGATAACCACCATTTCAATGCCGGCCATTTCTGCAAAGTCTTCCCAATATTCTGTAGTCAGGTCGTAAGAGAAACTAGTATGATGAGTACCGCCTGCCAATATCCAAGCTGCTGCACCCACTTCTAAGTTAGGCATGGGAATCCACAATGCACTGGCCACCGGAAGTTTGGGCAGCGGTTTGCTCTTGATACATTCTACCTTGTTGACGATGAGGCGGAAGCGGTTGCCTAAATCTACAATTGTGGCAGCAACGCCAGAACCTTGCTTGCTGGTAAATACCAGACGAGCTGTTTCGCTGTCGATACCGATGCTTAATCTGTGAACCTCCAGTTTGGGCTTTTCTTCAGAGATAAGCGGACAAACTTCTAGCATATGAGCTTGCAGAATAGCACTCTTTTCTCCGTCAAAGTTCAGCGTATAGTCTTCTAGGAAGGAGCATCCGTTGGGCATACCTTGACTCATGAACCAAGTGGTGCGATACAAAGCTGCAGTTTTCCAGTCACCTTCAGCACCAAAACCATACCCTTCAGCCATCAATCGTTGTGACGCCAGACCGGGGATTTGATCAAACTCACCCAAATCGTTGAAATTGGTAGTGAAGCCTTTGGCACCTGTCTCTTTCAATACGCGACGGATAGCAATTTCTGCTTTGGCAGAGTTCCATACTTTCTTATAAGCTTCTGTTCTTCCATCTTCCAGTTCTGGGGCATGGTCGTATAGCTGGAAATACTCGGTAACCAAAGCATGGACTTCCTCGTCGGACACCTCATTATAGTATTTCATTACGTCATTGATAGGATAGTAGTCTACGTGATAGCCCAAAACTTGTTCAGCACTTACTTTATCGCCATCGGTTACTGCAACATTATTCATTTGGTCGCCAAATCGGATGATAAGCATGTCTTGTGCATCTGCCCAGGCGGCAGCTACGCGCATCCATGCAGCAATTTGTTCTTGTGCTTTTGTATCTTGCCAATGTCCTACAACCACTTTGCGGTTCTTGCGCATACGGGTTACGATGTGTCCGAATTCACGGTCGCCGTGAGCAGATTGATTCAAGTTCATGAAGTCCATATCCATGGTATCCCAAGGAATTTCCTTATTGAATTGAGTGTGGAAGTGCAGCAGCGGTTTTTTCAGTTCCTGTAAGCCGTGTATCCACATTTTGGCCGGTGAGAAAGTGTGCATCCAGGTAATCACACCAATACATTTTTCATCATTGTTGGCAGCTTTGAAGGCAGCAGTTACTTCTTTGGCAGAGTTTACCGTACCTTTATATACCACTTTTACGGGAAGTTTGCCTGATTCGTTCAGACCTTTTACCATTTCGTTACTGTGTGCGTCAACTGCAATAACAGCGTCACCTCCGTACAGAAGCTGAGCACCTGTTACAAACCATACTTCATATTGTTCAAATGCTTTCATAATTTTATAGATAGATTTTAAATTAATTACTTATTTTGTCCATAATAGGCATTCGGCCCATGTTTGCGATTGAAATGCTTTTCCACGAGTAGGGGGTTCATGGTGAGCTTAGGATTGACCATATAAGCGATGGAAGCCATTTTGGCTACTTGCTCCATGACTACGGCATTATGTACAGCATCGTGCGCATCTTTTCCCCATGAGAAAGGACCGTGGTTTTTCACTAAAACTCCCGGTGTATGAACGGGATTCAGTCCTTTAAAACGCTTTACTATAACATTGCCTGTTTCCAGTTCGTATGCTCCTTTTACCTCTTCCTCTGTCATGTCTTCTGTACAAGGAATAGCATCGTGGAAGTAGTCTGCATGAGTCGTTCCGATATTGGGAATGTCGCAGCCTGCTTGTGCCCAGGCGGTGGCATAGGTAGAATGCGTGTGTACCACTCCACCGATTTCCGGGAAAGCTTTGTATATTACCAAGTGGGTAGGTGTATCTGACGAAGGTTTCAGATTGCCTTCAACCACGTTTCCCTCCAGATCGACCACTACCATATCTTCTGCTTTCATTTCATCGTAATCTACTCCGCTGGGTTTTATGACAACCAGACCTGTTTCGCGGTCGATGGCCGAAACATTTCCCCATGTAAAAATTACCAGTCCATGTTTCACTAAATCTAAGTTGGCATGGAATACTTTTTCTTTCAGTGCTTCTAGCATACTATTTTAATATTATTATATTTTAAACTTAGGAGTCTTTAAGAATGTTTCCTCATTAAATTGATAAAGGGCAGCTCCTCTTTTAGAACCAGATTTATCAATCTTGTCTGTTTTTTCAATATAGTTCATTTCTGCTATTCTTCTTCTGAAATTTCTTTTGTCCAATGTTTCTCCATAAATGTTTTCATAGAGGTTCTGTAATTGGGTAAGCGTAAATAACTTTGGAAGCAGATTAAAAACAATTGGTTTCGTAGACATCTTTTTTTGTATTAACTCCCTTGCTTGTATAACCATTTCTTTATGGTCGAAAATCAGAGGGGGGAGTTCATTGATATCTATCCAATAGGCATTGTGTTGTTTTACAAGTTCCCTGTCAGACTCTTTGATGTTGATTAATGCAAAATAGGCGATGGAAATAACCCGTTCTCCAGGATCTCTGTCTACAGCTCCGAAAGTACCTACTTGCTCCATATATACTTGTTCTAATCCGGTAAGTTCTGTTAATACTCGCTGTGCTGCGTCATCTGTGCTTTCGTTTTCTTGTACGAATCCGCCCATTAATGACCATTCGCCCATTGCTGGCTGGAAATTTCTTTTTAGGAGTAACAGGTTTAGTTTTCCTTCGTTATAGCCAAAAATTATACAGTCTACTCCGACGTAGAATCTTGGATTTGAACTATAATATTTTTCCATAAAGACTAACTTTTACAATTTGGAGAAGATAAAATCCGTTTGCAGGTTCATGGATTTTATCTTCTGTATAATAGGAATTAATTACCAGAAATACCAATAGAATGCACCTGTGATTCCTAAAATAATCAGTGAGTGGATAACATCCCAGTGGTTCCAGCTTTCACGTGTAACAGCTTTTTGCTCGGAAGTAGAAGTGCCGAATACCAGTCCTTGAATTTTGGCAGCGTCAGGTGCCTCTGTCATCAGGCTTACTACGATAACTACGATGGTGCAGAACAAGAACATCCATCCACAGAAGAACAACCAGTTCAGGTCATAGAATACATATTTGAACAGATTGTCGGACACCTCTGTAACATTGCTATAATAAACTTTCGCTCCCAGACGGGTTAAACCGATAATCATACCTGAAATAAGACCCCACATACCGCCCTGTGCAGATGTTCTCTTCCAGCAGATGCCCAATAAGAATGCGGCAGCAATACCCGGAGCCAATACAGATTGCACGTCTTGCAGATAAGTGTAAAGCACATCACCTACGCTGCGCATGATGGGAATCCACAGAATACCTAAAATAACGATTACCACGGTGGCCATCTGTCCGATAGCTACCAATTTTTTCTCAGGTGTTTCAGGTTTGAAACGTTTATAAAAGTCGATGGTAAACAGCATGGCTGATGAATTAAACAAGGATGCCAATGAACTCATTAAAGCTGCCAGAATACCGCATACTACCAATCCTTTGACACCTGCAGGGAGTAACTTGGCTACCAGTGTGGGGAAAGCAGCGTCTGCATTTGGATTGCCGTTGGCTAGTAATGGTAAAAATCCTTCTCCGCCAGCACCGATATATTTTTGGTGAAGGGCAAATGCTATCATTCCTGGAATTAAAAATAAAAATACCGGAAGAAGCTTCAGGTAGGCACCAAAGATAGTACCGCGACGTGCTTCTTTTTCATTTTTACCAGATAATACGCGTTGCACGATGAACTGGTCGGTACACCAATACCAAAAGCCGATGATGGCTGATCCAATCAGTGCCCCTAACCACGGGAAATTAGGATCGTTATTGCTACGAATCAATTCAGTCATGGTATTTCCATATTCATTTACTGTTACTGCACCGCAAATCTTCATCATTTCATTCCAACCACCTAATTCTTGGAAACCTAATACCAAAATAATCAGTGAGCCTAAAAGCAAGATAGGTGTTTGAAGCACAGAAGTATAAAGCACCGATTTCATACCACCGAAAATGGTGTAAAGAGCTGTAAGTACTACTAGTCCAATGGCTGCAATCCAGAAAAAGTCAATGCCCCACAGTTCCTTGATGCCAAATACCTGTTGGAATACCAATCCACCGGCATACACTGTTACAGCTACTTTAGTTAGTACGTAGCTAATGAGAGAGATAACAGACAGTATTGTACGTGATTGCGGATTATAGCGCCTTTCCAAAAATTCGGGCATGGTGTATACCATACTTCTAGAATAGAAAGGTACGAAAACCCATCCTAACAGCAGAATCATCCATCCCTGTATTTCCCAGTGCGCCATAGCCATACCACTTGAAGCTCCTGCACCAGCCAGGCCAATCAGATGTTCAGAACCGATATTGGATGCAAAAATAGATGCACCGATGGCAATCCACGTAGCATCACGACCACCGAGAAAATAGTCGGCAGAGTCGTTTTGTTTTTGTTTTACTACCCAAATAATAATCCCAATCAAAGCCAAAAAGAAGGCTCCGATAACTAACCAATCTAATGTTTCCACAATATAAGTCTTTAAGTATTAATATTATTTTTCTACAGAAAATTTAAAGATACATTCGCTAGTGTAATTTTGTCCAGGTTCCAGCACTACAGAGGGCCATTCAGCCTTGTTGGGGCTATCTGGATAATGTTGCGTTTCCAGGCAGACAGAAGCTCTTTGATTATAAGTAATGTCTTTTTTTCCTTTTACTGTTCCATCCAAGAAGTTTCCTGTATATATTTGGATACCAGGCTCATTAGTGTATACTTCCAAGGTAATTCCTGTCTCTGGAGAAGTAAGCTTAGCAGCCACCTGGTTGATGTCTCCCTTGGTGTCCAGTACCCAATTATGGTCATATCCGTTACCGTTTTTCAGTTGTTCAAATTCATAGTTGTTGATGTCTCGACCTACAGTTTTAGGAGTCCTGAAATCCATTGGTGTATCTTTCACTTCTGCTATTTCACCGGTAGTCATGAATGTGCTGTCGACAGGGGTATAATTGCTTGCATTTACATAAAGGATATGATCTGTAGCAGCCTTTGCGGGATTACCAGATAAGTTGAAATAAGAATGGTTTGTCATGTTAACCACTGTTTTTTTATCTGTAGTGGCACTGTATTTTATGTCAATGGCATTCTCTTCAGTTAATTTGTAAATCACTTTAGCGGTCATGTTTCCTGGGAAGTTTTCGTCACCGTCAGGCGAGATACGTGTCAATTCCAGGGTTGTGTCATCTGTTTGCTTGGCATCATATACTTGGTATTGCCAGCCTTTAGGTCCGCCGTGCAGGCAGTGTCCGAAGTTGTTTTGTGGAAGTTGGATGGTATCTCCGTCTAAAACGAACCGACCTTGGTTGATACGGTTTGCATAGCGTCCGATAGAAGCCCCAAAATCACTGGGTATATTGATATAGTCGTTTATGTTGTCGAATCCTAAGACCACATCTCGCATAGTTCCTGTTTTGTCTGGCACCATTATGGAAACAATTCGTCCGCCAAAATTGGTAATGCAAACTTCCATACCTGCTGTATTCTTTAATGTATAGAGTTGTGTCTTAGCCTGATTAACTTCTGTCTTGAAATTTTTAGGATTTAATCCGGAAATCGTGAGTGGTGAATCTTGTTTTTGTGCGCAGGAAGCCAATAGAAAAGTAGCTATACCAGCTGCAAGAAAGTAATTTTTCATGGTCTGTATGATTTGTGAATTAAAAGTTTATCTTGTTTACGGTGTAAAAGTAACACTTTTATATGGTGTGTAAAATACACTTTAGTATGTTTTGTAACATAAAATTAAAGAAACTGCTCGAAAACATATTTTCCAAGTAGTTTCTTTAATGAAGCAGGTTGTCCTATTTATCCTTTTATATCCCATATTATATTAAGGTGTTTAATATGCGTTTTTTCATACCGGTATTTTGCTTGATTTTTATCAAAGGTACTGTTCCATTTTGTGGCGTAACCAAAAGTTTTTTTTCGCAAAGTGATTTTTTATCCACCTTTTGCGTTCATTTGTCTACCTATACTATGTAGAAGTTCACTATATTTGTATCGAAATAAATGTTTAACCAGATGTTATTATGAAGAATTCGATTTGTCGTTTGGCAGAATTAAATGTATTTTTATGGTTGTCTTGTACTTCCGGAGCATTTGCTCTCATTCTTTCCGCTGAAAAGTAACTACTCAATCTCACTTTTTGTGGAGAAGATATTTCCAATTTGATTATTTTTGCAGGACACGACTGGGAAAATGAAACAGAAACCATACTCTTTACCGGATTGGACAATAGAGGTCGTTCGGTATGGGGAAAACGGGTTAAATAATGAGATTATTCGATTTATTTTAATATTTATTTATTATTATGCTTAAAACAAAAGATTTATTGGCCGCAATGGCACTGGCTGTAGGAGTTTCCTTACAGGCACAAACCCATGAGTTCGTAATACAGACCAAGAAGCTGGGAGCTGAAATCCAACCTACTATGTATGGATTGTTTTTCGAAGATATTAATTATGCTGCAGACGGAGGCTTATATGCTGAGTTGGTGAAAAACCGTTCGTTTGAATTTCCTCAACACCTTATGGGATGGGATAGCTTTGGAAAGGTATCGGTACGGAATGACGGGCCATTTGAGAAAAATCCGCACTACGTACGGTTGGCTTATGCCGGGCATCCCCATAAACATACTGGGCTGGATAACAAGGGATTTTTTGGAATCGGTGTCAAACAGGGAGCTGAGTATCGATTTTCAGTTTGGGCAAGAATCCCCGATGGTGGTAAAAGTGGTAGAATCAGTGTGGAATTGGTAGATACCAAGTCTATGGGTGAAGCACAGGCTTTTGCTTCGCAGACTATTACGATTGACTCTAAAGAATGGAAAAAATACCAGGTTGTATTGAAGGCGAATGTTACTGATCCGAAGGCTACGCTGCGTATTTTCTTGGATGCGCCTGTAACGGTAGATTTGGAGCATATTTCTTTATTCCCTGTAGATACTTGGAAAGGTCATGAAAATGGCTTGCGTAAGGATTTGGCACAAGCCCTGGCCGACTTAAAGCCGGGCGTATTCCGTTTCCCAGGTGGATGTATCGTAGAAGGAACCGATTTGGCTACCCGTTATAACTGGAAGAATTCTGTAGGGCCGGTAGAGAATCGTCCGTTGAATGAAAATCGCTGGCAGTACACGTTCCGGCATCGTTTTTATCCGGATTATTTTCAAAGTTACGGATTGGGCTTTTATGAGTTTTTCCTCTTGTCAGAGGAGATTGGTGCAGAACCTTTGCCGGTATTGAATTGCGGATTGGCTTGTCAGTATCAGAATAACGAAGAGAGTGCTCATGTGGCTGTTTGCGATTTGCAGGAGTATATTCAAGACGCACTCGATTTGATAGAGTTTGCCAATGGAGATGCCACTACCAAGTGGGGTAAGGTACGTGCCGATATGGGGCATCCGGCTCCCTTTGATATGAAATATATCGGTATCGGTAATGAGCAGTGGGGCAAGGAATATCCCGAACGTTTGGAACCTTTTATCAAAGCCATCCGTAAGGCCTATCCCGAAATTCAGATTGTGGGTAGTTCTGGACCAAACTCTGAAGGAGAACAGTTCGATTATCTATGGCCGGAAATGAAGCGCTTGAAAGCCGATTTGGTAGATGAGCATTTTTATCGTCCGGAATCATGGTTCTTGAGTCAAGGTGCTCGTTATGATAATTATGACCGTAAAGGACCTAAAGTGTTTGCCGGTGAATATGCTTGTCATGGAAAGGGTAAAAAATGGAATCATTTCCATGCTGCTTTGCTGGAGGCGGCTTTTATGACCGGACTAGAGCGCAATGCAGACATTGTACATATGGCCACTTACGCTCCGTTATTTGCGCATGTAGAGGGGTGGCAATGGCGTCCGGATATGATATGGTTCGATAATTTGAATTCTGTTCGTACGGTAAGTTATCATGTACAGCAACTGTATGCTTTGTATAAAGGTACTCATGTGCTTCCATTGACTATGGATAAGAAACCGGTTACCGGGGCTGAAGGACAAGAGGGATTGTTTGCCAGTGCGGTATTTGATAAAAATCAGAATGCTGTGATAATAAAAGTGGCCAATACTTCGGCTGATACGCAGTCTGTGAATTTAAAAGTAGCTGGTATGAAGAAGAATGAACAGTTCTCTGCTGCACGTTGCATTAAATTGTCTTCTTTAGAACTGGATAAAGATAATACCATTGAACAGCCTATGGCTATTGTTCCGCAAGAATCGGCTGTAGCCGTATCCGGACAGTCACTTAGCATTGAACTGGAACCTTATAGTTTTGCTGTATACATTTTAAATAAATAATCGTCTTATATGAGTGATTGGACTCAAAAGATTATTTGTGTAGGTTTTGTTGTGTTGGCAGCCCTTCAGGGGCTGTCAGCACAGACTGACACTACGTTTGTGGCTACTGGAAATCCGTTGGTAAAATATAAATATACAGCCGACCCCGGAGCCATGGTTTACGATGGTAAAATGTATATCTATACCGGTCATGACGAATGTCCTCCTCCAGCCGAGCATTATTTGTTGAATGAGTAGTGTGTATTTTCTTCTGAAGATTTAAAGACGTGGACCGAGCATCCAGTTCCTTTGCGGGCAAAGGATTTTTCTTGGGCCAAAGGAGAAGCATGGGCTAGTCAGGTGATTGAGCGGAATGGGAAGTTTTATTGGTATGTTACCGTAGAGCATAAATCTGTGCCGGGGAAGGCGATTGGTGTAGCTGTGTCTGATTCACCTACTGGACCTTTTATTGATGCGCGGGGTTCTGCCTTAATAACCAATGCCATGACTACCGAACGTAGTAAGAGTTATTGGGACGACATAGATCCTACTGTATTGGGGTGACTGGTATTACTTATCCTATGCTTCAGAGTTTCCCGAAAAGATATGCTATGCTATGAGTCGCAGCATTACCGGTCCTTGGGAGTATAAAGGTGTGCTGAATGAATTGGCGGGTAATTCCAATACCAATCATCAGGCTATTGTAGAATTCAAGGGAAATTGGTATTTTATCTACCATAATGGTGGTATTAATCCTACAGGTGGCAGTTTTCGCTGTTCAGTTTGTATAGATCGTTTGCATTATAATGCAGATGGTACGATGAAGCGTGTACAGATGACTACGGAGGGTATTTGGTAGTTTGCTGCCATTTTAGTATTGTGTTGTCTGACCTATAAAAAAAAGGATGAGAATTGATTGAAAGTTCTCATCCTTTTTTTATAGGTCAGACAACTGTGTAATTCTGTTTTTGCAGAGCATTATTATAAAGTATTCTTCTGTGATATTTTGAGGCTCCTAGCAAGTTATGTGATGAGCTACATCGCATAAAAAGATTGAAAATTAATTCTGATATCGCAGCATAAAATACTTTAAGAATAAAATTTAAACAGTTTCTTAGTACATTTGGCTAATTCAGTAATAATCTGTTTTCTGCAGATTTTATTCCAATCTGCGAGAACCGTCGCTGATTACTACATCGTAAATCTTTGGACTTCTGCCGAATTTTTCCTTGAAGTCTGTTTTGGCTTTTTCTACAAATGTATCGTAAAGTTCTTCTTTTACCAGATTAATAGTACAGCCACCAAATCCACCGCCCATAACACGAGAACCTGTTACACCGCAGTCGAATGCCAAATCATTCAAGAAGTCGAGTTCTTCACAACTAACTTCGTAAAGTTTGCTCATACCTTGGTGTGTCTCATACATTTTTTGGCCTACTGTTTCGTAATCACCTTTACCCAACGCATCGCATACATCCAATACCCGTTGGATTTCTTCGATAACGTATTCTGCGCGCATGTAATCCTCTTCGCTGATTTCAGATTTGGATTCTTGTAGCATTTCTATGGTACAGTCGCGTAGGAATTCCACATTTGGGTGTTTCTTTTGGATAGCAGTTACTGCATTTTCGCAGCTCTGACGACGTTTATTGTAGGCTGATGAGGCTAATTCATGCTTCACTACAGAGTCTACCAGTACCAAGCGATAACCTTTCGGGTCGAACGGGAAGTATTGATATTCCAGAGAACGGCAGTCCAGACGAATTAAGTTATCCTTTTTACCGAAGACAGAAGCAAACTGATCCATAATACCGCATTTCACACCGCAATAGTTATGTTCAGTAGCTTGACCGATTTTGGCCAACTCAAATTTATCTATTTTGTTTTCACCGAATAAATCGTTCAGTGCAAAGGCATATGTACTTTCCAATGCAGCAGAAGAAGACATACCGGCACCTAAGGGAACATCACCGGCAAAAGCAGTGTTAAATCCTTTCACTTCTACTCCGCGTTTAATCATTTCACGGCAAACGCCGAAAATATATCTAGCCCAGCTAGCACGAGGAGCATCTTCTTCTTTTAATCCGAATTCTACATAATCTTTTAAGTCGATAGAATACGCTTTGACAATATCCGTGCCGTTTGGTTTGATTTCTGCAATCATACCTTTGTCTACAGCACCGGGGAAGACGAACCCACCGTTATAGTCTGTATGTTCTCCTATAAGATTGATACGACCAGGAGAAGTATATACTGCTCCTGTAGTTCCATCAAAATGCTTGATAAAGCGACTTCTTACGAATTCTATATCCATGATATTATAATTTTTAAGGTGAATAATATAATTACCTATATGCGCCCTTTAAATTAAAGGGCTTCATTAATCTACTTTGATATCTTTATTTACATTCTTGCATCCTATCTTGCTATAATACAAGATGTATGCTAGCATAGCTATGATAACCCAATAGCTAGTTATGGGGTCAGTTGCCTTAGCTATGAAGTCTTGGATAAGAGGCATGATGCCGCCACCAACTACCATCATCATAAACAGACCTGATGCAGCGGCTGTATATTTACCTAAGCCTTCTACAGCCAAGTTGAAGATACCTCCCCACATGATGGAAGTACACAGACCGCACATGGCAATGAAGAAACATTTTACAGGAATGTCATGGCCTCTAAAAGATACCACAATATCAGCTGGCATGAAGATAGCAGTCAATAGCAATACAATGGCTGTGATAGAAACAAATGCCATCTGAGTGGAGGTGGCTATTTTCCCACTGATTACACTGCTGGATGCACGTCCTATCAGCATAAGGAACCAATATGATGCAGCAAGTGTGCCACCTATGGCTGCAGAACCTTCGAATCCAAGTCCGGTAATGTAGAAATTTAGCTGTGCGGGAATACCGATTTCAATACCTACATAGAAGAAGATAGCGATAATTCCTAATAGAGTGTGGCGGAAAGCCAATGGGCTATGTTCAAATTTTTCGCCAGAAGTATTGGATTGCGGTTCTGGAATAGTTACTGCCATGATGATAAAGAAAGAAATGGCAAATACACCCATACCGATGAAAAGCAACGGAGAAACATCGGTCATACTAGTGTTGGCGGTAACTTGACCGATTAATACTCCAACTAGCAGTGGAGTCAGTGTACCGGTTAGTGAATTTAGTGTACCACCAATCTGAATCAACTGATTACCCTTGTTGCCACCACCTCCGAGCATATTAAGCATCGGATTAACTACAGTGTTCAGCATACATACACAAAAGCCACAGATAAATGCTCCTAAAAGATAAATAATCAGATTGAGAGCAATAACTTGTCCGTTGTAGGTGAATGTAGCGATGTCAGCGCCAAATAAACTGGAAAGATATTGTACGAATAAACCGATAATACCTACTCCTAAGGCTACCAATGCTGTTTTCTTATAGCCGTATTTAACCAACATTTTGCCAGCAGGGATGCCCATAAATAGATAAGCTGCAAAATTCATCATATTACCCATCATACCAGCCCAGCTGTATGTATTTCCCCAAATGCTACCAAAAGGTGCAGCCATATTGGTGACAAATGAAATCATTGCAAACATGAAACACATCGTAATAATTGCGATGAGGTTACCATTCTTTTCTTTTTGTGTCATGGTTTAAATTTAAAATATAGGTTTATAATTAGGTTATTTATTTCTGTTTATTATTCGTTTATCCCAAATTTGTAAATGGTGATTTGCTGATATTCGTCACCGGGCAGTAATACTGCTGATGGGAAATGGGCTTTATTAGGTGTATCAGGAAAGCATTGAGCTTCAAAACATACGGCACTTCTGGCGGGGAAAGTAGCTCCATGAGCACCTTCAAAGCCGTTCAGCCAATTGCCGGTATATAATTGTACTCCATTTTCTGTGGTATATACTTCCATGGTTCGGCCACTTTCGGGTTCCGTACACGTAGCTGCTAAACTCAATTCTCCCATTTCTGTTTTGTTGAGCACATAGCAGTGGTCATACCCTGTGCCGTTAATCAGTTGTTGGAAAGACTCGTTGATACGCTCTCCGATGGTATGTGGAGTGCGAAAATCCATAGGGGTATCGGCCACTTTGAGTATTTCTCCGGTAGGGATAGAAACTTCGTCAATAGGAATGTAGTAATCCGCATTGATGGTCAGGATGTTATTCAAAACATCTGGTGTAGGAGTAGCAATACCTGCCAAATTAAAGAAACCATGATTGGTCAGATTTACTACGGTGGCTTTATCTGTTGTAGCTCGATATTCAATAACCAGTGCATTGGTCTCATTCTCCAAGCGGTAGGTCATTTCAATTTCTAGATTTCCAGGGAAACCTTCTTCTCCGTCGGGTGAAGTGTAGGTAAATACTACGGTAGATTCATCTGGTTGTATAGCATCCCATACTTTGGTATGAAATCCGGTAGGTCCGCCATGAAGGGAATTGGGGCCATTGTTAATAGCTAGCTGATGTTCTTCTCCATACAATGTAAACTTACCTTTTGCTATTCTGTTACCATATCTGCCGATGGTCGTATTAAGAAAGGGTTCCGGACTGTTTATTACTTTATCTATACTGTCGTGTCCTAAAATCACATTGGCATATTGCCCGTTTTTGTCAGGTACCATGATGGATAGGATAGCGCATCCATAGTTAGTCACGGCTACTTCCATTCCCAATGAATTCTTTAGAATATATAGATCTGTTTTCTTGCCGTTAATTTCCTTTTGGAATTTTTTTCTGTCCAGTCCGGACAAGTTCTTCTCTATTTGGTCAGTGTTTATCATAAATCGGTATTATTTAATTTTCTTGCAAATAAAAAGAAATTCTTTTGTTCTCCCAAGGAAAAGGAAAGAAATGTATTGAATAATTTAGGAAAGTTTAGCGTTTAAGGAGAGTGTTTTGATTTGATATTTTTTGTATGTTTGCCGCTGTTATCTGTAAAATGTAACATTTTAATGAAAGTCTAACTATAATTAAAGATGTATCCTTTAAAATTTGAGCCTATTCTGAAGCAAACGCTTTGGGGAGGCGATAAGATTATTCCGTTCAAACATTTGAATGAATCTCTTTCTAACGTGGGAGAAAGCTGGGAAGTTTCTGCAGTGGAAGGCAGTGAATCTGTTGTGGCCAATGGTCCTGATAAAGGACTTACGTTACCTGAAATGGTACGTAAATACCGTGATGAACTGGTGGGCGAATCCAACTATGCACGTTTTGGCAATAAGTTTCCGTTGCTGATTAAGTTTATTGATGCAAAATTAGACTTGTCTATTCAGGTGCATCCTGGTGATGAATTGGCAAAGAAACGTCATAACAGTTTTGGCAAAAATGAAATGTGGTATGTGATAGCTGCCGATAAAGGAGCCAAACTTATTTCTGGATTTGCAGAAGAAATAACTCCCAAAGAGTACAAAGAAAGAGTTCATGATGGAACTTTTGCCGAGGTACTTCAAACGTGTGAGATTCAGCCGGGCGATGTATTTTATGTACCTGCCGGTCGTGTGCATGGTATCGGTGCCGGAGCTTTTGTTGCTGAAATTCAGCAGACCTCAGATATTACTTATCGCATATTCGACTATAATCGTAAGGATAAGGATGGCAAGACGCGCGAACTGCATACCAGTCAGGCATTGGATGCCATTAATTTTTCTGATGTGCAGGATGATTTCCGCACAGCGTACGATCGTGAGGAAAACGAGCCGGTAGAAATCGTGGCCAGTCCTTATTTTACTACTTCAGTATATGATATGACTGAAGAAATTTCATGCGATTATTCAGAGTTGGATTCATTTATCATTTTTATTTGTACAGAAGGTGCTTGTAAAATGATAGATGATGAAAAGAATGAAATATCTCTTATTGCAGGTGAAACAGTTCTGTTGCCAGCTACCACACAAGAAGTGACTATTATTCCAGAAGGTAGAGTGAAACTGCTGGAAACTTACGTGTGATACGTTTGGCACGCTATTATAAAAGAAATGCAGAGAAAAAACATAAATACTTTTCTCTGCATTTCTTTTTTTTGTAAGTGGGTTAGTGAAATAACTTACGCATCCTTTTGATAATTTTCAGTCCCAGCATAACTCCGTCAAAGGCTGCCATGCCTGTATTGAATGCTCTCATCATGAGGCCGGCCTTTCCAGTAGCAGGGGCTACAGGAGCTATAATCTCTTTGGCCAAGATGGTCATAGTGTCTTTTCGTTGCTGGATTTGTTGGCGTAGTTTCGCCTTTTGCTGAGCAATGCTTTCCAGCGTAATAGGTAAGTCAGACGTATCGTGAGTTTGGGTCATATTATTATGTATTGATTTCACTTGTTCAGAAATAGTTCGGCCAGAAATTTTACCATCGGATTGATAATCCACTTCCTTCTGAAGTATATGAGCAGGCTTATTAAGATAAGGTGAAAGCTGGCTATGATGCCAAAACTTACCATCAGCCCTCCAACGTATGGCTCCAAAATGTATGCCAACATGAATGAAGCATAAAACAAGGCTACCATGCTGAGCGTGACAACTAATAGAACCAAGATAAGAGTGGAGAGCAGAATGCTTAGTTTTTCTGTTATCTCTAGTTTGGTGTATTCCTTTTGCAGCTCTACATATTTTTTTACTTCCGTAAACAGCTGTTGGATGCGGTCTAAGCTATTATCGTCTGAGAACATGGTATCCTTGTTTTTTTCTTTGTAAAGTCTGATTTATTCAGCTGTATCTTTTCTGATTTCGCTGGCAATTTCATCCACAAGATCTTCCATCTCGTTACGACTAAGGCGAATGCCTTTTTCGCGCAAGATATCTGCTATTTTCTTCCGGGTATCTTCTCCTTTTTCTGGAGCAAATAATACACCTAGCGTTGCACCTACGGCTGCACCGCCCAAAAAGGCTGCCAATAAATTTAATCCTTTCATAATGATTCTCCTTTCTTAGTTAATTAGAGGTTTCTTTGCAAATCTAACAAAATAAATTGAATTCATGTTCATCTTAAAAAGATATTTTACGCCTTTTTTGTGCTTATTCTTTGATTAATGCTGATTTTTGTATTATTTTGCTCCCGAAAAGTAGAATGTTCATAGAAGAGCAATCCGTTAGTCTATAATTAAACTAAAATAATGGAATGATGAAAAAGTTAGCTTTATTAGGAATGGGAGTTTGTATTGCTTTTGCATTAACTTCCTGTAAGTCAAAAGAAAGTGCTTATAAAAAAGCTTATGAAAAGGCTAAACAAAAAGAATTGGCTGAAGCACAGCCCGAGGTAGCTACAGAAGAGGTTGTGGCTCCTGTAGTAACTGCTCCGGTAGAACAGCCTAAAGTGGTAGAATCTGCCCCTGCTGTTGATGTACGCCAGGAGAAGGTTACGGTGGTGACAGGTGCCAGCAATGGCTTGTTGGATTACAGTGTAGTTTGCGGTAGTTTTGGCGTGAAAGCAAATGCTGAGAATCTGAAAGCTTATCTTGATGGTGAGGGTTATAATTCCATGGTAGTGTTCAATGCAGAAAAGGCTATGTATCGTGTAGTTGTTAGCACTTTTGCTGACAAAGCTTCTGCTGCTGCTGCACGTGATGAATTTAAAGCTAAATATCCTAGCCGTCGGGATTTTCAAGGCTCTTGGTTGCTTTATCGTATAAAATAACCTTGTAATCCATTGATGTATAATTTGGATGAACTAGGGCTCTAAGTTTTTCAGCAGTTGCTGAGGAGCAGGCTTATTTAGTATGCTGGGGTATTTTGAAACGCCACAACTAGATAGGCCTGCTTTGTTTCTTTTATATGCTTTGCTTCGTTATGGATTCCTTTATGCAACCGTATGCTTTGCGATGTGCAACCGTATGCTTTGCGGTGTGCAACCGTATGCTTTGCAGTGTGCAACTGTATGCTTTGGTTCATGCAACTGCCTATTAGTTTAAAAGAAGTTATAAAACTCTACGCAAAACTTTTTCTATTGCAGAAGTTTTGTAAGTTTGCAACTTTGTAATCAGTGAGAAAATTAGTAAGATGGAATTAGACTATATGTTATGTGCGGTAGATGCCGCTTTGAATGCAGGTAAGCAAATCCTTTCTATTTACAATGATCCTGAATCGGATTTTGAGATAGAGCGTAAAGCCGATAATTCTCCTTTGACAATTGCAGATAGAAAAGCTCATGAGATTATTGTAGATGCTTTGAAATCTACGCCTTATCCTATTCTGAGTGAAGAGGGTAAGCATTTACCCTACGAGGTTCGTAAGGATTGGAAGCAATTGTGGGTAGTAGATCCGCTGGATGGTACGAAAGAGTTTATCAAGCGGAATGGAGAGTTTACGGTAAACATAGCATTGGTGTCCGATTCTGTGCCGGTAATGGGAGTTATCTACTTGCCTGTAAAGAAGGAATTGTATTTTGCTTTCTATGGTTGGGGTGCCTACAAGGTAACAGATATAGATAGTCGTAATGGCTGTACGTTAGATGAATTAGTAAGCAGAGCTGAAGTTTTGCCCCAAAAAGACGACAGAGATGCTTTTGTCATTGTAGCCTCTCGTTCGCATCTTACTCCGGAGACTGAAGCGTATATTCATAAAATGAAAGCTCAGCACGTGCGTGTGGAGTTGATTTCTTGTGGAAGTTCCATTAAGATTTGTAGGGTAGCCGAAGGAAAGGCTGATGTCTATCCTCGTTTTGCTCCTACTATGGAGTGGGATACAGCTGCCGGACATGCCATAGCCAAAGCTGCAGGTATGGAAATTTATCAGGCCGATAAGGAAGAGCCTTTACGATATAATAAAGAAGATTTGCTGAACCCCTGGTTTATAGTTGAGCCAAAGCACTAATCCAATAAGTAGGTGTGTATGACTTTTGAAATCTGTTTTGTGCTGTTGGCACTGGTGGGTATGGTAATTGCTCTGGTGCTGGATAAGATGAGGCCGGGCATGGTGCTATTCTCTGTAGTAGTACTGTTCTTGTGTGCAGGTATACTTACACCCCAGGAAATGCTGGAGGGATTCAGTAACAAGGGTATGATGACAGTAGCTTTGCTGTTTTTGGTCAGTGAGGGTATCCGTCAGTCAGGGGCATTGGGGCAACTGGTCAAGAAGCTTCTCCCTCAAGGCCAAACCACAGTTCTCAAAGCTCAGGTTAGAATCCTTCCGGTGGTATCATTTATTTCTGCTTTTTTGAATAATACACCGGTAGTAGTCATCTTTGCACCTATCATCAAGCGCTGGGCAGAATCTGTAAAACTGCCGTCTACTAAATTCTTGATTCCGCTTTCTTATGTTACTATTTTGGGTGGACTGTGTACGCTGATTGGCACTTCTACTAATCTGGTGGTGCATGGCATGATTCTGGATGCCGGATATGACGGATTTTCTATGTTTGAATTAGGTAAGGTCGGTATTTTTATTGCTTTGGTCGGTATAGTATATTTGTTCCTTTTTTCCTCTCGTTTGCTGCCGGATGTGCGGCAAGATGCCATGAAGGAAGACGATGAGGAAGAAGATTTGCATCACCGGCATCGGGTAGAGGCTGTGTTGGGTGCCCGATTTCCGGGTATTAATAAGAAACTGCGTGATTTTAATTTCAAGCGTCATTATGGTGCCGAAGTGAAAGAAATCAAGCGTAATGGCCAGAGCATTGTTTCTCATTTGGGCAATGAATATTTGCGTGAGGGAGATACGTTGGTCTTAATGGCCGATGATTTATTCCTTCAAACGTGGGGTGAATCTTCGGTTTTCGTCTTGTTGGCCAATGGAAAAGATAACGAACCGGTGCCCGGACGTAAGAAACGTTGGCTGGCCTTGGCATTGCTGGTCATGATGATAGTGGGAGCCACTGTCGGTGAGTTGCCATGGTTTAAAGAAACTTTTCCGTCGGTGCAGTTGGATATGTTCTTTTTTGTATCAGTTACCACCATTATCATGGCATGGACCAAAATATTTCCTGCCCGTAAATACACCAAATACATATCTTGGGATATTCTGATAACCATTGCCTGTGCTTTTGGCATCAGCAAGGCTATGGTCAATTCAGGAGTGGCAGATGCGTTGGCAGGCTATATAATCGGCATGACCGACCATTACGGGCCGCAGGTGTTGCTGGCTGTGATATTCATTATCACCAATCTGTTTACGGAGTTGGTAACCAATAATGCAGCTGCTGCATTGGCCTTTCCGCTGGCTCTTTCTATCTCGTCGCAGCTAGGAGTAGACCCCATGCCTTTCTTTGTGGTGATTTGCATGGCAGCTTCTGCCAGCTTTTCTACTCCGATAGGCTACCAGACCAACTTGATAGTTCAGGGTATAGGCAACTATAAATTTACCGATTTTGTTCGCGTGGGGTTGCCGCTGAATATCATTACTTTTTTGGTTTCAATATATCTAATTCCTATAATATGGCCTTTTTAAATGACAAAGAAGATGAATAACAGTGATAACCATATTTATCCAATCTTTGACCGAATGCTTTCGCGTTCTGATAAAGAAGATTTACTTCATCAGCATGGGCTGATGATTTGGTTTACCGGCTTGAGTGGTTCGGGTAAAAGTACCTTAGCTATTGCGTTGGAGCGCGAATTGCACCAGCGTGGAATTCTTTGCCGGATATTGGATGGAGACAATATCCGTAGCGGTATCAATAATAACTTAGGCTTTACAGAGGTAGACAGGGTGGAAAATATCCGTAGAATAGCCGAAGTATCCAAACTCTTTATTGATACAGGCATTGTTACGCTGGCTGCTTTTATCAGCCCCAACAATGACATTCGCGAAATGGCTGCCCGTATCATCGGTAAGGAAGATTTTCTGGAAGTTTATGTCAACACTCCGATAGAGGAATGCGAACGGAGGGATGTTAAAGGACTCTATGCCAAGGCACGCATGGGAGAAATCAAGAACTTTACTGGCATTTCGGCTCCGTTCGAAGCTCCCGAGCATCCGGCTTTAAAGCTAGATACTTCTGTGCTGAGCCTGGAAGACTCTGTTCATCAGTTATTGGAAATTGTATTGCCCCGAATTCAGAAGAAATAATCAGATTATGAAAGAAGAATATAATTTAAGCCACTTGAAGGAACTCGAAGCCGAGTCTATACATATCATCCGCGAGGTGGCAGCGGAATTTGAGAATCCGGTAATGCTCTATAGTATAGGTAAGGATTCGTCAGTGATGGTGCGATTGGCCGAAAAGGCCTTTTATCCAGGCAAGGTACCTTTTCCATTGATGCATATTGATTCTAAGTGGAAGTTCAAGGAAATGATTCAGTTCCGTGACGAGTATGCCAAGAAGTATGGCTGGAATCTGATTGTGGAAAGTAATATGGAGGCTTTTCATGCAGGTGTGGGACCGTTTACGCATGGAAGTAAGGTACATACGGATTTGATGAAGACACAGGCATTGCTTCATGCATTGGATAAATATAAGTTTGATGCAGCTTTCGGTGGTGCCCGTCGCGATGAAGAGAAATCACGTGCCAAAGAGCGTATATTCTCTTTCCGCGACCGTTTCCATCAGTGGGACCCGAAGAACCAACGTCCTGAATTGTGGGACATTTACAATGCTCGTGTACACAAGGGAGAAAGTATTCGTGTATTCCCTTTGAGTAACTGGACTGAGCTGGATATTTGGCAGTACATCCGTTTGGAGAATATCCCTATCGTACCTTTGTATTTTGCCAAAGAACGTCCGTGTGTGGAAATTGATGGTAATCTGATTATGGCCGATGATGACCGTCTGCCGGAACAATATCGCAATCAGATACAAATGCGTATGGTGCGTTTCCGTACCTTAGGCTGCTGGCCATTGACAGGTGCAGTGGAAAGCAATGCCGATACCATTGAAAAAATAGTGGAAGAAATGATGACTACTACCAAGAGCGAACGCACTACCCGTGTGATAGACTTCGACCAGGAAGCCAGCATGGAGCAGAAGAAGCGCGAGGGTTATTTCTAATCAGTTAAGAGAAGTAAGTATGAAAGATATGGAAGAATCAAGACTAGATATAAAGGCTTTTTTGGATAAGGATGAGCAAAAAGATTTGCTCCGTTTCCTTACAGCTGGTTCAGTGGACGATGGAAAGTCTACGCTCATAGGTCGTTTGCTGTTCGATAGTAAAAAACTTTATGAAGACCAGCTGGATGCGTTGGAACGCGATAGCAAGCGTATGGGAAATGCAGGCGAGCACATTGATTATGCCCTGCTGCTCGATGGATTGAAAGCTGAGCGCGAACAGGGTATTACCATCGACGTGGCCTACCGTTATTTCTCTACCAACAATCGTAAGTTTATCATTGCCGATACTCCGGGACATGAACAGTATACCCGTAATATGGTAACAGGAGGTTCTACGGCTAATCTGGCCATCATCTTGGTAGATGCTCGTACCGGTGTTATTACGCAGACGCGCCGTCACACTTTCCTGGTATCCCTGTTGGGTATCAAGCATGTAGTGTTGGCTGTCAATAAGATGGACTTGGTAGATTTTTCTGAAGAAAGATTCAACGAAATAGTGGCTTCCTACCGGGAGTTCATTGCCCCCTTGCAGATACCCGATGTTACTTGCATTCCGCTCTCTGCACTCGATGGTGACAATGTGGTAGAAAGGTCGGCGCGTACACCGTGGTATCCGGGAGTATCTCTCTTGGAATACCTGGAAACAGTGCCTATCGACAACGATCATAATTTGTGCGATTTCCGTTTTCCGGTACAATATGTGTTACGCCCTAATCTTGATTTCCGCGGCTTTTGCGGTAAGGTGGCATCAGGTGTGGTGCGCAAGGGGGATGAAGTAATCGCTTTGCCTTCGGGTAAACGCTCACACATAAAGAGTATCGTGACCTACGATGGAGAATTGGACTATGCTTTCCCTCCGCAGTCTGTCACGCTGACATTGGAAGACGAAATCGACGTATCGCGCGGAGAAATGCTTGTTCATCCGGATAACTTGCCTATGACTGATAGAAATTTTGAGGCCATGGTAGTATGGATGGACGAAGAACCGATGGATATGAACAAGTCCTTCTTCATTAAGCAGACCACCAATATGAGTCGTACGCATATCAGCAGCATAAAGTATAAGGTGGATGTAAACACCATGGAGCAGTTATCGCTGGATAACGGCAAACTTTCGGCTGATGACTTGCCCATGCAGCTGAATCAGATAGCCCGGGTGGTATTTACTACAGCCAAGGAACTTTTCTTTGATGCTTATCGCGAGAATCATGCTACCGGAGCGTTTATCTTGATAGACCCGATTACCAATAATACTTCTGCAGTGGGTATGATAATCGACCGTGTGGCCGATAAAGAAATGCTTCAGACGGAAGACTTGCCGGTGCTTGATTTGAAGAAATTGGGAATTGAAACCGGTCAGGTAGAAGTAGTGGAGAAACTGGTGAAGGAATTGAGCCGTCAGGGCATAGAAATTAAGGTAATTAAGTAAATAATCGACTATGGGATTGTTAGAATTCAATAAACTGCCTATCAATACACTGGTAGGAGCCGATTGGCAAACGTTTAAGGAGGTAACCAAGGGACGTCAGATAGATGCTGGCTATAAGGGGAAGTATCGGTTGACTAAAGCGGTAGACCGGATGCTCTCTTTGCTGGCTCCTCTGCAAGACCGTCGTTACGAAAAACTGCTGGCAGATAAGCCTTTGGAACACGACCCCGTGTTCATCTTGGGGCATTGGCGCAGCGGAACCACTTTTGTGCATAATGTATTCTCGTGTGATAAGCATTTTGGTTATAATACTACGTACCAGACAGTTTTCCCGCATTTAATGATGTGGGGACAGCCCTTCTTTAAAAAGAATATGAGTTGGCTGATGCCTGATAAGCGTCCTACGGATAACATGGAGTTGGCGGTAGACTTGCCACAGGAAGAGGAATTTGCCTTGGCCAACATGATGCCTTATACCTATTATAACTTTTGGTTTTTCCCGAAACACCAGCAGGAATATGCAGAAAAATATCTGCTGTTCAATGATATTTCGGACGATGAACTGAAGAAATTCGAAGAGGTGTTTGTAAAGCTCATCAAGATTTCGCTTTGGAATACCAAGGGTACTCAATTCTTGAGTAAGAATCCGCCCCATACCGGCAGGGTAAAGGAATTGGTGAAGATGTTCCCCAATGCAAAATTCATCTACCTGATGCGTAACCCTTATACTGTTTTTGAGAGTACGCGCAGTTTCTTTACCAACACCATTCAGCCGCTGAAGCTGCAGGATATCAGCAACGAGGAATTAGAGAAAAACATCCTTTCCATCTACGCCAAGCTGTATCATAAATACGAAGCCGACAAGCATTTTATTCCGGAAGGCAATCTGATAGAAGTGAAATTCGAAGATTTCGAGGCCGATGCTATGGGAATGACCGAGCACATTTATGACGCACTTTCTATTCCGGGCTTTGCAGAGGCGCGTGCCGATATAGAAAAGTATGTGGGCGGCAAGAAGGGATACAAGAAAAATAAATATAAATACGATGACCGTACGGTGCAGTTGGTTCAGGAAAACTGGGGCTTTGCCTTAGACCAATGGAAGTATAGTCTGTAACAGTAGAACTGGGTATGAAAATGAAGAAAATTCGTCTGTGGGCCACGATGGCTGCATGGGGATGTAGTTCTATGCTTTGGGCTCAGCAGCCTACTGTAGAGGTTATTCCGTTTGGGGATATGAATCAGTGGGTAGACCGTCAGATTAAGGAATCTGGTATCATTGGAGGTGCCACCAAACATGTGTATGCCATTGGTCCCACCACTACTCTTACTCAGAACGAGGTATATCATAATATGGGAGGTTCTCCTTGGGCCACTTCGAATGTAATGGCTCGTGTAGCTGGCATTACCAAGACCAATACATCGCTTTTTCCAGAAAAGCGAGACGATGGCTTTTGCGCACGCATGGATACGCGGATGGAGAGTGTAAAGGTGTTCGGACTGGTAGATATTACTGTTTTAGCTGCAGGCTCCATGTTCTTGGGCTCGGTTCACGAACCAATCAAAGGCACCAAGAATCCACAGAAAATGTTGAATTGCGGTATTCCGTATACTAAAAAGCCAATAGCCATTCAGTTCGATTATAAGGTAAAGATGTCCGACCGGGCAAAGCGTATTCGCGCTACAGGATTTAGCCGTATCACAGATGTCGATGGAAAGGATTATCCGGAAGCAAACCTTTTCTTACAGCAGCGCTGGGAAGATAAAGATGGCAATATCTATGCCAAACGTATAGGTACTATGGTGGTGCGCTATGATTCTACTACTGTAGATTGGCATAATAATGCTACGTATTCCATCTTGTACGGTGATATTACCGGTTCGCCGGAGTACAAGCCTCATTTGATGAGGCTTCAGGTACAAGAACGTTATGCCGTAAATAGCAAGGGTGAAAGTGTGCCGGTAAGAGAAGTGGCTTGGGGTACAAAAGACGATGTTCCCACCCACTTGCTTCTTCAGTTTACTTCCAGTCATGGAGGTGCATACGTAGGTTCGCCCGGCAATTCATTTTGGATTGATAATGTAAAGTTAATCCATTGATGGATTAGGAGAAGGTTATCTATGGAGATATTTTCGGGAACCTATAGCTTGTGTTTTACCGAGCTGTAGGTATACTTTAGGAAACCTACAGATACATGCAGACCTATTGGTAAATGAGATATGTCCTGTGAAAGGTTCACCTGTTTCACCTTGATTATCAGTAGGTGAAAGGTGAAAGATGAAAGGTGAAAGAACTTCACCTTTCATCTTTTTATTAGACCCCACAGCGTGTAGAGGGTTATCCGTGATGGTTTTTTAGAAACGGCTTGAATCCAGCCGATAAATTTTTTATAGAGATTCTTTGCTGTTTTTCAAAAATAAGAACAATACTTTGCTTTTTTGTCCTATTTCCTTTGCTGTTAATGAAATTGTATCTATTTTTGCATCGTTATTTTTGAATTGATAGATATTTGAAGATGAGAGATGTTAAGTCTAACATTGTAAGATGCTTGATTACGAGGGTTTTAGCGTTTCTTGTAGTGCTCTTGGTAGGCTGTTTACATCCATTGAAAGGATGGAGCCAAACAGGTGAAATAGTTGTAGATGCTCTCGTGAAAATGGGTTTTGAAAATGTTGGATATACAGATACCGAAGTGGAAAGAGTATTTGTACTGCAGAATGAAGCATATCGTCTGAATGGAGTGGGTATAGCCAAAGCTGTGGATGTGATTCAACAGATGGGATTGCCGGAAGGAAAACCTTGCCGCATTGTGGTGTTGGACAATAATGTTCCTCAAATTTCTCTTTATTATCACCCGGTAAAAGGTGATAGCATAGTAAAAGCTGAACGGGCAGACTGGAATGTAAGTTATGATTTAGGCGATTCTTGGCAGGAAGTGCGCAAGGTAAAGAGAAAAAATAGCTCTTTGTTCAAGGTTGATATTTTGGTTTATCCGCAGCTGTATTTTAAAAATGTGATAGTTACGCAGGTGTATCAGGCTTGTGTTGAATTGAGTCCGGCAGTGGAAATTTCTTTATGGAAGGGCTCCAAACTTACGGCGCAAGTGATATTCCCGGTGTATAATGATGGCTATTACCATGAGATGGAAAAAGTTCGTCCGGGTTATTTGACATTGGAACAGCAAGTGAGATTACCTTATAATATATGGCTAAAAGGTGTAGTAGGTGTTTTTGATACCCGAACGTACGGAGGAGAACTCAGTTTCTTTCATCCATTCAAGGATGAACGCTTTTCCGTGGAAGGAAAGGTAGGACTGGTAGGTATCGGCTATTTCGACGGCTTGGATTCCTTTGTTTATAACGGGCAGAAACGATGCTATTGGTCGGTGGGCGGTAATTTCTACTGGCCCATGTTTCAAACTCAGTTTAAAGTAAGGGCTGAACAATATCTACAGAAAGAGAAAGGTGTGAGGGTGGAAATGATTCGCCATTTTAAGTATTGCTCTATTGGATTCTATGCCATGAAGGCACAGCATGCTAAGAGTAATGGCGGATTTAAGATAGCAGTTTCTCTTCCGCCTTATAAATATAAACGAAGAGGATACATTCCGAGAGTGTCTACTTCGCCTGTTACGGGCATTTCTTACAATGCGGGTAATGAAGCCAAGTATTATAAGATGCCTTTTGTAACGGTCGATCAGACCCTAGTGAAGGAGAACCGATTTAACCCATATTACATAAAATCGCAAATTTTAGAGTGAATTTTAATTTTTAATAATTTAGACGAAAATGAAAAAAGTAAAAATGAATGCTAAATTGTTCATGGCAGTTGTTGCAATGACAGGTATTTCACTGACTAGTTGTGAAAAGGAAGATTTCACTGTAGATGTTCCTAATATTGAAATCACAAATCCGGAAGTGAGCTTTCCTGAAACTCCTAATGGTGTAATCTTTGTTCAGTTGAGTGCTTCTTCTAACAAGGGTGAATTGCTAGATGGCGTAGCTTATACTAACAAAAATGGTGAAGCTGTAGCAGAATTGATTCCTGTAACTGAGGCTACAGAATTGGAAATTACAGCAAAGAAAGAAGGATATATGACTTCTTCTAAAAAGATTTCTGTGCCTGCTCCGGTAAAAGGTACTATGATGACATTGCCTATCAACTTTGTATTGGCTGAAATCGTAGTAGACGAATCTACTAATGATGTGCAAGTGCAGGGCAAGCCTACTGAAACTGAAGAATTGAAAGATAAAGTTAATGCACAGACTCCGGTAGACGGCTGGAAGCAAGACGTACAATACACGACCAACGTTACCATTCCTGCTGCTAATCCTTATATGAGCTCTGAGCAGAAGGAAGCTCTTTACAAGGAAATTGAAACTAACTTGAAGACTTTGACAACTCGTGCTGTAGCAGCTGATGTTGAAGTGGCTAAGGCTAACCTGAAGGCTCAGGTGAAAGAATTTGCCAGCAAACCTGCTGACGGAACCATGCCGATTTCATTCACGCTGACTGAAGCTGCTGACGAAGTAGTTTTCAATATTTCTACAAAAGCTTATATTCAGCAAGCTCGTTTTAGCACTACTGTGAACGACGTGACTTATTACGTAGATGGTTCTTATACATTCTGTGGTATGAGTACAGTAACAGCTACTGCTGACGGTACGGCTGTAGGTCACGGCCACGGTCACGGTAGCGACAACAACGCCGGTGGTGGTGTAGGTGGTAAGTAAACCATGTTTAGATAGATGAGGTGCTTATGCACCATTTGCTGATACTTCAAAAAAGAATAAGTAACAATGAATTATAGATTACTAACATTATCCCTTATTCTGGCTGGTGCTTCAATGGCACACGCTCAGGAAAAGGCTAAATTCTCCGATAATTTATTTGTCGGTGCGGGTGTGGGAACCATGGCTGTCTTCAACGATGGTTTAAACTCTCCTACATTCAATCTGAACGTACAGGTAGGTAAATATATCACTCCTACTTGGGGCGTAAGAGGTGTACTTGGCGGTGGATGGCAGAGTTTGGAAAAGCAGAATAACGGTTTCAGTGCGTATTGCAAGAAATTTGGTGAACTGAATCTGGATGCTATGATTAATCTGAACAGTCTGTTTGGCAACAAGAACGTAGAACGTCCCTTGGATGTATATCTGTTCGGTGGTCCTACTATCAATATTTCCTCTGCTGTATCTGGACAAGTAGTGTTTGAAGGACAAGGTGGTAATATGGAATGGGGACAGGATGAGTCTATTACGCTGACTCCCAAAAATCATTTTGTGTCTGATGATGCCAAAATACGCGTAGGTGCTACCGTAGGTCTGGGCTTGGCTTACAATTTCAATAAATATTGGGCCATTAATTTAGAAGCTCGTGCAGGTGTAGCTCCGTCTATATTTGGTATGGGTAGTGATTGCCAAAAGGCAGAAGCTACCGGACGTCTGAACTTAGGTGTAGCCTATACTTTCGGCGGTAAGAAGTTTGCTCCGGCTACTTCTCAGGCAGAGAAAGATGCCTTGAATGACGAAATCAACAAGTATCGCAGTGAGTTGGCGCAGACTCAGGCAGACTTGGCTCAGACCAGAAATGCTTTGGCTAACGCTGAAGGCAAGACAGTAGAAGTTACTAAGGAAGTGCAGACAGCTGGTATCCGTGCTATCTTCTTTAAGATTGGCAGTGCACAGCTCGACGATTACGGAAAGGTAAACATCAAACTGGCTGCTAAGACGCTGAAAGCTAACCCTGATAAGAAGTATAAAGTAGCTGGTTATGCCGATAAGGCTACCGGTAGCGCTGCCAGAAACCAGAAACTCTCTGAAATGCGTGCACAAGTGGTTTACGATGCACTCATCGCAGAAGGTGTAGACAAAGACCAATTGGAACTTGTAGGTTTCGGAGGTAAGGACAATATGTTCGAAAAGAACTTCTTGAACCGTGTGGTAATCTTGGAATAATTCCCAAATAACCTCACCGGGTATACAACCTATAATGAAAGGCATCCGTAATTTCGGATGCCTTTTTTTGTGTATCAAAGAATTATCCGTAATTTTGCAAACTGATATGAGTAGAATTTTAGCAATAGATTATGGACGAAAACGTACGGGAATAGCCGTTACGGACACTTTGCAGATGATTGCCAATGGGTTGACTACGGTGCCCACGCATACCCTGCTGGCCTTTCTTTCAGACTATATACAGAAAGAGCCGGTAGAGCGAATTGTGATAGGGCTGCCTAAGCAGATGAATAATGAGCAGTCGGAAAGTATGAAGTACATAGAGCCCTTTGTGCGTTCGCTCAAGAAAAAACTTCCTGATATGCCTGTGGAGTTTGTGGATGAACGCTTCACATCGGTGCTGGCGCACCGCACCATGCTGGAAGCCGGATTGAAGAAGAAAGACAGGCAGAACAAGGCTTTGGTAGACGAGATCAGTGCTACCATCATCCTGCAGAGCTATTTGGAAAATAAACGTTTTAATATATAAAGAAGAATGATTTTACCTGTTTATGTCTACGGACAACCTGTACTGAGAAAAGTGGCCGAGGATATTACTCCCGATTATCCGAATCTAAAGGAATTGATAGCTAATATGTATGAAACGATGGATCATGCAGATGGAGTGGGGCTGGCTGCTCCGCAAATCGGTTTGCCCATTCGCGTGGTTGTAGTTGATTTGGATGTTTTGTCTGAAGACTTTCCGGAATATAAAGGTTTCCGTAAGTGTTATATCAATGCCCACATACTGGAAGTAGGTGGAGAAGAAGTGTCTATGGAAGAAGGATGCTTGAGTTTGCCCGGAATTCACGAGTCTGTGAAGCGTGGCACCAAGATTCATGTGAAATACATGGACGAGAACTTTGTGGAACACGATGAAGTGGTGGAAGGCTATCTGGCACGTGTAATGCAGCATGAGTTCGACCACTTGGAAGGACACATGTTTATAGACCATCTTTCTGCCTTGCGCAAGCAAATGATTAAAGGCAAACTGAATGCCATGCTCAAGGGAAAGGCGCACTGTACTTATCGTGTCAAGACTGTCAGATAAGAATATAATAAGGTGTAAAAGGCTCAAAAAAATTAAAAAGTCTTCGCATAATCCTATGAAGTAAGCGAAAAGCGTTATTTTTGCTTTGTTTACTAGTATTTCGATGATTCCATGATGAAAAAGATATTGACAGCCTTGATGCTGCTACCCACGTTGCTCTTTGCGCAGATTAATACAGAGCGGGTGATGACTATTGCTCGTAATGCACTCTATTTTGAAGACTACGTGCTTTCCATTCAATACTTTAATCAAGTGATTAATGCGAAGCCTTATTTATTTGAGCCTTATTTTTTCAGAGGGTTGGCTAAAATCAACCTTGAGGACTTTCAGGGAGCAGAGTCGGATTGCGATGAGGCTATCCGTAGAAATCCTTTTGTAGTAGGGGCATATCAGATAAGAGGATTGGCACGTATCCGACAGGCGAAATTTGACGGGGCTATAGAAGATTATCAGATGGCATTGAAGTACGACCCCGAAAATCTGGTGCTGTGGCACAACCTTTCTTTGTGTCATATGCAAAAGGAGGATTATCTAGCTGCCAAAGAAGACTTGGGTAAATTGCTGGTAATAGCTCCGCGCTATACGCCGGCTTATCTGATGCGCGGCGAAGTGTATTTGAAGGAAAATGATACCATTCAGGCTCTACATGATTTTGATAAGGCTATAGAATTGGATAGATATAATGCCGATGGTTGGAATGCACGTGCCATCGTACGCATTCAGCAGGGTCTGTACAAGGAAGCGGAAGGCGATTTGAATCAGGCTATTCATCTGAGTGTGCGTAATTCCGGACTTTATGTCAACCGGGCTTTGGTGCGTTTTCATCAAGATAATCTGCGGGGGGCTATGAGTGATTACGACCTGGCATTGGATATAGATCCGAACAACTTTATAGGCCATTATAACCGGGGATTGCTTCGCGCCCGGGTGGGGGATGATAACCGGGCTATCGAAGATTTTGATTTTGTGCTGAAAATGGAACCGGATAATATGATGGCACTCTTCAATAGAGGAGTGTTGCGTGCGCAGACGGGAGATTATCGAGGAGCTATTCAAGATTATTCTAAAGTATTGGACGAATATCCGAATTTTGTGGCAGGTTATTATCATCGTGCCTCTGCATATAAGAAGATCGGCGACAAGAAAGGTGCCGACCGGGATGAGTATAAGCTATTGAAAATGCAATTAGATAAGCGCAACAATGCTTCAGCTTCAGGAACTAATAGTAGTAATCTCGTGGCTGACAACAAGAATACTCAAGATAACAAGGATGAGAAGACGCGCAAAAAATCAGATAAAAATGTAGAAAACTATCGGAAAATAGTTATAGCAGATGATTCGGAAATGTCTCAGCGATATACCAGTGATTATCGTGGAAGAGTACAAGACCGCAATGTGACGGTAAAACTGGAGCCAATGTATGCACTCAATTATTATGAAAAAGTGAGTGAGGTAAAACGTTTGGTTCATTTTCATAAATATATTGATGCCTTGAATCATGCCAAGGTATTTCCCAAAGTGTTGCGCATCACTAATATGGAAGCTCCTTTGACAGAAGAACAGGTGCGTTTTCATTTTGCTCTTATAGATGCTCATACCTCCGATATAGTAGCCGATGAAAAGAATGCGGTGAAGCGATTTATGCGTGGACTGGATTTTTATCTGGTGCAAGACTTTGATAGTTCGGTAGAGGATTTTACCAAGAGTATTCTATTGGATGATACGTTCTTTCCAGCTTATTTCATGAGGGCATTGGTGCGCTGCAAACAACTGGAATATTTAAAGGCCGAAACAGAAGCTCATGAAATGTCCGCAGGATCTGAAGTGAAGAAACAGCAGGTGAAAGCGGTAGATTACGACATCATAAAAAAAGATTTGGATCGGGTGGTTAATCTAGCTCCAGATTTTGTCTATGCATATTATAACCGAGGCAATGTGTCTGCCAATCTGAAGGATTATCGAGCAGCTTTGCAAGATTATGATAGGGCTATCGAACTGAATCCTAACTTTGCTGAAGCTTATTATAACAGGGGGCTGACGCATATCTTTTTAGGAGAAAACAAACAAGGCTTGTCTGATTTAAGCAAAGCCGGTGAATTAGGGGTAGTGGCAGCCTATAATGTCATTAAGAGATTTACCGAGAGAAGATAATAACATTTTTTTGCTAAATACTAGATTATCAAAAAGATTTAGCTATTTTTGCGAGTTGTAAATAGAATATAAACATCAATAGTATGATAAAGATAACTTTTCCAGACGGCTCTGTTCGTGAATATAACGAAGGAGTAACGGGGCTGCAGATAGCAGAAAGCATCAGCTCACGTTTGGCACAGGATGTGCTGGCTTGTGGCGTGAACGGTGAAATTTATGATTTGGGGCGTCCTATTCAGCAGGATGCAGAAGTGGTTCTCTATAAATGGGAGGATGAACAAGGAAAGCATGCTTTTTGGCATACCAGTGCGCACTTGTTGGCCGAAGCCTTGCAGGAACTCTATCCCGGCATCCAGTTTGGTATCGGACCTGCCATTGAAAATGGTTTCTATTATGATGTAGACCCGGGAGAAACTCCGATAAAGGAAGCCGACCTGCCTGCCATTGAAAAGAAAATGGCTGAATTGGTGGCCAAGAAAGAGGCCGTGGTTCGACAGGATATTGCGAAGGAAGATGCCTTGAAAATGTTTGGCGACCGCGGTGAAACTTATAAGTGCGAATTGATTTCAGAACTGGAAGACGGTCATATCACTACCTATACGCAAGGTGCGTTTACGGATTTGTGCCGCGGCCCGCACTTGATGACCACGGCTCCTATCAAAGCTATCAAACTGACATCGGTAGCCGGTGCTTACTGGAGAGGCCAGGAAGACCGTAAGATGATGACTCGTATCTACGGTATTACCTTCCCTAAGAAAAAAATGCTGGATGAATACCTGGTGATGCTGGAAGAAGCCAAGAAGCGAGACCATCGCAAGATTGGTAAGGAAATGGACTTGTTCATGTTCTCTGATACAGTAGGTAAGGGATTGCCTATGTGGTTGCCGAAAGGTACAGCATTGCGTATCCGTCTGCAAGACTTCTTGCGTCGTATCCAGGCTCGCTATGACTATCAGGAAGTAATGTGTCCGCCTATCGGAAATAAATTGCTTTATATCACATCGGGTCACTATGCCAAGTATGGAAAAGATTCTTTCCAGCCTATTCAGACACCGGAAGAAGGAGAAGAGTACTTCTTGAAGCCGATGAACTGTCCGCACCACTGTATGATTTACAAGAATTCTCCGCGTTCATATAAAGATTTGCCTCTTCGTTTGGCTGAATTTGGTACTGTGTGCCGCTATGAGCAGAGTGGTGAGCTACACGGATTGACCCGTGTACGTAGCTTCACGCAAGACGATGCACACTTATTCTGTCGCCCGGATCAGGTGAAGGATGAATTCCTGCGCGTAATGGATATTATTTCCATCGTGTTTAAATCCATGAATTTCCAGAATTTTGAAGCACAGATTTCACTGCGCGATAAGGTGAACCGTGAAAAATATATCGGTAGCGACGAAAACTGGGAAAAGGCTGAACAGGCTATTATTGAAGCTTGCGAAGAAAAAGGATTGCCTGCAAAAATAGAATATGGCGAAGCTGCTTTCTATGGGCCGAAACTCGACTTTATGGTAAAAGATGCCATTGGTCGCCGTTGGCAGTTGGGTACCATCCAGGTGGATTACAACTTGCCCGAACGCTTCCAGTTGGAATATACGGGTGCTGACAACCAGAAACACCGTCCGGTAATGATTCACCGTGCGCCGTTTGGTTCAATGGAGCGTTTTGTAGCTGTGCTTATTGAGCATACAGCAGGAAAATTCCCCTTATGGCTTACTCCCGATCAGGTAGCTATTTTGCCTATTAGCGAAAAATTCAATGACTATGCCAATGAAGTGAAGGACCTCTTGAAGCGATACGATGTCCGTGCCATCGTTGATGAGCGTAATGAGAAAATCGGACGTAAGATTCGTGACAATGAGATGAAGCGTATTCCTTACATGCTGGTAGTAGGCGAAAAAGAAGCCGAAAACAAGGAAGTAGCTGTTCGTAAGCAGGGTGAAGGCGACCAAGGAACCTTAAAAATTGAGGACTTCGCAAAAAAAATACAAGAAGAAGTTCAAAATATGATAAATAAATGGTAACTTTGCAGCCAATTGTGGAAGCAGAACATACATTTATGCTTTAGAAGGTGCTTTTGCATAAATTGATAATAATTTGGTAGTAATAAATAAAAAACAAACTGGAAGTAAAGGTTATTTAATGAAGAATGACAACTTAAAAGGGCAACATCGGATTAATGAACAAATCCGTGCCAAGGAAGTCCGTATTGTGGGCGATGAAGTGGAATCAAAAGTGTATCCGATAGCTCAGGCCTTGAGATTGGCAGAAGAACATGAAGCGGATCTCGTGGAGATTTCTCCAAATGCACAACCCCCTGTTTGTCGTATAATTGATTACTCTAAATTTCTTTATCAGTTAAAGAAACGTCAGAAAGAACAAAAGGCAAAGCAGGTAAAAGTAAACGTGAAGGAAATTCGTTTCGGTCCTCAGACTGATGATCACGACTATAACTTCAAGTTGAAGCATGCAAAGGGATTCTTGGAAGATGGCGATAAAGTGAAGGCTTACGTATTCTTCAAAGGACGTTCTATCTTGTTTAAGGAACAGGGTGAAGTGTTGCTGCTTCGTTTTGCCAATGACTTGGAAGATTATGCCAGAGTAGATCAGATGCCGGTGCTCGAGGGAAAGAGAATGATTATTCAATTGTCTCCGAAAAAAGCGGCTGCGCCTAAGAAGACTGCTGCTCCGAAACCGAGTCAACCCGCTTCTAAAGAAGCACCTGAAACCGAAGAAGAATAAAAATGAGTAACGCCATAGGTATAGTGCGTTGCCATATATTTAATAATTTAAAAGTTTTAATAAGATGCCAAAGATCAAGACGAACTCCGGTGCTAAAAAGAGATTTACTCTTACCGGAACGGGTAAAATCAAAAGAAAGCACGCTTTTCATAGTCATATCTTGACTAAGAAAACTAAAAAGCAAAAAAGAAATCTGTGCCATTCTACACTTGTTGACATTACAAATGTAGGTCAGGTAAAAGAACTTTTAGCAATGAAGTAATCTTAAAGCGTACTAAAGTATTAAAGTTATTAACCGAATGTCTTAGCTTTAAGTCCGTGAATATAAACGGCGCTAACATTCAAAATCATGTAAAACTATGCCAAGATCAGTAAATCATGTTGCTTCTAGAGCAAGAAGAAAGAAAATTTTGAAATTGACCAGAGGTTACTTTGGTGCAAGAAAAAATGTTTGGACCGTTGCTAAAAATACTTGGGAAAAAGGTCTGACTTATGCTTACCGTGACCGTAAGAATAAGAAAAGAAACTTCCGTGCATTGTGGATTCAACGTATCAACGCTGCTGCAAGACTCGAAGGTTTGTCTTACTCTAAGTTGATGGGTGCTCTGCACAAAGCTGGTATCGAAATTAACCGTAAGGTATTGGCTGATTTAGCAATGAATCATCCGGAAGCTTTCAAGGCTATTGTTGCTAAAGCAAAAGCTGCATAAGCTCTTAGAAACGATAAGAATAAGATGTGCTGGTTACCTGAGGGTAGTCAGCACATCGTTTTTATTGGAAGGTGCATTTCTGAGTCAATTTGAATAAATCTATTTGAATTTCTTGCTTCTTTCGGAGAATCTTCTTATCTTTGTTTTAGAAAAAAATAGCCGCATTGGTTAGATTGGGAAACTCTTCAAATAATTATGAAATGCCGAGACTAGTTTTCCTTTTCAATGGCGGGCCACGCCCTTCGGGGTAACCTTGAGTCGGTGGATTACAAAGAAAAGGGAACACTCAAATCCTGTCTTTCGGAGTTTCATCTCATCACCAGTGCGGCTCCTTATACAAAAAGGAGAGTAATCATTTACTTGATTGCTCTCCTTTTTCGTTTATTTATTGGTTGTTTCGTAAATCTTTCACGCGGATTGCCTTTCCTTCACTCTGTGGTAGGGAGCCTTTTTTTACCAGTTTTACTTTTGGGGTGACAAGTATTTCATCCTTTAGTTGTCTGGTTATTTCTTTGCGTATTTTTTCCAGTTCAATGTAATTATCTGTGCTAAGATCGCTTAATTCAACCTCAACTATCATTTCATCTTGATTGTTAATGGTATCCAGTGTGATCAGATAGTTGCTTCCTAAGGATGGAAATTGCAGTAGAATCTTTTCTACCTGCATGGGGAAGATATTGACCCCTTTGATAATAAACATATCATCGCTTCTGCCTTTTATACGGTCAATGCGCAGGTGTGTACGTCCGCAGGGGCAAGTTCCTGGCAGGATTCTGGTCAAATCACGTGTGCGGTAGCGTATTAAAGGCATCATTTCACGGTCTAGGGTCGTTAAGACCAATTCGCCGATTTCACCGTTTGGAACATGTTTGCCTGTGTTCGGGTCTATGATTTCTACCAGATAGCAATCTTCCCAAAAGTGCATTCCATTTTGTTCAGTACACTCAAAAGCCACTCCAGGTCCGTTCATCTCTGTCATACCATAGCTGTTATAGGCCTTTACACCCAACATTCGTTCTATCTTTTTTCGTTGTTCATCCGTGTGCGGTTCTGCGCCGATGACCAGTGTTTTCAGTGAAGAATGTACCGGGTCAATGCCTTCTTCCAGAAATACTTCTGCTAAGCGGATGGCATAGCTTGGGATGGCATGTAAAGCAGTGGTGTGGAAATCTGTAATAAACTTAATCTGACGTTTGCTGTTTCCGGCTGCTGCAGGTACGGTCAGTGCTCCTAGCCGTTCTGCACCATATTGAAAGCCTAGTCCGCCGGTAAACATTCCGTATCCAGAACTGTTTTGAAAAACATCCGTTTTCCGAATACCTACCATGTATAGACATCTGGCTACCAAATTCGCCCAAGAATCCAAGTCATGCTGTGAGTGTACAATCACAGTGGGAGTTCCTGTAGTGCCGCTAGACGAGTGTATGCGTACGCCATCTTCTTTCAGGTTACCAGCTACTAGCCCAAAGGGGTAGTTAGCTCTCATATCGGCTTTTGTAGTGAATGGCAGTTTCTGAATGTCATCGATAGTCTGAATAGTATCCGGAGTGATTCCATATTCTTCGAAAACTTTTTTATAATAAGGAGCATTGGCAGCCAGACGTATCGTTTTTTTCAGTCTATTAAGTTGCAAATGCCGCAGGTCTTCCTGCGGCATGGTTTCGATTTCCTCTTCCCAGTATTTGTTATTCATGGCTAGTGCGTTTTTTTCTATCTGTCCTGCATTAACTGTTCTGCAATTTCTTTGCCTGCAGCCAGTGCTTTGAGGTTCATTTCCACTACCGCTTCACCTTTACGTTGGAACAGTTCGCGGATGCTGTCTTGAATTTTAGCATAGTCAATGCCTAAGAAAGGAATGGTAGCGCCCAGTAGCACGATGTTAGCCACTCTGGGTGATCCTGCTTCCTTGGCAGCTTCATTTACATTGAGGATAATTTTGTGCGGTAACTTATTTAGTTCAGCATGAATATCTTCTTCTGCAGGGTAGTTAGGGATATTTATAAACGGCACTTGGTTGCTTACCAGCCATCCATCTTTGCTGAGATACGGTAAATAGCGTAGCGCTTCCATCGGTTCCAGTGAGATAATCAGGTCGCATTTCCCGGTAGGAATCAAATCAGAAGCTATAGGTTTATCACTGATACGCAGGTTTGACTGAACGTCTCCTCCTCGTTGGCTCATACCATGAACTTCCGCTTGCTTCATGTATAGACCGTCTTTGAGGGCTGCTTTACCGATAATAGCGGCGATAGAGAGGATACCTTGACCTCCTACGCCTGAAAGGATAATATCTTTTTTCATGGCTGTTACTTGTTTCGTTTTTTACGTGCTAATGTCTGAATGCATTCTCTTCTTGGAATGATGACTGAAACGCCCTTGTATTCGATTTCCTCACGAAGTATCTGTTTCATTTCTTCGTAGTTCTTCTTTAAGGGAATAACCACACGGATATGTTCGGGGTTTACTCCAATTCCGCTGCAGATAGCTTCCAGACGTCCGGTTCCGGCCGAATCCTGTCCTCCTGTCATAGCGGTAGTTTCATTGTCGGATATGATTATGGTTATAGGTGTATTTTCATTGACACAATCCAGTAATCCAGTCATGCCAGAGTGTGTAAAGGTAGAATCTCCTATTACAGCAACGGCCGGATGTAGTCCTGCATCGGCTGCTCCCTTAGCCATTGTGATGGAGGCTCCCATGTCTACGCAAGAGTTTATGGCGTGGAAGGGTGCACCGGCACCGAGTGTATAGCATCCAATGTCGCTGAATACTTTGTGTTCGGGATATTCTTCTTTCAACACCTGTGTCAATACGGTATACATATCCCGGTGTCCGCATCCTTCACATAAGGCAGGCGGTCGCATTTCCACTAGCGACGGAACAGAGAATGCAGCTTTATTTTCCATGCCTAAAGCTTTGGCTACGGAATCGGGGTTTAATTCACCGTCGTGTGATAAGGTTCCGTCCAGGCGCCCTTTCACACTGATACCTCTTCCTAAATACCCTTTCAGTTGTTTTTCCACAAAAGGTTGTCCGTCTTCCAGTACGAGCACTTCGTCGCACTCATCTATAAGTTTTAACAGTTGTTTTTTAGGTAGCGGGTATTGTCCAATTTTTAATACAGGGTATTCGCATCCTTCCGGATAATTTTCCATCAGGTAGTTGTAGCCGATGCCACAAGCTACGATGCCTAGTTTTTTATTGGGGCCTTCTATGTATTGATTATAGGGTGAATTTTCAGAAGCTTCTACGAATGCGGCTTGCTTGGTGAGTAGGGCTTTGTAGCGTTTGCGAGCGATGCCCGGAAGTAAAACGAACTGTCTTGGGTCATCACTGAATGAAAGTTTGTTGGTGTCTTTCTGCGCTTTACGTTCCACTCCGGAACGTGAGTGGGCCAAGCGGGTCACCATGCGTATAAGTAAGGGTTCACCTGTTTGTTCTGAGAATTCGAACCCGTTATATACCATGTCGTAAGCTTCCTGCTGATTGCTTGGTTCATACATGGGAATCAGTGAAAAATCTCCGTAGAAGCGGCTGTCTTGTTCGTTTTGTGAAGAGTGCATACTGGGGTCATCGGCTGCGATGACAATCATGCCTCCATTTACTCCCGTTATGGCCGCATTGATAAAACAGTCTGCTGCTACATTCATACCTACATGTTTCATGCAGACCAGTGAACGCTTTCCGGCAAATGACATGCCAAGTGCAGCTTCCATGGCAGTTTTTTCGTTGGTGCACCACCGGTTATGAATCTGTCGTTCAGCTGTGATGGGCATCGACTGGATATACTCGGTAATTTCTGTTGAAGGGGTGCCGGGATAGGCATATACACCTGATAGTCCGGCATCTAATGCAGCTTGTGCGATGGCTTCGTCGCCAAGTAAGAGTTGTTTGCTCATATCGGATAGTTTAAGTGTTAACCTTTAGGTATTGTTTTTTCGCTATCCGCAAATATAAGCTTTTGCTTTTACATTGTATCTTTTTTATTTAAAAATCTTTCTTCTATTGAGTGCATTCCAATATTTACGTGCATTGTTCATATGTGCAGTATAACTGGATGCAAAGTTATGTGTACCTGAAAAATCTTCTTTGGCACACATATATAGATAGGAGTGTTTTGTATAATTAAGAACGGCATCTATTCCGGCCGGAGTAGGAATACGTATAGGTCCGGGAGGAAGTCCGGGGTTCTGGTATGTATTGTAGGGTGAATCTGTTTGTAGCAGGTTCTGTGTAATTCTGCGCAGCCCGAAATCTTGCACCGCAAATTTGATGGTAGGATCAGCTTGTAAAGGCATTCCTTTGTGTAATCGGTTGATGTATAATCCTGCCACGATGGGTCTTTCGGTCTTGTTGTTGGTTTCTTCTTCTACGATAGAAGCCAGTGTACCCACTTCTTCGGGAGTCATTCCGATAGCTTTGGCTTTTTCCAGTCTGGACTGATTCCAAAAGCGTTCATGCTCTTTCTGTAGACGTTGAAAGAGAGCATCTACACTGATGTTCCAATACACTTCGTATGTATTGGGTATGAATAGGCAGGGCAATGACTCTTTCTGATAGCCTAGTTTCTGATAAAAGAGGCTATCGTTCATTTGCCGGGCTATTTCGGCAGAATCAATCATCAATTGTTTTCCCAAGCTCTTGGCCAGTTTGTCTAATGTGCGTACGCTTCCTATGGTAAGATTTATCGGTGTCTGATGTCCTCTGTATATTCTATGAAACACTTGGTATGCGTTATCTTGTGGGTAGATGGCATACCGGCCAGTTCGCATATGTTGGTCGTATTTTCTGTAGGAAGCCAGCCATTTAAATCCCGTCATGTTATGTGCTTTTCCAATACGCTGCACTTGTTGGTAGACAGAAGTTGCCGAATCATGAGCACCTATGTAGATGTAAACAGTCTGTTGGGGGTAGAATTGCGAACTGAACAAAAAGTAATATAGGATACCGGCCAAAAATATAGCCATTACGGTGAGTGCTGTCAGACTTGCGATGATGGTTCGTTGGGTTCTTCGGCGCATAATTATTCTGGGATTGATAACACGGTTTAAGCAACAAAAGAGGTGTATCGTATATCACGATACACCTCTTTTGCAGAGAGCCGATAGCCGGACTTGAACCGGCGACCTACGCGTTACGAATGCGTTGCTCTACCAACTGAGCTATATCGGCGATAACCTTTGTTTAACGAGATGCAAAGGTACGCTTTTATTTGAAACGACAAAAGAATAGCCCAGTTTTTTTTATTTCAAGATTATTTTCCGGCTTGTGCCTCTTCAATCATTTGCTTGCTGGCATACATGTAGACTTCCACGCGGCGGTTCTGTTGAGCAGTCATGCTCTCGTCGTATTGGTCATAGCCTACACCTTCTACTTTTTTAAATTGAGCAGGTGATACACCGCAGTCCTGCAGATAGTTTTCTACAGCATAAGCGCGATTCTTAGACACTTTGATATTGGCTTCATAGGTACCTACTTTGTCAGTATGTCCGATGATGGCAATGTCGGTAGTCGGGTCATCTTTCAGAATCTGAGCCAGTTCTCTTAAAGAAGATTTAGAAGTGTTGTTCAAAGCAGAGGAATTGAATCCGAACAGAATGCCCGATTCAAAAGATACCTTGACGGCAGCCAATCCGTTGTTGTCGGTGACTTTTTCCACTTGCGCGCCTTCAATTTTAGCAGCTTCTGCGGCTTTTTTGTCCATTCTGTGACCGATGGCCGCTCCTGTGCCAGCTCCGACAATACCACCTACGGCAGCACCGATGGCCGCTCCTTTACCTTTACCGATAAGTCCACCTATAATGGCACCGGCTGCTGCTCCGGAACCTCCACCAATGGCAGTACCTTTGGCTGTATTATTCATAGTGCCACAACTTGCCAATAAAATAGCGCTACTCAGCACAATTGCAGAAATTTTCATTTGTTTCATATACAGATAAATTTAATGATGATTATCTTTTTGTTTGTAACAATTTAGTTCGATTAAAAGTTTTGCATTTTGCAGATTCCGTTTTGCCATACAGCGCGGACATTCAGTTCATTGTCTAAGATAAGAATGTCTGCGTCTTTATCTTTTTGCAGAGAGCCTTTACGGTCGAACACTCCCATGATGCGGGCCGGGGTTTCAGACGCCATGCGCAAGGCATCACCCAGCGGAACGCCGGCTTTTACCATGGTACGTACCAGTACATCGCAGGTAGCGATGCTGCCAGCCAGTGCAGAACGGTCGGCTAACTTGCATACGCCATTTTCTATGATAACTTTTTCATTGCGGATTTCAGTATTTTCTCCGGCGGCATACGACAAGGCATCGGTTACCAGACAAGTGTGCTCTACGCCTTTCAGTTTGTAGGCCAGCTTCAGGATGGTGGCTGGTAAGTGGATGCCGTCGGCTATCAGTTCGATGGTCATGCCGTCGGTGAGGTAGACACTTTCCACGGTTCCTTCGTATTTATATTCTCTACGTTTATGGAATCCGGGCATGGCATTGTAGAAATGAGCAGCGTGTGTAAAGCCTGCTTCGTAAGCGGCTTTGATGTCATCATATTCAGCCTCGCTGTGTGACACGGCAGCAACGATACCTTTTTCTTTCAGGTAAGAAGCAAATGCCAAAGCTCCGGGTAATTCCGGTGAAGCATCCCACCGCTTGATGCAGTGCGTACTTTCCACTAAATCCTTGTACTCTTGTTCTTCAATTTCCTTTATCTGGTCGGCATATAATCCACCGGCCATCTTCGGATTCAAGTAGGGACCTTCGATGTGAAGCCCCAGTACCGGGCTGTCGGGTTCTTCCATTAATTGTTCGCAGATTTTTGCAGCCTGGTGCAGTTTGCTGAATGGCGAGGAAGAAAGAGTGGGGAAGAAACTCGTTGCTCCGTGTTGCAGGTGTACATCAATAATACTGCGGAATGCCTCTTCTGTACATTCCGTGAAGTCATGGCCACCGCCACCGTGTGCGTGCATGCATACAAAGCCAGGTACGATGTACATACCTTTGGCGTCAATCATTTTAGCACCAATAAGTGCTAAATCGCAGTTTGTCACTTCGAGAATTTTTCCGTCTCTTATCAACACAGAACCTTCGTTCAGCCAACCTTGGGGGGTAAATATGCGTCCGTTAATAATTTGAGTAAGCATCGTTTTTATTCGTTTTAGGGGTTATTTACATAATGCAAGAGCAAAAATAGATACTTCCCATGAAAAAAGAAAGACTTTTATTCTTTTACTTATTTAATTTTTGTTGCATTTGCCCGAAATCTTTGCTTTTATTTTTATTTATCCGTTGTGGTCTTTTCGTATTTTTCATCTATATTTGTGATACTTAAATAGTATAAGATCTAACGAAAAAATTGAAAAACATGAATGCTAGTAGAAGATTGAAGGTAGGTTTGGGAACTTGCTTATTATCATCTGTACTGATGGCACAGCAGGTTTGTGTATCCACTCCAGGAACTTCGCTTGTTCTCTCGGCCCCCGTTGGTGGAGAATTCAAGCAGTTGTATTACGGAGAGCGTTTATCAGAATCAGAGTTGCAGTGTATAGCAGAGGTAGAACCTGCTAAAAGCGGTTTCCCCGTCTATGGTATGTCTTGTCCGGATGAAGCTGCATTGGCAGTAAAGCATGCCGATGGCAATATGACTTTGCAGATGGAGGTAGTAGACGTATCGACGAAGGAGGAAGATACCCGGGAAACGACCGTTATTCATTTGAAGGATAAAATCTATCCTTTTTATTTAGATATCTGTTACCGGGCCTATAAAGATGTAGATGTGATTGAGACCTGGACAGAAATCAAGCACCAGGAGAAAAAGCCGGTCATGCTGCATCAGTTTGCCTCGGCTTATTTGCCTGTTCGCAGAGGACAAGTATGGTTGTCGCATTTACACGGCGCCTGGGCCAATGAGGGCCAGGTAGTGCAAGAGCCTTTGTCGGCCGGAATGAAAGTGATTAAAAATAAAGATGGAGTGCGCAATGCTCAGACTGCCCATGCCGAGGTAATGTTCTCCTTGGATGGAAAGCCTCAGGAAAATACAGGCCGCGTAATCGGTGCAGCTCTTTGTTACAGCGGAAATTACAGATTGCGCATTGATACACGTGAAGATGAATACCATCATTTCTTTGCTGGTATCAACGAAGATAATTCCATGTATGCCTTGCAGAAGAACGAAGTGTTCACTACTCCTGCATTGGCGCTGACCTATAGCGCGGAGGGACTGAGCGGCTCAAGTCGTAATTTTCATAGATGGGCCAGACTATATAAATTGGCACATGGATCTGTGCCCCGTAAGATTCTGCTGAACAGCTGGGAAGGAGTCTACTTTGATATTAATCAGCAGGGGATGGAGCAAATGATGAGCGACATCTCTTCCATGGGGGGCGAACTGTTTGTGATGGATGATGGCTGGTTTGGTGATAAATACCCCAGAAAGAACGATACGTCTTCTTTAGGCGATTGGGTGGTAGATAAGACCAAACTGCCCGATGGCATAGAAGGGCTGCTGAGAGACGCTAAGAAGCATGGCATAAAATTAGGTATTTGGATAGAGCCGGAAATGGCCAATATATCGAGTGAACTGTATGAGAAGCATCCTGACTGGATTCTTCAGGCACCAAAGCGAGAACCGGTTTTAGGACGGGGCGGAACGCAGGTAGTGCTCGATTTGGCCAACCCTGAAGTACAAGACTTTGTAGTAAAAGTAGTAGACGACCTTATGACGGCTTATCCGGAATTGGATTATATCAAGTGGGATGCCAATATGTCTGTCATGAATCACGGGTCTCACTATTTGGCTGCCGATAAGCAAAGCCACCTGTATGTGGATTATCACAAAGGGCTGGAGAATATCTGCCGGCGTATTCGTGCCCGTTATCCCGATTTAACTATTCAGGCTTGTGCCAGTGGGGGCGGACGTGCCAATTATGGCTTATTGCCTTATTTCGACGAGTTTTGGGTAAGTGACAATACGGATGCTTTGCAGCGGATTTATATGCAGTGGGGCACTTCCTATTTCTTTCCGGCTATAGCGATGGCTTCTCATATCAGTGCTGCCCCCAATCATCAGACAGGGCGTTCCATTCCACTGAAATACCGGATTGATGTGGCGATGAGTGGAAGGCTAGGTATGGAAATTCAGCCCAAGAATATGACTGATAAAGAAAAAGACTTTTGCAGAAAGGCGATAGCCGAATATAAGGCGATTCGTCCGGTGGTGCAGCTGGGGGATATATACCGTCTGGTATCTCCTTATGATCATTTAGGGCTGGCTTCCTTAATGTATGTGTCTGAGGATAAAGAGAAGGCCGTATTTTATTGGTGGAAGACGGAACATTTCTGTAATCAGCATTTGCCCAGAGTAAAGATGGCCGGACTGGATGCGCACAAGAACTACCGGGTGCGTGAATTGACCCGCATAGATTACGAGCCGTTGAAATATGAGGGTAAAATCTTCAGCGGTGCTTATCTGATGGCCAACGGATTGGAAATACCCTATGCGCACCGGGTGAATTATGACAGGCAGAATGATTACGCCAGCCGTGTGATTTATCTGGAAGAGGTAAAGTAAGTCTTTTTACTTACCTGCAAAGTTGCCCGAAGCTGAGAGCAAACTATAAACGGCACTGCCGCTTGTACAAACGACGATGCCGTTTATATAAACGCCGCTGTCGCTTTTATAAACGGCACTGCCGTTTATAAATCTTATGCAGTTGCCAGAAGTTTTTCTGCTGTTCATTCAGAAATATACAGCCGGTTGCATGGTTTGGGGCTGTTTTTTTTCGTATGGAACCATCAATTACCCCCAAACGGTTGATGTTTTATTATCAGCCGTTTGGGGGTAATTTTGCAGTAATAGTTATCTCTTTGTAGGAGATTGTAATCAGCTGGAATTTGGATAAGATACAAGAAAGCTTACTCTTTTACAGTGCTTTTTTCATCAAACGTCCGTTTGAAACAGAAACAGCATATCGCTTTCCTTCTTGTGTAGGAAATGATATAAGCTGGTCGTTATACCTAATCTGGCAGAAGGCCCCTGCGTGTGATGTAACGATGGCCTTTTGCAGCACTCCGCCTTTCCACTCCATATCTATTTCAAAGTTTCCGCGTGTACGCAATCCCTTTACCGACCCTTCCTGCCAACTGTCCGGCAGGGCCGGCAGTAACTGTATGAAGCCCATATGGCTTTGCAGCAACATCTCCGTAATGCCGGCCGTACCGCCAAAGTTGCCGTCTATCTGAAAGGGCGGATGTGTATCCCACAGATTATCCAATGTACCGTTTTTCAAGAGATTTTTAAAAAGCAGATAAGCATGATTGCCATCCATTAAGCGGGCCCATTGGTTCAATTTCCACCCCATGCTCCATCCTGTAGCACCGTCTCCCCGATGATTCAGAACCACTTTGGAAGCCTGCGCCAGTTCGGGGGTTGTGATGGGAGAGATGGTGTGTCCCGGATGAAGACCGAACAGATGGTTTACGTGTCTGTGTTCATCTTTGGGATCATCTATATCTGTCGACCATTCCAGCAGTTGTCCGTATCTGCCTATTCGGTAAGGTGCCAGTTTTTGCAGCACTTCCTGCCATTGTTTGCGTTCTTGGGTATCTACCTTAAGCACTTTGCTGGCATCGATGGCATTGTGCAATATTTCCCGTATCACGGCATGTACAAAAGTTGCCCCTTGGTCTATGGGGCCATGTTCGGGCGATGTAGATGGAGCCGCTGTGTACGTGCCATCGGGTTTGTGCCATAGATAATCCACTGCAAATTGCGCACTGCTCTTTATCAGTTCATAGCCTATATCTTTCAGGAATTGTTTGTTGCGTGTGTAGTCGTAATATTCCCAAACGTGGGTCGCCAGCCAGGGGCCGGCCATGGGATTAAAGTTCCACGACATATCTTCACTGCTGAGCGGTGCAGTAAAGCCGAAAATATTTCCGGAGATGGAGGCAGTCCATCCGCGCGCTCCGAAATAAGCCCGAGCCGTTTGTTCGCCGGGTTTCACCAGCGTACGTATAAAGTCTATCAAGGGCAGCATACATTCGTCCAGGTTGGTAGAGCAGGCTGGCCAGTAATTCATTTGCAGGTTGATGTTGTTATGATAATCCACCCGCCAAGGGCCATCCACATTGTTGTGCCAGATACCTTGGAGATTGGCCGGCAAGTTTCCGGGTCTGGAACTGGCTATCAGCAGGTAGCGTCCAAACTGGTAATAGAGTTGTTCCAGATAATAGTCAGGCTTTCCCTGCCGGTAGTTTTCCAGCCGCTTGTTTATGGGAAGGTCTGCCACCGGAACCTCCGGATTCAGATGTAACTGCACGCGCTTGAACAGGCGGCTGTAATCCCGGTAATGTGCTTCCAGCAGTTCTTCATACGTCATGGCGGCCGCTTTTTCCATCCATGCTTCCGTAGTTTTCATCGGTTCTTCGCCTACGTAGGTGCGCGGGTCTTTAAAATCCGGATGAAAGTTGATGCGGTAGTCCGTATCGGCCGTAATCAGAAACATAACTTCATCGGCCTGCGTTATCTGGAGTTTATTGTTCAGGTTATTGGATGTACCACCCCGATGAATGGCCCGTATGCGGACAGCAAAATTCATTTGGTTATTTTTCAGTTTGCCCCGGTATACCAGTTCATTCTTTCCGATGGCTTCTATTTCACCTTCTGCTTCAGGATTAGGAGCATAGCTGAAAGTAAGGTTCTGTTGGCCCGGTTTGTCGGCCCGATACCGGACAACCATGATTTGATTCGGATAAGAGATAAAATAACTTCTGCTGTAATTTACCTGATCCTTTTTGAATTGCACATTGACCATGGCCGAATCCAGCGAAAGGGCTCTTCTGTACTGTTCCATTCCTATGGTGCTGAGCCCTGTCTCGATATAGAATTCTCCCATGGTAGTGAAATTGCCGAATCGGAATGCTTTTTCCTCCCGGGCCTCATAGGGAACTTCGCTGTTGAAATTCTTTCGGGTCAGCAAATCAACCTTATCAAGATTTCCATCCGTAAATGCTTGTCTGATTTCAGGCAGCAAGTGAGCCGATTGCTTGTTGACATTCCAATACGCATCTGCTCCCTGCTCAGTATTCGGTCCTCCTCTCCAGAGTGTCTTTTCATTGAATGTAATTCGTTCGGCTTCTATTGAACCTAAGATGTTGGCTCCGATACTTCCATTTCCTATAGGTAGGGATTGCGATTCCCAGTCGGCATCTTGTGGCCTGTTTCCTTCCCAGATGGCTTTGCCCTGCAGGGTGTTGGGTGTGTCAAACCAATAGTTTAGTTCTGTGATTTTTTGCCCTTGGCTATGAGCCGCAAGAGCACATGTCACGCATGCTGTAAGAATAATAAATTTTTTCATGATACGAACAGGTTGCTTTTTCAGTTCCAAATATACGATAATGTGTGCTAATTATCGTATGTGCATTCGTATTTTCGACAGGTATTTTTTCATGCCTTCTGCATCCTTGTTGGTGATAATTTCCAGTAACTTCTTTAGTTCTAATCGAATGTTTTCTACTTGTGCGCTCGTGCGGGGGTTGAAGAGAATCTCCTGTAATAGATAGTCGTCTTCACTGAGCAAGCCTTTGGCTATGGCCATGTGCTTTTTGAAGGTGGTTCCAGGCGCTTCTTGATGTTTCATCACTGCTGCAAAAGCAAAGGTTGATACAAAGGGTATAGAGAGCGAGTAGGCTACCGTTTCATCATGCTCTTCAAATGTGTATTCAAAGATATTCAGCTTCATCGTTTGATACAGGTCTTTGAAGAAAATTTTTCCCAGGTAATCTCCTTCACTGATGATAATGGCATTTTCATTGCTTAAATTATTCAGACTGGCGAACGTGGGACCAAACATAGGATGGGTGGAAACGAATCGGAATCCGCTTTCTTCGTAGAATGATTTCAGTCCTGTCTTTACGGAAGCAATGTCACTGATGATGCAGTCTTTGGGAAGTACCGGCAGTACCATGCGGAATGCTTCGAGCGTATATTTCACCGTTACGGCATTGATAACCAGTTCCGGTTCGAAGTCTTTGATTTCGTCCAGGCTGGTAAAGCGATAGGTGTTGTACACAAAGCGCAATTGGTGGGGATTGGTATCAAAAACGGCAGTTTCATGTTGGAAACTTAACATATCGGTAAAAAACGAGCCCATTTTCCCGGCTCCTAAAATTAATATTCTCATACAGGTATATGGCTGAAGTGATAAGTATGCACAGATAAGACCAGCATAAGAGTGCTATTCTTTCTGTATTATTTATTGATTATTTCCATCTGCTGACGTACGCTTTCTTCATGAATGGCTTCGAATACTTTTTTGATAAATTCTGCATCCATACCGCAAAGCGCACCTTGCGAACCTCGCTTGTCTAATATTTCATTGTATCGGCCGGTTTGCAGGATGGTCATATCGTGCTCTTTTTTGTACGTTCCGATTTCTCGTGCCACCCGCATTCGTTTGGCTAGTATCTGAATCAGTTCGTTGTCGCATTCGTCAATTTGTTTACGCAGTACATTCAAGTTTTCGGTACTTTGTGTCACATCCCTGATAACCAGTAAGTTTAGGATATAATCCAGTACATCCGGTGTCACTTGTTGCGCTGCATCGCTCCAGGCGGCATCCGGGTTACAGTGACTTTCCACGATGAGGCCGTCGAATCCTAAGTCCATAGCTTGTTGGCAGAGTGGGGCTATCAGTTCACGCTTGCCACCTATGTGGCTGGGATCGCAGAGTATCGGCAGGTTGGGTATGCGGCGGCGCAGTTCGATGGGTATGTGCCATTGCGGCAAGTTGCGGTATATCTTTTTGTCGAAACTGCTGAATCCACGGTGTATAGCTGCCAGCCTTTTCAGTCCTGCTCCATTGATGCGTTCCAAAGCACCAATCCAAAGTTCCAAATCAGGGTTAACCGGATTTTTTACGAAGATAGGGATGTCTACTCCTTTCAGTGCATCTGCTATTTCTTGCATGGCAAAGGGATTGGCTGTGGTTCTGGCACCAATCCATAGCATGTCGAGACCTGCTTTCAGACATTCATATACATGTTTGGCTGTGGCCACTTCGGTAGTGACATACATACCAGTTTCCTTCTTCACTTCTTTCAGCCATGCCAGTCCTTCTACGCCCACACCTTCGAAACCTCCTGGTTTGGTGCGAGGTTTCCAGATACCTGCACGGAATATTTTGCAACCTTTGTCGGCCAATTGTTTAGCTGTGTTCATTACTTGCTCTTCTGTTTCGGCGCTACAAGGACCGGCTATAACCAGCGGTCGTTTGTCTTCTATACCTTCCAGTTTGATGGGAATTAAGTCAAGTTCCATAACCTCTTATATTTTGATGATTTATATTTTCGTTCTTTAGAAGTTGCATTAACTACTTTCTGTATAAAATAATTAATGGCTTTTTCTGTTTTTTCTTACTATCAATGGTTTAAGTACTCCTTATGAAGTACTTATTCAGTGTTATCAGCCATCTTTTTTTAAGCTGTTTTTAAGCTGTTGAGTTGCTCTATTCTGCAGAGTGCTTCCTTAAGTTTTTCTTCTTGGCAGCAGAGCGAAATGCGGATATATCGTTTTCCGTTGCTGCCAAAAATAAATCCGGGAGTAATGAATACGTGCGCTTCATGCAGTATTCGTTCTGTTAATTCTTCCACGTCTGTGTAATATTCCGGAATTCTTCCCCAAAGAAACATTCCTACCTGATTGTCATCGTAGCTGCAGTGCAAGGCCTTCATAATGTCGCCGGCTAGTTTTCTTCTGTTCCGGTAGTTCCTGTTGTTGTCTTCATACCAGTTGTCATCTGCCTCCAGTGCTTTGGCCGCGGCTAATTGTACGGCGCGAAACATGCCGCTGTCTATATTGCTTTTCACTTTCACTATCCATTGTACAAATTGAGCGTTGGAAGCCAGCATGCCGATGCGCCATCCGGGCATGTTATGACTTTTACTCATTGAATTGAATTCTATGCAGCAATCTTTGGCGCCCGGTGTGCTGAGTATGCTCAGTGGGTGATTGTTCAGAATAAAACTATACGGGTTATCATTTACAATGATAATGCCTTTTTTATGAGCAAATGCCACCAATTGTTCGTAAAGGTCCGGAGTAGCATTGGCACCGGTAGGCATATTGGGATAATTGGTCCACATCAGTTTTACCCGGCTGAGATCCATCTGTTCCAGTTCCTCGAAGTCGGGCATCCATCCATTTTCTTCTTTCAGACGATAGTTCACCACTTCTGCCCCCAGTAATTTGCTGAGTGATGTATAAGTGGGGTAACCTGGATTGGGAACAAGTACCTGTTCTCCTGGATTGACGAATGCTAGCGTCACGTGGAGTATACCCTCCTTGGAACCAATCAGCGGTTGGATTTCAGTGTTGGCATCCAGTTCCACTCCGTACCATTTTTTATACCAATTGGCAAAGCCTAGCCGAAGTTCCGGAATGCCTATATACGGCATATAACCGTGTCCGTCTGTCTGATGGGCTGCTTGGCACAAGGTTTCTATGCTTTGTTCTGAGGGAGGCATATCAGGGCTGCCAACCCCCAAACTGATAACATCCATTCCTTGTGCATTCATTTGGGCCACTTCTTTTAATTTTCTAGAGAAGTAATATTCACTGACGTTTGTCAGTCTGTTGGCCGGTGTGTAATTCTGGTTGTTCATTGATTTGCTTCTTAAGTGGTTAGTATCCTATGTTTAGTCTACCGATTCGTATTCTCCCAATATTTTTAATTCTTTGGTAAGCGGTAAAATAGCAGCTATCGCCTGTTTATACCGCAGCATATGGTCGAATACGATATCTATGTAGAATTGATATTCCCATTCCCTGCCTATAATCGGGAGAGACTGTATTTTAGTTAAGTTGATTTTATAGAAAGATAAGATAGACAACACTTGCGACAAGCTTCCTTCTGTATGTGGCAGTGTAAATACCATGCTGGCCTTGTTGGTTTCCTTTGTCCGGTGTCTGTTGATTTCATCTACCTGCCAGGGGTCGGCCACTACTAGAAAGCGTGTAAAGTTATGCTTGTTGGTTTCGATGCCTTCTTGCAGTATCTTCATGCCGTACCGTTCGGCAGCCGCTTTCGAACAAATAGCGGCATGTCCGTGCAGCTGTTTATTCTGTATCGTTTCTGCACTTCTGGCCGTATCTTCTCCTTCTACTACTTTGATAGTGGGGTGCTGTGCCAGGAACTCTCTGCACTGCATCAGTGCTATGGGGTGAGAGTTTACTTCTTTGATATCTTTCCAATCCTCATCAGGCAGGCAGACAAAACAGTGTGAAATGCGAAGCTTACATTCGCCTATAATTTGCGTGCCGCTTTGGCGTAGTAATTCGTTGTTGTGCAGCAGGCTTCCGGCAATGGTGTTTTCGATAGCCAGCATGCCAATGGTTTGACTGTCCTTATGAATAGTCTTGAATACATCTTCAAAGGTAGCACAGCAGATGAGTTCTATCTCTTCATCTTTAAAATACTGATGAGCTGCAATCTCATGGTATGAACCCAATGTTCCTTGGATGGCTATTCTTTTCATGTTCTTTCCTTTTCTGTATAAATAAAAATCCCGCATCCATGTCAGTGGAGCGGGATTTGTATGTGTTTTGTTTTATAATTCAGTTCTTAAGTATCACTGTCACTTGATACATACAAACTCCCGCTCTACTTTTTGGCTAAAGTAAAAGTAAAAGAAGAATCGGTATGTATAAGTAAATAAAATCATGCGATTATTGTCTTTTTGTTTTTAATACAACGGCAAATGTAATACTTTTATTTTAAAAACAAACTAAAAATGATATTTTTTTATTTTTTCTAGTTGATGAGGCTAGAGTCCTAATATATCAGTCTGTCTGTTTAATGCTTGATTATCGTACTGTCCGGTCAGATTTTTGGCTTCTTGCGGATCGAGTTCCAGGCCTTTCTTCATGTCTTCCCAAGAGCCTTCTTTATCACCATTCAGTAGTTTGGCTCTGCCTCTTTCATGATAAGCCTGGGCAAAGTTGGGGTTCAGTTCCAGTGCTTCGTCAAATAAGGCGATAGCCTCGGTCAGTTTCTTTTGTCCGATAAATAATTGCCCTAGATAGAGGAATGCTTTCTCATTGAATGGGTTTTGCTCTATCACTTGGCTGTAGTCGGCCTGGGCAGCTTCTTGTTCACCGGTTATTTCTTTTATTTTGCCTCGGATGAGAAGAGCATTTTCTTCATCGGGAGTTTGTGCCAGAACAGCATCAATATCTTCCATAGCTTCCCGGTACTGACACATGTTGACCAATGCTTCGGCGCGTAGCAAGCGAGCTTCTGTAAAGTCATCTTTCAATACGATGGCTTTGGTCAGATGGGCTATGCTCATGATGCCGTCTCCCTGTTCGTTGTTGGCTTTTCCCAGCAGATAATGCGCCATGGCATTGCCTTCTTCTATGCGGATGGCATGTTGGGCAGCATCTGCCATAGCCGGATAGTCTTCCATCATGTAGCACACATTGGCCAATGCTATAAAGGTATCTACATGTTCTTTTTCCAGGGTGCACATTTTTTCCAGCATTTCGCGTCCTTTTTCCAATTGATTACTTTGTATGTATACTTGTGCCAGATACCCCATTGTTTCGAAGTCTTCCTGTAATTTGAGTGCTTCATTGAAACATTTTATAGCGTAATCTGTTCTGCCCATACGCTGTGCACGCATGCCGTCGTATTTGAATATCTCAAAGTTCTTTTGCTCTGATTTTTTCTTTTCGCTTTCCGGGCTTTCATTTTTTCCGGAGAAGAAAGATTTGAAGAATCCCATAGTTATTCAGTTGATAGTTGGTTATTAAATCGTTTGTAGTTACAAAAATAATGGATTTCGCATAGTAAGCGAAAGATTATTCTTCTTTAATTTGTAAAAAGCCATTCTGCAGGCAGATTTTATCTAAGTCGATAAGCTGTTCTATAGCTTCTGCCACCCTTTCTGCATCATCGCTTTTCAGTTGGCTGTAGATGTGTGCTGGTGTTTGCGGACCGTCAGCCAATATTTGTAGAATATCAGTTTGCCATGTCTGGGCAGTGTTGGCCGATTTCTTCTTTTTTTGCTGTATGCAGGCGTCGCATTGTCCGCAGTTATGGTCGGTTTTTTCACCGAAATAGCGCAGCAGCATTTTGCTGCGGCATACATGGTTCATGTTGACATACTCCAGCATAGCTTCTATGCGTCGCACGTATCGTTCTTTGCGCTCTTCATATACGGCAGGTTGTAGTCGGATGAACTGGGTGTCTATTCGTTCTTTCGTATATATTATATAAGGTGTCTTTTTTCTTGGAATGTAACTTACGATGTGCATTTTGGCCAGGTTGATGAGCACTTCGTAGATTTGCCTGCGCGATAAGCCTGTTCGGGTGCCTAGCAAATCTTCATTGATGAAAGCGTAATCGGTAAATAATCCTGTATACGACCGTAAAACTGTTTGAATCAGTTTGTCGGTATTTTCATCCAGGTTATGCAGTTTGTATAGTTCATCCCTCCGTAGGGTAAACAGCAGCCGTGAAGCATTGTCTCGTTCGTCGGTATATTCCAGATAACCGGCCAGGGTCAATATTCGCAAAGCACTGTCTACTTGTATCGGAAAATATTTGAATTTTCGGCAAAAGTCATCAATGTTGAATTCACGCACGCACTCCAGTCCATCTCCCATAGCCATTTCGTAATAATACTGTAGATTCTCGTAGACTGATTTTATGTATTCCTTTTCAGGGAAAGAGTCGGTTATGCGTTTCTTTAAGTTGCTTTGATCCGATTGCGCATATAGGATGATGGCATATGATTTCTCTCCGTCACGTCCCGCCCTGCCGGCTTCCTGAAAATAAGCCTCGATAGCATCGGGTAAGTCTACGTGTATCACCAAGCGTACATCTGGTTTATCTATTCCCATGCCAAAGGCATTGGTGGCTACCATGATGCGGCTTTCTCCTTTTTGCCATCGCTGTTGGCGGATATCCTTGGCAGCATCATCCAGTCCGGCGTGATAGAAGTCGGCTGTGATGTTTTGGGTGTTTAGCCATTCGGCTATTTCCTTGGTTCGTCTGCGGTTACGTACATAGATGATACCACTTCCGTTTATCCGGTGTAGAATGTGCAGCAGTTCTTCTGCTTTATTTTCTGTTTTTCGCACTACGTAAGCCAGATTACTGCGTTCAAAACTCATCTGGAATACATTTTCCTTGCGAAAATGCAGCTTGGCTTGTATGTCTTTTACTACTTCCGGAGTGGCAGTAGCTGTCAAGGCCAGCACAGGTACGCCGGGTAGTAATTCTCGTATGTCGGCTATCTTCAAATAGGCAGGTCTGAAGTCATACCCCCATTGAGAGATACAATGGCTTTCATCCACCGTTATCATGCAGACATTCATTTTCTGCAATTTGGCACGGAATATTTCAGTATCCAGCCGTTCGGGTGATATGTAGAGAAACTTGTAATTTCCGAAGATGCAGTTTTCCAGAGTGGTAAGGATATCTTGCCGGTTCATGCCGGAGTAGATGGCCAGAGCTTTGATACCTCTTGCTTTGAGGTTTTGTACCTGGTCTTTCATCAGTGCAATCAGTGGGGTGATTACCAGGCAAATTCCCTCCATGGCCATTGCCGGTACCTGAAAAGTGATAGATTTTCCACCACCGGTAGGCATCAGCCCTAGGGTATCTTTCCCTTGGCTGATGCTGTCGATGATTTTTTCCTGGATTCCTCTGAAAGAGTCGTATCCCCAGTATTGTTTTAAAATTTCTTGATGCACTTGCAGCGATACGTTTACAGTATTAATTGGGTTTGATGTCTTCAATCTGCAGTTGAACTTCTCCGCGTTTATGTGTATTTTCTTCGATGGTGTAGCAGATATCAAACGAGCGTTTGGTTTTGATGTAGCGTACATGCGAACTTTGTCCGAAAGCAATTCCATTCATTACATTGTTCGATTTGTTGTCTACCAGTTCCAGTTTTATGTGCTCTTGATCCCGTCCTACCACCTTGCTCGTACCATAATCGTAGACATGGTGCGTGCAAAATACAGGTTTTACGTTTTCTGGTCCGAAAGGGTTGAACTTTTTCAGGTCGTTGAAGAATTTCGGGGTAATATCTCGGAAGTCTATTTCTGCATGAATGTCAATGACGGGGCTCATTTGGTCGGGCAGGATGTTTTCAGCCACAAACTCCTCAAAGCGCCGGGTAAATTCCGGTACATTCTCTACTTTCATAGATAATCCGGCCGCATACGTATGTCCACCAAAGTTTTCCAGTAAGTCGCGGCAATACTCTATCGCTTTGTATACATCAAATCCCGCTACAGAGCGTGCCGAGCCGGTAGCTAGATTGTCCGTTCTGGTCAGTACCACTGCCGGGCGGAAATAGACTTCGGTCAGTCGGGAAGCTACGATACCAATCACCCCTTTGTGCCAGTCTTCATTATACAGCACGATAGAGTGGCGGTCGGCTAAGCCCTCCAGCTCTTCTACTATCTGGTTTGCTTCTTCGGTCATGCTTTTATCCAAATCCTTCCTCGTTTCATTATATTGGTTGATTTGGCCTGCTTTTTCCAATGCTGCCGAGAAGTCTTTTTCGGTGAGCAGGTCTACAGCTTCTTTGCCATTCTGTATGCGTCCGGAAGCATTGATACGCGGACCTATTTTAAATACAATGTCGCTTACGGTAATTTCTCGGTCAGTCAGTCCGCACACATCAATAATAGCTTTTAATCCCACACTGGGGTTACTGTTCAACTGTTTCAGTCCGTGGTGAGCCAAGATGCGGTTTTCCCCCATAATGGGCACAATATCCGAGGCAATACTTACCGCTACTAAATCGAGCAGCGGAATAAGATGATGAAATTCTATACCGTTGCTGATGGCAAAGGCCTGCATGAATTTAAATCCCACTCCGCAGCCGGATAAATGTTCGTAAGGGTAAGTGTTGTCTTCTCTTTTGGCATTCAGAATAGCCACAGCCGGTGGCAATACAGCGTCGGGCACATGGTGATCGCAGATGATGAAGTCTATCCCTTTTTCTTTGGCATAGGCTACTTCTTCTACGGCTTTGATGCCGCAGTCTAATACGATAACCAGACTTACTCCTGTTTGGGCAGCATAGTCCACCCCTTTTATCGATACACCATACCCTTCATTGTAACGATCGGGTATATAGTAGTCGATATTCGAGTAAAACTGTTGGATAAACTTGTAGACCAGTGATACGGCTGTAGTGCCGTCTACATCATAATCTCCATATACCAGAATACGCTCTTTTTTCCCCATTGCCTTGTTCAGGCGTTCCACGGCCATATCCATGTCCTTCATTAAGAACGGGTCGTGCAGGTCGGGTAGTTGGGGGCGGAAGAATTTCTTAGCTTGTGCAGTTGTAGAAATTCCCCGTCCAGTCAGTAATCTGCCTAATATTGGGCTAATACCCAATTCTTTGGCTAATGTCTGGCTTGCTTCTGCCCGTTCGGTTGTAATGGGTAAATAATTCCATTTGTGAGTCATTATATATATTATTTTTTTCTTTTCTTGTTTTTGTAGTGGAGTGTAGAATCTCCAACAAGCTGTAAAGGTAGAAAAAAACAATGGAATACAGTGGTTAGTCGGATGAAAAAATATAAAATCTTTCCAAAGTAAAGGTTGGCAGTTGACGTTTGGGAATGAATTGTTCTATTTTTCTTTTCGGTCGGTATTTTCCCCTTATGAAGTCTGTGTCATCTCCGTGTCTATCTATTGGGAGTTGGTTAGGAGTAGGTTAGGAGTTGGTGCGGACTTGGTACGGTGTGGGTTGTGCATTGTTCTCTTTTTCCGATTTTTCATGTCTTTTCTATGCAGGATATATCTTTGTTAGATGCCGCAGGGAAGCTTTGGAATCTCCTTCTATTGAGCGTAGCTTTTAAAAAAACTATCTCCAATCGCTAAATGTGACAATATTAATTGTACCTTTGCGCCGCAAAATGAACGTAGATTGTGATAAATCTGATAATAGATATAGGTAATACAGTAGCCAAACTGGCAGCTTTTGATGAGCAAAAGTTGTTGGAAGTGGTTTATGACGCAAACGATACGCTGGAGTTGTTGCCTGCTTTTTGTGAGAAATATACTTTTAAAAAGGCTATATTGGCAACCGTTATTGATTTGACAGAGCAAGTGAAGCAACGGCTGGATACGCTTTCTATACCGTTGTTATGGCTCGATGCTGACACTCCTCTTCCAGTGGAGAACTTGTATGAAACGCCTCGCACATTGGGGTACGATCGTATTGCGGCGGTGGTTGGAGCCAGCGAGCAACGTCCCGGTTGTAATCTGTTGGTGATAGATGCGGGAACCTGTATTACGTATGAATTTATAGATGCTTTGGGACGTTACCATGGAGGCAATATATCACCTGGCTTACAGATGCGCCTTAAGGCCTTGCATCAGTTCACCGGTAAGTTGCCTTTACTGGAAGCAGAAGGGCGTAGGCTGGATTTAGGAAAAGATACGGAAACTGCTATCCGCTCTGGTGTATTTCTAGGGATAGAACATGAAATTTCGGGTTATATCCAATGGATGAAACAGAAATATCCCGATGTTTTGGTTTTTTTAACTGGCGGCGATGATTTTTCTTTTGATACAAACTTAAAAAATATCATCTTTGCAGACAGATTTTTAGTGCTGAAAGGATTAAATAGAATTTTAAATTATAATAATGATAAAATATAGACAGACACTTTTACTGCTCTTGTTGTTCTGTGTGTGCAGCGCAGTAAATGCACAAAATATAGAGCTTCCGGAATCGCCTAACACTTCTAACTCACCTTACACTCGTTATGGCTTTGGACAGTTGGCCGATTACGGCTCTGGAAACAGTAAGGCAATGGGCGGGGTAGCTTATGCCTTGCGTGATAAATATCAAGTGAATTTTGCCAATCCGGCTTCTTATTCAGCTGTGGATTCTTTGACCTTCATTTTTGATGGGGGAGTATCTATGCAGAATACCAACTTCAGTAACGGAGCACTGAAACTGAATGCCAAAAATTCCAGTTTTGATTATATTACCATGCAATTTCGTGCAGCCAAGTGGGCCGGTATCAGCGTGGGTCTTTTGCCATTTTCTAATATCGGCTATAGTATGACGGAAGCGCGTCCTATTCAGGGAAATGAATCCGAGAATATGCAAGTGTCTTATAGCGGAGACGGTGGTTTGCATCAAATCTACTTGGGTGCAGGCTTTAAAATAATTAAAAATCTTTCGATTGGTGCGAATATTTCGTACCTTTGGGGAGATGTGAGGCATGCTACTGTGCTGAAATTTCCGAACGATGCTACGCTCTTTGAATATCAAAATGTGTTCAATGCTTCTATTACCAGCTATAAACTGGATTTTGGGGCACAATATACGCATCAGTTTGGAAAGAAACACGAGATGACGGTAGGTGTGGTATTCTCGCCCGGACATAAGATGAATACCAGTGCTACTACAACTACTACCAGTTCGGTGGTAATGGAACGTGATTCTGTGGCCGATTGTGAACTGCCTACTACGTGGGGTGCAGGATTGGCCTATGTGTATGATGGTCGTCTGACAGTAGGAGCCGACGTTTTGTTCCAAAATTGGAGTAAGGCAAAATATATGAATCATGATGACATGCTGTGCGATCGAGGCCGGGTGTCGGTAGGTGCAGAATTCATGCCCAATCCTATGGCACGTAGCTATTTCGGACATGTAAAATACCGTTTGGGAGCTTATTATTCCAAACCTTATTATAAGATAGATAATGCTCGGGCAGCCAATGAATATGGTATTACGGCAGGTTTCGGATTGCCGATTCCACGTACACGGTCGGTGCTGAGCTTGTCTGCGCAATACGTTCATACAGAAGGAACCACATCGAAGTTTTTGAATGAAAACACTTTCCGTGTCTGCATTGGGGTGACTTTCAACGAACGCTGGTTCTTCAAGCGTAAGGTAGATTGATAAAGATTATGATTTAGAAAGAATAGACAGTACAATAAAACAACTTAAAAATTAAATACAATGAAAATTAAGACGCTTGTAGCTGCATTGTTCCTCTTGGGTGGAATGACCAGTGTTTCTGCACAAAATGACTGTAATGCGAATAGCAGTATCTCGCATGAGGCTGTAAGAGCCAAAAACTTTAAGGATGCTTATGCTCCGTGTATGGCCGTATTGAAAGAATGTCCTACATTGAGATATTATACATTTACTGATGCACAAAAAATCCTCTCAGGTTTGTTGAAAGGTATCAAAGATCGCAATTCTGCAGAATATAAAAAGTATTTTGATGAATTGATGATGGTACATGATTTGAAAATCCAAAATTTACCTGAGTTTGCCAAGAAATACAGCAAAGGTATTCCTAGTGAAAAAGCAGCTTTGGGTACAAAAGCAGTAGATTATCTGCAATATGCTCCGGCTCCGGATGTGAATCAGGCTTATGCATGGCTGAAGGAGTCTGTAGAAGGTGCTATGGGCGAATCGGACGGTGCTGTACTGCATTTCTTCCTGGATGTATCTATGCGTAAAGTAAAAGCAGATGATAATCATACTGATCAGTTCTTTCAAGATTATCTGAACGCATCGAAGTTTATCGATGAAGCGATTGCTTCTGAAACTAAACCGGGTGCTAAGAAGAACTTGGAAGCTATCAAGGAAAATCTCGTGGCTATGTTCGTGAATAGCGGCGTGGCAGACTGTGAGTCTCTGCAGAATATTTATGGTCCGAAAGTAGAAGCTAATAAGAGCGACTCTACTTTCCTGAAGAAGACTATTTCTATCTTGAAGATGATGAAGTGTAATGAAAGCGAAGTGTACTTCACAGCTTCAGATTATCTGTATCGTATAGATCCTACTGCTGATGCTGCTGTAGGCGTGGCTTATATGTATTATAAGAAAGGTGACTACGACAATGCTGTGAAATACTTTGATGAGGCTTTGTCTATGGAAACTGACAATGCAAAGAAAGCAGAAATGGCTTATGCTACAGCTGCTGCTTTGTTCAGTGCAAAAAAACTTTCTCAAGCTAGAAGCTACTGCCAGAAAGCTGTGTCGTTTAAGGAAGATTATGGCCAGCCTCTGATTCTGTTGGCTCATATCTATGCTTCCAGCCCGAAATGGAGTGATGAACCTGCTTTGAATAAGTGTACCTATTTCTTGTGTATCGATAAACTGCAACGTGCCAAAGCGATTGATCCCAGTGTAGCAGAAGAAGCTAACAAATCCATTGCTACTTATTCTGCTTATACACCGCAGGCTAAAGACTTGTTTATGTTGGGCTACAAAGCTGGTGACCGTGTGACAATCGGTGGCTGGATTGGTGAGTCTACTACTATTCGTTAAATCTATGATTGTTGTTAAGTCATTAAATATTTCAACTTTTTATCATAAAGGCATGGCCATTCTCTCAGGAGCAATGGTCGTGCTTCTTTTATTATCATCCTGTTCAGGTAATAAAAAAGTATTGGGCAAAGCTATTACTGAACGTGATTCACTGCCTATTATGGATACACGTGGAGTGACTACACTGGTATCGGATTCTGGGATAACGCGTTATCGGATTAATACAGAGGTGTGGCAGATGTTCGATCGGAAAGACCCTTCCTATTGGGCTTTCGAAAAGGGAATCTATCTGGAAAAATTTGACTCGCTGCTTCAGGTTGAGGCCAGTATTGAGTCGGATACTGCTTATTTCTATGATAAGAAAAAACTCTGGAAACTGATGGGTAATGTACATGTGCAGAACCTGAAAGGTGAGAAGTTTGATACGGAATTACTCTATTGGGATCAGAATCAGAAGAAGGTGTATTCTGATAAACGGGTGCGGATAGAACAGCCGGATCAGATTATCTACGCATGGGGCTTTGAATCGAATGAACAAATGACAAAATATAAATTCTTCAAGACAGATGGTATCTTCTATGTGGACGAACAGCAACAGCCTGTCGATACGTTGAAGACTGACAGTGTTAATTAAAATATGATGGATTCAATACTATATCTGTTGATAACCATGGCTTTCTCTGCCTTCTTTTCGGGTATGGAGATAGCTTTTGTGTCGGTCGATAAATTGCGCTTTGAGATGGATCGTAAGGCGGGACTGACGTCTAGTATTTTGGCGTATTTCTTTCGAAATCCCAATAATTTCATCTCTACCATGCTGGTGGGCAATAACATCGCTTTGGTTATCTATGGTATTATTATGGCCCAACTTATTGAAGTGAATTTGTTGGCAGGTATTATTACGAATCAGTTTGCTTTGGTGTTGGCGCAGACTATTATTTCTACATTGATTATCTTAGTGACTGGAGAATTCTTGCCCAAAACCCTCTTTAAAATAAATCCCAATTTGGCTCTGCGTATATTCGCCCTCCCTCTGTTTGTGTGCTATGTGGTACTGTTTCCAGTGTCGAAGTTGGCTTCCGGATTGTCTTATCTCTTCTTGCGCCTGTTTGGTGTGAAAATCAACAAAGAGGCACAAGCTAAAGCCTTTGGAAAAGTAGATTTGGATTATTTCGTGCAGTCGAGTATAGAAAATGCAGAAAGCGAAGAAAATTTGGATGCAGAGGTGAAGATATTCCAAAATGCACTGGATTTTTCAAATGTGAAGATTAGAGATTGCATGGTGCCCCGTACAGAAATTGTGGCGGTTGATCAAGAAGCTTCATTGGGGGATTTGCAGAATCTCTTTGTAGAATCGGGTATTTCTAAGATTATAGTATATGCAGGCAATATAGATAATATTGTGGGGTATATTCATTCTTCAGAGATGTTTCGTAATCCGAAAGACTGGCGAAACAATGTGAAGGAACTGCCCATTGTGCCCGAAACCATGGCGGCTCATAAATTGATGAAACTTTTTATGCAGCAGAAGAAATCTATTGCAGTCGTGGTGGATGAGTTTGGCGGTACTTCAGGAATCGTTGCATTGGAGGATTTGGTGGAAGAAATCTTTGGGGATATCGAAGATGAGCACGATAATACATCTTATATCTGCAAGCAGATAGCTGAACATGAATATGTGCTTTCTGCCCGCTTGGAGATTGAAAAAGTCAATGAGATGTTCGATTTGGAACTACCGGAATCGGATGACTATCAAACTGTGGGCGGATTGATACTGAATAGATATCAGAGTTTTCCGAAACTGCACGAAGTGGTACAATTCGACCATTTTGAATTTAAGATTATCAAGGTAGCTGCTACTAAAATAGAACTGGTGCGCTTAAAAGTCTTGGAATAATAATTTGAAATCGCATTTTTTTGGATAATAAATAGATGTGTATTAGCATTTTTTGTATCTTCGTGCGCTAAAATGCTTTTGTAGAAAAATAGTAAACAAATAAATAAATCTAATTAACGAAAATGGCAACATTACAAAACATTCGGTCGAAAGGACCATTATTGGTGATTGTTATTGGTTTGGCGCTGTTTGCTTTCATTGCAGGTGATGCATGGAAGGTGCTTCAGCCGCACCAATCTCAGGACGTAGGTGAAGTAGACGGAGAGACTATCTCTGCGCAGGATTATCAAGCTATGGTAGAAGAGTATACGGAAGTAGTGAAAATCCTGAATAATGGTGCTTCCCTGAGTGATGAAGAAAATAACCGCTTGAAAGATGAAGTATGGCAGCGTTATGTAAATAACAAACTCATCGAAAATGAAGCGAAGAAGATGGGCTTGACTGTGTCGAAAGCAGAAATTCAATCTATCATTGATGAAGGAACGCATTACATGCTTCAGAGAACGCCGTTTACTAATCCTCAGAACGGTACATTCGACAAGGATATGCTGAAGAAATTTCTTGTGGATTACTCTAAGCTGAACAGAGCACAAATGCCTGCTCAGTATCTGGATCAGTATGATGCCATGTACAAGTTTTGGTCGTTCATCGAAAAGTCTTTGTTCCAGGCTCGTCTGCAAGAAAAGTATATGGCTTTAATTACCAAGTCTCTTTTCTCTAATCCGGTAGAGGCTCAGGATGCTTTTGATGCGAAGGTTAATCAAAAAGATTTGTTGCTGGCTGCTATTCCTTATTCATCTATTGCCGATTCAGCTGTAACGGTTACTGATGCTGACTTGAAAGCTGCTTATGACAAAAAGAAAGAGCAATTCAAACAGTTTGTAGAAACTCGTGATATCCGTTATATTGATGTGCAAGTTACTGCCAGTGCAGAGGATAAGGCTGCTTTGCAGAAAGAAATGGAAGAGTATACAGAACAGTTGATTGCTAATCCTGCAGATTATACTACATTTGTTCGCTCTACAGGTTCTGAAACTCCGTACGTTGACTTGTTCTACACTACTAGAGCTCTGCCGGTAGATGTAGCTGCCCGTTTGGATTCTGTAGCTGTAGGTGAAGTATTTGGCCCTTATTACAATGTGGCAGATAATACCATGAATTCTTTCAAGAAACTGGCGAAGGCTTCTATGCCCGACTCTATTCAATATCGTCAGATTCAAGTATTTGCCCAAGATGCTGCTAAGACTAAAGTTTTAGCTGACAGTATCTATACTGCTCTTAAGGGAGGTGCCGACTTTGCGGAAATTGCCAAAAAGTATGGACAGACAGGTGAACCTACTTGGATTTCTTCTGCTGCTTATGAAGGTGCCCAAATCGATGGTGATAACTTGAAGTATGTATCTACTATTGTAAATCTCGGCAAGAATGAACTTACCAATCTTGCTTTGGCTCAGGCTAATGTTATCTTGCAGGTAATGGATAGAAAAGCAGTGAAAGACAAATATAAAGTAGCTGTAGTGAAGCGTCCGGTAGAGTTTAGTAAAGAAACATATAGCAAGGCTTACAATGATTTCAGTCAATTTATTGCTGCCAATAATACATTGGAAAAAATGATGGCCAATGCTGAAGATGCAGGCTATCGTTTATATCCTAAGAATGACCTTTATAGCTCAGAACATGGTGTCGGTGGTATCAGAGCCTCTAAGGATGCCTTGAAGTGGGCTTTCGAAGCCAAAGTAGGAGAGGTGTCAGGCTTGTATGAATGTGGTGAAAGCGACCGTATGTTGGTTGTAGGCTTGGCTGCTATTCATCCAGAAGGTTACCGTCCGTTGTCGGCTGTGAAGAATGAACTTCGCGATCAAGTATTGCGCGACAAGAAAGCAGAAAAGATTATGGCTGATATGAAGGCTGTCAATGCTTCTTCTTTCGATCAGTATAAAGCTTTGGCTAACGCAGTTACTGATTCTGTGAAGCATGTCACTTTTGCAGCTCCTGCTTATGTACAGGCTCTCCGTTCCAGTGAGCCGCTGGTTAGTGCTTATGCATCTGTAGCAAAGGTAGGCGAACTGAGTGCTCCTATTAAGGGAAATGCCGGTGTATTTGTGCTGCAACCTTATGCAGAAGAGAAAATGAATGAAACTTTTGATCAGAAGACTGAAGAAACATCCTTGGAAAATATGCATGCTCGGATGGCTGCTCAGTTTATGAACGATTTGTATCTGAATGCAAATGTGAAAGATACCCGTTATCTCTTCTTCTAATAGATAGAAGATACGACAATTCCGTATCTTTATAAGCCGGCGGATAGCGCAAATTTATCGAAAGAAAGATTTGCGTTATCCGTCTTTTTTTATTTCTCAGCTATTGATATATACTGACTTTATTTCTACCTTTGCAAAGATAACTAGTTATTAAAGTTTGTAGGATGATGCAGAAGAAACCTCTATTGGGATTGACTCTTTCGGAGTTGCAGCAAGTAGTGAAGCTGATGGGAATGCCGGCTTTTGCCGCCAAACAAATTGCTTCATGGTTATATGTGAAGCGGGTTGGATCGATTGACGAGATGACCAATCTGTCGCTTAAGCATCGTGAACTTTTGAAAGAAGTCTATGAAGTAGGAGCAGAAGCTCCGGTAGATGAAATGCGCTCTGTGGATGGCACCGTGAAATATCTCTATCGGGTAGGAGAGGGGCAATTTGTAGAGGCTGTCTTTATTCCGGATGCCGATCGTGCCACTCTGTGTGTATCTTCACAGGTGGGATGTAAGATGAACTGCAAGTTTTGTATGACAGGAAAGCAGGGGTTTACAGCCAACCTTACAGCCGGACAGATTATAAACCAGATACATTCATTGCCAGAATGCGATAGACTAACCAATGTGGTGATGATGGGAATGGGAGAACCTTTAGATAATCTGGATGAAGTGCTGAAAGCACTTGAAATTATGACGGCTTCTTATGGTTATGCGTGGAGTCCTAAGCGTGTGACACTTTCTTCTGTGGGACTGCGGAAAGGATTGCGCAGATTTGTGGAAGAGTGTGATTGCCATCTGGCTATCAGCCTGCATTCACCTGTACCTCAGCAACGCAGGGAACTGATGCCGGCAGAAAAAGCTTTTTCCATAGTAGAGATTGTGGAACTATTGCGTAATTATGATTTCAGTAAGCAGCGGCGCCTTTCCTTTGAGTACATTGTGTTTAAAGGAGTAAATGATTCCTTATTATATGCCAAAGAACTGCTAAAACTATTACGTGGCGTAGATTGTAGAATCAATCTGATCCGTTTTCATGCAATTCCTGGTGTGGATTTGCAAGGGGCTGATATGGAAACCATGATTACATTGCGTGATTATCTTACATCACATGGATTGTTTACTACTATACGTGCTTCTCGTGGAGAAGATATTTTTGCCGCATGTGGTATGCTGTCTACAGCCAAGCAGGAAGAAGAAATTGAAAATATGAGATAATTAAAAACATAGAGCCTATGAAAAAGCAACTTTCTTATCTGAGTTTATTCCTCATCGCCTTACTGATGACTGCTTGTGGCGGTAATGGAAAGAGTGTATTTACACCTACATCCAGTGGTAGAGCCTATGAAATTTTAGTGGTGATTGATCAAAATGTATGGGAACGTCCGGCCGGTCGTGCTCTGTTTGATGTGCTTGATTCTGATGTACCTGGTTTGCCCCAGTCTGAGCGTTCTTTTCGTATAATGTATACCTCGCCAGCCAATTATGATTCTACGTTGAAACTGGTGCGTAATATCATTATTGCAGAAATTAACAAGAATCTCTATACACAGCCTAAGTTCAAGTCAGCACAGAATGTCTATGCAGCTCCTCAGTCTATATTGACTATCCAAGCTCCTGATGAAGATAGTTTTGCAGCGTTTGTAACCCGGTATAAGCAGATTATTATAGATTACTTTACACATGCTGAAATGAACCGGCAGATTGCTGTCTTAGAGCAGAAGCATAATGATTATGTAGCTACCAAGTTGCAGAGTATGTTCGATTGCAATGCCTGGGTATCGGGCGAATTGGCTTCCACAAAGCAGGGGGAAGATTTCTTTTGGGCTGGAACCAATGCTGCTACCGGCGACTGTAACTTTGTGATGTATTCTTATCCTTATACAGATAAGAATACGTTTACAAAAGAATATTTTGTACATAAACGAGATTCTGTGATGAAAGCTAATATACCGGGTGCGCGTGAAGGTATGTACATGATGACCGATTCCCTGATGACTGATGTGAAGCCCATCACAGTACAGGGAGAATATGCATTGGAAGCTCGTGGATTATGGCGCGTTAAGGGTGATTTTATGGGCGGTCCATTCGTGTCACATGTAAGATTAGACCGTGCTAATCAGCGTATCATTGTATCAGAAATTTTTGTTTATTCACCCGATAAGTTGAAGCGCAATCTAGTACGCCAGATGGAAGCTTCGCTCTATACTGTGAAATTGCCAAACAGCCGGCAGGTAGAAGTTACCATGCCGGATATTGTGATCAGTAACGATTCTACTAGCAATAAGTAATTAATATGGAAGATAGAAAAATAAGAGTGGGTATTACACAAGGTGATATCAACGGTGTGGGTTATGAAGTGATTCTAAAGACTTTTTCTGACCCCATGATGCTGGAGTTGTGTAAACCCATTATATATGGTTCGCCCAAAGTGGCCACTTATCATCGCAAGGCGATGGATTTACCTGCTAATTTTAGCATTGTTAATTCAGCTTCTGAAGCTGTAGATAACAAGTTGAGTGTGGTGAATTGTACAGATGATGAAGTGAAGGTGGAATTTTCAAAAGCAGATCCGGAAGCTGGAAAAGCTGCATTGGGAGCTTTGGAAAAAGCAATTGAAGAATACAAGGCAGGTTTGATAGATGTGATTGTGACTGCTCCGATCAACAAGCATACCATTCAGTCGGAAGAGTTTACTTTTCCCGGACACACCGAATATATAGAGCAGAAACTGGGTGAGGGACAAAAGGCTCTGATGATTTTGATGAAGGATGATTTCAGAGTAGCTTTGGTTACTGGTCATATTCCCGTAGGGCAAATTGCTGCAGAGTTGACAAAGGATTTGATTGAGGAGAAACTTACTATCTTCAATCGCTCGTTGAAGCAGGATTTTGGTATCTCTGCTCCTCGTATCGCAGTACTTTCTTTGAATCCTCATGCTGGTGATGGCGGTCTGTTAGGTAAAGAAGAAGAAGAAATTATCATTCCTGCTATTCAAGAAATGACAGCCAAGGGTGTCTTCTGTTTTGGACCGTATCCGTCTGACGGATTTATGGGCTCTGGAAATTTTCAATATTTTGATGGTATTCTGGCTATGTATCACGATCAAGGTTTGGCTCCGTTTAAAGCATTAGCTATGGATGAAGGTGTAAACTTTACTGCCGGACTTCCTGTGGTGCGTACTTCTCCGGCGCATGGCACCGCTTATGATATTGCCGGTAAGGGATTGGCCTCAGAAGATTCTTTCCGTCAGGCCATTTACGTTGCCATCGATGTATTCCGTAACCGCCAGCACGAGAAAGCGGCTCGCCATAATCCGTTGCGGAAACAGTATTATGAGAAAAGAGACGATAGTGATAAATTGAAATTGGATAGTGTGGAAGAAGATTTATAATTATGACGAGAGCGGAGATACAGCAGGTAAAGTTGCGCTTCGGTATAATCGGCAATAACGAGACACTGATGCGTGCTATTGATACAGCCATTCAGGTGGCTCCTACCGATCTGTCCGTGTTGATAACCGGTGAAAGTGGTGTAGGTAAAGAAAGCTTTCCTCAGATTATTCATCAGTATAGTCGTAGGAAGCATGGTCAGTATATTGCTGTGAACTGTGGTGCCATTCCTGAAGGTACTATTGATTCCGAATTGTTCGGTCATGAAAAAGGTGCGTTTACTGGTGCAATAGGTGAACGCAAAGGGTACTTTGGCGAAGCCGATGGAGGTACAATTTTTTTAGATGAAGTAGGAGAGTTACCCATGTCTACCCAGGCTAGGTTACTGCGTGTGTTGGAAAGTGGAGAGTTCATCAAGGTAGGTTCGTCGAAAGTAGAAAAAACCAACGTGCGTATTGTGGCTGCAACCAATGTGAAATTGATGCAAGCCATTGCTGAAGGCAGATTCCGTGAAGACTTGTATTATCGATTGAATACGGTTCCTATTCAGATGCCGCCGTTGCGTGACCGGGGTGAGGACGTAGTATTACTGTTCCGAAAATTTGCTTCTGACTTTGCAGAAAAGTATCGGATGCCTGCAATACAGCTTACCGATGATGCCAAGCAGGTATTGATGGCTTATTCTTGGCCAGGTAATGTTCGTCAGTTGAAGAATGTAACGGAACGCATCTCTATTATAGAGACCAATCGCGAGATTGACGCTGTTCTTTTGAAAAGTTATTTGCCTGAAATGGAGCAGGTACAGCACTTGCCTGCTTTGTGTACCGGGCATGAGAATAAGAGTTTTGAAAGTGAGCGCGAAATTCTGTATCAGGTTCTTTTTGATTTACGCAAGGATGTAACGGAATTAAAGAAACTTGTTCATACCATCATGGCAGAGCGAGGACAATCATCCTCCTCTGTGCCTTCAGATTCTTATTATGCTGCCGACCATTCCATGATGACTGTACAACCGACCGCTATACCTGCCATTCTGCATCCTTCAGTCCGTCCTACCTCACGATTGGATGATGATATACAAGATACGGCAGAATATGTGGAAGAAGGCTCTATGTCATTGGATGAAATAGAAAAAGAGATGATAGGTAAAGCGTTGGAGAAACATCACGGTAAGCGGAAGGCTGCTGCACAGGATTTGAAGATATCCGAACGTACATTGTATAGAAAGATTAAAGAATATGGATTGGATTAAAAAACTTTCAGGGGGTATGCTGCTAGCTTTATTGGCATTGCTGATTTATTCCTGTAGTATGAAGATAGGATTGGCTCCTATCACATCGATAGATTATAATAAAGTGAAGACTGTTTCTATTACTGATTTTGAGAATCATGCCGAATATGTGTATGGTCCGTTGGCTGTGGAGTTTAACCAAAAATTGAAAGACATGTTCATTCAACAGACCCGTTTGCGTTTGGTGGATTCTGGTGGAGATTTGGAAATCAGCGGAGAAATCACGGGTTATAATCAATATAATGAGGCTGTGGATGCCAGTGGCTTTTCATCCAAAGTGAAACTGACTCTGACCGTGAAGGTGTCTTATGTTAACAATACGAATCATAAAGACGATTTTACAGACCAGCAATTCTCGGCTTTTCAAACGTATGATTCTTCTCAGCTGCTTACAGCTGTCCAAGACGGACTTATTACACTGATGGTGAAAGATATCGCAGAACAAATATTCAACTCTACGGTAGCTAACTGGTAATGATTCATATGACTTCATCTCATCTTATACAGTGGATTCAGCATCCAGAGACATTAGATAAAGAGTCTCTTTATGAATTGCGGACCTTATTGGCCCGCTATCCCTATTTCCAGACATTGCGCTTGCTTTATCTGAAAAACTTATATTTGCTGCACGATGCCACTTTTGGTGAGGAATTGAGAAAATCTGTATTATATGTGGCCGATAGACGCCAGTTGTTTTATCAGATAGAAGGTGCCCGTTACCATTTGCATCCTCATCAGCCTGCTGCAGTTACCGGACAAGCAATGGACGAATCGGTAACAGACCGTACAATCTATCTAATCGACTCCTTTCTGTCTACTGTTCCTGATGAGCAGGCGCAGACTACAGATTTGGATTACGCCATGGATTATACTACCTATTTATTGGCACAAACTGATGGAGTAGAATCAGCTGCTTCCACCGTAACTGAGGAAACACCGCTTTTGCGTGGGCAGGATTTGATAGACAGTTTTTTAAGTAGGGCAGATGAACCATTGCTTTCGCTGGAAGAAGTGGTTGGTGCATCGGCTGTTGCCGCTTCTATAGAGAAAAATATGCAGTCAGCTGAACAGATAGATACGAAGCATGACTGTATGGCACCTACAGTTGAGTGTCAGGACTCTTCGGAAGGGGCTGCTTTGCCTGCACAGATTTCGGCAGCTAAAGAAATATCCGAATCCGAAACCGTATCAGAAACGGATGCCGTCTGTGATACAGAAATGACCGTTTGCTTAGCAGAACACGAGGATGAGACTGGGGAAGAGGAAAGAGGAGAATTTGAAGAAACTCCCTCAGAAGACGAGACATTTACCGAAACTTTAGCTAAAATTTATGTAAAACAGCACCGATATGATAAGGCGCTTGAAATTATTAAAAAATTAAGTTTGAATTATCCAAAAAAAAATGCTTACTTTGCAGACCAAATCCGATTTTTGGAGAAATTGATTATTAACGCTAAATCAAAATAACAAAATGTACTATCTATTAGTTATCTTAATGGTGATTGCCTCCTTGCTGATGTGCTTCATCGTATTGATTCAAAATTCTAAAGGAGGAGGCTTGGCTTCAGGTTTCTCTTCATCAAATGCAATCATGGGTGTTCGGAAAACTACAGATTTTCTAGAGAAGACCACGTGGACTTTGGCTGCTGTGATGGTGGTATTCAGTATCGTAGCTGCTTATACGATTCCTTCATCTGATAAAGCTGGAAGTGTAATTCAGGAACAAGCACAGCAAGAAGAAAAGACTAATCCTTATACTATGCCTGTAGGTACAGCTGCTCCGGTTGCCGAACCAGCTGCTGCAGATTCTGCAAAATAATAGAATTACCGGAACTATTCCGCATACAATATAGGCGGGATTGTACGATCGATTGTATTGTGCAATCCCGCCTGTAGTTTTATATTAACCTTTATAATTATATTTGAAATGACCAGTACTGACAAGATTCACCAGACGTTACGTGATTCAGCAGGCATTCGTTGGATGGTGTTGCTGTTTTTGGCTTTTGCTATGTTTTGTTCATATATTTTTATGGACATTCTTTCACCTATTAAGGACTTGATGCAATCTACCCGAGGTTGGGATTCTACTGCTTTTGGCACCATGCAGGGATCTGAGACTTTTCTCAATGTATTTGTGTTTTTCCTAATTTTTGCCGGCATTATTCTCGATAAGATGGGCGTACGTTTCACAGCCATTCTTTCGGGTGTTGTGATGTTGGTAGGTGCTACTATAAATTGGTATGCTGTGACGGAGAGTTTTCAAGGAAGTGGATTGGCAACTTGGTTTACTAATCATCTGAATTATATTCCCGGATTCGATGAGTTGGGTATTTCTCCTTTTTACCTAGGAATGCCTGCCTCAGCCAAGTTTGCCGCAGTGGGCTTTATGATTTTTGGTTGCGGTGTGGAAATGGCAGGAATCATGGTTTCGCGTGGTATTGTGAAGTGGTTTAAAGGCCGTGAAATGGCACTGGCTATGGGCTCTGAAATGGCGTTGGCTCGTTTGGGGGTAGCTACCTGTATGATTTTCTCTCCGATGTTTGCCAAGTGGGGAGGCGATATTGATGTGTCTCGTTCTGTAGCTTTCGGTGTTATTTTGCTTATGATTGCGCTTATGATGTTCATTGTTTATTTCTTCATGGATAAGAAACTTGATGAACAGACGGGTGAGGCTGAAGAGAAAGATGATCCTTTTAAGATAAGTGACCTTGGCTCTATTCTTACCAGTGGAGGATTTTGGTTGGTAGCTCTTCTTTGTGTACTCTATTATTCTGCTATTTTCCCCTTTCAGAAATATGCAGTCAACATGCTGCAGTGCAACTTGGAATTTACAGAAGTTCCGGCAGGCTCATTTTGGGCTACCAATACTGTTACTATTATTCAGTACTGCATTATGTTGGTAGTAGCTGCTGCTTCTTTTGCCAGTAATTTTTCCAAGCAGAAAAGTATGAAGTATGGTCTGTTAGGCTTGGCTGTGGTATCGCTTGTTACTTTCTGTTACATGGGTTACATGCGTCAAAGTGCCGAAACAGTGTTTGCTGTATTTCCTCTGTTGGCAGTTGGTATTACTCCTATCTTAGGGAATTATGTCGATCATAAGGGTAAGGCTGCCAGTATGCTTATTTTAGGTTCCATATTGCTAATTCTTTGTCATCTTACCTTTGCCTTTGTGCTTCCAGCATTTAAGGATAATGCTGTGGGAGGCATTCTGATAGCTTATATTACCATTTTGGTATTGGGAGCCAGTTTCTCATTGGTGCCTGCTTCCTTGTGGCCCAGTGTGCCTAAATTGGTAGATGCCAAGATTATTGGTAGTGCATATGCATTGATTTTCTGGATTCAGAATATCGGCTTGTGGCTTTTCCCGATGTTGATTGGAAAGGTGCTCGACAATACCAATCCGCAATTAGTGGAAGACTTGAAAAATGGAATTATCACTCCTGAGCAGGCGGCCGTTTCTTATGATTATACAGCACCGTTGGTGATGCTAGCTTGTTTGGGTGTAGCAGCCTTGATTTTGGGTTTTGTTCTGAAAGCTGTTGACAAGAAGAAGGGATTAGGTTTGGAAGAACCGAATATTAAATGATTCCTTCTAGTTTATTCTATACCAAAAAAGGCTGCCTGGTTTACAGGCAGCCTTTTTTGGTATAGGAAGTTTATCAGCAGAAAATCTTAGGTTGTTGAGGGTATTATTCTCCCCTTTCCACTTTGAGTAGAGCACCGGTAGACGTATCGAAGAGTACTTTAGTCACCGTGTTTTTATTAAATAAAATGGGGGCCAGATATTCAATGCTTCCAAATTGACTTACAGGAACCTCTTCGTCGTATAGTTTCTTTTGGCGATAGCTAAGTGTTACATGAGCCTTTCCAGGTACTTTATAAGCTACTCCTTCCAATTTTCGTCCTTTGCCTTTTTCTTCTTCAACATTTGCATCAGGAACTTCTACTGTTTTCAAGTCGTGGATGCTGATATAAATAGGTTCACCGGCCAAGTCATTCTGGTCTACCATACCTAATTTTTGTGAGAAGCGGAAAGCTACAGCTTGTTTCATCTCTTTCGGAGTAATTCTCACAGTAAATGTCTTTTTTTCAGTTTTGTCGGTACCTGTAAACATAGCCGTCATGGCTTGTTCTTGCAAGTTAAGATTGTCCAGCATCAATTTTAGCTGTACACCATCTTGAGGCATATAGTCGGCCTCTCCGCGATTCAGCGCATTTTTGCTCTCGCGAATGTTATAGATTTCTTTAGCTACCAGTTCTGCCATTTTTGCGGTGGAGTTTGTCATCAGGATTTCTTCCGTCAGAAAGCTTCTTGGGTCAGGTAAGGCAGCTGCTTTTTCTGCAGCAACAGGCTTGGATTCATTATCTTGTCCGCTATAAGGCATATTGATGGATTTTACAATGCCTTCTTCGGTAAGTTCCATCAGCGGAGCTGTAGTCTTATCTTTCATTTTTACGAAATAAACCTGCTCTTTGTCGGGAGTTCCCACCAATTTGGTTTCAATGTTATCCAATGTCCAATATACATTCGGCTCTATGGGCACATCTTTCATGCGCAGATATCTTTCGGCATATCTGCAAAAATCACCAGGTTGGTAAGAATGTTTCGTAGCATGCACAGTTATTTGTATTTCAGTGGCCGGCAGCATATACGTTACCCCATACTCTTTGCCGTGCATAATGCCGGCATTGACCTCAGTCTGTGCAGGTGCTCCTGCCGATGTCAGCAAGAGGCCGATAAGTGGCATGATATTCTTTTTCATAACAGTCTTTTTCTGTTGGTAGTATTAATTTATTCCAATTAACAAAGTTAATGAAGTTATTGGTAGTATGTGTGCTTATTACGAAAGATTAACGAACAAATGCTGTATTATGCTAGAACTCCCATTCTGTATGGTAGATTGTCTTTCTGTGAAAAGCATAAAGCTTTCAGTAGTTTTTTGTACCTTTGTCGGCTGCTTAAAAAAATAATTAGACAGATGATAGTTTGTATTGCCGAAAAGCCCTCAGTGGCACGTGACATTGCCGATGTATTGGGCGCACGTGAAAAGAAAGACGGATATATAGAAGGAAACGGATATCAAGTAACGTGGACCTTTGGTCACCTCTGTACACTGAAGGAACCGCATGAGTATACTCCTTCGTGGAAGGCTTGGAGTTTAGGAGCTTTGCCCATGATTCCTCCTCGCTTTGGCATTAAACTAATCAGTAATCCCACTTATGAACGTCAGTTTCATGTGATAGAACAGCTCATGCAGCAGGCAGACATGATTATCAACTGTGGTGATGCCGGTCAAGAAGGAGAACTTATCCAGCGTTGGGTCATGCAGAAGGCTGGAGCGCGCTGCCCGGTAAAACGGTTGTGGATTTCGTCGCTTACAGAAGAGGCTATTCGCGAAGGGTTTGCCAAATTGCGCGATGCATCAGATTTTCAGCCATTATATGAAGCTGGATTATCTCGTGCCATAGGTGATTGGCTTTTGGGCATGAATGCCACTCGGCTATATACCATGAAATACGGTCAGAATCGTCAGGTGCTCTCTATCGGACGGGTACAGACGCCTACGCTGGCGCTGATTGTAAACCGTCAGTTGGAAATCCAGCATTTTGTACCCAAGCAATACTGGGTGCTGAGTACCGTATACCGGGATACCACGTTTTCGGCCATTGTGCGTAAAAGCGATGAAGAACTGGTGCTGGAGGCAGAAAAGAATGCGAAAACAGCTGCAGCAAAAGAGTCTGCTGAAACAGAAAATAAAGGAATAGAGCCGATAACCGAGCATGAAAGAGGGTTGGCACTCTTGCAGCAGGTGGCTGCTTCCCCGTTTACAGTGACCGATGTAACCAAAAAGCAAGGAAAGGAATTTCCCCCTCGACTGTTCGATCTTACATCACTACAAGTGGAATGTAACAAGAAATTTGCCTATTCGGCCGATGAAACATTGAAATTGATTCAATCGTTGTATGAAAAGAAGGTGGCCACCTATCCGCGTGTAGATACCACCTTTCTGAGCGACGACATCTATCCCAAATGTCCGGCCATTCTTAAAGGACTGCGTGGCTATGAGGCTTATACGGCTCCGCTGGAAGGACAGGCATTGGTAAAGTCGAAAAAAGTGTTTGATAATTCAAAGGTTACCGACCACCATGCCATTATCCCTACCGGTCAGCCTCCTGTCAACCTCACGGATATGGAACGTAGGGTATATGACTTGATAGCACGTCGCTTCATAGCGGTATTCTATCCGGATTGTAAGATTGCCACCACTACCGTATTGGGTGAGGCCGGAGGGGTGGACTTCAAGACATCGGGCAAGCAGATTCTGGACCCCGGATGGCGAGTGGTGTTCGGTACTCCGTCGCCCGAGGAGAAGGAAGAAAAGGAAGCAGAGAATGAATCTGTATTACCGGCTTTTTCAAAAGGTGAAAGCGGCCCGCATGTGCCCGAACTGGTGGAAAAGTGGACACAGCCTCCCCGCCCGTACACCGAAGCTACCTTGCTGCGCGCCATGGAAACGGCGGGCAAGCTAGTGGATAATGACGAACTGCGCGATGCTTTGAAGGAAAACGGAATAGGCCGTCCTTCTACACGTGCTGCCATCATCGAGACTTTATTTAAGCGAAATTACATTCGGAAAGAGAAAAAGAATCTGGTGGCCACTCCTACAGGTGTGGAACTGATTCAAATTATTCACGAGGAATTATTGAAGTCGGCCGAGCTGACAGGTATTTGGGAGAAGAAACTGCGCGAAATAGAGCGTAAGACGTATAATGCCTCTCAGTTTTTGGACGAATTGAAGCAGATGGTAACCGAGGTGGTGATGAGTGTGCTCTCTGACAACAGCAATCGGCATATCACCATCCAGCTGCCACAGGTGGAAAAGAAAACCGGGGCATCATCGGCAGAATCTGGTAAAGAAGTGAAAAAACGAGCACCCAGAAAGAAAGCTTCGCCGAAAAGCACCGTGAAAACTCCCTCGAAAGAGGCTGCCTCTTCTACGGCGGAAAAAGTATCGGCTGCTGAAGAGTTGGAGGGCAGCATCTGTCCTTTGTGTGGTAAGGGAACAGTGATAAAAGGAAAGACTGCCTATGGCTGTTCGGAATGGAAAAACGGATGTACCTATCGCAAACCCTTTGGGTCTCATCTCTAACAGTAGATTTATAGCAGCTACCTGCAAGTGGCATAGCAGCTAGTTGCATGAGGCATAGCAACCGCTTGCAAGTGGCATAGCAAGCGGTTGCTGTAAAAATCATACTCTCATGGGTTATCTGTAATTCAGGTGGAATTCCACTACCGCTTCAATACCCTTGCGGAAAATATCCAGCGGCATGTTCTCATTGGGCGAGTGGATGGCATTGCTCTCCAGCCCGAATCCCATCAATACGGTTTTGATACCTAATATCTGTTCAAAGGTAGAGATGATAGGTATGCTGCCTCCGCGGCGCACAGCCAAGGGCTTCTTGCCAAAGGCTTTCTCAAATCCTTTTTCTGCCGCCTGGTAGGCTGGCAGTGAAATGGGGCATACATACCCCTGTCCGCCGTGCATAGGTGTCACCTTAATCTGTACGCTTTCGGGTGCCAGGCTTTGCAGGTAGTCTGCCATCAATCGGGAAATTTGATGATGGTCTTGATGAGCCACCAGGCGGCAAGAAATCTTGGCATATGCTTTGGAAGGTAGTACCGTTTTGGAACCCTCGCCTGTGTAACCTCCCCAAATGCCACAGACATCGAATGACGGGCGGCAACTGTTGCGCTCCAGTGTGCTGTATCCTTTTTCTCCGAAGAGAGCTTTTACTCCTATTGCTTTTTTATATTTTTCTTCGTCAAACGGAATATGAGCTATCATATCGCGTTCTGCCTGGGGTACTTCTTCTACGTTGTCGTAGAATCCCGGTGCCGTGATGCGTCCATCAGCATCGGTCACGCGGCTGATAATCTGGCAGAGCACGTTGATAGGATTAGCCACCGCACCTCCAAAGTGTCCGCTGTGCAAGTCGCGGTTGGGGCCGGTCACTTCTACCTCCCAATAAGCCAGTCCGCGCAGACCGGTGGTCAGCGAAGGCAGGTCAGCTCCCAGCATACTGGTATCTGATACTAAAATAATGTCTGCCTTTAGCAATTCTTTGTGTTCCTGGCAAAAACCTTCCAGGCTGGGAGAACCGATTTCCTCTTCTCCTTCGAAGATGAATTTCACATTATGGGTCAGCAGATTATTTTTTACCAGATATTCAAATGCTTTTACTTGAATAAAAGCTTGCCCCTTGTCATCGTCAGCACCGCGTGCCCAGATATGTCCGTCGCGCACTTCCGGTTCAAAGGGATCACTTTTCCATAGTTCCAGCGGTTCTGCCGGCATCACATCGTAATGCGAATATATCAGTACGGTTTGAGCAGACGGATCTACTATTTTCTGGCCGTATACTATCGGGTTTCCGGCAGAGGGCATCACGTGTACTTCATCGGCACCGGCCTCCAGCAGCAACTGTTTCCAGCGCTGTGCACAGGCCAGCATATCGTCGTGATGTTCCGGTTTGGCACTGATGCTAGGAATGCGGATGAGGCTGAACAACTCATCCAATATTCGCGGTTCATTGTCCGCTATGTATTGTCTTATATCCATATTTCTAAAATCAATTTATTATTTTTCTTTTAAGAAGAAGTTGTTTATTCTCATTTAAAATGGCTTCTACTGGCCATTAAGTACAATTAAAGTTGTCTGGTTTTATCAATCAGATAATAATCCAGTATGGTCATGGCAGTCATGGCTTCTACAATGGGCACTGCTCTAGGCAATACACAGGGGTCATGTCTGCCTTTAGCCTTTAGGGTGGTATCTACGCCATCTATGTTCACTGTATGTTGTTCCATCAGTACCGTGGCTACCGGTTTGAAAGCTACCCGAAAATAGATGTCTTGTCCGTTGCTGATGCCCCCCTGAATACCTCCCGAGTGGTTGGTACGGGTTTTAATCAGTCCATGTTGGTTATAGAATACATCATTTTGTTCCGAACCTCTCATTTTCAATCCTTTGAATCCTTCTCCGTATTCAAATGCCTTGGCTGCATTAATACTCAGCATAGCAGCGCTGAGCGCAGCATGCAGTTTGCCGAACACCGGTTCTCCCAGGCCGATGGGGCATCCTGTTATCACGCAAGTAATTACACCCCCGATGGTATCACCGGCAGCCTTTACGTCGGCTATCAGGGCTTCCATCTCTGGAGCCTTGTATGGATCCGGGCAGCGTATCGGGCTGTCTTCTATCATTAGCGGGTCATAAGCTTCGTACCCGTATTCCAGCTTGATGCCTCCTACCTGCGAGGTGTATGCATAGACCTGTATGCCGAGTTGTTTCAGTGCTAGCTTGGCCAATGCACCTGCCACCACGCGCGAGATGGTTTCGCGTGCCGACGACCGTCCGCCTCCTCTATAATCGCGTATACCATATTTCACGCTATATGTATAATCCGCATGCGAAGGCCGGTACACATCCTTCAGGTTATTATAATCGTCGGAATGTTGGTTCTTGTTCCACACTATGAATCCGATAGGGCATCCTGTAGACATCCCTTCGAATATCCCCGATAAGAATTCCACCCGGTCGGGTTCCTGGCGTGCAGTGGTGAATTGCGATTGTCCGGGTCGTCGTCTGTTCAGTTCTTGCTGTATGAAATCCATATCGATGCGGATTCCTGCAGGAAAACCGTCTACCACTCCTCCAATGCCTTTACCATGCGATTCTCCGAAGCTTGTAAGGCGAAAAATATTGCCGAATGAATTAAACATATCCAATACTTTAATGGTTACATTTCATAAAGGTAGCGTTTTTTTTGAGAAAGCCATGCTATTTTTATTAAAAATTAGCAGACAGTAAGGCGTATGAGTGGCTTTGAAAAGTGAAAATCTAAAAAATAGAACATTCTTCTTAAAGAAAGACCTTGCAAGTGTTATGGAAATGGCCGTACTTTGCAGGCGTTTTTGCCAATGTATCAATGGCTTTGTGGAAAGGCCGCATTAGCTAGACTTAGTAATTAATTAAAATGTGTATGAAAAAAAGATTATTTTATCTGTTTGCACTGATTTGTTCAGTGAGTTTGTTCACCGCTTGTAGCGATGATGATAATGAAGGCCCAAGCGGCAATCCTATAACCGAGGCAATTGATTCTCAAATTGTAGGTAATTATAACGGAAAGTTGACTGTGTTGATGGGTCAACCGATGGATTTTCATCAGAAGGTAGCTGTGACTAAGGCTGGTGAAACTTCCATAGATCTGCTGATTAAAGACTTTTCTTTCCCGGGTATGGGCTCATTGGGTGATATCAATCTGAAGAACTGCGAACTGACTCAGAATGGTGACAAGTATGTTTGTACTCGTGAAGAGGATATTACGCTGAAAGATCCTATAGGTACATGTCCTACTAAAACTTCCATCAGCTTTGCAGATGGTAAGTTGGATGTGGCTTTGCACATCACTTGGCAGGGAGTGAATATTGACGTAACTTATGGTGGTAAGCGTCTGACAGGCAGTGAGAGCAGTGAGGCAAAAATCACCAGCTTTAAGTTTGACTCTTCCGTAGAAGCCAATCAGGTGGTAACAGACGTGATTTTGAACGAGGAAGCTAAGACGATTGCTATTACTGTATTAGGCTCTGCCACTCCCGAACAGTTGTCTGCTTTGGTCCCCACCATCGAAGTATCTGCCGGTGCAGTGTTGGATCCTAAAAGTGGAGTAGCAACAGACTTTACTGGAGAGGTAAAATATACAGTTATTGCAGAAAACGGTGAATCGGTTGTTTATACAGCATCTGTGGCTGGTAATAAATACGATTTTGAAAATTGGGTAGCCGGTGTAGAAGGTCAGGAACCTGATATGACTTTCTATGAACCAACAGGATGGGCGTCCAGTAATACAGGTGCTCAGTTGTTGAAGGGATTTGGTTTGGCTAGCGAGTATGTAGTGATGGAAACAGAGGATGCTCATTCTGGCAGCAAGGCTGCTTTGGTGAAGTCTATCGATACTAAAGGACAGGATATGTGGATTGCTAAGGCTCCGAAAGTGACTACCGGTACACTTTTCCTCGGTAAATTTATTATTGATGCAAAAAGTACATTGAACAGCACTAAGTTCGGTATTCCTTATGCTAATAAGCCTGTCATGCTGAAAGGTTGGTATAAATATACGCCCGGAGAAACCTATTACATTGTGACAAAAGAACCGTATGACCAAAACTGTCACAATGCTTGGAAAGAAGATAACAGCAAGACCGATGAATTTGCTATCAGCATCGTGTTGTATGAAACAGAAGAATACGATACAGAAAACTGGTCAGACTGCTTGACCGGTGTGGCAGATGCCGAAAACAATATCTATAAATCCAGCCGCATTGCAGCTATCGGACAGATTACCGGCGGTGCACAGGCAGATTGGAAATCCTTTGAACTTCCCTTGGAATGGAAGAAAGAATACAGTGCAGACAAGAAGTATCGCATGACGATAGCTTGTTCTTCCAGCAAGGATGGTGACAAGTTCTGGGGTGCTCCGGGTAGTACACTGATTGTAGATGATTTCGAACTTATTTATGAATAATTCAGAGAACTTATATCAAAAAAAATGGCTCCTTGTGAGCCATTTTTTTTTGCTTTTGTGGAAGGATTAGTTTATATTTGTGGCAGTAATAAATAGCTTGTTTATGAAGTACTTGAATCCAAAAGCAGATTTGACGTTTAAGAAGGTATTTGGCGAGCATCCCGATTTGGTAATCAGTTTGCTTAATGCGCTTCTTCCTTTGGATAAACCGGAAGAACAAATCAAAGAGATAGAATATTTACCGCCAGAGTTGGTTCCTGAAACTCCTTTAAAGAAAAATACCATTGTAGATGTGCGTTGTAAAGATCAGGCAGGCAGGCAATTTCTGGTAGAGATGCAGATGCTTTGGTCTTCGGCTTTTATGCAGCGTGTGCTTTTCAACGCATCCAAAGCATACGTTCGTCAGCTTGGTGACGGTGAACATTATGAGTTGCTTCAGCCGGTTTATTCCTTGAATTTGGTCAATGATATTTTTGAGCCAAATATGGAGGAATATTATCACGATTATCGTATCGTCCGCATGGAACGGACGGATAAGGTGATAGAAGGATTGCGCTTTGTCTTTGTAGAACTTCCTAAATTCAAGCCTCATTCTTTTAATGAGAAAAAAATGCAGGTCTTATGGTTACGCTATCTTACCGAAATTGACGAAAAGACGAAGGATATTCCACAAGAGCTGATGGATAATCCGCAGATAAAGAAGGCTGTTACCCAGTTAGAAGAATCGGCGTTCAGTGATAGTCAGCTATTAGGTTATGATTATTTCTGGGATGCGGTAAGAGTGGAAAAGACTTTGATTAATGATGGTATTCGCAAAGGTATGCAGCAAGGCTTTGAACAAGGTATGCAGCAGGGACTTGAGGAAGGCATTCAGCAGGGTCGTGAAGAAGGCATCCTGCAGGGCCGTGAAGAA
>Cinder_p2__coassemble_1157_pt1 | contig 124203 bp, 86 predicted proteins | sample Cinder_p2__metabat2_low_PE_021 | metagenome-assembled genome bin Cinder_p2
CCGACCCTCTGCTTGTAAGGCAGATGCTCTGAACCAGCTGAGCTAAACGCCCGTTACACCTAACGGCTTCTTTTATATATTTCTTCGTGTGGGCGTTGACGGATTCGAACCGCCGACCCTCTGCTTGTAAGGCAGATGCTCTGAACCAGCTGAGCTAAACGCCCATTCACTTTCTTTTCAAAAGCGGTGCAAAGGTACGGATTATTTTCATATCTCCAAACATTTTCCCTTATTTTTTTATCAACAACTCAAAAAATCACACAAATCGAGAAAAGAAATAAGGGATAGCTTTATTCTTCACAAAGCTATCCCTTTCCACGATTAAACACCGTGTTTCTTTATCAAGTTACTGCAGTTTATGCAGTCTTGGCAGATTATTTATATTCTTGCCAGCTCTTAATCTGAATATCTTCCAGATTCATATCGCAGAATGCCTCAATGAAAGCACCTGCCAGACGAGCATTGGTAATCAGCGGAATATTATGGTCGATAGCCCCGCGACGGATACGATAACCATTGGTCAGCTCGCGTTTCGTGTGATTCTTCGGAATATTCACAATCAAATCAAACTTGTGTTCCGAAATCATCTTCATCACATTATTCTCTGCATCCGGGCGTTCATCCGGCCAGAACACCGGCACTGTATCTACTCCGTGAGCATTCAGGAAGGCTGCAGTACCTGCCGTGGCATAGATTTTATAACCCTTTCTGTACAGAATGCGGCTGGCATCCAGCAAATCTACCTTCGACTTCATGGCACCGGAAGAGAACATCACACCTTTTTCAGGACGAGGAATCTTAAATCCGGTAGCTATCAAAGCGTTCAGCAAGGCTTCGTTGAAATCATCTCCGATACAGCCCACTTCGCCGGTAGACGACATATCTACACCCAGCACAGGGTCTGCCTTATGCAGACGTGAGAAAGAGAACTGGCTGGCCTTTACACCAATCCAATCAATATCGAATGCCGATTTGTCGGGCTTGGTATAAGGAGCGTCGAGCATGATGCGAGTAGCCGTTTCGATAAAGTTGCGTTTCAACACCTTGCTGACAAACGGGAAACTACGAGAAGCACGGAGGTTACATTCGATTACCTTCACCTCGTTGTTGCGAGCCAGGAACTGTATATTGAACGGACCTGAGATATTCAACTCCTTGGCAATCTGACGGCTGATTTTCTTGATGCGGCGAGCCGTAGCAAAGTAAATCTTCTGTGCCGGGAATACCAGCGTAGCGTCACCAGAGTGAACACCGGCAAATTCCACGTGTTCTGAAATGGCATATTCTACCACTTCACCGTTCTGAGCCACTGCATCGAACTCGATTTCCTTCGTATTCTGCAAGAACTGAGATACCACTACCGGATATTCCTTCGATACCTCGGCAGCCATCTTCAGGAAGTTTTCCAATTCTTCTTCGTCGTAGCATACATTCATGGCAGCTCCTGAAAGTACGTAAGAAGGACGCACCAATACGGGATAGCCCACCTTTTGCACAAAGCCCTTCACATCTTCCAGGCTGGTCAGTTCTTGCCAAGCCGGCTGGTCGATACCCAGTTGGTCGAGCATAGCAGAGAACTTATTACGATTCTCGGCACGGTCGATAGACACGGGCGAAGTACCCAATACCGGTACAGATTGGCGATACAGCTTCATAGCCAGGTTGTTCGGAATCTGTCCGCCCACTGACACGATTACACCACCCGGCTGTTCCAGGTCGATGACATCGAGTACGCGTTCGAACGACAATTCATCGAAGTAAAGGCGGTCGCACATATCATAGTCGGTCGATACGGTTTCCGGATTATAGTTAATCATGATAGACTTATAACCCAGCTTACGTGCCGTCTGAATAGCATTTACCGAGCACCAGTCGAACTCTACCGAAGAACCGATACGGTAAGCACCAGACCCCAGCACTACTACCGATTTTTCATTCTTATAATAGTTGACATCATATCCCTGAACAGCATACGTCATGTAGAGGTAATTAGTCAGTTCCGGATGTTCGCTGGCCACTGTATTGATGCGTTTCACAGCCGGCAAGATACCCAGCTCTTTACGACGGGCGCGAACCATCAGGTTTTCCTTTTCCATGTTGCCCTGCGGATTGAGCACAAAACGGGCAATCTGGAAGTCAGAGAATCCGAGCACCTTAGCCTGACGCAATACATCTGCGGGAATATCTTCTACCTTATTATATTCGGAAAGTTTCTGTTTGTAATCTACAATATTCTTCAGTTTACCCAGGAACCAAGGGTCAATCTTGGTCAGTTCAAAGATACGGTCGATGCTGTATCCTTCTTCCAGTGCCTGAGCAATGGCAAACACACGCAAATCGGTAGGATGAGCCAATTCATGCTCTACATCATCAAAGTGCAAACCATCATTACCCACAAAACCGTGCATACCCTGGCCTATCATACGCAGACCCTTCTGAATGATTTCCTCGAAGCTGCGACCGATAGACATAATCTCACCTACCGACTTCATGCTGGAACCAATCTCGCGGCTCACACCGGCAAACTTCGTCAAGTCCCAACGGGGAATCTTACAGATGTAGTAATCCAGTTCCGGTGCCACATAAGCCGAGTTCGGGGTACCCATCTCGCCAATCTGGTCGAGCGTATATCCCAGGGCAATCTTGGCAGCCACGAAAGCCAACGGATAACCCGTAGCCTTGGAAGCCAGAGCCGAAGAACGAGACAGACGTGCATTTACCTCAATCACACGGTAATCGTTGGTTTCGGCATTGAAGGCATACTGAATGTTACATTCACCCACGATGCCCAAATGGCGGATACACTTGGTAGAAAGTTCCTTCAGCATCGTCACCTGTTCGTCGGTCAACGAGCAAGTAGGAGCCACCACAATAGATTCACCGGTATGAATACCCAGCGGGTCGAAGTTTTCCATGCTAGCCACTGTAAAGCAATGGTCGTTAGCATCACGAATCACTTCAAATTCTATTTCTTTCCAACCCTTCAGAGATTCCTCTACCAAGATTTGCTTAGAGAATGTAAAAGAACTTTCGGCCAACTTAATGAATGACTCTTCATCCGCGCAGATACCACTACCCAAGCCACCCAAAGCATAAGCAGAACGCACCATGACGGGGAATCCTATTTCGCGCGCAGCCTTCAAAGCCTCTTCCATGCTTTCTACGGCATGGCTCTTCGGAGTCTTCATAGGAATTTCATCCAGTTTCTTCACAAAGAGGTCACGGTCTTCTGTATACATGATAGCCTCTACAGAAGTACCCAGCACACGCACACCGTATTTTTCCAGTACACCGCTGGTGTACAGTTCCGTTCCACAGTTCAACGCTGTCTGACCACCAAATGCCAGCAAAATGCCGTCCGGACGTTCCTTCTTGATGATTTCCTCCACGAAATAGGGAGTAACCGGCAAGAAATACACCTGATCAGCGATACCCTCAGAAGTCTGAATGGTAGCAATATTCGGATTGACCAATACAGAACTGATACCTTCTTCACGCAAAGCTTTCAATGCCTGCGAACCAGAATAGTCAAACTCACCTGCCTGACCAATCTTAAGCGCACCTGAGCCCAATACGAGCACTTTCTTTAAATTCTTTTCCATATTCTCTTGTAGTTGTTACGTTGATTGCCTATCAAAAAAAATGCGCCACCCAACAAAGGACAACGCATCATCAAAGAACTAAAATATCTTTCACCGAAAACAGAGAAAACAGCAAACCCCGAATGACATTCATTCGCTTGCGGGTAATAGCTGGATTTATCTCTCATATTCTGCGGCTGCATAAGTAACTTTAAAATTTATGCAAAGTAACGACTTATTTATGAAAGATACAAATTATCCTGCAAAAAAGATAAGAAGGTTATAAATGCAAGCAGTTGCATGAGGCTATGCAACCGCTTGCGTGGACGACAGCAACCGCTTGCATAAGCTCATGCAGCCGCTTGCTATAAACTGCATCCTGTGATGGGCATGAAAAGCGGTCATTCCGCCTCGTGCTCTATGATGCTTGTAAATTCCTTCCAAAGGGGAGCAGATTCATAGAGTGACTTGCTTCCGGCTGGTACCGACAAGACTTCCCCTTGGGGAACGGAGACCCACAGGGGAGGCGTTTCCCAATCTACCCGCAAGGTTTCCACATGACAACTTCTGAAGGTCAATTCTGATACTCCGGTCAGCCTGCCGGGCAGGTACAAGGATTTCATCTGCGACAAGGTGGCAAAGACATAGTCGCCCAGCGATGTCAGCCTGGAATACGGGGGAATGACCACTTCTTCCAAGGCGGAACAACTGTGAAAAGCCCAGCCTCCGATAACCGTTACCTCACTCGGTATGCTGATTTGCTTCAATCCCCTGCATCCTGCAAAGCTACGCTCCGCAATGCCTTCCAGATATGCCGGCAATTTCAGGGAAACCAGATTCTCCACGCCTTCAAACAAATCAGGACGCAGGCAGTTATCCACTATATAAGACAAATGGTCGGGGCAGTCTATTTCCAATCCGGAATAAGGGAAGTGAGCGTCCTCATAGATATGGGCCTGATACATATCCAATGCCAACGGATACGACTGGGCTATCCTTCCGGACAGGAACAGGCGTTGCTTAAGTACATGTAAATCCAAGGCATTGAGACTGCCGCCCAACGTAAGGCTGCGTATACGGCGAAGATTCGTTTCCTCGTCACCCAGCAGCACAAACAGGCTGCCAGCTTTCACAGCAGGCATCTCCACCTCCGAGGCGAATGCGGCAGGCTGTTGGCGTATGCTGAGGGTGGTGTGCTTCATCCCATTCACATAAATATCGACAAACGCCACTCTGCCCCATTTCTCATTGGCGGCAACGGACAGTTGCAGTTTCACCTTATTATTCCCTGCCTCGCTGACCGTATAGTCCATCCACGAGGGCTGGTCGAACCGCTGCGAGAAAGTCAGCTTTCCGTTAGTAATCAATTCAATGTCCAATGTCTGCTTCTTGGGCCCTACCACGTAATCTTTCTGAGTGATGCTGATCATACTTTTAGGAGACTGCACCACTTTTACCGTGAAACTGGCATCGTCCACCGACACATACAGGGTAGCTTCCCTGCTTTGAAAAGCATCGTTCTCATCGCAATACACGATAATCCGTCCTTTTCCACGACTTACGATTCCTTCTGCCCACAGCCACTCCGGCTCTCTTCGGGAAGAGTTGCCATAGGAAATGACCGGTTGCACTTCTTTATTCGTGGTGAAATACAAATCGGCTTCTCCGCCATCGGCAGAGAACTCCAGATTCCGGCTGATGATATGCTCGCTTTCGGCATCGAAAGTCAGCACCGTATCGGTATCGTTAGAGCAAGAAAGAAGCAGCAACGATACGAAGGCTAGTAAAAGTTGACAAGAGGTTCTCATGTGGTTTTCGTTTATAGATTGAATTTAAGAGATTAGCCAATGAATCAAGGTGCGTAATTTATTGAAAATATGGTAAATTCCCAAGAATAGAACAGAAAACTCGACTATTAATTCCCCATTATTATAACTAATCCTACAACGCAGAAAAACATAATAGTCATATTTTAATATTCAATAAAAACTCTATTTGAATTTGTGATGAAGAAGTCACCACTCAAATGCAGCACATCATCACCAATATAGGGAGAATCCTCAAGCGGAGAAAAAACAAATCCAAATTTTCCCAAATATGCCTCATTGGGATTGCAAATCTGAGAAAAGCTTATAAAGCCATTTCCAAAACAGAATGGAGACCGTATCAATGAAGACTCAATGATGCAGTAAGACTGCCTCTTCTCCTTATAGTGTTCAATGGCCTCATCGATATTATCATAATAGAAATCAGTCAATACGGCTATATTATACGATGTTTCTATAGTTAAAGGCTCATCAAGAAATAAACATAAGCTTACATAGAAAACTGAAGATTCAGTATTGCCCTCTTCAGGATAACCGGTAAAATTAAAAGTGAATTCTTTACTTCCTTTCCGAAAATGATAATAAAAATCAGGAGTAGGCCCCCAAAGTTCGAGTTGGCTGCGATAATGATCTTCATACCGTTTACCATTCAAGTTGCATGAGACATATGCAGGCGAGGAAAAATACTCAACCAACTTTTTCTTGCATCCTGTAAGGAGAAAAAGATTCAATAAAAGAATGACATTGACAAAATAATGCTTATTTACTTTCATAATTTCACATACTTAGCAAACAACAATTACACTTTACTTATGCTGTGAAATTACAAGAAAAAAGATTGCAGATGCTAATTTAATTGAATTTCTTACTATACCAACCCACGCTGATAATCAACAACTTATAAATTTAATCCAATACAATGTCCTATACAAACAGCGCAATAATAAGCTGATTATAAATCTATTAATCAAGCAAGAAGCATATCTACCAAAATATCATGTAATGATTGTTCTTTGCTAATATTACCACCCAACTTTTGCTTAATTCTACTACGTTTCATCCAAATGGAATTAGGCATGATACCCAACAGTACAGCCTCATGATTTCCATCAAACCCCAGTACGTGCAGGTAACAATAACGTAATTCCTCTTCTGTTAAGCTAGAATATTTTTCATCAAGAGAATTTCGAAACTCTGGATAAATTCTCGCTAATTCTAAAATAAGTGCATTCCAAAGTTTATCGGTCAATAACGGTTTGCCGTTATTAGGTTGTATTTTTGCCGATAAAGAAGATAATTTCTTATATATCGCAGAACTTTCCAAACGCTGTTTTTGCAGTTCTTTATATCTCTCAGATAAGAATAGAATTTTTTGTTGTAATCTTGTATTTTCGTACAAATTATCTTGCATCTCTTTTAAAGAGTTATATGCTTTAGCCAGTTCTTCTGCTATTTTGGAACGTTCTTCATCTAAGCGACTTAATTTATCTTTTTGCCATTGCAACTTCATCTTAATATGCTTCCGATAAAAAAAGAATACCAAACTTCCTATAACCAATAGACTAAGACTGAGTATAAAAAAAATAAAATTACGTTGTCGGGCAATTTTTAGGCTACTGTTTTCTTCTTGTATTTTAAGATGGTTGTACCTTTTTTCTATCGCCAATATTTGTGTATTGCTTTGATTAAGAAACATTGAATCTAAAAGACTCAAACACCTCTCATTAAAACAAAGTGCCTTTTGATAATTTCCTTTGGCTTTATATATCCTGAATTTGAAATTATTTAAAACAAAATCCGCAGAGTCTTTGGAATACATATTATCTACTATTTTTTTTGCCGCTTCGTAATTACCGGAAGCAATGTATACATCCGCCAAGCCTAGGGAGTCATTTACCCCTCCGTAAACATCAAGCGCAATAGCTTTCTTGTAATATTTTTCCGCTAAATCATACTGTTTTTGCAAATCATAAATATTAGCATACGCATTAGCTATATGGTAATTCAGTCTCTGATTATCTAATAAATCTGCAATCGAATCGACTTGATTCATAATACTAATTGCATATTGGAATGAATCTGCATAAGCATATTGAGTGGCCAAATTCTTCATGGCATAAGTCTGACTTCTTAAATTACCGGCTTTGCAAAATAAAGAAGCGGCTTCTATATATTTCTGCCTAATATTTTCGGGAATATCGTACTCCCGATATAAGTCCGCCATATACGTACAGATATACCCACCCACATTATAGGCTCCGTGTTCCTTGGCTAGATGCAGGGCTTCCACATAGCACTGCATCGCCAAGTCCCATTCACTGTCTTCCGCATAGGCACGCCCCAGAAACATTCCCACTTGTGCCCGCTCTTCGGGCGAGCCATGCTTGTCTATCCACCGCTGCGCCCGTTTCCATTGGTCTATTGAGAGAGTATCTGCATGGGTGTAATTAGTGGAACGACCACACAGCATACACCAACGGGCAAAGTCACCGTCGTCCAAAGCATCGGGGGTTGGAAAGGTAGCCAAAAGCAGGCAGGCACTATCAGCATCTACAGGCAACAAACGCTCCACAGCGTTGAACAGTACCTGCTGTTGAGTAACCGCTTCGTTGGAGCATCTGCCGGCAACGAGACAGAGAATAAGCACAAGAGGCAAATAGAGGATTTGTTTCATGGTTTTCTGAAAGATAATTCTGATGAAAAAACACTTAAGACATCATGGATGCAAGCAGAAACTCATATGCCTCATCCAGCAGTGGCAAAGAGGACTTCTTCTGCAGAGGAATGCCGCAACGCTTGCAGAAATCTTTCAGCAAGGCAGCGGTGCGATCGTCAGCCACCCAAATGGCAGACGGACGTACGCCTTGAGTGGTAAAAGCATCGGCCAGCGAAAGTAGCAACGGTTCCGGATGATCTACAAAGCAAGAAGGACTCACCACCGGAAATACAAATTCGGTAGCTTCGTCCACACACAGCAACAGCCCCGGCAAGTAAGGTATTTCATCTGCTTCGTCCTTGACGGGCATCGGAGAAAAGAGGAAACGAACCATCAGATTTCCACCTGCGGGAAGTTTCTTCAATGCACTGACAGCCAAGTCGCTGGGAAACAAAGGTGAGAGGTAGGAATCTTTCTGTATAGCCGGAAGACGGGTACGACTCCACTCATAAGCACCCCGACCATCGGGAATCAGATAAGGCACTTCCTTGCCTCCTTTCCGAGTGGGATAATTCCCCTTCTCATCGAATCCCAGTTCAATCGGGTCGCAAACCTGCAATTGGGCAGCAACGGCCAAAGCGGCTTCAAGGGCTTCCTTTATATCGCGGGCATCGCTTTCCATTTCTATGGCATGAGGCAGCTTACCGGTGCGATAACAGACAAAGTCCGGCCACCCGTTCTTGCGCGGAATCTTCAGCCCGTTTTCCTTGGCATAAAGGCGAACACGTCTTTTCACATTTTCATCCATATCTGCCGCCTGCATGAAATCGCAGTTGGTATAATCCAAACAGGTAGCCGCTTCCATCAGTTCCTGATGCGAGAGTTCATCACTCCCCATCTGCAGGGTTTTCAGATAGGAACTGAAACCTTTCTCTCCGCGATAAAAGCCTAATGCAGCATGTTCGCCAGCAAACCCCATCACACAACAGTAGCCCGTTTCTCCGTCGGACAAACGGAATGCAAAAATATCACTGTCGGACAACACCGACCATAATTCGGCTGCCCGATACTTAAATGCCAAGGCCAGCATTTCATCTGTCAAAATCATAGTTCTTTCGCATTACAGTTAGTAAAATCATATATCTGACACAAAAATAGAAAACATTCTGATTTTTATTGTTACTTTTGCAAACTATATACCCTTAAATTCGATTATATATAGAAAAGATTAATACATATGGCTAAAGAAAAAATTATTCTGACCGGCGACCGCCCTACCGGTCGTCTGCACATCGGACACTACGTAGGCTCGCTACGCAGAAGAGTGGAGTTACAGAACTCCGGTAATTTCGACAAGACATTCATCTTCATAGCAGATGCCCAAGCCTTGACGGACAACATGGAAAATCCGGAAAAGGTGCGCCAGAATGTCATCGAAGTAGCATTGGATTACATGGCTGTAGGTCTGGACCCTACCAAGAGTACCATCTTTATCCAATCTCAGATTCCCGAACTTTGCGAACTGACGTTCTATTATATGGATCTGGTGACGGTGAGCCGCCTGCAACGTAACCCCACCGTGAAGACAGAAATCCAGATGCGCAACTTTGAAACCAGCATTCCTGTGGGATTCTTTACCTACCCCATCAGCCAGGCAGCCGACATCACTGCTTTCAAGGCCACTACTGTTCCCGTGGGTGAAGACCAGGAACCGATGATAGAGCAGGCGCGCGAAATAGTACGACGCTTCAATCATATCTATGGCGAGACGCTGGTAGAGCCGGAAATCCTGCTCCCCGACAATGCCGCCTGCCTGCGTCTGCCGGGTACCGACGGCAAAGCCAAGATGAGCAAGAGTCTGGGCAACTGTATCTATCTGTCTGACACGGCTGATGACATTTGGCAAAAGGTACGCAGTATGTATACCGACCCCGACCACCTGCGTGTACAAGACCCCGGAAAGATAGAAGGAAACACGGTATTTACCTATCTGGATGCTTTCTGCCGGCCGGAACACTTCGGACTCTATCTGCCCGAATACCCCAATCTGGATGAACTGAAAGCACACTACCAGCGCGGCGGACTGGGAGATATGAAAGTGAAAAAATTCCTCAATGCCATCATGCAGGAAGAATTGGAGCCCATCCGCAATCGTCGCAAAGAGTTTGAAAAAGATATTCCAGCCATCTATGAAATGCTGAAAAAAGGCTGCGAAACTGCTCGCGAAACTGCAGCCAGCACACTGGATGAAGTGCGCAAAGCCATGAAGATTAACTATTTTGACGATGCTGACCTCATTGCCGAACAAGTGAAGAAATTCAGCATCACGGAATAACAAACTACTATCAAACTACTGTTTATTTATAACCAACGCCCCTGACTGCACATAAACTGACAGCCAGGGGCGTTATCCGTATATTATCAAGTGAATGATACTACAGAAGCGATGATTTATTCTGCCGACTGCACCAGTACCACACGATTCAAAATGGGCTGACCAAAACGATCTACACCTCCATTGGCATCTGCTTTCAAGCGATCGGCTGCTATACCATATTTATGAACCAGTACATCCACAACTGCCTGCGCACGCTTTAAGCTGAGTTGCTTATTGAACTCGGCAGAACCGGTAGCTGCGTCAGCATAGCCATTTACAGTGTAGGTGGTTTGTGGGAATTGCTTCATTTGCTCTGCCAGATAAGAAAGATTCATGGCTTCGCGCGGCGACACTTCGGATGAGCCTATGCTGAAAAATACGGTGCGCGGCGCAATATCTGAGGGTATTACCACTTCTGTTTCTGTTACCTCAGCTACCGGCTGGCTCTTTGCTTCGGCCAATGCATTTTGCAGTTCGGCATTACGGGCAGCCATAACCGCAAGATTATCTTGCAGCAAAGCCAGTTCTGCCTGAGAAATCAATTGGGGCACCGGACGACGGAAACCTCTCGACGGAAAACGATACGTGATACCTGCTGTCAGATTCAACATAGAATCAAAACTACGGCTGCCTCCTATTTCACCATCGAACTTATCTTCTGTCCCCAAAGCACTGAATTCCACATTGATATCTAACGCATCCGACAAACGAAAACGATTCAGCACACCTACATTCAGCGCCAAAGCTTCCCGCCGAGGTTTCGTATAATTATGTATGAAACCTGCTCCTACAAAGGGAATTACCTCGTAAACTCGCTGACGGTTATATCCACCGAACAATGCATTCAAATTAAACAGCACATCACCATGCAGGTTCATATAATCGAAACGCTGCTTGTAATAACCTCCCTTGAATTGATTGCCACGCACATAATCGGCATCTTTCTGATCGGTAAACCCCTTTGCCTGTAAACCGCTATACTGTAAGCGTAATCCTACCCCCGGAGTAAACCATTTCCCTACCGCTACATTCAATGTAGGACTGATGCGTTTACCGAAACTTCCGGCATGATCACCGTCGCCCATCAACACAGAAGCACCTCCTCCCAAAGAAAAGAACCAGTTATCCCAAAATGAATTGGTGATTACAGGATACTTGTCTTGCACTTGTACAACGGCAACTTCTTCTACGACCTGTGCCTTTAAAGGCAGCGTAACAACTACACTGGCTGCAGCCAGCAACATTAGACATTTCTTCATTTTCTCAATAGTTAAGTGGTTAATAAAATCTAGTCTTTCTGACTTTATAAACATCTACTGAGAAGAAAAGTTCTATTTAAACATTTTTTCTATGTCCTGTTGCTTCAGTGTAGTCAGCACCAACTTACCATCAGGCGTATAATTTGGCGAAGAACAAGCAAATAAATTATCTACCAGATTGGCCATTTCATCATGAGTCAACACTTGTCCATGCACTATGGCAGCTTCTCTGGCTAGCGTCACTGCCAGTACTTGTTGCACTTCCTCTTTCACATCATTGCCTTTTTCCATGGCTGTATGCACCATATTACGCACCAAATTCAGCGGGTTAAGCCCCTCTATACCTTCAGGAACTCCATTGATGGCATAGCTGCCACCCCCCAAGAAAGTCAGTTCAAACCCTATAGCAGCCAAATCTTCTAAAATACTATCCAGCATGGCAGCTTCTGAAACAGGCAACTGCAGCACTTCGGGGAACAGTACTCCCTGCGATACTCCTTGTTTCTGCTGAATTTGCGTAATATACTTATCATAAAGTACTCGCACATGCGCCCTGTGTTGGTCTATCAGCATCAAACCAGATTTTACTGCCGTCAGTATAAAACGTCCTTTAAACTGCAAATACTGAGTACCTCTTTCCACAGCTGGAGCAGAAGCCTTTGACAAAAAAGTTTCTGTTCTTACCGTCTCAGGTGCAAAACTTTGCGGCTCAAACAAGTCTTCCATAGGAGGCTCCACATTGAGCGGTTCATTCATCTTACTAGCTTTTTCTAAGCCAGCATACAAGCCTTCCCACTCCACTTTCTGCGGAGTATAGCCAGCAGATGCCCCCTCAAAAGAAGAGGCAGATGAAGTCTTGAACGGATTAAAATCGGCATTGTAATGCACTTTCGGAGGCTCTATGGAATAGCCTTGGTTAAAGGCCGGTATTTCGGGCATGTCTTCCGTATCAAAATCAATTTGAGGAATGGCACTGAATTTACCTAATGACTCTTTTACAGCTGCTGAAAGAATCTGCCAGATAGCCTGCTCGTTTTCAAACTTTATTTCGGTTTTCGTAGGATGGATGTTCACGTCGATATTAGCCGGATCCACCTCCAAATAAATAAAATAAGAAATCTGCTCACCTGTAGGTATCAGTTGTTCATAGGCTTCCATCACTGCCTTATGAAAATATGGATGGCGCATATAACGGCCGTTTACAAAGAAATATTGATGAAACCCTTTCTTTCTGGCAGATTCGGGTTTCGCCACAAATCCGGAAACCTTTATCATGGTGGTATTCACCTCTACTGAAAGTAACTGCTGATTCAGTTTCTTGCCGAAAATGGCCAGAATACGCTGCCGTAAGGGCATGACGGGCAGGTTAAATAGCTCCGTATCATTACTATAAAGAAAGAAGGCCACTTCAGGATGAACCAACGCTATCCGCTCAAACTCTGCCAATATATTACTCAGTTCAGTAGAATTGGCTTTCAGAAACTTTCTGCGTGCCGGCACGTTAAAGAAAAGGTTTCTGACCAAAAAGTTACTTCCTTTCGGACAAGATACCACCTCTTGGCTTTCTACTTTAGACCCTGCTATCAGCAGTTTGGTACCCAACTCCTCACTGGCAGGTCTAGTCTTGAGTTCCACTTCAGCCACAGCAGCAATCGAGGCCAATGCCTCTCCGCGAAACCCCATGGTCCGCAAAGCGAACAAGTCACTGGCTTCACGAATTTTAGAAGTGGCATGACGTTCAAAAGAAAGACGGGCATCCGTCTCAGACATTCCCTTTCCATCATCGATAACTTGTATACAGGTCTTTCCTGCATCCGTTATCAGCACATGTATTTCTTGAGCCTCCGCATCAATCGCATTCTCCACCAACTCCTTGATGACAGAGGCCGGACGTTGAATCACCTCTCCGGCTGCTATCTGATTGGCTACCGAATCGGGAAGCAAATGAATGATATCGCTCATAAATAATCCTTGTTTGTATTAAATTAACCCTGTACTGATGGCATACCACAAATATGCCAGCAACACAATGGCTGCCAATACTATTCCCAAATGCATGGGTTTGCGTCCACTCTCCTTCCTGCGACGTAAATGAGTAGTTCCCTCAATGAATTTGCCCCTGATGTCTTCCGGAGAAAACTCCTTTTCAGGCAACAAGCCCAAATCACGCTTGGCATCCTCCTTCATTTTAGCCAATTTCTCCTTACGTTCGTCTACATATATATAAGGATGATTGAAGCCTCGTGGCTTCCGCATTGTAAACATTCCCATAGCACTATTTTTTTGTTCGTTTAATATGCAGATCCTTCGGTGAGGCTACCGGCTTGCGATCGCTCTTTTGCAACACATCTCCAGCCTTTTTACCCCGCCACTGGAAGATATCCTCTTTACTGCGCGGACGGATATAGTCGAACCATACAAAGGAAGGCAACTTCAGTTTCTCCGGTGGAATCTGATCCATCGGGTGCGCTATTCCATTAGCCTTTCCTATAAATGCTCCCTGTTCCATCTTTCTGTTTTTCAACAGCATTCTGAGGAAACCTCCCTCTGAATAATTGTGCATCATCAAGGCGGTGTCTTTTTCTTCTACCGGATAAAACACCACTAGCACATTGCCATTGATATCTACCTGTCGCATTTCTCCTTTATCAAAGAAAGCTTTCATTTCCTTACCAGCCACCTGGTTATAATGCACACTGTCTTTTTTCTCCACGGCCAATGCTTGGTTTATGATATGAGCCCAATCGATGGTACTATCGTTCATGTACACCTTAATCTCTTCGCCCAATAATTGCTGCGGTCCATACCACAGCACAGGGTCGGTATACATGGTTAGGCAGGAGTCTTTCGAACTGTAGACCATAGAATCGCAAACAGCCTGCACATCAGAACGGTAGGCACGTACCTTATGATAAACGCGCATCTCACGATACATGGAGTCGGTATTCATATGGAAAGTAAGCAAACGCAAGGTGTCGCCATGCATAAAAAGGCTGTCTCCCTGAGAGTAGTCTACTGCCACTGCCCGTTTGGTAGCCAGTGCATTACCGGTCAATTCGTTATAAAAGCAATAATCCCCCGTAAGCATGTTGCGATTTACGGTGTCGTTCATCTCTACGTGGTCGAAAGCCTCTCCATAACCCAATTTTCGGTCGTAGAACAGACTATCGCCCGTAAGTTTCTTTCCTTCATTCGTCAATACTGAGCGGTTCAACAGTTCGGCCTGTTCGGTAGTAGTGTCATATTTACCACGCTCGGAATAGATATGATTCTTATCACTCACAATGTCGGAAGGTCCTAAAATAGTAGCCACCTTGGTTAGTGTACTGTATTTTAAGGTATCTGAGGTCAGTTCAAATTGAGGGTTAACCAATTTTACATCGTGATTAAATACAGCTAGTTTGGTAGCCGGACTATACTCTCCCCAAATAGATGTCAGCACGTTCTGTTCGTCCGTCAAAGTACCTCCTTCGAAATAATAGCCCAAATTATAAATTCTATCATAGTTCAGACTATCGGTTGTCAGTTCCGTGTTACGGTTAATCATTCTCACGTTTTCGCGTAGCATGGCCAGCTGCGACATGCCATCATAATACAGATAATCGCCGTAGATAAACAAGGTATCCCCCTGCTCCATACGCACATTTCCAAACGCTTCTACAGAATTAATCTTATTAAAGATAAGTGCACTGTCGCAGAACATATACATACTGTCGTGCTTTAACCGCACCGAACCTACCAAGATTTGAGCATCCGGATGCAAAGCCTCATCGGCCATAGCTTCTTCTGCATAAAGTAAATCTACGCGGGTCTTCTTCTTTCCTGTAGTCCCAGTCTGCTGCACCGTATCGCCAACTGTACCTCGCCCAGCCGATTCTGCCGGATTCATCCGGTCACCCGACCGTTCTTGTGCAGCAAGCAGACAGACGGCAAACAGGCATAGAATACCTGTCAACAAATATCTATGCCTGTATAAGAAATGTATCTTTTCTTTCTTCATATTCAATCTTTAATCCAACCCGGATATTTGAACGTGCAGTTATTTTTCCAATTATCGCTGATACGCACATACGTGTGTTTCTGCTTCTCACGAATCCATTTTTCTATCAATTCCGCCCGTCTCTTTTCCAGCACGATATTCTTTAGATTCTGATAATCGTCGGCTACCGTAGCCTTATGTCCGTTGGTACGGCTTTTTAATTTCACGATGACGCACTGCTCCTTTCCTGTGGTTTGAGGAATCATGGTAAAGGCTTCCGAGATTTCGCCCACCTTCATCTTATCCACTACCTTGGCTATCTCCGGCGGAAGTTCCTGCATTTCAAACTTGGAAGTATTGGAGTTGGGATTCGGTAGCAGACCATGGTTGTTGCGCGTATCCTTGTCGTGCGACAACACGGCAGCCGCTTCCTCGAACGAAAATTTATTATTTCGTATATCATCGGCAATAGAATCCAGGCGTGCATTGGCAGCAGTCAGCGCAGCCTCCGGTATGTGGGGTTTCAGCAAGATATGGCGTACTTTAATACGGTCGCCACGCTTCTCTAGCAACTGAATGATGTGATATCCGAATTCCGACTCTACAATTTTAGACACTTTATCTGGATTCTGCAGGTTGAACGCTACATTGGCAAAGGCGGGATCCAGTTCGCCTCGTCCCATAAATCGAGGCAATTCACCACCATTCATAGCCGAACCTTTATCTTCTGAGTAGAGACGAGCCAGCATAGTGAAACTTTCTCCTTTATTCACCCGTTCAGTATATTCTCGCAGGCGACGCTTCACGTCTTCTATTTCCTCCAAGGGTACCTTGGGTTGCTGCGTGATAATCTGCACTTCCACTTGGGTAGGGATATACGGAATACTGTCTTGAGGCAGACCTTGGAAGTAGCGGCGCACTTCAGCCGGAGTAACCTTCACTTCACCTACCAGTTTTTGCTGCATTTTCTGCACGGTAAGCCCTTCGCGGATATTCTCGCGCAAGGATTCCCGAATCTGACTGGAAGTCTTATTGAAATACTCTTCCATCTTTTCACGCGAACCGATACTGGCCACATACTGATTAATCTGATGATCCAGCTGCATCACCACTTCACTGTCGGGCACATCGATACTGTCCAGTGCCGCCTGATGCAAAAACAACTTCTGCACAGCTATTTCTTCCGGAATCACACAATAAGGGTCACGGTCGAAACTACGCCCCCTATAGATGGCATCCATACGGAGTTCTTCCACCTCTGATTTCAATATGGCTTCATCGCCTACCACCCAAACCACTTCATCGATTACATTGTTCTGTGCATGAGCTACAGATCCCGCCACCATGGCCCAGACAAATAGTACGAACAACTTACTGTTCACAAACTTTTTCATGCTTGATGTCTCTTATACTAATAATATTTAACTTCTTTATTCTGTTCTGCCTTTTGATACAAGTCATTTTTCACCTTCTGCATAAAATCCACTTGCTTCATATTCGACAGCATATCTTTCACCTGCACCCGTGCCAATTCAAAAGGTTCCTGCTCTCCAGTGCGTCTAAAATCGCTCACATTCAAAAAATAATAGAAAGCAGAATCTTTCAGTTCCACGTGTCGCTGCTTATCCAGATACGTTTCCGCATCGGCCTGATTCAAGGGAAGCCACCCCAGCACATCCGATACCGGCAACCACTTGTCGTAAAAATACTCATATTTCACAGCGTGCTGCATCTGGTATTTTTCCAATTGCTCCACCGATTCCTGCGTATCCGACCGGTACCACCGTCGCACCTGATTGATGCCGGCAGCTTGAAGCGGCACCTTTATGAACAGTCCCTTCATCAAAGGCCTTTCCAGCATAAAGGCCGACTGGTTCTGTTCATAATAAGCCTGCAATTCCTCATCAGAAATATCATTGCGCAATTTTTGGTCTATCAGAGCTTGCTGGTATGCATGCGTAATCAAGGCTTTCCGGTAATTCTCCACCAACTTATCAATTTCTGCCCCATCGGGTATATTGCGCTTTGCCTGTTCATACAGCAATGTATTTTCCACCCAGTTACGAACATAATGTTCTGCAAAGCGTAAACTATCCTCCTTGGATAGTCCCATCGGAAGCACTGCATGCAAATCCTCACGATACAAGAAATTACCATCCACCTCAGCCAAAGGTGTACGGCCTTTATGGTCGTAAGTTTCAGAACAAGCCCCCAAAAGTAACATAAAAAATAACAGTTGACAAGCGGTTCGCATTTTTTTCAGTTTTTACTTATGTTTAAGGTACGAAGATAGTAGATTAATTGGTTGCTTCTGTGAGATTTAACGGTTTTTAAAACCTCTTGGTTAATTTCAACCTTCCTATTTCTGGCGGCTTTCCATCAACCATTTACGCTCGCAGTCGGCCAGCAAGTCTCGCCACACGGCAGCACGCACCTCCCGGTAATTTTGCGGTCCTTTACACTTTTCTCCTACCACTACGGTATAGGGATAAGCCTCTAACGGCTGTGGCTTGGTTTCCTTATATACCGAATAATCTACATAGGCGTTATCTCCACGAGCAAACATACCTTGTTCTATGCGCACTTCTTGCTGCTCATCCGGATGAAACATCAGCCGAATAGCATCATTCCATTCTTCAGCTGGCAGCTTTTTAAAAAAACGCCTCACTTGCTTGGCTACGCGCTTACTGATTGCATGAATTACCAAACCGTAAAATCGAGGTTCTTTCCATTGATAATCGGACATATGCGACTCGAAATAGTTTTTCAATACGGCTTCATCTGCCCAGCCTTCCTGTAAGATTTTTCTACAACACACAGCTTGTGCCAAGCACCTGTCACGCTGTTCCGAAAGCATACGAACCGTATTCTCATCGGCCAGCCAGTCTTGATAAGCCTTATCCAGGAGAATCTTTCTGACAAAAGCTTCCCACTGCACTATTCTTCGGGCTGGATAGGTGTTAGCAAAGCGATCTAGTGCGGCTGCACGATACTCTTTTCCGTCCAACGAAAATAATACCTGCGAAGTGCGCCCCGTAAGCAGCCATTCTTCCTTAGCCTTCCGGTACTCTACATAGCCGTATTTCTTTTGGATAGACGTCACCAGTTGCTCCAAGTTTCTTCTACCACTTTCTCTGCCTGCCGATACAGGTACCGAATCGCGCGCCAATACTTTCACCACATGAAGTCCCAACGGAGTAAAGAAAGGCTTTGATACAGCTCCCACCGGCAGATTCCACACCACTTCCTCACATTCGGCCGGCACCTCCAGCCTGGCTATCCAATGCGTCTCTTTATCTTCCGAACAAAGTTGCACACAGGCTTCAAATGAACCGCCCCGGCGAATAGCTGCTACTAGAGAATCCATGCGTTGCTCAGCGGCGCGAATGCGCCCATGCGGCAAACTTTGCGGAAGCGCAAAGAACAACTGACTAATCTGTACACGAAGTTCTTGAGCAGCTGTTGAAGGCTGGATTATTTTCTCCCAAGATGCCCGAGCCAATTCGATGCGATACTTATCAAGCGCAGTTTTTATTTCCGGCAAGGTATCCAATCCCAAACGCTTAGCTTCCGCTGCTTTAAAGGATAGGTTTCTCTGACAAAAAAGGCTCCATTCCTGCCGCAACGCACTATCGGCCTCAAGATGCGCCCACACATCGCACGGCTGAGCTCCTACCCATGCAGTACACCACAACAGTAACCACAGAAAAATTATTCGAATCATGTTTTTAATCCTATAAAAAACAGATGACGCGGATAATACGGATTCTATACAATCCGCGTCATCCGCGTCTAAAATATCCCGATATGAACGGTCAGCACCTTATGGCCTATACTTATTCAGGACGGCTATAGTTAGGAGCTTCGCTCGTAATAGACACATCATGAGGATGGCTTTCCAAAACACCAGCATTGGTGATTCGGGTAAACTTGGCATCATGCAGTTTTTGGATATTGGCAGCACCGCAATACCCCATACCGGCACGCAATCCGCCTACCAACTGATAGATAACCTCGTATAAAGTTCCTTTATAAGGAACACGTGCAGCAATACCTTCGGGAACCAATTTCTTCACATCGCTAGTAGTGCTTTGGAAATAGCGGTCTTTTGAACCATTTTCCATAGCTTCCAGTGAACCCATACCCCGATAAGACTTAAACTTACGGCCGTTGAAGATAATAGTGTCGCCCGGAGATTCTTCTGTACCAGCTACCAGCGATCCGATCATCACGCTCCATCCGCCTGCTGCCAATGCTTTTACCACGTCGCCAGAATAGCGCAATCCACCATCAGCAATCAAAGGTACACCTGTACCCTCTAGCGCCTTGGCTACATCGTATACAGCCGACAACTGAGGAACACCTACACCTGCCACTACTCGAGTAGTACAGATAGAGCCCGGTCCGATACCCACTTTCACGCCATCTGCGCCTGCTTCTACCAACAGTTTAGCAGCTTCACCCGTAGCAATATTGCCCACTACGATATCAATGTTCGGGAAACGCTTTTTCGCTTCCTTCAATTTTTCAATCACATACATGGAATGACCGTGAGCCGTATCGATAACAATAGCATCTGCACCAGCCTCTACCAATGCCTGCATGCGGTCCATGGTATCTGCCGTAACACCTACACCGGCAGCTACGCGCAAACGTCCTTTTTCATCCTTACAAGCCATCGGTTTATCTTTAGCCTTGGTAATATCCTTATACGTAATCAGCCCCACCAGTTTATTGTCCTTGTCCACCACCGGCAGTTTTTCAATCTTATGCTCCTGCAAAATCTGTGCAGCAGCCTCCAAATCAGTGGTCTGATTGGTAGTAACGATATTTTCTTTCGTCATCACCTCATCGATTCGTTTGTTTTGGTCGCGTTCGAAGCGAAGGTCACGATTCGTCACGATACCCACCAAGTGTCTTTCGTCATCTACCACCGGAATACCGCCAATCTTATACTCAGCCATCAGTCCTAAGGCATCAGCCACAGTAGAACCGCGTTTAATAGTCACCGGATCGTAAATCATACCATTTTCGGCACGCTTCACGATAGCCACCTGACGAGCCTGCTCTTCGATGGACATATTCTTATGAATCACACCGATACCACCTTCGCGTGCAATGGCGATAGCCATCTTGGCTTCGGTTACCGTATCCATGGCAGCCGTCACAAAGGGAATTTTCAACTCAATGTTGCGTGAGAACTTTGTCGTCAGTTCGACAGTTTTAGGAAGTACTTCAGAATAAGCGGGGATTAACAGCACATCATCATAAGTTAATCCATCCATAACAATTTTATCAGCAATAAATGACATAGGACTTATGCGTTTAAATTTTATTGCGTGCAAATATACGGTTTTTATTCAAATTGCGGAAAACCCAGACTCGTTTTTTTTGCTATTTTTTAATAAGCAGTTCAATTATTATTCAGTCTTTCTACCCATCAGCGAGAGATGCGCCCACCCCCATACGCCTAGCAGCACCACCAGCAAAGTCTGGATGCCATGTACAATCAGCGCAAAGACAGCTGCGTCGGTAGCAGTGACTCCATAGAGCATCATCATGGTGATAACGGCAAAATGCCACGGACCGGCTCCGTTGGGCGTAGGTACAATCACAGCAAAGGTCCCTGCCACAAACAGCACCAATGCAGCAGCCGCTCCCAAAGAGAAACTGAAGGTGAAGCAAAAAAAAGTAAGGTAAAAATGCAGGAAATAGCAGACCCATATTAATAATGTGTAGAGCAAGAACAATGGAAGATTTCTCACACCATGCAAAGAAGATATCCCCTGCCAGATGTGGCGTGTAACTCCCTTCACTTTATCAAAAAACGAGAACAGACGTAACAGATAATAGAAAAGAACACACACACCAGCCACCGAAAACATAGCCACATAAAACCAAGGCGAAGCTAGCAGATGAAGTAAAGAAGGTATCTTCGTACCTGTTTCTTCGAAAAAGCGGAAAAATACCGGCATTTGCAGCAGAAAGGTGATGCCCGTAAGCAATACCATGCACAAGGTATCAATCAGCCGCTCGGTCACCACAGTACCAAGCGATTGGGCAAAAGGCACCTGATCGAAGCGTGCCAGCACCCCACATCTGGACACTTCACCTACACGAGGCAATACCAGATTCGTGGCATAAGAGATAAAGATGGCATCCACACAATCGGAACGTTTCGGCTTTACTCCCAATGGTTCCAACGTCTGCAGCCAGCGCCAGCCACGCAACACATGCCCCATCACCCCGAAAAAGAGCGAAGCCAGCATCCATCCCCAATCTGTTTGACACCGGAGCACTTCGCCTGCTTGTCTAAAATCAAAATCCCGATATACCCAATAGAGGATAAAGCCACCCAACAAGACCGGCAGACCTACTTTCAACATCTTCTTACCCCAATTATTCATGCCCGTAAACCAAATTCTTCATTTTTCATTCTTCATTCTTCATTAAAAAGAATTACCTTTGATGCGCAAAAATAACCATTTTGTCGATATATGAGATTAGTAAAACCCAAAAAGTTTCTCGGCCAGCACTTTCTGAAAGACCTGAAAGTAGCCAAAGACATAGCCGACACCATAGATACCTGTCCATCCCTTCCGGTGCTGGAAGTGGGCCCCGGAATGGGGGTACTTACCCAATTCCTACTGCCTAAAGAGCGCCTGGTAAAAGTGGTGGAAGTAGATTACGAATCGGTGGCCTACCTGCGCGAAGCTTATCCGCAGCTAGAAGAAAACATCATAGAAGACGACTTTCTGAAAATGAATCTGCAACGTCTCTTCGATGGCAACCCCTTTGTTCTGACCGGTAACTATCCGTACAATATTTCCAGCCAGATCTTCTTCAAAATGCTCGACAACAAGGAACTGATTCCCTGCTGCACCGGCATGATCCAGAAAGAAGTGGCCGAACGTATCGCTGCCGGACCCGGCAGCAAGACTTACGGCATTCTGAGCGTACTCATCCAAGCATGGTATCGCGTAGAATACCTGTTTACGGTATCCGAACATGTATTCAACCCGCCCCCAAAAGTAAAAAGCGCCGTAATTCGCATGACGCGCAACGAAGTACAAAACCTGGGATGCAACGAAGCGCTTTTCAAACAAGTGGTGAAAACCACCTTCAACCAGCGCAGAAAGACGCTGCGCAATTCCATCAAGCCGCTGCTGGGCAAAGACTGTCCGCTCACTGACGACCCGCTCTTTAACCGTCGTCCCGAACAACTCTCTGTGCAGGAGTTCATCGAACTGACCAACCGGGTGGAACAGGCCTTGACGGAACGGCCCACGGCATAGCCAGAAGGTACCCGCACCGGATCTGAAACGCAACAGGCATACAACAGCTCCGTAACATCCCCACGCAGAGGTACCTCTACCCGGAGAAACTACGGCTCTGTTACGGTGCAGTTGCAGGGCTGATGCAGGGCCGCCCCCTTTTGGAACCGGTTTTTTTAACCAATACATGGCAGTAGAATATGGAAATAAACGAAGAATACATAGAAAAGGTAAGAAGCCTCATAGAACAGAAAGAGGCAGCACAGGTGAAAACCCTGCTGGCCGACCTCCATCCGGCCGACATTGCCGAATTATGCAATGACCTGGATCCTGAAGAAGCCCGCTTCGTATACCGCCTTCTCGACAACGAAACGGCCGCAGACGTTTTGGTGGAAATGGACGAAGATGTGCGAAAAGAATTTCTCGAACTGCTTCCTTCCGAAACCATCGCCAAGCGATTTGTCGACTATATGGATACGGACGATGCCGTAGACCTGATGCGAGAACTGGACGAAGATAAGCAAGAAGAGGTCTTGTCGCACATCGAAGACATAGAACAAGCAGGAGACATCGTAGACTTGCTGAAATATGACGAAGATACAGCCGGTGGTCTGATGGGTACGGAAATGGTAACCGTCAATGAAAACTGGAGTATGCCGGAGTGCCTGAAAGAAATGCGTATGCAGGCCGAACAGCTGGACGAGATCTATTACGTATACGTGATAGACGACGATGAACGCTTGCAAGGTGTGTTCCCGCTGAAAAAGATGATTACCTCGCCTTCGGTATCCAAGGTGAAACATGTGATGCGAAAAGAGCCCATCTCTGTACACGTAGATACGCCCATCGACGAAGTGGTGCAGATTATCGAGAAATATGACTTGGTGGCACTTCCGGTTATCGACAGCATCGGACGATTGGTAGGACAAATTACCGTAGACGACGTGATGGATGAAGTGCGTGAACAGTCGGAACGCGACTACCAGTTGGCATCCGGTCTTTCGCAAGACGTAGAAACCGACGACAACGTGATGCGCCAAACATCGGCCCGTCTACCCTGGCTACTGATAGGTATGCTGGGAGGAATCGGCAACTCTATGATTCTGGGCAACTTCGATGCTACCTTTGCTGCACACCCTGAAATGGCACTTTACATTCCTCTAATCGGTGGAACCGGCGGAAACGTGGGAACACAATCATCGGCCATCGTAGTACAAGGCTTGGCCAACAGTTCACTCGATGCCAAAGACACCTTCAAACAGATAGCCAAGGAAGCAGTAGTGGCCAGTATCAATGCCACTATCATATCCTTACTGGTATACCTATACAACTTCATACGCTTCGGTGGAACAGCTACAGTTACCTATTCGGTATCCATCAGTCTGTTTGCTGTTGTGATGTTTGCCTCCATATTCGGCACCCTGGTTCCCATGACACTGGAAAAACTAAAAGTAGACCCGGCCATTGCTACAGGCCCCTTTATCTCCATCACCAACGATATCATCGGTATGATGCTCTACATGGGTATAACCGTTCTGCTGTCTTAAAAAAAACAGCCGTGCAGAAAAAAATAGCGCAAAAAGTATGAAATGAACAAATTATTTCATTAATTTGTAGTTTAATCTAACCAAACGGGGCAATCCCGTTACTAAAAAATAGATACAATGACGGACACTCAAGAAACTAATCTCCAAGATAAGCATACGGAGTTAGAAGAAGAAAAAAAAGTAACTCCTCAGAAAACAACGAAGCAAGAGCTTCTAAATCGCCTCCAGGAAATAGCTGCAGACGTAGACAACGTAACCAAGGCCGAAATAGACGGTCTGAAGCAAGCGTTCTATAAGCTGCACAACGCTGAAACTGAAGCGAAAAAGAAAGAATTCATAGACAACGGCGGAAATGCAGAAGAATATGTAACCCCTACCGATCCGGAGGAAGAGGAATTCAAAAGAATCATGTCCGTCATCAAAGAGAAGAGAGGAGCTGCAAATGCTGCACTGGAACGGCAAAAGGAGGAGAATCTGCAAGTGAAGCTTTCTATCATCGAAGAATTGAAAGACCTCATCGAATCACCCGAAGATGCCAATAAATCTTACAATGAATTCAAACGCTTACAGCAACAATGGAACGAGATCAAGCTGGTTCCAGCCTCCAAAGTAAATGAATTGTGGAAAAACTATCAGCTGTATGTAGAAAAATTCTATGACTTGCTGAAACTCAATAATGAATTCCGGGAATATGATTTCAAAAAGAATCTGGAAATCAAAACCCGATTGTGTGAAGCCGCAGAAAAATTATCAGAAGAAACTGATGTGGTATCTGCTTTCCATCAACTACAGAAACTGCATCAGGAATTTCGGGATACGGGTCCGGTAGCCAAAGAGCTGCGCGATGAAATATGGAATCGCTTCAAGGCCGCTTCTACCATCGTGAACCGTAACCACCAACAACACTTCGAGGCACTGAAGGAAACTGAACAACACAACTTGGATCAGAAAACAGTGATTTGTGAAATCGTGGAAAGCATAGACTACAGTGAACTGACCGGATTTGCAGCCTGGGAAAACAAGACACAAGAAGTCATAGCTCTGCAAAACAAATGGAAAACCATCGGTTTTGCTCCACAAAAAATGAACGTGAAAATCTTTGAACGCTTCCGCAAAGCATGCGATGATTTTTTCCAGAAAAAAGCAGAATTCTTTAAAACGCTGAAAGACAACATGAGCCAGAATCTGGAAAAGAAACGTGCTTTATGTGAAAAGGCGGAAAGTCTTAAAGATAGCACCGACTGGAAAAATACAGCCGAACAGCTAAATAAATTGCAGAAAGAATGGAAAACCATCGGTCCGGTGGCTAAAAAACATTCTGATGCCGTGTGGCAACGCTTTATCAGCGCATGCGATTATTTCTTTGAACACAAGAATCAGGCTACTTCGTCTCAGCGCAGCGTAGAGCACGAGAACTTGAATAAAAAGAAATCAGTAATCGAGCAACTGAATGCCCTTCATGAAGCAACCGACGAGGCTGACAACACGCAGCAAGTACGGGCACTGATGAAGGAATGGAACAGCATCGGCCATGTGCCCTTTAAGGAAAAAGATAAAATCTACAAGCAATATAACGACCTGCTTGATAAACTTTTTGCCCGCTTCAACATCAGTTCGTCAAACAAGAAGCTAAACACCTTCAAATCGAGTTTGAACAATCTGCAGGAAGAGGGACAGCAAGCCTTGTATCGTGAACGCGAAAAACTAAACCGCATTTACGAAAACATGAAGTCTGAACTGCAAACGTATGAGAACAACCTGGGATTCCTAACAGCCTCTTCCAAGAAAGGAAGCAGCCTGCTGAACGAAATCAACCGTAAGGTGGAAAAACTGAAAGGTGAAATCGAACTCATCAAACAGAAAATACAGGCCGTAGAAGAAAACATACGCAACGAAGCACACGGCAAGTAAACCACCTGCTAAATGCGTAATAAGACTCATCCCCTGCTCTTATTCCAATCGCACCCTACTGACGATGCCCGAGGAATAAGAACAGGGGATGATTTGTATCGATACATAGCAGGTATCTGCCGAAGGAAGTTATAACAACAAAAAAATCCTCGCTGAAGAATCAGCAAGGATTTTTTGTTGGGCTACCTGGATTCGAACCAGGAATGACAGGACCAGAATCTGTAGTGTTACCATTACACCATAGCCCAATATCAAGGTTTATTTCTCGATTGCGGTTGCAAAGGTACGAACATTTTTGAAACCTGCAATACTTTGAATAACTTTTTTTTCAAGTATTTCATAAAATCCATTTTTTCAAAGATTTAGAAAGAGAAAAAACAGACTGCAGCAACCACAGCGAACAGTTTAAAAGAAGAACAATGCCCTGTTTCTGAAGCATTCGTTCACTAAAAAAAACAAAAAACCACATACTTTTCCCCAATTACGCATTTAATATCATAAATCCATGTATCTTTGTCAACTATAACATTATTGATACATACTATCATGAATGAAAGCAAACAATTGATTCAACAAATAATTGAAGGTATACAGGAAAAGAAAGGAAAAAAAATAGATTGGGTAGACCTGACCCACATACATGAAGCTATATGCAACCATTTCATCATCTGCCAAGGCGAATCACCTACCCAGGTTTCAGCCATCGTAGATTCCATTAAAGAATTCGCCCGTAAAGGAGCCGATGCCAAACCGTTGGCTGTAGACGGACTGCGCAATGCTGAATGGGTGGCCATAGACTTTGCCGACGTAATGGTACATGTCTTCTTGCCCGAAACACGTGCATTCTATGATTTGGAACATCTATGGGAAGATGCAAAACTCACTCAAATACCTGATTTGGACTAAATAAAAGAACATATGGATACTAACAATATTAACAACACCCCTAACCAAAAACCAACAAACAAAAAGATGAACCGACCTAAGTTCAATCTGAATTGGCTATACATGATTATTGTTATCGCCTTAGGTATAGCATGGCTCAACCAATCGAGCAACATAGCCACTAAAGACCTGCCCTATGATGAGTTCCAGGAACTCGTAATAAAAGGCTACATTAAAGGAGTAAAAGGCTACGACGACAATTCCGTAGAAGCCTACGTAAAGCCACAACACGTAGCAGATGTATTTCAAGCCGACTCCAGCAAAGTAGGACAAAATCCAATGATAACCACCGAAGCCCCCTCACGCGAAAGTCTGGATGAATTTCTGCAAAAAGAAAAAGATGCCGCACATTTCGACGGATCCATCAGCTACGGCAAGAAACAAAACTACCTGATGGCTTTCTTTTGGAATGTACTCCCCTTTGCCTTGCTTATCGGCTTCTGGATATTCCTCAGCCGGCGCATGACGGGCGGAGGCGGCAACATGGGTGGCGGCATCTTCAATGTAGGAAAATCAAAGGCACAACTGTTTGAAAAAGGCAGCCACATAAAGGTTACCTTCAAGGATGTAGCCGGACTGGCAGAAGCCAAACAAGAAGTGGAGGAAATCGTAGAATTTCTGCGAGCTCCGTATAAGTATACCGAACTAGGTGGAAAGATTCCTAAAGGAGCCTTGCTGGTAGGCCCTCCGGGAACCGGTAAAACTTTGCTGGCTAAAGCAGTGGCCGGTGAAGCCGACGTACCTTTCTTCTCATTGGCCGGTTCCGACTTCGTAGAAATGTTTGTGGGCGTAGGAGCTTCTCGTGTACGAGATCTCTTCCGACAAGCTAAAGAAAAAGCACCGTGCATCGTCTTTATCGACGAGATTGATGCCGTGGGTCGCGCACGTGCCAAGGCTGCTGCCATGGGAGGCAACGACGAACGGGAAAATACCTTGAATCAGCTATTGACAGAAATGGATGGTTTCGGGACTAACAGCGGTATCATCATTCTGGCAGCTACCAACCGGGTGGATGTGCTGGATAAGGCATTGCTGCGTGCCGGACGTTTTGACCGACAGATTCACGTAGACCTGCCCGACTTAAACGAACGAAAAGAAGTATTTGGCGTACACTTACGCCCCATCAAGATAGATAATACGGTGGATGTGGATTTGCTGGCACGCCAGACTCCAGGTTTTTCGGGTGCCGACATAGCCAATGTATGTAATGAAGCTGCGCTCATTGCTGCCCGCCATGGCAAGAAGTTTGTAGGCAAACAAGACTTCCTGGATGCCGTAGACCGCATCATCGGCGGCTTGGAAAAGAAGACTAAAATCACTACAGAAGCCGAACGCCGCTCTATCGCTATCCACGAAGCCGGACATGCCAGCATCTCCTGGCTGCTGGAGTATGCCAACCCATTGGTAAAAGTAACCATCGTACCCCGCGGACGTGCATTAGGAGCTGCCTGGTACCTACCGGAAGAACGACAGATTACTACCAAGGAACAGATGCTCGATGAAATGTGCGCCACTCTAGGCGGACGAGCAGCGGAAGATTTGTTCCTGGGACGTATTTCTACCGGTGCCATGAACGACTTGGAACGTGTTACCAAACAGGCCTATGGCATGACGGCTTATTTAGGCATGAGTGAACGTCTGCCTAACCTCTGCTACTATAATAATGAGGAATACTCTTTCAATCGTCCCTACAGTGAAAAGACTGCAGAATTGATCGATGAAGAAGTAAAACGCATGGTGAACGAACAATACGAACGTGCCAAACAGATTCTGCTGGAGAATAAAGAAGGGCATAACAAGCTGGCTCAGATTCTGATAGAGAAAGAAGTAATCTTTGCGGAAGACGTAGAGGCCATCTTCGGTAAACGTCCGTGGACTTCTCGTTCGGAAGAGATTATCAATGCGCAACAGGCTGCTGATGCCCCCAAACAATTGGAGCAGCAAGCAGAAACTGCAGCAAAAGAAGCAGAAGCGGAAAACAAAACAGCGGAAACTGCTGACAAACCAACAGAAGAGCAACCGAAAGGAAATGCTCAAGAATCGAATGAATAAACCAACACTAATTTGAAAGAAACGTGAAAAGTAATTTTATCCAACGAGCCATTACCGGTGTATTATTTGTAGCCGTACTGGTGGGTTGCATCTTGTTCAATCCGCTGTCATTTGGTATCTTGTTTACACTCATCAGTGCATTAAGCGTACAGGAGTTCGGACACTTAATAAACCGCCACGGTGAAGCCACGATTAACCGTACCATTACTTCCTTAGGCGGTGCTTATCTGTTTCTGGCTATCATGGGGTTCTGCATGCAAGCCACAGACTCACGGGTATTTCTGCCCTATCTGGCGCTGCTGCTCTATCTGATGATTTCTGAACTGTATCTGAAAAAAAAGAATCCGATAGGCAACTGGGCATTCTCTATGCTCAGCCAACTATATGTAGCTTTGCCATTTGCCCTGCTGAATGTATTGGCCTTCCATAATACAATAGAATCCAGCAGCGTTACGTATAACCCCATTCTCCCTCTATCTATCTTTGTCTTCATCTGGCTAAGTGATACAGGAGCATATTGCGTGGGGTCGCTCATCGGCAAACGCCGACTTTTCGAACGTATATCGCCTAAGAAATCGTGGGAAGGAAGTATTGGTGGAGGACTCTTCTCCATGGCTTCATCCTTGGTGTTCGCCCACTTCTTTCCGTTCCTTTCTCTGCCTGCATGGGTAGGATTGGCATTGGTAGTAGTGATTTTCGGCACTTGGGGCGACCTGAGCGAATCGCTGATGAAACGTCAGCTAGGTATCAAGGATTCAGGAGCTATCCTGCCCGGACACGGAGGTATGCTGGACCGCTTTGACAGTGCTTTAATGGCCATCCCGGCAGCTGTGTTCTACCTGTATATCCTCACACTGCTGTAGGCCAAGGCACACACCTTTCACATGAAAAAGAATCTGTAAGAACTAAATACCAGTAGGTTGACGATATATTATCTACTGATTGATGATTTTTTCTCCATGGATTTAGCTTCGTAAACAATAAGTTTATGAAGCTAAATCCATGGAGTTATAGTTTCACTCCGAATTTCAGAATCCGCTCATCTACCATCTGCCTGGGCAGAAAAGCCAACAGAGCCTTCACCACAGAATCCAGCATCTGCTGACGCACGTAATCTTGCTTCACATAAAGGGATACACGACGCTGCGACAAGCAATCACCTTCGATGCGCCTCACATTCTGACGTTGCTGTTCGTTAAGAAAAGGCAGGTGCATCTCGGGAATGATGGTAAATCCCCCGTTGGCATCTACAATACGCACCAGTGTATCGATGCTTCCTGCCTCGTAGATACGCCGCCCCTTGCTGCGGGCCTTACAGAAACTGAAGGCACTGTTGCGCAAGCATTGTGCCTCTTTCATAATCCACATCTGCTCATGTTCTAAGTTCTCCGGCTTGAACACTGGCAGTTTGCGCCAACAACTTTCCGACAAATATACCCAAAACGGTTCGGTATAGAGCGGTATCTCCAGTACCCCTTCATGCAGGAAGCCACCGATACTGATGCCGGCATCCAGTTCGCCTTGCTGCAAAGCTTGCATCATCTCGACGGCTTTCTTCTCCTCGACCGTCAGTTCTACCTGCGGGCAAGCCTCGGTATAATAACGGATAAACTGAGGCAACAGATAAGGGGCAATGCTGGGAGTAACCGACAGACTAAGAGGCCCAGTGAGTTCCCCCTTGTATTCCGAGACTAATTCTACGATGCGGTCACTCTCCCGGCAAGCCCGGGCTGCCTGACGGATAATCAGTAGACCGGCAGCAGTAGGAGTCACTTTCTTATTGCTACGCTCAAAGATACGCACATCCAACTCTTCTTCCAGTTTTACCAGCAGTGCACTAAGAGTGGGTTGCGTAATGCCTAATTCTTCGGCCGCTTTGGCAAAGCTGCGCCAACGGTCAATGGCCAGTATATATTTCAGTTGTTGCAGAGTCATAATTACCGAATCCTTATGTATCCCTGCAAATGTAACGATAAATAAGTAGTTTACCACCACCAGCAAGTATAAAAAAGAAGCAATACCCAGAACAAGGTATTATCTATTATCAGCCGGCTTACCAATCACTACATGTAAGTATTGCCCATTATAAAAAACGTATGTATTTTTGCCACCAACATTTACATGGAAAGAGAAACAGGTATGATGAAAGATTCGAAAGTTTATCAAGGCAGTGACAAGATGCGTATGCTGGTAAAGGAGCACAGCGCCCTGATTCTGGTAATGGGGCGCTTCGGTATATCGTTGGGGGTAGGCGATAAGACAGTGGAGGAAATCTGCCGAGAACACGCAGTAGACCTAGGCACCTTTCTGCAAGTGGCCAATTACGTGGCAGGCAAGCCATTCCATTGGGAAGAAGTCTCCCTGCCCTCTATTATCGGCTATCTGAAAGAAGCCCATGAATACTACCTTAATTTCAATCTGCCCAACATCCGGCGAAAACTCTTGGAAGCCATCGACTGTTCGGCTGCCAATGACATTGCCATGCTCATCTTGCGATTCTACGACGAATATGTAGCAGAAGTGAGAAAACACATGGAATATGAAAATGAGGTGGTGTTTACGTATGTAGAGCAACTGTCACAAGGTATGTTGAATCATCACTATACCATTGACTCGTTTGCCGGCAAACATGCGCCCATCGGCTATAAGCTCAAAGAGCTGAAAGACATCATTATCCGTTACTATCCGGAAAAGAATAATTATCAACTGAATGCTGTACTGCTGGACATCATTTCTTGCGAGAAAGACCTCACATCGCACTGCCTCATAGAAGACCGGCTCTTTGTACCTGCCGTAAAGCAACTGGAACAACAGGTTAAAGAAAATGGCGAAACCCTCTATGCCAACGACGATGATGCTGTGTTGACCGAAAAAGAAAAGACAGAAACATTGAGCAATCGCGAAAAAGACATCATCGTATGCATCACCCAGGGAATGAGTGCCAAGGAAATTGCCGATAAACTGTTTCTATCGGTACATACCGTCAACACCCACCGCAGGAACATTTCTGCCAAACTGCAGATTCACTCTACTGCCGGCCTCATCATTTATGCCATAGCCAACAAACTGATTCGGCTCGAAGATATAGAGAAGTAAACTACACAGGCAGGCTATTTGTGATACAATAACTTTGCGTATCATAAAGAATATCTATGCAAGGATAGATAATATCGTTTGTTGTTCTATCATCTATGCTCTAACTTTGCCCTCAGAAAACAAAGGAAAAGAGTATTAACCATCAAAAACAAAGTATATGGAAACAATCAACACTTATCTGCCTTATCTGAAGGGTTACGACTATACCGGCAAGACTCCGGTCATCATCGATTTCTATGCCACTTGGTGCGGACCTTGTAAAGCATTGGCACCGCTCATCGAAAAGTTGGCCCATGAATACGAAGGCCGGGTAAAGGTACTGAAGGTAGACGTAGACCAGAACGAAGCACTGGCACAGGCAGCCCGTATCATGAGCATACCTACGCTGTTCTTCATTGACCGTGAAGGCAACATTGAGCGCCACGTGGGTGGTATGCCTTATGCAGCACTGGCCCAGAAAGCCGAACAGCTGATTGGCTAAACCAGAAAGACCACAGATTAGTATATGTAATATAAAAGGCTGCATCGTACGTAAAAACGATTGCAGCCTTTTATGTTATGTGTTATTCTTCTCAACGATTCTACACAGCCATATCATCGGTGGTTTTGGCTGGATGTGGGTGTTTCCGCGCCAACAGAGCATTGCCGAAAGTTATCACCCCCACACGACCGATGTACATTAGCAGAATGAGCACAATTTTACTACCCACTGTAATTTCCGACAGTATACCCGAAGTAAGTCCCGCAGTGGCCAGTGCGGATACTGCCTCAAAAGATATCTTGAGGAAATCCACATGATCTGGTTCAAAAAGTCCGATGCAATAAATGCCTCCGAATGCTATGAATGTATAAAACAATACGGTAGTAAGTGCTGAAGTGATGCGATAAACAGGAATAACATTGCCACATAAAGACACTTCCTTCCGCAAGCCTAATGTACTTTTGGTATAGGCATAAAGAGCTGATATGGTAGTAGACTTTAATCCACCGCCTGTACCCGAAGGAGAGGCCCCCACATACATCGTTACGGTCAGTATCAACAGAGAAAAAGGCACCATTTGGCTTACGTCTACAGTATTATATCCTACTGTAGTCATAGCAGAGATAGACTGGAAGAGAGAAGCCATCAGACGGTTGCCAGCAGACATATGCTGAAACGAGTCTTCAAAGAAATACAAATGCACCGTTCCCCATAGCGCCAGCAGTCCGGTGATGGTGACAATTACCTTCGTTGTGAACGATACCCTGTGTCCTTTACACGTAAACTTCCGAGTAAGGTCTGTCATCATGATGAATCCCATAGCGCCGGCTACACTGAGCCCCATGATAACAATATTCACATACACATCGGTCTGAAACCGCATCAAATTATCTGTATAGATGCTGAATCCTGCAGTACAAAAGGCCGAAACGGTGTGAAAAAGAGCTGACCAAACCGGTTGATCCACCCCTGTCAGCACAAAATAAGGACACAACAGAATAAAACCGGCCACTTCGAAGAGCAAGGTGTAATTGACAATGTTGCGAAGCATACTTTCCGAATCCAACGTATCGGGGAAAGCAAACTGTGTCTGAAAAAGTTTAGCCTTCTCTGTACCAAACCTGCCTGTCAGTTTAAACATAATATAAGATGATAGGGTCATATAACCAAAACCACCCATTTGAATAAGCAGCAAAATAACCGCTTGACCGAAAAAGGTGTAACTGACAGAGACATCCACCGTAGACAGACCGGTAGTAGAAACGGCACTTACTACAGTAAACAGATGGTCTACTACAGATATCGGTCTGGTAGAAGCAACAGGCAATATCAACAGTAAAGTACCCAAAAGAGAATATCCTGCATAAACTATCATCAGTTGCCGTTGCGGCATATGTGCCCGCATACCAAAACATATCCACTGCTCCAAAGAAATTCGCATCAAACTTCTGCGAAGTTGCAGAAATAATGCCTTGCACTGGGCTTTAATCTTATTGTTCATCATTTGTTCAATTTTTCCAACCGACTATTTTCATACTTTGTAAGCTTCATCTGTGCCGTTTTCTCCTTGGCAAAAGCCTGCATATCTACGGCCACATCGTCTTCGTCTACGATTTCTACTCCCGTCATGGTTTCTATCACATCTTCCATAGATACCACACCGCGCAAGCATCCGTATTCATCTACAATGATTGAGATGTGTTCACGTTTGGCCAGCATTCTTTCCCAAATGTGATAGACCGATTCTTCTTCACTAAAAGAAAGAATGGGACGAGAGAATTCAGCTACTCGCATATCAAAGCAGTCATCAGACAAAGCCTTGAGAATAGCATCTTTCATAATATAACCTGTGATGTAATCTTTCGAGTGATGATAGACCGGTATACGAGAAAAGTTCCACCGGTACTGCTCATAGAATTCTTTCAAAGTCAGGTGTTCGTCGGCAGACTCCACCACCACGGAAGGAGTCATTATCTCGCGGGCCTTTACTCCTGACAGGTGAATACAACTTTTTATAATCTTGCTTTCCGATTCACGGAATACTCCTTCATCGGTACCTACATCTACCATGGCAGACACCTCTTCACGACTCACAGATACTGGCGGATGTTTAGGAGTAAACACTTTGGTGATAAGTTCTGAAAGCAGTACCAACGGATAAGAAATGATAATCAGTACCCGAATGATACGGGTAGATGGCATGGCTAGCGTACGCCAGTAATTGGCACCGATAGTCTTGGGGATAATCTCGGATAAAACCAAGATAAGCAGAGTAAGAATGGCAGAAATAATACCAAAATACTCCTCACCAAACAATTTGATAGACTCAGCGCCTACACCAGCCGAACCGATGGTATGGGCAATAGTGTTGAGTGACAAAATAGCACCTACAGGACGGTCTACATTGTTTTTATAGCTCTTCATTAAAGAAGCAGTACGGTTGCCTTCGCTCTCCTTCATGGTGATGTATGACATCGGAGTGGAGAGTAACACGGCTTCGAGTATAGAACACAAAAAAGACAGGGAAAGAGCTCCCAAAAAATAAAGTATAATAATAACCATTCGAATAATTTTGGTGAATAATAAGTGCAGACGGGAGAAAGGGCTGCCGGTATAATCAATCTCCGTGCATACAAGAGAAAGACAAGGCCCTAAATCCGCAGATTCCTCCAATAAATATAAAAGTCTACCTTCCCGGCACGCACTGCACCGTAAAGGTAGACTCTATCCATCAGATGCCAACTGTCCGGCAGTGCATCAGAAAAAACATTCACCTTAAAAAAAGGATTTCCCCCACTTGGCACGCGAGAAGAATGGGTTCGTTGCAAACGCCTCAAACCATCCAGATGCAGCGGCAAAGAATCACTGTCTGCCGTACATTGTACAGTTTCCTCATTCAGAGCATCGTAAAGTATATGCCCGGAAGTAGCTGAAACCGTTGCATCTGCTACACATTCTTCCTCTACCGAGAAGAGAGCAGTCAGAACTATAGTGAGAGATATAATAAAACGAAGCATCATTCTTGGCGCAAAGTTATACGAAAAGCCACGACACACAACAGCGGCTTCCTTTTATTATATTTTTTTAAGTCCCTCCTGCCCAGGCACTCTGCTATTCCCTGTAAGCAATGGTTGCCGACTGAGGTGCTGCCACCAGTTCCGCACCGCTGACAGTCCGCAAACCCTTGTCGGCATCTATCTGTCCGTCATAGCACACCATGCGGTAAGTGCCCTGCTTCACAGGCACCTTCACCGCCTTGCACCGGGCATTCAGAATCACAGTGATGTCTTGCCACGTTTCTCCTTCGGGAAGCCCCTTGATGCGGAAAGCCACTATCCCTTCTGCGTCGGGCTGAATGAATTCCAGATGCTGATACACCTTCTCGGCACTTCCCAGACGGAAAGCAGGATGTGCTTTGCGCAAGGCTATCAGTTGCCGGATATAATGATAGGCATCAGAATGCTGCTTTTTCAGTTTCCAGTCTATCACATTGATAGAATCAGGACTGTTATAGGAATTCTTTACCCCCTTCTTGTCGCGCATCAGTTCATCGCCTGTAAAGATAAAAGGTACCCCTTGCGAAGTGAATACAGCCGTTTCAGCCAGTTTCAGCAAACGCATACGTTGCTTCACATCCGCCTTGGGAGCCGTGATTTTCAATCGGTCGCCGATGCAATGGTCATCATGGCAACTCACATAGCTAATCATCTGCGTGGGTTGTGCCGCCCATGCCTGCGGATAATGCTTCACCGCATCTTTCAACTGCGGATGTGGCAAGGCTCCCGCCAAACCGAACATGACACCTGCCTCGTGTCCGTTATTTCCTGTCACAAAAGCCCCGGCAGCATCGTCATTCCAAGAACCTCGCAGGCTGTCCCGGAATTCGTCGCTAAAGGCTGCCACGCCCGGCATCTGCCAAGTGTTCGCTTTCATGGCCAGTTTCTCGTAGGGATAGCGGGGAGAAGCTGCCGCCCAGCCTTCACCATAGATAAACAGCGTAGAATCAATTTTATCAAGTTCTGTGCGGATGGCATTCATCGTCTCTATATCGTGTATACCCATCAAATCGAAGCGGAAACCATCTACATGATACTCGTTAACCCAGTGCTTCACAGATTCTATCGTATATTTGCGCACCATTTTGCGGTCGCTTGCCGTCTCATTGCCACAGCCCGACCCATTGGCCCAAGAACCGTCTTCATTAAAGCGGTAAAAATAGCCGGGCACTGTCCGTTCAAAGTTGCTCTGCTCTGTATTGAAAGTATGGTTATACACCACATCCATAATCACCCGGATTCCAGCCCTATGCAGAGCCTGCACCATCTGCTTGAATTCACGGATGCGCACCTCCGGCCGATAAGGGTCGGTAGCATACGAACCGTCGGGCACGTTATAGTTCTGCGGGTCATACCCCCAGTTGTACTGCGGAATGTCTAGTTTGGTTTCATCTACCGAAGCATAGTCGTACGAAGGCAGGATGTGTACGTGAGTAATACCCAGTTCCTTCAAGTGGTCAATTCCCGTGGCCTGCCCGTAGCAGTTTTTGGTACCTTCTTCTGTCAGAGCAAGGAACTTTCCCCGGTGATAAATCCCCGAAAGACTATCCATGGAAAAATCACGATGATGCATCTCATAAAGAATGATATCGCTGAAACTCTTCAATTCCGGACGCCGGTCGTTTTCCCAGCCGTCAGGGTCGGTAGTGCGTAAGTCCAGAATGGCAGCACGCCGTCCGTTCGCCCCCACAGCCTTGGCCATCACACCCGGTGTATCTCCCAGCCACTTTCCGGCCAACTTCACATTGAATGCATAGAAAACTCCGTTCAGATCGCCTTTCACCTGAGCCGTCCATCGGCCATCTTCTCCCTGCTTCATATCAACCGAGTCCACAGCCTCCCCTTCAATGCCCTGATTAAACATTTTTATTTTCACCGCATCGGCAGTGGGTGCCCACAGCATAAAGTCGGTCTGCCTGGGTGTATAAGTCATTTCCGTCCACTCGGAAGAGAAAGAGGGATACTCGGCAAACGATTCATACTTTTTGTCACAGCTCAACATCAGCGTCAGGGCAGAGAGTAAGATAAATTGCTTTTTCATCTTTTCTATTCTTAATCTTATTTTACTTCCTTAATCGAGATAGCATATCCGCCGCCCACACCGGCTGTGAGTTTCAGTTTCGATTTTGAGGTCACTTTCTTCTTAGCAATGGTATAGGCTTGCGGATTCTTATCCCAGGCCGTTCCCTTGGCATCGGCGTAAATAGTGGCTTCGTATTTCTTGCCGGGTGTCAGAAAATCCAGTTTCAAGTCCGACTGATGGCCATTGTAACCTGCCGTACAACCCACATACCAGTCGTCTGTTCCCTTGGCCTTGCGGGCTATGGTGATGTATTCTCCCGGCTCGGCTTCCAGATACTTGCTTTCGTCCCAGTCTATCGCCACGTCTTTAATAAACTGGAAGGCATCCATAAAGCGCTCGTAATTTTCCGGAATATCGGCCGCCATCTGCAAAGGGCTGTACATCGTGACATACAGAGCCAGTTGGCGTGCCAGCGTACTGCGCACCCTGGAAGTGTTGTTCGCACTCATCTTGCTGCAATCGGTCTCGAAGATACCCGGTGTGTAGTCCATCGGACCGCCTACCAGCCGAGTGAATGGAAGAATGGTGGTGTGATTTACGTTGTTTCCGCCAAACGATTCATATTCCGTACCCCGTGCCGACTCATTACCTATGAGATTGGGGTAAGTGCGACAAAGCCCGGTGGGGCGTACTGCCTCGTGTGCATTGACCATGATTTTATAGTCGGCTGCTTTGGTCACGGCATACAGATAATGGTTCACCATCCACTGGCCGTAGTGGTGCTCACCGCGTGGAATAATGTCTCCCACATAGCCACTCTTCACGGAGTTATAACCGTTATCCACCATAAACTGATAAGCCTTGTCCAAATGCCGTTCATAATTTCTTACGGATGAGGAAGTTTCGTGATGCATCATCATCTTGATGCCTTTGGAAGCCGCATAACGATGAATTTCCTTCACATCAAAATCCGGATAAGGAGTCACGAAGTCGAACACATAGTCCTTACTCTTGCCAAACCAGTCTTCCCAACCTTCGTTCCAGCCTTCCACCAGCACCGCATCAAATCCGTGCATGGCAGCAAAATCGATGTATCGCTTCACGTTGGCTGTATTGGCCGAATGCTTGCCGTTGGGTTTGGTTTTGGGATAGTCGGTCTGTCCCAGTTTCACACTCGGCACCTCATCGGTATAAGCCCAACTTCCCTTGCCGGTAATCATGTCCCACCACACGCCGACGTATTTCACCGGACGTATCCACGAAGTATCTTCTATCTTGCAAGGCTCGTTGAGATTCAGCGTCAGGCGAGAGGCCAATATATCACGGGCATCATCGCTCGCAATGACCGTACGCCACGGCGAAACGCATGGTGTCTGCATGTAGCCCTTGGCTCCCTTCACATCGGGAGTAAGCCAAGACTCAAACACCAGGTTCTTATCGTCAAGGTTCAGGTGCATACAGGCATAGTCCACCAAGGCAGCCTCGTGCAGATTGATATACAGTCCGTCGTCCGTTTTCATCATGAGGGCTGTCTGCACCCCTGTAGGCGAGAAAGCATATTGCGATGAATTCGGCGTGATGGCCGTTTTCATTTTTCCTCTGATTTCACTGAGGCGAGAGGTGGTATAGTCATACTCCTGCGTATCATAATCGCCGGGAATCCAGAAAGCCGTATGGTCTCCTGCCATGGCAAACTGTGAATGCTCTTCCTGAATGACGAAGTAATTCAGATTCTTCTGCTGCGGAAACTCATAGCGGAAGCCGAGGCCGTCGTTAAACAGGCGGAAACGCAGAATGATATAACGGTCATTGGCTGGTTGGTTCAGCGTCACAGCCATTTCATTATAATGATTGCGTATATCCTTTTCCTCACCCCACACCGGCTGCCAGGTCTCATCACAAGTAGCAGTCTTCACATCCTGTATGATAAAGCCGTTCATCAAATTGGTCTTGGCATCCAGTTGGTCCTTATCGTGCCGTTCCTTCCAGGAGAAGTCGGTTTTCTTGTTTGCGTCCTCTTTCTGCAATTCCAGTCCCAATGTGCTGGGTTTAATAACCGTCTTGTCCTTATAAAGAAGTTCATACTCCGGTGTTCCCGACTGATTCAAGCGGAAATTCATGCTAAAATTTCCGTCGGGCGATATCAGTTGCTGCGCATTACCCACCAGTGCGAAGCCCAGTAGAGCAACAAAAGAAAAAATGTTTTTAACGTTCATAAGTTTTTGGCTTTTTATAGTATTTGTTTTATCTATCGGATAATTGCTTTCAGAACAAGAACACACAAATGCCGCGTGCTTTCAATGTAATTTCCTTGGATAGTTGCCTGTTTTCTCCACTGATAAAGTCTATAGCCGAAGCTACGGGAAGCACCTCTCTATAAGGAGTCAAATCCAGAGTCTGTTGGGCATCTGTACCGTTCATAAAGACCACTACGGATTTTCCGCAATAGCTTCTTTCATACACATAAATGCCCTTGTTGATAGAGAAATGCTTCATGGCTCCTTTACCTAGCACTTCATTGTCCTTACGGAAATGAAGCATTTTCTTCAAAAAATCGAATGCTTCATTCTGCATGGCCGAACGTCCCTCACGGGTAAAGCAGTTCATGGGGTCGCCTTGCCATCCGCCCGGAAAATCGCAACGCAAATAGCCGTCGCCCATACTTTTGTCACCGGTCATCAGTATCTCCGTACCATAATAGATTTGAGGAATGCCACGCGTGGTCAGCAGATAGGTTATCGCTTGCTTGTAACGGTTCAGTTTCTTGGTATCCTCCTCATTCTTGCAGAAACGAGAGGTGTCATGATTATCTAGAAACACCAGCAGGTTCATCGGATTGGCATACACCAAATCTTGGGTATGATAATCATAAATCCGATACAGCCCTTCACTCCATTCCGTAGTTTCTTCATCAAAAGCTTTCGTCATAATATCGGTCAGAGGAAAATCCATAACCGTAGGCAAGAACGAATTCTTGGGAGCCGCCAATTTGCTGTCTTTCTGCCAATACGATACCAATACATTACTGTTCAGCCAGGTTTCGCCCACAATGTTGAAATGCGGATAGGCTTCCAGCACTTCCTTGCACCACTGTGCCATGAAATCATAATCGGCATAGGGGTGGGTATCCTGGCGGATGCCGTTGATGCCGGCATACTCTATCCACCACAGGCTGCTTTGTATCAGGTAGCGGGCCACGTGACGGTTCCGCTGGTTGAAGTCGGGCATCACTTGGGTAAACCATCCGTCGGTAGCTATCTTCTTTTCATAGTCCGAAGCATGTATATCCATCACACTGGCTGTCTTAAAGGAAGTCTGCACATAGTTGGAACGGAAGTTAAACCAATCTTCCTGCGGCTGGTCTTTAAAGAGATAATTCTCGCTTCCACAATGATTGAATATCATATCCATCACCACTTTCAGCCCATGAGCATGAGCCTGGTCTACCAACTCCCTGAATTCCTCGTTCGACCCGAACCTACGGTCGGTCTGATAATAGTCGGTAATGGCATATCCATGATAAGATGACTCTTTCATATCATTTTCCTGGATAGGATTCAGCCAAATGGCCGTCATACCCAAATCGGCTATGTAGTCCAGATGAGCGGCAATACCGGCAAAATCACCGCCGTGACGGGCAAACTGCTCATTGCGGTCGGTCTTGGCCTCCAGCATACCGGGCACCATGTCATTGCCGGGGTTACCGTTGGCAAAGCGGTCGGGCATAATCAGATAAAGCACATCCTGCGGGGTGAATCCTTGAATATCTTCCCCCTTCCGCGTACGCTTCTTTAATTCGTAAGGCACTTTCGTAACCTTTTTACCATTCTGCAACAATATATCAAACTGTTGCGGGGCGGCCTTTTCCAAATCCAGATACAGAATCAGGTAATTGGGGTTCTTCTGCCTGACCACTTCTTTTACATATACATCTTTGGCAGTAATGCGCACTTCGGAAGAGGCTATACCGTCGCCATAAAGAAGAATTTGCAATTCAGGGTTTTTCATATCTGCCCACCAATACGTAGGAGAAACTTTGTGAATTTTTGCCTGCAACGGCTGAATCAATCCTAGCCAGGAAAACATAGTCATAAGAATAAACAATGCTTTTTTCATGATGTTCTTAATGGTATTAGTTGTTTGTTTACAAAATTACGACTTAACATTTCTCAATTTACTTCTTAGAATAAAAATATAAGTGAAATATGCACATATTATTCTAATTACCAAATATTTGCACAACCAATACACCTTCAAATATACTAAAATACTAAAATGAAAAAGACTAGATAAACATCAAAAATTTGAAAATTACAAGTAAAATAATATATTTGCATGAAAATAATAGAATAACTATGAAACACTTACTACCCTATCTTGCTTTTATTTTATATTGTGTTTCCTTATCGGGAAAAGGCATACCCTACCCCAATGAAAAACTTCTCAAAGAGTTGGACCAGACCATCTGCTCTAAAAAACAATACCACGCTTTACGAGAGACCAGGCTCTGCAAACTGAAAAGCCAACTGCCCCAGACCACCGACCCCGAAGAAAAACATACCCTTTGCGGACAATTGTTTCATGAATACCTGCACTATCAGGCTGATTCGGCCTTATACTATATAAACCTCAGACAGAGCTACCTGCAACAAGGCAACCACTCTTCTATCACCGATGAAACCCACATCAACCGAGCAGAAGTATACGGCGTTATCGGGATGTATAACGAAGCACTAGCCGAACTGAAAAAAGTAAACGTGACACAAATAAAGAAAGACCAGTCGCTATATACGTATTACTTGCAAACCTACCGTGCTTGCTACGGATGGCTGGCAGATTATACAGCAGAGGCACAAGCCGGCAACTACTACAAACTGATGGTGGAGCATTACCGCGACTCCATTGCGGCCCTTCACCTTTCGAACGCTGACGATGTGATAAATGAAGCCGAAAAGATGCTGTATCATGCACAACCCCACAAAGCCATCAACCTGCTTAAACCGCTGCTGCACGATTCCATCAGCTCCAAACACCGGGCATATGCCAACTATTATCTGTCCGAAGCCTTTGAAGCCATTAAAGATACCGTCAATCAAATAAAATACTTGGTTCATACCACGCTGCTGGACATCCAAATGGCAGAACGGGAATATGCGTCGCTGCAAAAACTGGCCTTACTAATGTATCAGACAGGACACATCGACCGGGCCTACCGCTACCTTACCTGCTCTATAGAAGATGCCGTAGCCGCCAATGCCCGCCTGCGTTTTCTGGAAGTAGCCCAAATCTACCCCATTATTGACCGGGCATACAGCACCCTGAAAGCCAAAGAGAAAACCACTTCCCGAAATATGCTCATAAGCATCAGTCTATTGGCCGTACTCCTGATATTCACATCCTTCTACCTGTATTACTGGATGAAAAAGCTATCGGTCATGAGAAAGAACCTGTACACCACCAACCAACAACTGATAAAAGCCAACCAAAGCCTGCAAGAAACAGGCAAAATAAAAGAGGTATATATCACCAAATACCTGGACAAATGTGTAAACTACCTGGAAAAACTGGAACAATACAGGCGGTCGCTGGAAAAACTGGCCATGGCCTCTAAAACCAACGAACTGTTCAAGGCCATCAAGTCGGAAGAATTCCTGCGCAACGAACGGAAAGTCTTCTATCAGGAGTTCGACAAGTCTTTTTTAGACCTGTTTCCAAACTTCATACACGATTTTAATCAATTACTGCAAGAAGACGCCTCAATTTTCCCCAAGAAAGAAGAACAACTTACCACAGAACTTCGTATCTTTGCACTGATTCGTTTGGGAGTGACCGATGCCAACCATATAGCACATTTCTTAGGATACTCTTTAGCCACTGTTTATAATTATCGAAGCAAAATCCGCAACAAAGCCAAAGGAGACAAGGATACATTTGAACAGGAAGTAATGAATCTGTAAAAGAACCGGATATTATTTATATTCATTACATATCATGAAAACAATCCCTGACTTGAAATTCTCGAAGCTATGGAACATCAGCTTCGGATTCTTTGGCGTGCAGATAGCATACGCCTTGCAGAGTGCCAACATCAGCCGCATCTTCTCCACATTAGGAGCCGATCCGCACAGTTTGAGTTATTTCTGGATACTGCCACCGCTGGCCGGCATTATCGTACAGCCGATTATCGGAGCATTGAGCGATCGTACCTGGTGCCGCTTCGGACGGCGGATTCCATACCTATTTGTCGGTGCCCTGATTGCCGTACTTGTGATGTGCCTGCTGCCCAATGCCGGAAGTTTCGGCATGAGCGTATCGGCCGCCATGGTGTTCGGGCTGTTCTCGCTGATGTTTCTCGACACCTCTATCAATATAGCCATGCAACCGTTCAAAATGATGGTGGGCGACATGGTGAACGAGAAGCAGAAAGGACTGGCCTACTCCATACAGAGCTTCCTGTGCAACGCAGGCAGCCTGGCAGGTTATCTTTTTCCGTTCATCTTTGCAGCAATAGGCATCAGCAACATCGCCCCAAAGGGGGTGGTGCCCGACTCGGTGATCTATTCCTTTTATATCGGTGCTGCCATCCTGATACTCTGCGTAATCTACACCACCGTAAAGGTGAAAGAATATCCGCCACAGCTTTATGCCGAATACCACGGCATCGCACAAGAACCCAAAGAAGAAAAAGCCGGCTTTATCAGCCTGCTGGTAAAGGCTCCGAAAACCTTTTGGACAGTAGGACTGGTACAGTTCTTCTGCTGGGCGGCATTCATGTTCATGTGGACCTATACCAATGGCACAGTGGCCTACAACGTGTTTGACACACCCGTCATTGAAACGATGAGCAACGGCACTGCTACCGTGGTACTGGATACCCAATCCGTGCAATATCAAACGGCGGGCGACTGGGTCGGCATCCTGTTTGCCGTTCAGGCCATAGGTTCCGTGCTGTGGGCCATGGTAATTCCTCTCATCCGGAACCGTAAGCTGGCCTATTCCCTGAGCCTGGTTTTAGGCGGCATAGGTTTTATCTCCATCCTGTTCATCCATAGCCCATACCTGCTGTTCTTATCGTTCCTGCTGATAGGATGCGCCTGGGCTGCCATGCTGGCCCTGCCCTTCACCATTCTGACCAACTCTCTCAAAGGCGGACACATCGGCACTTATCTGGGACTGTTTAACGGAACCATCTGCGTGCCTCAAATCGTAGCGGCTATAGCAGGCGGATGGATTCTGAAATTATTCACCACTGCAGGCAGCGTACCTCCCGAAGTCAACATGTTGGTGCTGGCCGGTGTACTGCTGATTACGGGGGCTGTCTTCGTAGGCATCATTCGGGAAAAAGAAGCGTGATGACCACCAACAGGCATTACCCATCTGCCTCATAGGCAGATATAGAAAAAGTGGGGCAAAAGCCCCACTTTTTCTATGCACGCCAGAGAAATGAAACGGCACTCCGACGCAACTCCACCGTAACACCTCCGTAACATCCCCGTGTATAAGTACCTCTACAGGGATATGTTACGGAGCTGTTCATGCCCTGTTCAGTCTCAGATACGGCGAAGAGGCAGGCCGGATGCAGTTTATATACCTCAGAACCGGCCGCTACGATCAATCATTTCCCGGATTTCGTCATTGAAGCGGTGCTGATTCATGAGCTCCTCTAATGAAAGGTGCATCCTCCATCTCCAATAGTGTCTGGGATTGGCCGGAATGTTTATCCGTTCTGCCTCTATATCCGGATTTCTCAGCGTCTCATCCATCGACAGCCAATCTTGCCAGGTGAGTATACACAGCAGAGAGGGCGAATACAGATGCTTACATATCACATCCTTGCAAAGCCATCCTGCAGCATCGGCAGGCACCTCTCCCCAATGGTGCAGCTCACTACGGAAAAAGCGTTCGGTGACTCGTGCATCTTCTTTCCAGTAGCCGCGCAAGGTAGACATATCATGAGTACCGATGGTGCATACCGAGAGGAAAGGATAACTTTCCGGGTGTCCGAATTCATCTTTCGGGTCTTTGGGCATACGCTGTATTTCTAGCGAAAGAATTTGCAGTTCATTCATCACCCAAGGCACACAGTCGGGCACCATACCCAAATCTTCCCCGCACACCAGCATGGAAGTAGACTGCGTAAGCACCGGCAGCTTTTTCATGGCCTCATCATACCAGAATTGGTTATGCCGCTGATAGAAGTAATGGTTATAAAGCCGGTTGAACGCTTCCTGTTCCTGTCCGTTCAGTCGCTGATAGATAAAATCGCACTGAACGGAAATGCGCGGATGATACATCTGCGGGTTCTTGCGGTCCTTCACAAAAAGCACGTTGCTGATAAGGGCATACAGCCCTTCTTTCAAATCGATGCTCTCCCGGTCATTTCTTCCGGCAAAGAAAGCCTCTACCTTGCGCTGGGTGTCAAATTCTGTCCTCATGCGATAGATGTCATGGTGTACGTGTTCTACGAACTTTTCCGTCACCTCCCGCTTTCTTTCCCCGAACATCACATCCAGCATATAATCGTTGATAAAAGGCTCGGTCATGAATTCTTTCTGGAAGTTCAGTCCAAAACTTCTGATTTCATCCTCGCTCATCGGAAGCGACGGAACGAACTGACCCAACAGCCCGTGTACCGAATGACTGGGAATCTCCCAAATTCTGAAAAATCCCAAAATATGGTCTATGCGGTAAGCCGTGAAATACTCCGACATCTTGGCAAATCGGCGTCTCCACCACAAGTAATTATCCTTTTCCATCACCTCCCAGTTATAGGTGGGGAATCCCCAGTTCTGTCCTTTGGCAGAGAATGCATCCGGCGGCGCTCCTGCCTGGCCGTTCATATTGAAGTAATGGGGTTCTACCCAAGCTTCCACGCTGCCGCGGCTGATGCCGATAGGAATATCTCCCTTCAATATCACCCCCTTACTGCGTGCATAGTCGGCGGCTCTAAGCAACTGCACATGAAGCACATATTGCAGGAAGCAGTAAAAGCCCACCTCATAAGATACCTCTGAACAGCTGTTGCAAAGTGCTTCTGCCTCTTCTGCCCGATAAATGCCGTAATCCGGCCACTGACTGAAATCGGGAGTGCCATACAAATCCCTCAAATAACTGAACAATGCATACGGCTTCAACCAGTTTTCGTTTTTTTCATAGAAATCAATGTATTCCTTCGAAGCAAGCAGCCTACTGCCTTCTTGCCCGTAAATATCCTTTAGATAGGCACGTTTCACGGAATTCACCTGCTCGTAGTCTATCTGTGGCAAGGCATTCAGCCGGATTCTTTCTTCTTCGTACCGTGCAGCCTTCTCCGCATCTTTCAGAGTCGGCAGTTGCCTCACGTCTATGTACATGGGATGGAATGCGTAAATCGAAATGCTGTTATACGGATAAGAGTCTTGCCAGGTGTGGGTAATGGTGGTGTCGTTGATGGGAAGAATCTGCACAGCCTGCTGGTGCGTAGATGCCGCCCAATCTATGTAGTGCTTCAGGTCGCCGAAATCGCCCACTCCAAAGCCACCCTCAGAACGCAAGGAGAATACCGGAATGGCACTTCCGGCTATTTTCTTTTCAGGCCGGCTGAAAAACACTTCATGCTCCACAGTAAAATAGAGCTCACCCTTTTGCAGTTGCTGAGGATGACAGCAGTGATTTGCTCCGTTTTCCCATTCCAAGGCAGCACCCGTACTTTTATCGACAGCCACAAATTTATAATCAAATGGCAGCAATGCGGCAGAAGCGTCTATGCAGACAGTCCATACATTAGGGAATACCTCGCGCATGGGAAGGGCACGGGAAGTATCCCAATGGCCCAAAGCATCGCAACTGCCTGTAACGGCCAGCACCTGCCCTTGCTGGCTAAGGGCAGGACACAATGCCCTGAAAACAATAGTGCCATCCACGCTGGACGACAGACTCTGCGGGAGTTCTGAATACGCAGCAGCATTAAATGCCGCACTGTAACGATGATTACCGGCCGGCAAGTTCCGCCAGTTGTCATCCAAATGATAATGACCGGATGCCAAAAGACTACTTACAAAAAAATGCGGAATAGCTCCAAATTCTTTTTTCACACACCGGCCGTCTCTGAACACACCATAGCGGTAAGAAACAAGCTTACCGGATGCAGGCAAATCGCACGAAAACGTTCCCTGCCATTCATAGCCATCATGAGTAGACAGTGCCCATGCGTGGTCTTCGTCCTGATTCAGAATCACGCGCAGGTCTTCCCCCCAAACAGTGTGGTACATGATACGAAATGTAAGTTTCATATTCTTTTAGGTATTAGTTTAACGATAGTACATCTATGCTTCAAATATAAAGACTTTAAAAGAAAGTGTCGTGGCAATAGAAGAAAAATATAAGTGCTGCATACATCAATATAGCCCCACAAAGCCTGTAACGGCTATCAGCACGATGAAAATTATAAGTAGAATAAAGCGACGAGCAAGCCTTCGAGCACAATCCCGAAGCAACCGGTACTTAGACACCATCTAACCCATACTTAGACAACGTCTAGCCCGTACTTAGACAGCACCTAACCCGTACTTAGACAGCACCTAACCGACACTTAGGCAACGTCTAACCGACACTTAGACGGAGGGCAGGCAAGGAACTCTTCTCAGTGGGTCATTTCCCCCTTTCGACGCATTCAGTTCTGCATAAAGCTGAAACAGCCGGGCCACGCAGTCGGACTCGGAGAAATTACGGACAGGGAAGCCATAGGAAAGTTGCCGGAGCCACAGGCGGGTTCGAGAATGCGCAGCGCAGCCAGCTTCTCCTGAAAGGCCAGCAGTAGGTCGTAGATAACTCCCACCAAATCACCCGTCTGGATAGTTAGCGTTTTTCGGGAAAGAAAAAAGGGAAGTACATACATGCACTCCCCTATTTCAAACCAATACCTATAATCAAACAAACTGTTAACCCATTATTCATGCCAATCAGGAGTTAAGAAGTTAAAGAAGTTACCACTCCGCTTCGCTCCGTTCAGGAGTTAAGCCAAATGACTTACTAAATGCTATCCGAATACAAGGAGCGTATATCAAATCTTTGCGGTGCATCCGGCTTAACTTCTTAACTCCCAGCGAAGCGATAACTCCTTTAACTCCTGATTCGCATTATTCTTTAATCAGTTTTGCATAGTACTTACCTGCTGTTTCAAGATACAGTTTCACCGTGAAAGTACCCCCTTCGGCAACACGGATATTACCGGCATTATAAACCAGGTTATCCAAAGAGCCACCGTAATTGGCCAGTTCCCAAGTTCCTACACTGCGGAATTTGATTTCCTTATCGGCTGTCAACACCACACCTGTGGCTTTCCAGCATCTTTCAGCAGCATCATATTCCATCGGAGTATCGGCATTCCAGCCACCAGGCTGACCATCGCCGATGATACCCATCTTTTCAAAAGGTGTCAACAGATAGGTAAGCTTACCTAAATCCACACTCACCCAATAGAAACCCTCCTGAGAGACCTGAATATTTCCTGAGCCTTCATCATTAATCAATACACCTTCTTCTTTATCTGCATTTAAGCCCCAGTTGCCGCTACCTCCCCAATCACTTAGGTCGGAACGGAATTTGAAGTTACCATTCAAGTATAAAGCAGCATGATAAACACCATCCATCTGGGGGCTGTGAAGTGCATATCCCTCTCCCCAGTTATTGTTATCGCCCACTTCATAGATATATTCGGCAAAATTAAGTTTCTCCAGTTTATAGGTGTACTCCATCATGTTCAAGGTCATCTTGATGAACTTGGCATCTCCGTCGACTACTACTTTCCAAGAGCCGTCATTGCCTAACTCTGAACGACGGTTCAGCTTGCCTTCCATGCCGTTTTCGCCATTGCCTTCGGCACAACCGAACACCAACGACATGTCATTGGCCTCAACAGCCTTGTCATCGGAAACAGCAAACCAGGTTTCGCCGTCCTGAACCGGGAATACAATACTAAAGATAGGGTCGTCATAAACATCCTTATCACTATGACTAAACGGCATGGACACTTCAGTGGGTTCCCAAGCACTGGGCGCACCAATCAAATAATAATGCTGAGAAATCTGAGGTGCTTTCGGAGTGGCCTTAATGATGAATGAAGCGGCTGTAAGAAGCGTGGCCTGACCGCCCTGCATCATATCTGCATAAAGCACGGCATCCATAGAACGTTCTACCGGACGTTTGCCGAAAAATTCTTCTACGGCAGCCTGCAAATCCTTTGCTGCTACAGTACCCTCGGCTGTAGCCGGAATAGTAATTTTAGCCTGTCCGGCTACTGCCGGAGCGTCACCCCCGTCTGCAACAGACGGAGTGACTTCCAAACGATAATTTGCTATGACTACACCTTCAGGTAAAGCAGAGGGAAGTTGCGGATTAAACACCACTACATCCTCTCCGGCATTCGCCAGATCAACAGACTCTACCGCACCGGCAGAAAATCCGGGAATGGTGACTGCTTCTTCTTGGGGCCATGCCTGCGGAGCCGCTACATCATCGAAATCCTCGTCACAAGCCGTGAAAGAGAAGGTAGCCCCCAGCAACAAAGTATATAAAAAATGTTTTTTCATAATGAATTCTAATTTAAAATGACACATCATTCAATTTTACCTGTATCGTTAGAGAAATTCAGATACACTTTCTGACCGGCACCGGCTGTAATACGGTCTTGGTCATTACCTGTACCACGATATTTTATTTTACCGTCGAATACCATGAATTCAGATTTCCACCAATCTGCTTCCGGAATCTTCACATAAATACGCACACCATCTGTTGCATCGGCGGCAGCGGCAAATGCCGGAGAAACAAATTCACCATCGGCTGTAGACGGTACCTGGAATTTCCAGTCGGTCATACATTCATCCCACATTCCACCGGTAACAGGACCAATGAGATAAACATTCGGTTCGTTGATATCCAACGTATAGTTGATGTTACGGCCTTCTACTACTCCCTTGATAATCACCTGATACCAGCCGGCCTTGGCAACATTGATATTTCCATCATCTCCTGCGGAAATACCTGCACCTGCATTATCATTAATAACACAATCACCGTAACCTACTTGCTGACCATCCCAATCCTGTACTGAATTGAACTTGAATGATCCTTTCAGATAAACGATTCTCCACCAAGTACCCGGAGCACTATGTTGCGGAACAAATGCAAGTGATTTGCCCCAATCCCATCCATTACCTTCACCATTGATATACAGCGTTTCGGGCAGAGTAACCGGAGGCAATGCAAAATGCAGACGCACATGAGGCAATTCTATCACATTAGAGTAGATGGCTCCTATTTCATCGCCGTACTGATTCTTGCCCAAAGAAGCCTTCAGACGGATGTATAAAGCTGTTTCCAAAGGAAATGCATCTTCCTGTACACCGGCATTCACCTTCAAAGTGGTAGCCGCTATCGCCAATTCGTCCACCATGACATTCATCTTGGCAGAAGTATACGTGGAAGGAAGTGTTTCAAATGTTTCAAAACTTTCAGCCAAAGCCACATCTACCGCATAGGAAACCGGAGCCGTATAGCCATAGTCCGGCTGAGAACAGGTCAGTTCCAAAGTGGCAGAGTGTTCCAAATCATATACGCCATTGACAAATGCCGGCGTGTTGAGCACAAAGGTAGTGGGTTCTTGCAAGATGGGATTATCATCTCTGTCTGATTCACACGCTGTGAACAGGAGACCTCCCAGCAATAAAGAAGCTGCTATAAAATATTTTTTCATGGTTGTACTAAATTAGAGATTAATAACCGGGATTCTGCTTCAGATTCTCATTGGCATTCAAATCGGTATCAGGAATCGCAAAGATATTCAGGTGTGAAGAGAAGGTAGTACCGTCATAAGAGCCTCCTTTCCACTGCCACATATAAGAACCGCCACTGAATTTATCATGACGTATCAAATCGATACGACGACGACCCTCAAAATAGAATTCACGGCTCCATTCATCCAAGATATAATCCAAGGAATAAGCAGGCTGTTTAGAAGCATGAGCACGGTCGCGAAGTTCGTCAATAGCCCTCTTGGCATTGGCCAGATGCTCGGCACCACCCAAACGGGTTTCAGCTTCGGCATAAGTCAACCAAGCTTCGGCTGCACGCATCAGGAAGAAGTCGGAATCATTGAACTTGGCATCGGTCGTAGCCCCACCGTCAGAACGCCAGTTATTAAACTTACCTACAGAAAATCCGTGTTTGAATTCACTGACTTTTTCTACATTGAACTTACGCTCCTTGCTCCACAACAAAGCGCGGTCGTCGCCGGCTTGTTGCACCATACCCTTCAAGTCGAGTTCGAGGAGCTGCTCTCCGGAGGTATTCGGGAAGAACTTCTTTACAAAATCTGGGCGGCAACGGTTACCGGCCCAAGGAGTATCTGAAGAATTGAAAGGAGTACCCCCATAAGTCAGCATGTCATCCTTAATAGTAGACTGCATCAGGAAGAAGAAACAGCCATAAGCAGCGGTCTGGTTACCTGTCTGAATCAAGGGTAAGATAGCCTCTACCTGGGCACCGTTGGTATCGTTGTCTGCCATGAACAATTTCTGATAACCACTCCACCCGCCTGTAGATTCTTTGGAAAGTGCATAACCGGAAGTCATCACTTTATTGGCATATTCAGAAGCCAACTGCCATTGGGCAGTACCTGTATAGACTTCAGCATTCAAGTAAAGACGCGATAACAGCAACCAGGCAGCCACCTTATCTGCACGTCCGTACGTGTTCTGCTTCGGATCGGCCAGCAACGGTTCGATAGCCTTCAATTCACTTTCAATAAAGGCATATACTTCTGCACGCGACTTCTGAGGAGCCGGCTCAGAGCTGACTTCGGTCATAAAAGCAATATTACCCCAACAATCCATTAAATAATAATAGTACAATGCACGCAAAAAACGCACTTCAGCAGACATCTGCTCGTTATACCCCTCTGCTTCTTTCAAATAGAAGTTACACAAGGTAACCCCAAAATACAAGCGATAATAGAATCCTTTCAGCATCGGATGGCTGGCACTCCACTGGTTATAATTAAAAGCGGGAATACCTTCATCACCCCAGCAGCAGATAGCCTCATCGGTAGTCAGCTCGTAGGCGTTGAACAACTGACGTACAAAACCGGTAGTACCTCCATCCAGACCATCAATGTCACAGTCACCGTCGGGACCAGAGTTGCCGGCCAACGCCATATTGGCATAACACTTATTGAAAAGCGCATCAAAATCGGGTTTCATGATGGTACTGGGGTCGATAGGTTCCACATCCAAGTCATTAACACAAGAACCCAACCCTAAAGATAGCGACAGGGCTACCATAGGAAATATATGTTTCAGATTACTAAAATTCATAGTATATATTTCTTTAAATAATTAGAAATTCAAATTCAAACCAAACAGCATGGTAAACGGACGAGGATACAGGCTGTTATCAATACCTCCACCTACTTCGGGGTCAATACCTTTGTAATCGGTAATGGTAAAGACATTGGAAGCTGTAGCATACACACGACCGGAAAGCTTAGTTCCCAATATTTTATCAAAGCTGTAACCCAAAGTGATGTTATCGCATTTCAAGAAAGAAGCATTCTGTACAAAGTAGTCGGACAATACAGTATCTGAAGTCTGCCATTTTTTAGGTAATGAGTTCAGCGGTCTGTTGGTTAGAAAACCGGATTGTGCCCATACAATAGCGAGGTTGCTGGTACCTGCATCCAAATCATTAAACACATAATTGTCGAAACTTGCACGCAATGAGAAACTGAAATCCAGGTTCTTCCAGATGAACTTGGAAGTGAGGCCGGCTGTCCAGGGAGCATTCGGACTCTTATACAAATATTTGTCTTTTTCATTGATGGTACCGTCTGCATTGCGGTCTACATACTTGCCTTCAATAGGCTGGCCGTCCTGACCATACACCTGCTGGTATACATAGAATGAACTGGCCGGATAACCTACCGAGTGAGCCTGACAGGTATTACCGGTACCCGAAGAAATACCACCGGTAGCTACATAATAATCAGCATCACCACCAATCAGTTCAGTAATCTCATTCTTATTGTAAGTTACGTTGAAGCCCAAATCCCATAAGAAATCTTGGGTAGAAACAGGTTTCCAGTTCAAAGAGAATTCCACACCCTTGTTTTCCAAAGAACCGATATTGGATTTCACCTGATTACGGAAGTTAGAACCGGCTGATACATATACATCATTCAGCAAATCGGTAGTTTTACGATAGTATACATCCAGACTACCGCTCAATCGACCATCAAACAAACCAAAGTCGATACCGGCATTGTAGGTCGTTGTGGTTTCCCAAGTGAGATTTTCATTGTAAGCATTCGGACGATACAAAATATTGCCCACCAGCGGATATTCATAACGCGTACCGGAACCTACGTTATAAGAAGCAAAATAGTTATAATCACCGATACCGTCTTGCTGACCCGTCTGACCATATCCCAAACGAAGTTTCAAATCAGACAGTACATCCACATCTTTTAAGAAAGCTTCTTCCTTGACTCTCCATCCGAAAGCGAATGACGGGAAGAGTGCCCAGTGGTCTTTAAAGCGAGAGGAACCGTCATAACGGACAGTGGCTGTCAACATATAGCGATCCATCAAAGTATAATTGGCACGACCAAAGAAAGAAACCAAGTAGCTTTCAGTAGCCCAGGGCTTGAACGGAGGACGGTTATATTCTTCTCCCGGCTTGGTGCTGTGAGTAGGACGGTAATAACCGCAACCATCACTAGACCCTTCACGGTGGAAGTGTTGCCATTCATAACCGCCCATGATGTCAAAATGATGAATATCGCTGAAATCCTTATAATACTGAGCATAAGCATTCAAAGACAAGTTGTATTTATCTTCCTTGCTCCAACCGTCGTAGCCGTAATAAGTATTCGTAGAAGAATGCGGAGAAACCACAGTGGTCTGCTTACCTGTAGACCAGTCTCCACCCATATTCATGTGAAGACGTAAATCTTCAAAACCATGTACCTTATAATCCAATTCGATATTACCCACAAAAGACTTGGAAGTAGCCTTATCATTCTTCTGTTCCAAAAGAGCTACCGGATTCTTGGTAGCCAGAGCATTGTAGTTCCACTGCCATTCCGGGTCTCCCAAAGTATCACCTTTACCTAACCACTGGAAGTAATGATCGAAATTATTGAACTGTTCGCGGTCATCCTTCACACTTTGCGAAGGGTCGAACCATACAGCCGCATTGACGGCGCTCCCGTCTGCATAGCGGTTTTTGGCAATCATACCTTTAGCCGACATATTCACCTTCAAATGATCGTCAAAGAAAGAAGGAGCCAGATTTACAGAAGCTGTATAACGCTCAAATTTAGAAGTTTTCAGAATACCCTGCTGGTTGGTGTAACCCAAGGAAACACGATACGGCATATTCTTCAATCCTCCGGAAACCGTAATATTATGGTCGGTGCCTACAGCCGTCTGATAAATTTCATCCTGCCAATCCGTATTTGCTGTACCCAATGCGTTGGCTGCATCGCTACCTTCGCCATAATAATCGGTTACATACTTACGGAATTCATCCCCGTCCATCACATCAATGGTTTTCTTCTTCATACCGAATGACACGTTACCATTATAAGATAAAGTCGGTTTCTGTCCGCTCTTTCCTTTCTTGGTAGTAATAATAATAACACCGTTAGAACCGCGAGAACCATAGATAGCAGTAGCTGATGCATCCTTCAATACTGTAAAAGTCTCAATATCGGCCGGATTGACCATAGAAAGCGGATTGGACAACCCTTTCACACCGCTGTTATCCATAGCCAAACCGTCAATCACAATCAGAGGGTCATTGGAAGCATTCAGAGAAGAACCGCCACGAATACGGATGGTAGCACCGCCACCCGGAGTACCTCCCCCGTTGGTCACAGTCACACCGGCAATCTTACCAGCCAGCATATCCTGAGCATTCGCTACCAGACCTTTGTTCATTTCATCAGGTTTGATAGCCGTTACCGAACCAGTCAAGTCATTTTTCTTGGCTACACCATAACCGATAACTACTACTTCATTCAACAGTTCGGCATCATCTTTCAATGTAATCACTACCGACGGGGCAGCCACCACTTCCTGCGTTTGATAACCGATAAAAGAAACCATTAGCGTTGCACCATTCGGTACTGTCAGTGTAAAATTACCATCCATGTCGGTAATGGTACCGTTCGTGGCATTTCCTTTTTCCACTACGTTTGCACCAATCACCCCACCTAAGGCATCCTTGACGTGCCCCTTCACGGTAATACTTTGTGCATAAACGCCTACAGAGAAGAATAACCCTAACACTAGAGTCAGAATCGTTCGTAAGATTCCAAGATTAACTTGCTTCATGCATTTAAAAATTAAAGTTAACATTAAATAGATATTAGTTGTCTGATTGCAAAAGTATAGCTAAACATTCTCCATTCTTCTGCTTGGAATAAAAATATAAGTAGGATAGAGAAATATAATCCTGATTTATTGATAATTAGCAAATAGGTCAATTTAAAATATATAAAAGAACTAAAATAAATTCATTGGATAAACGTATAATAGTTGAAAATTACAAGAAATAATAAAAAAGCATATCTATGATTACACAGTCATTTAAATATATAGAATACAATTCTTGTTTGAGAATACTATCTACTTCAGCGTAAAAACAACGGAAGAATAGCCGCCTAACTGAAGCAAGTTGGCATCAGTAGTCTGCTGTTGCTGAACCTTTCCTAAAACAGCAATGGCAGATCCGACTGTTTCCTCAAGGGGAATTTCAACAGTAGACGCTCCAAAATTATGTATTACCAATAAACGGTCTTTACCTTCACCGCGATACCAGGCGGCAATACTCTTATATTTCCGGCTGCTTTCATCCGATTCATTGAAAACCGGGTGACTACTCATGCTCCCTGTTGCCAAAGCGGGATAAGTATTTCGCAAACCGGCAAAAGTGCGATAAGTACGCAACAAGGATTGTTCATCCGTCTCCTGTTCCGAAACCGAAGGAATGCAAGCTGCCACCTCCGGATCGATTTTACCGGTATAAGCTGTGGTGGTACCATCACCCCAAAGCATCGGGCTACGCACATACTCATCACCTTTTTCTTTAGTACCATACAAGCCCAATTCTTCTCCATAATAGATGTAAGGGAAACCCGATACTGTAAACAAGACAGCCGCTGCCATTTTTTCCTTTTCAAGAGAACGTCCCAATTTCGATGCCGTCCGGTCTTCATCGTGATTGCTGAGTTTAGTAGCAGCTATGTAATCAGAGCGGACACCTGCATATTCCTGACGGTAACCCAACAAGTCTCTGGCAAAGTAACAACCTATATTTTGGTTCAAAGCCCATTCTAAACGATACCAAAACGAGAACTCGAAAAGAGCTGGTAAACCTGCATAGTAAGGTGCTACATCATTGTGTTCTGAGAGTACTTCGCCTACCATATAAAAATCATCAGTATGCCCTTGTTTATGATAAAAGGCATTCATATCCTCATAGAACATCTTCAAGAAACGGGGATTCTCAGAACTAGTCGCACTGTGATATATATGCTTTACAGCATCCAGACGAAGACCATCAATACCACGCTCAATCCATCCCTCCGCAGCTTTCCGCAAAGCCTGATAGGCGGGCGAAGAGGCTGCCTTATCCACTGAACCGTAATTCAAGTCGGCGAACCAATCAGTCTGAAAGTGAGAATGATAATAACTGCTTTTTTGAAAATCGAATTGAATATCCTTAGCGGTCTTGTTGTCCAGCACAAAAGGAGTGCCTAAACTAATGCGAGTATTGTCATCGGGTGCTCCATATTTGGTACCTCCATCCCAGCTGGTGTCACTGGTGCGAATCAGGAAACCCCAATCGGTAGCCAAGTCGACCGTCAGAGTATAACACCCGTTACCTTGGGCATGGAACTGCTTGCATTGTCCGTCGCCATAATACAGGTATCTGGCATCCTTTGTATCCACATCTGAAGAACCTACATCGGGCTTACCGCCAGCTGTAACGGTAACGACCGGCTTTGAAGGTTGGCTCCAATCGAGAGTAAAAGTATAGATGCCTTTCACCTCATTGCCCAATCCCGGCACTTTCCGCCATTCGCCTGCTTGATAACCATTACTGCCTTCTTGGGTAATCATAGGTATCCTCCCCGCAGCAATGTCGGCAGCCGGCTGGGATGAAAACAGATAATAATTGCGATAAGGGCTGTCCGGTTGCTCCACAGCATTCATAAACCAAGGATGATCCTTGCCGGTGTGGTTCATCACATAATCTAAATAAATACGGATACCACGGCTGTGAGCCTCCTTTACCAGACGGTCAAAATCATCTAGTGTACCCAGTTTTGGATGGATAGCGGTGTAATCGGTCACGTCATAGCCGTGATACGACATGGCAGGATGGATAGGCGACAACCATAAGGCTTCTACACCCATTTTATCAAGATAATCCAGTTTGTCTGTTACACCCTGAAGATCACCCCAACCGTCTCCGTCGCTGTCGGCAAACGAATAGACTAAAAGTTGATAAGTCAGTCCGGCCCGTTTCTTGCCATCCCAGGAAGCAGGGGTAGCTGTTACCGTTTGCCATTCATCCGGAGTTTCGGGTATTTCAGGTACCTCAGGTTTACCGGACGGGGGAGGTACTATCTCAGGGTCTTCATCAGAACAAGCGGGACATAGCCACAAGAATCCCACACATAGCAAGAGATAAAAATACAATTGATAATTCCTTTTCATAGTTTTAAACTCAGTTATAAATTAAACAAAACAATCTACCATCATCACATCACAATCATGTAAGTCATAGGCTCGCCGGATGCAGGCAGATGGTACGACGTGAAGTGTATTTGTACTTTAAATATAAAGACTTTGTCAGAAAGCCTCGCACTGATAGAAGAAAAATATAAGTGCTGCATACATCAATATAGCCCTACAAAGCCCTATAACAGCTATCTGCACGATGTAAAATATAAATAGAATAGAGCGGATTTCAACGGTAGTGATAAAATAGAAGAAAGATAGAGTACGCAACATTCTTGTAACACGAACGGCACAGGGATGTCGCACCAATGTAGAAACCTTGTAACAGCAAACCCTCATCTTTGCAGCGGAAAAAGAAAAGATTAGAAAAGACTAGTAAAGATGAGTATGAAAGTAGATTTAGGGAAGGTGTTCTTCCTGATTTTGTTCCTCACTCTATCGATCATGGCAGCCATGGCGGGCACCATACGAGGAACAGTAGTTGATAAACTGACTAAAGAACCGCTGACGGGAGCCACTGTACAAATAGAAGGCTCTACGCTAGGAACTATTGCCGACATAGATGGCAAGTTTGTACTGGAAGTAAACCAAAAGGCATGCACCTTACTGGTAAGATATGTAGGGTATAAAGACATCTCACTTAACTGTCAGGTAAACGAACAGGAAGCAACTGAGTTACTCTTCGAAATGGAAACAGATGCACAGACACTGAACGAAGTGGCTGTAGTGGCCCGGAAGAATCTGGAAGGTGAAAAAGCGCTGCAAATGGAAAGACAAAAAGCTACACTGGCTATCGAAAATCTGGGCGCAAAGGAAATGGGCATCAAAGGAATTGGTAATGTGCAGGAGGGGGTAAAGAAACTTACAGGAATTTCTATCGCCGATGCCGGACAATTAATAGTAAGAGGGCTGGGCGACCGCTACAGCATCACTACACTGAATGGTATGCCCATTGCATCACCCAATCCCGATAATAAATTGATTCCGCTAGACTTGTTTCCTACCTCTACCGTACAGAATATTACGGTAAGCAAGGTATATGACGCACAATCATTTGCCGATTATTCAGGAGCACATATCGATATCAGCACCAAGGAGAATGTAACGGAAGATTTCCTACAAATAGGAGTACACACAGGAGGCACCTTTGGTACCATCGGTACAGACCGCTGGCAAATGGATAGAAAGGGGACACTCTTCGGAAAAGCAAGCGTAGACAACAAAGCGATGAACATGGCTTTGGTAGACTTCGATGAATATGTAAAAACCAAAAACATCTTTGATACATCGTTCGATGTAAAGAAAAAAACGGCGCTGCCCGACTTGGGAGGAAGCGTGGGATTCGGCAAGAATTTCAATCTGGGCTCTCAGACTCTGACTGTGCTGGCTTCTGCCAGTCTGAACAACAGTTTTCAAAACATGGAGAATTGTTTCTACAAGACATTGGAATCACAAGGCAACGTATTGGATAACTTTACGTACCACAGTTATGCCCAACATTTGGAAGCAGCAGCCTTGGGACATATAGGCTATACCCTACGTAAGAGCGACCGGATAGGTTATACTGTATTCTATGTACGCCGCGCCACGGATACGTTTCAACGCCGAGAAGGAATCGACAGCGAAGGACACGACCTGTTGGGTACCAACAACGTGACACATATCTATACTCTACAAAACCACCAACTGAACGGTATACACAGAATGGGAGCCGACAATCGGTGGGAACTGGACTGGAGCGGAGCATACAGCCTTACATCGAGCGAAGAACCCGACCGCAGACAGGTGATGTATAATCGTGATGAGAATGGCAATCTGAGCCTCTTCAAACTGAACAGACAGGAAACCATGCGTTACTATGGTTCACTGGAAGAAAAAGAATGGAATGCACACTTGGCTCTGAAATGGAAATGGGGCGAAGAAAATTTTGTGGCAGCAGGAGCAGATTTTAAAGACAAAACTCGCGACTATGAAGCTACACGTTTCTATTACAACCTGAATAAATTAAATCCGGAGATACAAGACCCTTACAATACCGAGGGATTCCTGAACCAGACAAACGTATCAGACGGCAACATAGTGATTCAGCGCATCAAGCAGCCTAAAGACAGTTACAAAGCAGGGAACAGAATCTATGCAGCATATCTTACTACCGACTTCTACCCTACCCGGGAATGGCTGGTAAACATTGGTCTGCGCTATGAGAAAAGCGAACAATGGGTACGCTATTCTACCGATGGAGGTGATTGGTATAGCCGACGCAGGGACTTGAACCAACACGATTTGTTTCCTACGCTCAACATGAAATATACATTCAATAAAGAACATTCATTGAGATTGGCTGCTTCGCGCACAGTAACCCGACCGTCGTTCGTAGAAATGGCTCCGTTCCTCTATCAAGAATCATATGGATCGGCACAGATTCGAGGTAACGAAGACTTGAAGAACGGATATAACTACAACTTTGACTTGAGATACGAGTACTTCAGAGAGAATGGGGATATGTTCTCTGTAACGGGATACTTTAAATACCTGGAAAGCCCCATTGAACGAACACAAGCCCTTCAAGGGGGAGCTACACTACACAGTTTCCAGAATGCCGACAATGGTATGGCAGGAGGTGTAGAAGCGGAAGTACGCAAGTTGCTATACAAGGATTTGAGAATAGGAGCCAACGTAAGCTATATGTATACCAATGTGAAACTGCCTCAGGGAGGTGCGTATACAAACAAGGAACGACCGCTACAGGGTGCTTCACCCATTCTGGTCAACGCAGACCTGACGTATTCACCGAAGTTCGGAGAAGACCGGCAGATGAACGTAGCTTTGCTCTACAATCTGCAAGGGAAACGCATTCAGTCGGTAGGTATCGCAGGACTAGGTGATGTGAAACAAGATCCACTTCACACCCTTCACCTGAACATAGGCTACCAAATCAATAAGCATCTGTCGGTAAAAGCACAATTCAATGATTTGCTGAACCGGGCAGTGATATTCAAACAAGAAGTACCGGCAAACGGCAGCGAAATTGAGGTGGAACGATACAAACCTGGAAGCAGTTTCGAAGTGGGTATTAACTGGAAGTTATAATGCCAAACCATAAATCTTTCAATATAAACTGATTCGAGAGTGATACCCTCAAATGAATAAAAATCTTTATATAAAAAAACGAAAAAGAGAAATGAAAACAATGAAAAGCAAAACAACAAAAATGGAAATGAAAATGAAAACAATGAAATGGAAAATGAACTTTTACGGGCTGGCTGTCATGACAGCACTCTCACTGTGTACTGCCTGTAGCGATGATGACGATAACGATTCAAATGATGACCAGAACACCGAAATCACTACACTGAAAGGTTCTATCACTTCGGATGTAACACTGAAAGCCGGACAAACTTACAAACTGAGCGGTGAATACATTGTGGAAAATGGCGCTACCCTGCACATCCAAGAAGGTGTTACTATTGAAGCTATCTATGATAATATCGTGGACTACATTCTGGTTAAACAGGGAGGAAAGATCGAAGCAATAGGTACTGCCGATCAACCCATCATCATGACATCTGAAAAGAAAGAACCGGGTGCTTGGGGCGGTCTGCACATCTGCGGAAAAGCACACACCAACGCAGAAGGCGGCAAAGGCAATTCTGAAATAGGTAACGCTTTATATGGCGGTAACGAAGAAAACGATAATTCTGGTACCTTGAAATACATACGCCTGGAATATACCGGCTTTGCTTTTGATGAAGAACATGAAGCAAACGGCATCTCATTCTATGGGGTAGGAAACGGCACTACCGTAGATCATTGCCAAGCTTACAAAGGTTCAGACGACGGATTTGAGTTTTTCGGAGGTTCAGTTAACGTAAGCAACATGGTAGCTACCAGCTGCAGCGATGACTCATTCGACTGGACAGAAGGCTGGAACGGAACAGCCTCTCACCTCGTGGCTTACCAAGAAGCAGCAGCGACATTGGGCTATGACTGCGACTGCTTGATGGAATGCGATAACAACGGTAAAAACTTTTCTGCTTCACCGGTAGCTCATCCCAAACTGAGCGATCTGATTCTGGTAGGAAACGGTGGAAGCAAGCAGGGTATCCGCCTGCGTGCCGGTACTCAAGTGGAAATAGACGGTGCCAAAGTATGCGGCAAAGCCAATCCCATCACCGTGGAAACAAAAGAAACTGCAAATGCTCTGAAAGAGGGAGTATCCAAACTGAAAAACATGACAGTAAGTGCAGCACTTCAAAACATTGATAAAGATGAAACAATAAAACAAATCTATACCAACAATGATTTCACAGCTGCAGGAAATACCGTCGACCCCAACCTTTCTTATACCTCATTTGATGCCATTAAAACAGCTAACAGTTGGATGAATGGCAACTGGGTGAAATAACACACACTTTACTTTTCTTTCCCTTTTTTACGGGCTGCATCTCTTATCGAACGAGAAAGAGGTGCAGCCTTTTCTCTTCTTCACGGAAGGCTAACAGTATTGTAACAACTTTGAAATACCTACCTGCTACCTTTGCAGCGGAAAGAAAGAAAAAAAGTAAAAAAGGAAAAATGAAAGTAAAGCTACTCTTAGCCAGTGCTATCACGGGTGTGGTATGCACTTCAATCAGAGCGCAAAGTATTGAAAATGAAAGTAAGGGGAAACCTATCATTCAAGTGTATGGAAACTTCCACACGGGATTTGGAGCTGCCAATGATGACCGGGGATTTGAACTAGATCGCAGTTATTTAGGCTATCAATACACGCTCAACAAAAACATCGAGTTCAAAGCCGTAATGGATGTGGGACAATCGAGCGATGTAGACGACATGCATCGCATAGCGTATATTAAAAATGCTCAGGTAAAATGGACCACCGGACGACTGACACTGAATGGAGGTTTGATTTCTACTACCGGCTTTAAAGTACAGGAAGATTTCTGGGGATACCGCTACATCAAAAAGGTTATGCAAGATCAGTATGGATATGGCAGCAGTGCCGACTTAGGGCTTTCGCTCTCATACCGCTTTACCAACTGGATTTCAGCAGATGCCATGCTCGTAAATGGTGAGGGATATAAAAAAATCCAGAAAAACGATGGACTACAATATGCACTGGGAGCCACTCTAAAACCATTCAAAGGCTTCACGCTACGACTCTACGGCAGTCTGAATGAAAAAAACGAGCCTACAGGTAAAGATAGTTACATCTATGCCATCTTTGCCGGATACCAGAACAACCGATTCTCGATAGGGGCTGAATATAACCGGATAGAAAACATGAAACATGTGAACAATCATCATTTGGATGGAATATCGGCCTATGCCACAGTTATCTGCCATCCTAAATGGAAGGCTTTTATGCGCTACGACAATCTCTTCTCAAAACATGACTGGAACATCAGTAAGGATGAAGCGACCTATACAGCCGGTGTGGAATTCCGTCCCTGCAAATACATCAAGATAGCACCCAACTTCCGCTACCACGAAGCCAAGGCCGCGGATGTAAAAGACAGATACATGGCTTACATCAGCTGTAGCTTTGGTATCTGACCGTATTTCAAAATCAAAAAACAACCATTTAAATAAAAATTATTCGTATGAAAAAGATTTTTTCTTCTATGCTGACTTTAGCAATCGCCTTAACTATGGCGTCTTGCGGTGGAAATACAGCCAATAACGGCCGTGAAGCACAGGAACTGTCTGGAGCTGGAGCTACCTTCCCGCTGCCTTTCTATAACGTAGTATTCGAACAATTTGCCCAAGTAAACGGAGATGCAGTGGCTTACGGCGGTATTGGCTCGGGCGGTGGTGTACGTAACCTACGCGACAAAATTGTAGACTTTGCAGGCAGTGATGCTTTCCTGACAGATAAAGAAATGGCCGACATGGCTCCGGTAATCCACATCCCCACTTGTATGGGCGCAGTTGTAGTGGCTTACAACCTGGAAGGAGTAGATAATCTGAAACTTTCGGGCGAATTAGTGGCTGATATCTTTGCCGGAAAAGTAAAAACTTGGAACGATGCACGCATCGTGGCCTTAAATCCGAACGTGAAACTGCCCGCAGAAGCCATTATCCCCGTATTCCGTTCCGACGGTTCGGGTACTACCTTCGTCTTTACCGACTACCTGAGCAAGGTGAGTGCCGACTGGGCTGCCAACTACGGTGCAGGCAAATCTGTAAACTTCCCCTCAGGGCAAGCAGCCAAAGGCAACCCCGGTGTAGCTGGTGTTATCTCCCACACTAAAAACACCATTGGCTATGTAGGTTCTGAATATGCCTTTGCACAGAAGATAGCTTATGCCGAAATCCAAAACCGGAAAGGTGAATTCATCTTGCCTTCTTCTACTTCTATCTCAGCTGCAGCCTCGGGCAGCATTCCCGCCGACACCCGCACTTCCATTACAGATGCCGATGCCGTAGGAGCCTACCCCATCAGCTGTTTCACTTGGATGATTATCTACAAGGAACAAAATTATTCCAAACGCAGTAAAGAACAGGCTGAAGCCACACTAGACTTGCTGCAATACATCCTCTCTGAAGAAGCTCAGAACATTACAGCAGAAGTGCATTATGCTCCGCTACCTGCACAAGCCAAGGAACTGAGCATGAAAAACCTGAAAACCGTGACTTACGACGGTACGCCCATTCTGCAATAAGACTTAAACTGCTAAGCACATGAACGATAAAATATATAAATCAGTCTTATTCCTAGCGGCATGCCTCATGCCGCTAGTGTGCGGCGGCGTGGTATATGCCCTGGTGACTGATGCCTACGATGCCTTTGAGCATTTCGGTTTCTTCCGCTTCCTCACATCATCGGAATGGAGCTATACAGAAGGAGCCGAACAATATGGGGCACTACCGTTTATTACCGGTACCCTAATGACTACAGTGTTGGCACTGATCTTCTGTATTCCATTCTCACTGCCCGTAGCCATGTTCGTGGGCGAATATTTTAAAGGCACCAAGATAGCTGCCATACTGAGTACTGTAACCGACTTGCTGGCAGGTATTCCTTCCATTATCTACGGTCTGTGGGGATTCTATACTTTGCGTCCGGTCATCATGGCGCTAGGCATCTCGCCACAAGGTTCTGGTGTGCTTACGGCCTCATTGGTACTGGCCATCATGATTGTGCCCTACGCGGCTTCTCTCAGTGCGGAATTTATCAAAATGGTACCCAATGATTTGAAAGAAGGGGCATATAGTTTGGGAGCTACCCGGGCTGAAGTGATTCGAAAGATTGTGTTCCCGGTAGCCGGATCTGGAATTTTTTCTTCCTATGTATTAGCCATCGGACGTGCATTGGGTGAAACCATGACAGTAACCATGCTCATCGGAAACACCAATAACATCCCCCAGTCTATCACGGCTACAGGTAATTCTATGGCCTCCATCATAGCCAACCAGTTTGGCGAAGCCGACGGACTACGTCTTTCTTCGCTAATTGCTATCGGACTGATTCTGTTTATGATTACAGCCGTAATAAATATGATAGGTAAAATAATGATTAAACGCGCTAGAATTTCTTAATCTATGACGAAATTACCGAATATCAAACATCGTTTGGCTGCCGACAAACTGACGTTATGGGTCGTTTGCCTGTTTGCTGCACTGACTGCTGTTCCGCTGTTCCTCATTTTGGGGGAAGTATTATTGCGGGGCTACGACCAACTCACGTGGTCGTTTTTTACGGAACCTACTCCTACCGCTTATAAAGCCATGAAAGCCATTGAAGCCGGCAAGCCTATTCCCGGAGGTATTGCCAACGGTATCATCGGTACCATGATTATGCTGGGCATGGCCGTAGTAGTGGCCGTACCTACCGGAATCTTATGTGGGGCTTATCTGGCAGAAAACAGCAAAAGTCGTTTTGCACAAACGGTGAGCTTTCTCACCGACTTGCTGCAAGGTACTCCTTCAGTTATCATCGGCATCATCACCTATATTTGGGTAGTAGTACCCATGAAGGGATACTCAGCCATAGCGGGCAGTGTGGCACTATTCATCATGATGCTGCCACTGATTATCCGCTCTACCGAAGAAACACTAAAGATTCTACCTGCTTCACTCAAGGAAGCCGGACTGGCCTTAGGAGGCAACCGAGCACGCGTGATGCTGAAAATTCAACTGCCTGCCGCTTTTGGAGGTATCTTCACCGGAGTACTGTTGGCCATTTCACGCGTTATCGGCGAAACAGCACCACTTATGTTCACCGCATTAGGTTGCTCGCTCATCCGATGGTCTATCGACAAACCTATTTCGGCTGTCCCTTTGCTGATTTGGGAATTCTTCAACGACCCCAACCTGCAGGAACTGATCTGGGGCGCTTCGCTCTTCCTGCTTTTATTCGTTCTTACATTAAATCTCACTGCTAAATACCTTGCAAAAAAATGGAATCAGTAACTCCCATTCTCGAATTTAATAAAACTTGTGTCTCTTATACCAAACAAACGATGGCTGTAAAATATGTATCAGCTGCTATCGAACGAAATACCATTACTGCTATTATGGGTCCCTCAGGATGTGGTAAGTCTACCTTACTACGAGCTGTAAACCTGATGCATAATCTATACCCCAACATCCGAGTAGACGGTGAAATTCTTCTCAATGGTGAGAATATTCTGGCAATGGAACCCATCGATGTACGCCGACGAATAGGAATGGTATTCCAACGACCGGCACCTTTCCCCACCATGAGCATCTATGACAATGTTTTGTCGGGCTATGCCTTAAATGGTATTCGCTTGCACAAAAGTGAACGCGATGCTAAAGTAGAAAAGTGCTTGAGAAGTGTAGCTCTTTGGGATGAAGTAAAAGACGTTTTAAACAAGAAAGGAACTTTTCTTTCCGGCGGACAACAACAGCGCTTGTGCATTGCCCGTGCCTTGGCCATGACACCGGATATTCTACTGATGGATGAGCCGACTTCAGCGCTCGACCCCATTGCCACCAAACACATCGAAGAATTGTTACTGGAACTTCAGAAAGAGGTTACCATCTTGATTGTAACCCATAATATGGGACAAGCCAAACGCATCTCTTCACATTCCATGTTTATGTATTTGGGAGAACTAGTGGAATATGGTAACACCGAAACCCTCTTCTCTAACCCTGCTGACGAACGTACCAAAGCTTACCTCACCGGCAAGATGGGTTAACAAATTGCTGGAAATCAGTTCCCGAGGGAGATTGAAACACACGTAGTTCGAACTCGGGAATGATGGCCAGTACATGGTCGAACACATCGGCCTGCACCCCTTCATAAGGTATCCATTCCTTAATTTTGGAAAAAAAGTAGAGTTCAATAGGAATGCCGTGGTCGGTAGGTTGCAGCTGGCGCACCATACAGTTCAGTTCAGTATTCACCACCGGAAGACTCTTTAGATAAGCGGTGAGATAAGCACGAAATACCCCTAAATTAGTTTGCCGCCTGCCATTCACCAAGATGGAATTATCTATGTGGTGATGCTTATTATACGCTTCTACCACTTGCTCGGTCTGCTCGATGTAATCTTTCAATAAGTGAATCTTACGATATTTTTCCAACATCTCGGGTGTACAAAACTTCACACTGGTCATATCAATGTTGATACTCCGTTTGATGCGTCGTCCGCCACTTTCCTGCATACCACGCCAATTCTGAAACGAATCACTCACCAGCAGATAAGGAGGAATGGTGGTGATGGTATTGTCCCAATTACGCACCTTTACCGTGTTGAGCGTCACTTCTATCACCTTACCGTCGGCACCGTATTTAGGCATGGCAATCCAATCGCCTACCTTCAGCATATCGTTGGCAGAAAGTTGCACTCCGGAAACAAATCCCATAATGCTGTCTTTGAAAATCAACATCAGCACAGCAGCAGAAGCACCCAGTCCGGCCAAAAGCGACAGGGGCGACTGACCGATAAGATTGCCTACCACTACAATTCCTCCAATTACCCACAATGAAATCTGTAACGTTTGCAACAGTCCCTTCAAAGGACGGTCGCGAAACTGGTCTTTCTCGCTATACACCTGGTAAATAGCCTTGAAAAAAGTATTGACAAAGCAGAAGAATGAAAGCAGAATATAAATGTAACAGATGCGCATCAGAAAATCCAGCACCTTAGAATCGGTCTCAGCAAAAACTATCGGCACAAAAAGATAAATAATGACCGGAGCAACCATCTTACTGAGACGGGACATTACCTTACGGTGAAATACAATGTCATCCCATGTAGCCTTGGTACGCCCCACCCAATGAGCCACCACCCGCAATAACACTTTCCTAGAAATAAAATCAGCAGTAAAAGCCAGTACCAGCACCAGACTGAATGCTATCAGCTGGTCCAGTCCGTCGGCCCATTGTTCAGACAAGCCGCACCCTATGAGCCATTTATTGATTGCTTCTAAAAATTCCATACATCCTTCTACTAATCATCAAGTTTCTTTTTATTATTTACTCAAGAAGTCACGAATATCATCTTTCATCCACTGATAAAGATATAAGTCTTTATAGTCATCGTTCTTCTTCAGCATCAGTCCTACGCTGACCTGGCTGTTCTCGTAACTGGTCAATTCATTTTGAAACTGCTCCTCGTGCACGGCCAGCCGTCGGATTTCCTGTTCACGCTCTCTACGCAACTGTGCACACACCGGAGTAAGCAGTTTCATGACCACACAATCCATAATGTGGTGCCCCTGCATATACAGATAAGTGGTATCAGGATTCACCCCTAAGGGAAGCAGTTCATCACGTAAGGCATCTATATGCTCGATGAGTTGCGGAAAACGAGTATGTAATTCCGAGAGTTTGTCTTCCACCCTATTCTTCAATGCCTGAAGGCATTGGTCCGGCTGGTGCAGACTTACCTCGTGCAAGCGTGTACATGCATTCAAATCATACATTGGAAAAGTGTGTGTATCATGCCGACGGTAGAACCAAACATTCCATAAAAAAAGCGGATAGACTATTTGTGAATAGCGCTTCATAAATGCAGGAAAGTCCAGCAAAGAACGGTCGTTCAATGTAGCTTGTACACATACTTCATGCAAACTTTCAGCATAACATTGAAAATTTTCAATGGCATAACCATACGTCTGAAAGATGTAAGGATTCCGGTTTATCTTCCGCGATACCTGAGTAGCCCCTTGCAACAGAAAATCATAATCACTGTCTACGCAAGCTATCAGGCTTCTTCCCAATTCTTCTGTGTTCAAGGTATTCATCAGAACCATCTTCTTGCCTTTCGACAAAGAGGTAGACGAAGGAAGCATCACCTGGAAATAGTATTCCTCGTTCTCGAACTCAGCCAGCAATGTCCGCCAAAAAGCGATGTCATCATAGCTCTCCACATAAGCTACAATTCTGCGGCGTGCCTTTTTCGGAGAAAGCCGCTGCGCAGCATCCAGATAGGCTGAAGTCAAATTATGTCTGAGTGAAGTTGCCACTTGATTCTATTTAAAACGATAAAACACATCTTATTTCTTTATATCGGAAGAAATGTCACTCACCTCGGTAACGGCATCCAGCCACCCTTCCATTATCAATGCAGGAGAATGGGTGGTGAGAATCAGTTGAAGATTGGGATTCAGCGTACGAATCATACCAATGAGTTTTTGCTGCCATTCGATGTGGAGCGAGGCTTCCGGCTCGTCCATAAAGAGCACACAATGCTTGCCATCGCGTACTAATACTGTAAGCAAAATCACCAGCATCTGCTTTTCACCCGATGAAAGTTTATAGGGAAGCAGACGCTCTCCATCTTGATAAAAGGCAATGTCGTTGCTCTTACGATCGATGGTTTTGCGCGTATAGCTGAAAAGTTCATCTACCATATCTTGAAACTTCCGCTTGGGCAAGGAAACGGCGGAAGCCTGCGAACGCAACTCCTCATCTCCACTACTGAGCAATTCTATCATCTTATTCCCCATATTCACCTGATAATCCAGGTAGCGGCGCTGCAAAAGATACAATTGCCAATCCAATTCTGACTGTACGTGAGGATCAGCCATACGGGCGGTAAAGTCACCCATTACGAGCGGACGGTCATAGCTGCGTATAACGTCGAACGGGATAAATGTTGCTTCAGGATTGTCGAAATATACGTGTACACCGTTTTTCTCCTCACGCTTCACTTCACCGGAGGTCTGTTCCAGATAGCCGACCGAACGGTTCAGAATGGTCGTTTTGCCCACTCCGTTGATGCCCGACAGGATATTCACATCGGGACGCAAATCCCAGGCGATGTTGAAGCGATGCCATAAACCGCAAATTTCAATACGCTTGATATAATTGGCTGGTACTTCCATAGTTCGTTCTTTTAATAATCGTCATAAACAAAAATACAACAATCTCTTGAAGATGCAAAATTATCGCTAATTTTGCAGCACTTTTCAATCATTTTTTTTAAGGTATTCAGGTTATGAACAAGTATGTAAAAGGGCACGCTATGGCTCTCAGCGCCAACGTGCTTTGGGGACTGATGGCACCGATTGGCAAATCTGCCTTGACAGAATTTACCCCACTCACAGTCACCACGTTCCGTATGATGGGTGCTGCCATATGCTTTTGGTTATTATCGTTTTGCTGTAAACAAGAAGAGGTGAATCCTCACGACATGCTGAAAATCTTCTTCGCTTCGCTCTTTGCATTGGTTTTTAACCAAGGAGTATACATATTCGGACTGTCACTTACCTCTCCCATCGATGCATCTATCGTCACCACCACCCTGCCTATTGTTACCATGGTAGTAGCTGCACTCTATCTGAAAGAACCGGTTACTAATAAAAAGGTGTTGGGCATTTTCACGGGTGCCATGGGAGCCCTGACCCTGATTCTTAGCAGTCAGACAGGATCAGAAGGAGGCAACAGCAATATGTGGGGAGCTTTACTCTGCCTGACAGCTCAGATTAGTTTCTCCATCTATCTTACCGTATTTAAAAGTCTGTCGCAAAAATATTCTCCCATCACACTCAACAAATGGATGTTTGTTTATGCCTCTATGTGCTACATTCCCTTTTCTTACAGTGATATAGCAGCTATCCAGTGGCCGTCTGTATCTATGGAAGCCCTTCTACAAGTAAGCTATGTGGTGATAGGCGGCAGTTTCCTGGCTTATATCTGCATCATGACGGCACAGCGCTTGATGCGCCCTACGGTAGTAAGTATGTATAATTACATGCAGCCCATCGTTGCCGCCATTGCTGCCATCCTCATGGGGCTAGACCATTTCGATTGGAAAAAAGGCATCGCCATTACCTTGGTTTTCCTAGGGGTATACATCGTGACACAAAGTAAATCGAAAGCCGATTTAGAGAAAGAAAAGTCTACTTATTCATCTTGATACAGAACCATCCCATAAAAGGCTTATATATGCATTGCCCTGAGCAAGCGGTTGCATCATGTATAGCAACTGCTTGCTCAGGGCAATGCATATATAAGCCTTCACCATCGTCGGTAACGGCACGTCACCGTTTCAACGATTCAAAATACGTATCCAACAATTTTTGGGCCGCTGCAAAAGAAGTAAGATTACCTTGCAGCACCTGATTTTCCTGTTCGGCAAGCATGGATTCTATCCGGGCATTCTGGTAGAAACTATCGCGCAGATGCTCGTTGATGGTTTCATACATCCAGTATTTGCTCTGCTCATTGCGACGATACGCAAAATAGCCGTTGTCTTTCACAAAATCCATGTATTGATACACCATATCCCAGATTTCCTTCACACCGATATTATAGAAACCAGAATAAGTCATCACCTGTGGTGTCCAGCCGCTTTCAGGAGCCGGGAACAGATGCAGTGCATTCCGGAATTGCGTAGCCGCCAGCTTGGCACGTTCCAGATTATCGCCATCGGCTTTGTTAATCACAATGCCGTCGGCCATTTCCATGATACCCCGCTTAATACCCTGCAACTCGTCGCCGGTACCAGCCAACTGTATCAAAAGAAAGAAATCTACCATGGAATGTACAGCTGTTTCACTCTGTCCCACTCCTACTGTTTCCACAAATATCTTGTCAAATCCAGCAGCTTCACAAAGAATAATAGTTTCACGAGTCTTACGTGCCACCCCACCCAATGAACCAGCCGAAGGACTGGGGCGAATAAAAGAATCCGGATGAACAGAAAGGTTTTCCATACGGGTTTTATCGCCCAGAATACTGCCTTTACTACGTTCACTGCTAGGATCGATAGCCAAAACAGCCAACTTTCCTCCATGCTTTTCTAAAATATGCAGACCAAAAGCATCAATCGAAGTACTTTTTCCTGCACCCGGCACTCCACTGATACCCACACGAATGGAATTGCCTGAATAAGGCAGACATTTCTCTATCACTTGTTGTGCCAACACCTGATGTTCTGGCTTCACACTTTCCACCAAGGTTACAGCACGACTCAATGTCGTAACATCTCCCTTTACAATACCATCCACATAATCTGCCACCGATAACTCTCGTTTCTTACGTTTGGGCCGACTTTTCAAATAAGGGTTGATTGATGAAGGTTGCTCAATACCTGCATTGACCACCAGTCCTTTATATGCTTCATTGTTTTCCGGGTGTTCCATAATACATACGATTTAAGAGGGTTAGTTAGGATATAGGATATATAAATCACTTTGCTTTGATATTGATTTCCATTTTAGTATGCATGGGATCGTTGGTAATCATCAGTAGACGCAAATGACGGCGTTTCTTTCCGATGGCACGTTTACTAACTGTCACCCTCAGACGAGTGGATTCACCCGGCATCAGTACATTCTTCTTCAAACTTACCCCAACGGCCGGATGAAATACCTGCAACTTAGCTATCTGTAAAGGAGCATGTCCCATGTTGGTCACTAAAATATCTTGTTTAGCCTTCTTTTTTCTAGCCAACACATCGGCAAAATCCAATTCTGTAGCCGATAACTGTATAACGGGCGCATTTTTACGTTCAGTATCAGTCATTCCCGAAAAGTCGGGCAGCAGAACAGCAGAAACCGGAATTTCATTTTCTTCCCCTACCTTATCACCCGTAAAACGAGAAAGATAAACTGATGATTGAGTAAGTCCTAAACCTGATAATCGTTCGGGATTCAAAGTCAGTGTAATCACTCCTTTCTCACCTTGCTGCAACACAGCGGGCTTCACTTCCATCTGCAAATAAGAAGGCAGATGCATCAGCACCGGTTCATAAGGATGTTCAGACAAATTGGCCACTCCTACATGAATTACCGGATGCTCTCCTAAATGTACATCCGGAAAATCAAGTTCTTCACGATCTATGCGGATATTTCCTATCTGATAAGGATGAGTACGGGTAAAATCTTTCAGTTGACGCACTACTTCACCTTTAAAATTCAAATACACCAGATGCGGCTGTGCATTGGTATAAACAGCTACCGACTTCTGAAAATGTCCCAAAGCCTCGGCATCAAAAGTCACATCTACCACCCCTTTGGCTCCCGGAGCAATAGGAGTCTGCGTCCAATGTACCGCTGTACAGGCACAATCGGGCTCAATATCAGACAAGACCAAAGGCTCCGTACCAGTATTGGAAATAACATATTGCACCGTAACCGGATGTTTCCACTCCACTTGTCCCAAACTGTGCATCTCGGTGTTAGAAGTAAAACGAGGCTGAGCCACCATCAGCAAAGCCGTTGAAAAGCAAATATATAACGTAATTAAAAATTTCTTCATAAGTCTGTTGTAAACTAAATATACGGACAAATGTAGGGGTTTTCAATGAGACCTGCAAAAAATACCTTTTTCATTAGGAATAATTCTAAGAATGCCATATCGTAAACAAATGTAAAAGCCGTTCTCATCTTCCGTGAGCAAACCCGCATAGCGGTTATAAAGATATACTTTTCCTTGCTCCAATTCGCGCACAAAACGAAGTCCTACACCCGACTTTGCTGCCAAATCAACTTGAGTCAAGCCAAACTTCTTGCGCATATCTTTCACAAATGTTGCTAATGAATCATTCATATAATGAATCATTCATAATTATACCCTTTAAGGTACAAATATAAAAATATTATCTCATATTACACCTTTTCGGGTATACATATCTAGGCTGCCTATACCAGAGAGAGAGAAACAGCACCCACCCATGCATACTATAGCATACCGGCTCCCTCGCCGGTAAAAAAACTGCGAGAGAGCCGGCATCATAAAACAGCCTGCAATCACATCTGCTACTTACATTCCACCACTACTCCTGAGGAATGGGCTGCAAATTCTGGAGCATAGGCACTTTGAATCGTAGCCATACCCGCTTCATAGCGACCGTTTCTAGCCACCCGGCAAGCATTCTCCAAGATATAAACACCTTTACCCAAATGATCGAAGAAGAAACGAGTGGCTGCATCTTCCACCTCTACATAGGTACCCATGCCATTCATCCAGCGGTAGCCGGAAAGCGCGGCGAGCGGTTCGAAGCAGGCACCTCGTTGGTCGGTCAATTGTACAAAATCCATGGCACGGTCTAGCTGAATGGTCAGACGAGATACGACCTTCTCACCTACCTTCAAGGCGGAGCCTTCTCTCACGGGCTGCAGCGTTTTGTGCCCCTGAGCATTTACACGCTCCACAAAAAGTTGTTTCTGCACACTCAACGCACCTCCTTGCTGCTTCACTTCACTGATAGGTATCAGGTATTGCGCATACACAGCTCCCCATGCCATACCTTCACTGCGATTATCTACCGTGAGCTGACGGACATCCACTTCCGCACTGCCGCCAGCAAAGGTTTCTTTCACATAATTCAAGCCAGCCATAGCTGCATCCGATGTATGGATTACTTGATTGCCCAACGTAATACGTACTTCTCCGGAGTCTTCCAACAGGTTGCGTCCCTGCATCAGTAAAGCATAGATGGCATCGGCTGTAGCCACCGAGGAAGTCCAGCAAGAGGTTTGTTTCTGTTTCAGCAGCCACAGTTTCATTTCCTCCAGTAAAGCATCCTGTCCACCCACACAGCGGAAAGCCTCCATGGCCTGCACATGAGTAGGTATCGGCATCATGCCCCATTGGCAAGCCTCATCCAGAAAAGCAAAATGCGCGCCCAGTTCCGGTTCTTGTACCAAATGCTCCCGAAGCGAAGCCACAAACTCCTCTGCCTGAGAGGTGCGACCGTTCTTCCAAAGAATGACAGCGGCCTGCGATTTTTCTGCCACGCTGCCCGACTGGAGCAGTCCATTTACTTTATCCAAGAAATAAAGATAAGCTTTGCGATGCGTATCGGGCACTTTTTCTCCACTCAAAGCTATGAGATACAGATACTGTAGAGCGGTAGCAGAAGGAGTGGTATACCGTGCTCCCTTCCGTTCTGCCTTCACCCGTTCTTTGTACTCTTCCTGAAACTGCTGCTGCAGATAGGCAAACGCTTTTTGACGGATAACGACAGCTTCATCTTCCAATGCCTTACCGGTGAGCAACGGCAGACGAACCAAAAGTTCGGTAATGTAGGTGGTCATGGAATGACTGGGGTGCATTCCTTTATACCAGCTCCAGGCTCCATTAACATCCTGCAATTCTTTCAGTTTGGTCAGTGCCGCATAATTACGGTCTTTCAGTTGATTGAGGTCGAACAGCGTAGCTATACGAGCCCGCTGCTCGGCTTCCGTGGTAGCTTCGAGTAGCCACGGCGACTCACTCAGCAGGATATTCTTCAATTCCGGATTCTTTTCCAGTTGGCTTAAGAAAGTTTCTTTGCTACCACCCTGCGATTTCCATTGCGTTATCATCGCCTGTATCTTCGGCTGGCTCTGTGCAATAAAGGAAGCCAACGTATTGGCATAATACGCAGTGGCCCAATCGGTAGCATTGTCGGACGACGGTGTGTTCAACGACGGCAAAGCCTGCACGGCATACCAGGCCGGATTTCCGGTACATTCTACGATCAGCCGGCGGTCAGTAGCCTGCGGATGATGTCCGTTAAACAACTGTTCCAAAGAATATTCCTTCTGTTCCCCTCCACGCACCGTCAGCGGCAAGGTTTCGGTGATGAACACCTGGTTGCTCAGCACCGGAAGCAGCAGCTGTTCGCCGTCGCTAAAAGAACCACCTTCTGCCACCACACGCACACCTAGCAGCGGATAGCGTTCATCGGCTTCCACCTCCCAGTGAAGCACGGCATTCCGTCCGGCTTCTGTAGAAAACTTCTGCTTGCGCGAGTGTATCACCTGTTCGGTAGCCGGGTCGAAGAGCATCCAGCGCAGCGTACCTTTCAGGGCCTTTCCGGTAAGATTCGAGAGCGTGGCAGACAGTTGGGTGCGGTCGCCTGCCCGCAAGAACCGCGGCAGATGAGGTTGCACCATGAATTCCTTGGCGGTCACCACCTCGGCATCCAGTTGCCCGGTCATCATATCCTGCGTATGTGCATACCCTCGGAAATTCCAGCGTGTCAGACTCTCGGGCATGGTGAAAGAGAAGACAATTTCTCCCTGCTCATTGGTGCGCAACTGCGGGTAGAAAAAGGCCGTTTCTGCAAAATTCTTCCGTACTGGCGGCATAGGCTGCGTCGCAGCATCCAGCGTCACCACTTCTTCTTCAAAGACCACATCGAATACCTGCTGGCTTTCCGGAATTTCTTCCTCCACCTGCACCGGCACATATTTCACTTCTACCGCATGGCCGGAATCCTCACTAGTGCTGCTTATTTGACTCCCGTTCACCCTGCCTGTCAATGATTGCTTCATCGTTGGGCGATACCCCCTTATCACAACTTCCGCATCATCTTCCACAATTTGAAGAAGTTCGGTAATACCCGTGGACGAAAAGAACGTGTCATACGTCCAGCCGGGCACGCGATACGAATGCCGCGGAAAATCAAAACGGAGAGACATCGACGATTCTCGGCTCCACTGCCTGTAGATAGTGGGGAAGGCATAGCCGCAATGCACGTGCAGCCCTTGATAACACTGGAATAACTTATCCAGCGAAGCATCGTAGAGCATGGCCAGCATCTCGGCAGACGCAGGCAGTCCGTCGGGCCGCTTCACCGTCAGCTTCCATTCTTCTTCCTGCCCCGGACGCAAGCGGTCGCGGAACACACTCCATTGCATAGCCAACTCCCGTTGCGGCTGCTTATGTTTCAGGAATACCTGCTTTTCGTAGACTTTACCGTTCTTTACAAATGTAAAATGTACGGTAAGCCCCTTGCCGTAGGTTTCCCGGTAAGGATATTCCATACGCATCAGCGTGTCTGTGAGTTGCAGCACACGGCTTTCTATCCGCTTGCGCTGACAGAACACATCCATCAGCACATAGGCCTCGCGATGCGACGTACCGAAGTACCATACCGCCGGCTGTGAAGCATCAAACTCTTCCTGCTCCTCTTGATAGAATAGATCCGTAAAGACCGGCAGCTTGCGGTCGTTCTTGGAAAACAGCATAAACGAAAGTTCCCGGTCGTAATCGCCCGGATAAGTCTGCCTGCTGTTCAACGAATCGCGCACGGTGAGTTGCAAACGGTACTTTCCGGAAGGCAACTCACTCCACGAAGAAAAGTCAGCCGGCCGATTGGCCTGAAAGTCACCCTGCCATATGGGATTCTTTGCATCCTCTCGATACAGATACGCCTGTCCGCTAACCGCCTGCTTCACTCCAGCCGCATTGGTCACACGCACCATAGGCCGCAAGGTATCTTCTTTACAAAGCACATCGGGCAATCCGATACTGATTTCATAGCGGTGCTGCGCAGCATTGAACCGGCTGGTTGCCGTCTGCGTCTCTCCCCCCTCGTCCGTCACCGTAGCCTCCACCACATAGCGATAGGCAAACGGCGTATTCTTGTCATAAGCCGGTAGCTGTACCGGTATTTCAAAACGTCCCTGTGCATCGAGCGTCACCGTATCGTGTTTCAAGGTCTCCTCACCCATCCAATGCACATAGCCCGGCATGATGCGCTGGTTGGTACGCTTCAATGTATAGGCCAGCGGCAACTCCTGCACACTGCGTCCGCTGAAAGCCTTCACTTCACCTTTCAGCACCACCTGCTCGCCCAGACAAAACGCCTTCTCAACAGGAGAGAAGTTGATTTCAAACGTAGGCCGCCTGTATTCTTCCACCTGGATAACCCTTGATGCCAGTCGTCCGCGCACCTGCAACTGGAGCCTACCGTTCAGGCAGGCCGTAGGCAACACAAACTTGGTGGCAAACGAACCAAACTCATTGGTCTGCAACTTACGGGCGGCTATCTCCTTCCGGTTAGCATCCAACAGAACCACTTCATACGAAGCATTTTTCCGCACCTGTGCCTCCCATCCTTTCTGCCGATAAGCCACCCCCTTTACATACACCGTCTGTCCGGGACGATAGATGGAACGGTCGGTCAGCAGCGTGAGGAGTTCCTCCTCCCTCTCCTCTTCATCCCGATAAATCACATCCACTCCTGCCATCTGACGAAGCATAGCGGCATCCTTATCCTTACGTACCGAGTAACTACGTACATCCTTATGGGTAAAACAAGCCTTTCCCTCGGCATTGGTAGTCAGCCTTTGCAGCACTTTCTCTTTTCTACCGGGATGATAACTGTCATACCCCACCACTTCGGCACCGGCTATGGGATGCCCCGTACGGCCATCCAGCACCACCACTTCCCTACGCTCTTCGCCCAAAGAAAGTACCATCGAACGGAAACGAGTTACCACGAAGAAGCCCGCCTCCATGGCAGCTTTTCCGCCATCGGGCACCATCTGCAATACATAAACCCCCGTTTCATCCGGCACAGGCACCCTGAACAAGGTGTCCGACCGCATATAGTTCCATTCCGCAGCCGGGCGTCCCGCCTTCGGGGCAGGCTTCAAATCCCGGTGCAGCGTAGCCACCCGGCGGCCATGCTGCCGGATAAAAGCCTCATCTATTACCCCCTCCAGCTGAGGAACCTCGGCATATGCCGTGCGATACAGATGCAGTGTAAATCCCTTCAGATTGCGGTGCATCACCTCCAAACGCATTGTATCGCCCGGATAACATTGCGAAACAACCGTGCCCGACAAAAGCGGCTCGGTCACTTCCTCCCGGATACGCTTCAATTCATTGATTCTGCTGTATTTCGGATAGCGTTTCAGCCCTTCCTCGCACGTCTGCAAACAATCCAGCAACGAACCGTTGCGAACATTCTTCAGCCAGGAGGCCTTCCGGATATATGCCTCGGCACATACCTCCTGCGCCCCATAACGTTGAATCAGACTGTCCAACTGCTCCACATACCGTTTGCCGGCTTCCTGCTCCACTTCGCGCCACCGCTGAGCAGACGCTTTCCGGACGGCCTCATCGCGCAGCTGCTTCACCCAGTCCAGGGCAGTAAGCAACGCAGCCTCTTCACACCCCGGACGACGGGCATACACCGTAGCCATCCGCTCGTAAATCCCGGATACTGTAGCATGCCTCAACGAATCGGGCAGGTATCCCCCAATCGCTTCATACTTCTTCAAGGCCCGGTGCGCCAACAGATGATACATATCGTGCGCATAATACCGGCTCTCATCCCCCATAATCACAAACGGCTGATAATCTTTCGAAGAAGCCATCAACAAGGCCTCCTCATCCTGCAAAGAAGCCCTGCACAGCGCATCCACCTTCCGGGCGAACAGATTGCCCGTCCACTGACGAATGTCTGTCGGCACTTCCTCCAATTCCAAATCGGTCAAGGCATCGTTCAGCCGCTCGCTCTTCCACATGGCATCTGCATAACGGTCGGCCAGCAGGGAATGAAGAATAGCCCGGTGCACCGGATTCTGTTCTTGGGCAGCCCATGCCTCCATGTGCCGGATGCCGGCATACAGGCTGTCGGGTGTCAGGCGACTCTGCACATACTCTCCCCACACCGTGGCTTTCAGCAGCTGCGGAGCATTCTGTTCGCGCTCGGCCTTCTGAATAATCTGATCCGCTATCCGAATCATGGTCTGAGGCAGACTCTTATCACGAGCCTGTTCCAACTGCTTCCATAGTTTGTCATACGACTGTGCCATAGAGGAACATACACATCCCCACAGCAACACACCGATAGCTAAGATTTTCTGAGTCTTTTTCATAACCATCTTCTTTTAAAATTAGCCAATAACAAAGTAAAGCAATCTTATTAAAATAAACGTTCCTTTTTAACTAAAAAAACTTGCATAGAAAAAAAAAGAGGGATTTCCCTTTAACAAAAGAGAAATCCCTCCTATCTATTCGAATCAAATCATCCAAGCAGTGCAAAAGCATCGCTTGCATGCCATCATCAAGCCCATCAGGGTTATTTCAGTCTATATCCCATCTTCAACATTTCATTACGACCTACTTCGGCCAAAATGCGTCTGAATGTACTTACTACTTTTTTCATAACGTTTCCTTTCTTAAACTAATACCATTCTTACACAATTTTTTTTCAATTCTCTCATTTCGCTGCTGTATGAGCACCCAGGGTAGCATATCCCCAAACATCTACATTAGCATTGCTCACACGATTCATAATTTTCTTCAACATTTTCATTTTGTTATCCTCCTAATTAAATTGTTATCCTTAGGAACCTTTATCGGTTCCTTCTTTTTACCCAGCCTTTCGGCTCTTTTCTAATACCTTTTTAAAAACGATCACTTGTTTTTTGTTTTCGCTCGTTCTAAAACCTCATCGGTTTCATTTAAGACAACGCAAAAGTAATGCCTTTGTTCATAACTTAGTCCTTCAAAACCTCAAAAAACATGTTATACAACATATTTCTTGACCTGCATCAAAAAGTGTAGGCCTATGTATGACAAAAGAGTACAGCAAAAGCCATATTGGCAGTTCTGCTGTACTCTTTTATCCTACTGACACTGTCAGTAATGTCGGTTACTTACATCTATTTTTATTCTTTTACGGGAGTCTGCTCCAAAGTAGCTACCAAGAAGTCATAAAACTTGGCTACGGTAGGAATCAAGGCACGTTCATCGGGTGAGTGAGGCGAACGCAGCGTAGGACCAAAGGAAATCATATCCAATCCCGGACAATTAGCACCAATAATACCACATTCCAAGCCGGCATGTATCACCTTCACAGCAGGTTCTACACCAAACTGCTGCTTATACGACAACTTCATGGCATGCAGAATCGGAGAATTTACATTCGGCTGCCAGCCAGAATAAGCACCACTGAGTTCCACCTTCATACCTGCCATAGAGAAGCAAGCCGTCAGGCTATCCGTCAGGAAGTCCTTCATGGTGTCGCAGGAACTGCGCGCCAGAATCTTCACATTGGCCTTACCCTCACCGATATATACAATAGCCAAATTTGAAGAAGTTTCCACCGTATCGGGCACGGTAGGAATCATACGCATCACCCCATTCTGACAAGCCATCAAGGCATCAATCAGATTATCCTGAATTTCTTGTGGCACAACCGATTCCGACATAGCCACCTCTTCTATTTTCAGGCTGATACCGCTTTCAATGGTTTCATATTCAGCTGCAATCTGTGCTTCATACTCCTGAATATAATTATTCAGGTCTTCCATATCTTCCGGATTGAACACCAGTACAGCGTGTGCTTCGCGCGGGATGGCATTGCGCATATTACCGCCTTCGAAGGCAGCCAACTGACAATCAAACTCTATCAGTAAATCATGCACCACACGTGCCAGTAATTTGTTGGCATTGCCACGTCCTTGATTGATTTCCAGACCGGAATGTCCGCCTCTCAATCCTTTCAGGGTAATTCGTCGAGCCACCCATCCTTCAGCAGGAGCCTCTTCTTTATATTCCAGCGTAGCCGTGAAATCCACTCCACCGGCGCAACCAATATAAAGTTCACCTTCATCTTCCGAATCCAAATTTAAGAGAATCTCCCCCTGCAACGTGCCCGGTTTCAAACCGAAAGCACCAAACATTCCCGTTTCCTCGTCTTTGGTAATCAAGGCTTCCAGCGGTCCGTGCTTCAAATTCTGAGCTTCCAATACTGCCATGATAGCTGCTACCCCCATACCGTTGTCAGCGCCCAGAGTAGTACCCTTCGCCTTCACCCAATCGCCATCCACATACGTCTGAATGGGGTCTGTAGTAAAGTCGTGTACAGTATCATTGTTCTTCTGCGGCACCATATCCATGTGCGCTTGCAGAATAACTCCCTTACGGTTTTCCATGCCTGGAGTGGCAGGCTTGCGGATAATCACATTACCCGCTTCATCTACCAACGCTTCCAAACCCAGTCCTTTACCGAAATTAACCAGAAAATCGGTAATCTTCTCCATATGTCCGGATGGACGGGGAATCTGCGTCAGTGCATAAAAATGCTTCCACACATTCTGCGGAGCTAATTCTAAGATTGTACTCATAATGCTAAAAATTAGTTTTCGCAAATATAAGATTTATTTTTCAGAAAACACTTATATTATTTATCTTTGCCATAGTAAGTACCCAATAAGCACCACTGCCATGCTAGAAGATTACAGAAGATTTCCGGAACTCTTCCGTATCAGCCCCGAAGATTCTCCACGTATAAGTACCTCTGAGCGGAGGTGATACGGAGCTGTTCATGCCCTGTTCCCTCTGAGAGCCGGAGAAGACCTGCGTGGTATCACCACAACACCTGCGCCCCCAGCTTCCGAGAAATTCTGCCTGCCTGCAGGTTTCCCAATCTATGACTATGGGTATACTACGACAAAAAGTCTCTATAAATTCACCCCAATAAATGTGCTGATTCATTTATAATCCTTATTTTTGCAAAAGAATAGACCAGCTAATAATGAATACTTAAAGCCTAAAACAGAATGGAAGAACAGCAAAATCAAACCAAGAGCAACCGTTTTTTCTACCTGGCAGGAGCCCTTTTAGTGCTGTTGCTAATCGGAGTAACCTCTTTATTATTCCTTGAAAAAAAGACCAATAACGAACTGGTACAGGAATTCCAATTGGAAAAAGAGGATTTGGAGAATGAATATACTCACTTTGCCAAACAATACGATGAATTGAAACTGACTGTTTCTAACGACTCATTGGCACAACTGCTGGAAAAAGAGCAACTGAAAACTCAGCGACTGCTGGAAGAACTGCGTACGGTAAAAAGCAGCAATGCCACAGAAATAAGAAGACTGAAGAAAGAACTGGCCACCCTGCGCAAAGTAATGGTGAGCTACATCAATCAGATAGACTCGCTGAACCGGCTTACCGCCCACCAAAAGGAGGTCATCGCTGAGGTAACCAAAAAATACAATGCGGCATCTCGCCAGATAAGCAACCTATCGGAAGAGAAGAAGAACCTGAATAAGAAGGTTACGCTGGCTGCCCAACTGGATGCCACTGCCATTCAGATAGAAGCGGTGAACAAGCGCGGCAAACGGGCCCGCCGGGTGAAGGATGTCACCAAACTGAAGATAGGCTTCACCATCGTGAAGAACATCACAGCCGAAACAGGTGAACGCACTTTATATCTTCGGATTGCCCAACCGGACAACAGCGTGCTGACCAAGGATGCCAGCCATACCTTTACGTATGAAAACCGGGATTTATCCTACTCTATCAAGAAATACATAGAATATACGGGCGAAGAACAGCGAGTACAGGTGTATTGGGATGTAGAAGAATTCCTCTATGCAGGCACTTATACGGTGTACATCTTTGCCGAAGGAACCATGATTGGCTCACAGCAGTTCACGCTGGAATAAGCCCCATCAGCCTTCTTCACGTTTCACCCTTCATCCCTTTCAGGCTAACTATCAGCACGAAAAGAATGAAGGGTGAAACATAAAGAAGGCATCTACTTTAATCCGCTTTCCTCCTTACATTCCACAGAAGGATTTTACCGCAATCCGTTTGCGAATATCAAAAAAAATTGCAAATATTGCATACAGGTTGTGCATAAGGTGATTGCATAGAACTAAACATATCATACAATCACCTTATGTACAACCTGTTTTTATCATCTAACAAATTAATGAACCTGACATGAAAAAGAAAATTCTAATTGCCACGATGTGCTTAGGATTATGGGCGCCTGTCACCCTCTCTGCACAATCTTCAGACAACGTAGAATGGAAGGAAGTGAATGGAGTATCCGTTCCCGTTCCTCCGGCAACAGTACACCCCAGATTATATCTGCGCGCTTCCGACATACCGGAACTGAAAGAAAGAATGAAACATCCGGAAATTAAAAGGACGCTCGACAAACTGGCTGCACTGAGCAAAGACCGCACGCCGGAAGAAGAAGCCAAAGCACCCGACAAATCGGGATTCAGATATTATGCAGAAATGAGAGGGGTAACCAGCCGGGTGCAACTGGATGCCCTGGATTACCTGTTGAACAAAAACAAGAAAAAAGCGAGAAAGGCTATTGTAGCCATGCTGGATACCCTGCAGAACACCGAGTACGGACGCAAGGGCGACCTCTCCAGAGCCAGCGGTTCTATGCTGATGTGCGGAGCCATGGTATACGATTGGTGCTATGACCAAATGAAAGAAGCTGAGAAGAAGGCATATATACAGGAATTCGTAAGAATAGCCAAGACCATGGAATGTGGCTATCCGCCCAAGAACACCGAACCGATAGCCGGACACACGTCGGAATGGATGGTGCTGAGGGATATGCTTTCGGCCGGTATCGCCGTCTACGACGAATACCCTGATATGTATAATCATGTAATCAGTATGCTGCATAAAGACTATGTGCCGGTGAGAAACTTTATCTATGCCGGACATAACTACCACCAGGGTACCAGCTATGCCAACGTGCGATTCAGCAACGACCTGATTTCGCAATGGATTTTATCCAGAATGGGGGCCGGAAACACCTACGACCCTGCGCAGCAATTTGTGCTGTATGACTTTCTTTACAGAAGACGCCCCGACGGCTTTGTGCTGCCGGCAGGCGATGTAAATCCCGGTATCGGTGGCTCTTACGGACTGCCTGCCATGCTGGCATACAGTTATTATAAAGACCCCTACCTGGCTTATGAATACCAGCGCAGCCCCAAGATTGATAATCACTGCCTGATATTTGACGTGCTTTGGAGAGACCTGGAAGTGAAACCGCAAAGTCCGGAAACACTGCCGCTCACCAAGTATTCCGGCACTCCGTATGGATGGATGATAGCACGTACCGGATGGGGAGACAACAGCGTCATTGCAGAAATGAAAATCAACGAGCACTTTGTGGGCAACCACCAGCACATGGATGCCGGCGCCTTCCAGATATACTACAAGGGCCCGCTGGCCATCGATGCAGGTGCTTATCACGGCAGTTCAGGCGGATATAACAGCCCGCACAACAAGAACTTCTTCAAACGTACCGTGGCCCACAACTCTTTACTGATTTACGACCCTGCCGAGAAGTTTGCCTGCTGGAACTACGGTGGTGCAGGTAAAACGGAGTTTGCTACCAACGATGGCGGACAAAGAATGCCGGGCGACCGTTGGGAGGTATGCCGTTCGTTCCGGGAATTGCTCAGCGAAGAATATACGGTAGGAAAGACATTGGCACACGGTACGTCGGACAACGGCATGAATCCGGATTACTCTTACCTGAAAGGGGATATCACGAAAGCATATTCTGATAAAGTAAAAGAGGTGAAACGCTCTTTCGTATTCCTGAACTTCAAGTCGGATGATATTCCGGCTGCCCTGATTGTCTTCGACAAGATTGTATCCAGCCAACCGGATTTCAAGAAGACCTGGCTGCTACATAGCATAGAAGAGCCGGAACTACAAGACCAGGCATTCGTGGTGAAAAGAACGAAAGATGGAGACTCGGGTATGCTGCACAATACGGTGCTGCTGCCGGAACAAGAGAATCTGTCCATCACCTCTATCGGTGGAAAGGGCAAGGAGTTTTGGGTAAACGGTGTGAACTATGAAAATAATCCCCAGAAGAACAGACCCGACCCCAGAAACGAGCGTGGAGAATGGAGAGTGGAACTTTCTCCCAAGCAACCTGCTGCCGAGGATTATTTCCTGAATGTCATCCAGGTATCGGACAACCAATGCAAGAAACTGCATAACGTACAGTTAATCAAAGGTTCTCAAATGACGGGAGCCGTTATCAACAACCGCATTGTGACATTCAGCAACACGGGAAATACTGTTACCGGACAGGCCACCCTGGAGGTGAAAGAAGAAGGTACGTTCCGGTTTATCCTTACGGATATGAAACCGGGCACCTGGCAGGTGAAGAAAGACGGAAAAGTTCTTATTCCATACCAGTATGTCAGTGCAGAAGACGGCATTCTGTCGTTCGAAGGTGGACAGGGACATTATGAGTTCCTGCGATAACTTCCCGTCAGTTGAACTGCATCACAAAGGTGGTCTCCTTACCCGTCTGTAAGGACAGGCTGCCGTCTGAAAGTCGCATGATTTGACGAGATACACTCAGGCCGATCCCGCTTCCTCCTTCTTTGGTAGTAAAGAAAGGAATGAAGATGTGGTCGGCCACTTCTTTAGGTATGGCAGGCCCGTTGTTGCTGATACTGATCAGTACCGATTCGGCTTCGTTGCAAAAGGCTTGTATACGAATGACTCCCGGCTGGGAAGAAGGTTCGGATTCTATGGCTTGAATGGCATTTTTCAACAGGTTGATCACTACCTGCCCTATCAGATTCTCGTCTGCATGAAGAATCAGGTCGCCGGGAGTTACTGCTACCTGAAAATCAATGCCGGCTTCGGGGTATTGATGCCTGGCCAGTGCCACCATCCGCTGCAAGAAACCCTTCACATAGAATAAGGTAGGTTCCGGGGTAGGAATCCGGGTAAATTTACGATAGTTCTCTACAAAAGCCAGCAATCCCTTGCCGGTAGAACTGATGGTTTGAAGGCCTTTGCGCACTTCCGCTTCCTGACCGCTGTGCTGCATCAACCCCTGTAGCGTATCGCTCAACGAGGTGATGGGAGTAACCGAGTTCATAATCTCATGCGTCAGCACCCGGGTAAGCCTTATCCAGGAATCTATTTCTTTCTCATCGAGTTCGCTGTTGATGTCATTCAAGGCCACAATGCGAAGATGCTCTTCGTGAATACGGATATCGCTGACTCTGACCGACAGATGCACCGTGCCCCGTTCATTCTGGAAATTCATCTGCAACTTATCTCCTACCCTACAGCCTTCCAGCATGGCAGCCAACGAGGCATCTACTCGCCGCAATTGGTGTACGTGCGTAAACACCTCCAAGCCCAACAGACGCAAGGCTTCCCCGTTCTTCTGATAGACCGCTCCCTGGTCATTGAGCACTATGATACCGGTATTGACGCAATCCAATATCAGTTCATAATACTTTTCACGCTGCATGGTGTCGTGCTTAGCCTGGTGCAGGATATGAGCTACCTTGTTCAGGGCACGGTTCACCAGAAACTGATTGCTGCCCTTCATTTCTTCGGAAAAATGAATGGAAGTATCATTGTTTTCAATGGCCTCCAGCAGAAACAGCACATTCCGGAGGTTATTTTCGTACAACCGATGCTGCCAGATGACCAGCCAAACAACTAGAACGGCCAGCAACACCGCTCCTAACACATAACCCATGCACCAACAGTAAACAGTTGCTGCCACTGCCAGCAGGCACAGGCTGAGACGGAACCCGTAACACATCCGAATATCTTTCATACCCCCTCTTTTTACAAACCGTATTTCTTCATTTTATTATATAAAGTCTGCCGGGTGATACCCAACTGTGCCGCAACCGCCGACAGATTGCCCCGACAAGAGTGCAAAGCCTTGCCTATCATATCCCGTTCCATTTCTTCCAGGGTGGACACCTCTCCGCCGGATGCGGGAACAGAAACGGCTGGAAGGGCAAACAATTCGGCAGGCAAGGAAGGCCCGTCGCAAATGATGACCGCTTTCTCGATGATATGCTCCAGTTCGCGGATGTTGCCCGGCCAGGAATGATGCTGCAAAGCGGTTGCAGCCTGCGGAGTCAGTTCCACCAACGGTTTGTCGTACTGCTTACAGAAGCGGGCGATAAAAAGTTCTGCCAACGGCAGAATATCTTCCGTGCGATTCCTCAAAGGCGGAATCTCCAGATGAATGGTATTGATGCGATACAGCAAATCTTCCCGAAACTCTCCACGCTGCACCATCTCTTGCAGATTACGGTTGGTGGCACAAATCAGCCGGATATCCACCGGAACAGGCCGGTTGCTCCCTACCCGTACGACGCTGCGCCGCTGCAAGGCCGTCAGCAGTTTGGCCTGCTGATGATAAGGCAGATTCCCTATTTCATCCAAAAAAAGAGTGGAATGCTGGGCTGTTTCGAATTTTCCGGCCCGGTCGGCACGGGCATCGGTAAACGCCCCTTTTACATGGCCGAACAATTCGCTTTCAAAAAGACTTTCGGGCACGGCTCCCATATCTACACTCACCATCTCTTCTTCCCTACGGCGCGACAAGGTATGTATCTCACGTGCCAGCATTTCCTTGCCTGTACCATTTTCTCCGGTAATCAATACGTTGGCATCCGTTACTGCTACCTTTTCTACCAGCAAACGTAAGCGTTGCATGGCCGCACTGGTGCCCCAATACATCCCGCTTTTTCCGCCCGCTTCTTCCGGGTGGTTTCCGGGAGTGCCCGACACATTCCGGGCGGCACGCAGCAGGGTCTCCACCAGTTTCCCGTTATCCCACGGCTTCACTATAAAATCTACCGCCCCTTCTTTCATCCCCCTTACTGCCAAATCTATGTCGCCATACGCTGTGAAAAGCACTACGGGTAAGTGGGGTTGGTATTTCTTTACCTCATGCAGCCAATAGATTCCCTCATTGCCTGTATTGATACCCGAAGTGAAATTCATATCGAGCAGCAGAACGTGCCAGCTTTCCTCGCGCAACACACTGGGCAAGGTGACAGGCGAAGCCAGCAACCTGATTTCCTGGAAGTAAGGCTTCAATAAGAGTTGCAGGGCTGCAAGCACGCCCCGATTATCGTCTACTATCAGTATTTTAAGCGTTTTTCTAGCCATAACCGGTTTGTTGTTTATACACAGCAAAGGTAGGTAAAATAGTCTATTGGCAAAGAAAGATATACATTTATTGAAAAGTTTGTCTAAAGATTAGACAGAGGTGTCTATTTTTTAGACACTTCTGCCAATGGGTATAATTGATAATTCTATATGAATCAGGCCATTATATAGAATGGCACGGTTTTGGCATACTGTTTTTCAGTAGAAAAATAAAAAACGAACAACTATGCAATCCATTCATTACGCCTTTAAAACCTTGCTGCACCGATGCAGTTCGAATGTCATCAAAGTGATTTCCATAGCCCTGGGCATCACGATGAGTGTACTCCTTTTCAGCCGTGTGGCCTACGAACAGAGTTTTGATACCTGCTTCCGCGAGAACGACCGCCTGATGCAACTATGGATGCAGTGGACGGTGAACCAACAAAAGGGCGACAAACAAGAACAGTGTGTAGGCAAATTGGCCGGCACCCTGTATGAAGCCATGCCCGATGTATTCGAAGGGGCCACTACCATCGGTTATTGGATGTTCAATGCCCCCCTTTACCGGGGGAATGTACGCTTCAACGACCTCAAAATAACGGCCGACTCGCTCTTCTTTCAGACCATGGGCATTGATGTGCTGAAAGGCAATGCCGTACAAGACTTGGCACAGAAGGATGTTATCTACCTCAGCGAACGGCTGGCCCGGAAGATATTCGGCGATGAAAATCCCATCGGCCAAGTGGTGCAGTACAACAAACAGATTCCCCTGACTGTACGCGGCATCTACGCCGATATTCCCGAAAATGCCACCGTACGGCCCGAAGCCGTGGTTTCCATGCCTTCGGTGTGGAGCCGAGGCATAGGATATTACAGTCTGCAAGGGGGCGACAGTTGGCCCTCGTATATGCGGCTGAAAGCCGATGCTCCCGACCTGGAAACCATCAACCGACGCATCGGACAGTTACTGGCAGAACGGATGCCGCCCGGCAATGGCATAGAAGTAGGTGCTTTCATTGCCCCCCTGCGCGATACCTACCGCAGCCATGAGTACGTGCAACGTATGAGCCGCATCCTCTTTATTCTGGCGGCGGCCATCCTCTTCATCACCGCCTTGAACTATGTACTTATTTCGATTTCCTCGCTCAGCCGGCGCGCCAAAGCCATCGGTGTACACAAGTGTAGCGGTGCCGAGGCTGGCACTGTGTTCGGTATGTTTGTCTGGGAAACCGTATTCCTCTTTGCTGCCGCCCTGCTGCTCAGCGCAGCCTTGCTCTATGCCTTCCGGGATTTTGTGGAAGATACCATCGCGGCCAAGTTGGACAGTATCTTCACGACAGACCTTCTTTGGGTGCCTGTTACGGTACTCGCCGTGCTTTTCCTCATCAGTACCGTCTTGCCCGGCCGCCTCTTTGCCCGCATCCCCGTATCGCTGGTATTCCGCCGCTACACCGAGGGCAAACAGGGCTGGAAACGGCCGCTGCTTTTCATTCAGTTTGCCGGCGTTACCTTCGTCCTTGGGTTGCTCTGCACCGTGTGGCTGCAATACCAATATGTGATGAACAAAGACACGGGCTACAATCCCGAGCGCATCGTAATGAATTACCACGAGGTAAGAAATTGGGACGAAGCAGAGAAAATCCGCACGTTCTACACGCCCCTGCCCTACGTAGAAGAAATCACTTCTTCTTTATATTATCCCTGCGGCGGCTACAGTGGCGAAATGATTCCCGATGAAGCCGGCAACAATCTGTTCTCTACCCGCTATGATTATGGCTGCGAGAATTATACCAAAGTGATGGGTATGACGATTCTTCAAGGCCGCCCGCAGCGCGAAAAGAATGAAGTATTGGTGAACGAGGAATTTGCCCGCCTCATGCATTGGGGCGATGACGTGCTGGGACGCACCTTCTCGTCCGAAGGCGGTAAGGTAAAAGTGGTGGGTCTGCTGAAAAATTTCCAGATAGGCAGCTTCCACAGTGGTCCCCTGCCCTACGTATTGCACTATATGCCCCAATTAGCCTATCAGCTTTCCATCCGGCTGAAAGAGCCTTTTGCCGAAAATCTGCAACGGCTGAACAAAGAAGCTGCCGAGGCTTTCAGCGGACAGACGGTGGAATTTGAAAGCATGGAAAAGCTGATGGCTGAAAACTACAACAGCGTAAGGGTGTTCCGAAACGCAACTTTGGTAGCTACTGTCTGCATCCTTTTCATCACCTTGATGGGCCTCATCGGCTACATCAATGATGAGATGCAACGCCGCAGCAAGGAAATAGCCATCCGCAAGGTGAACGGGGCCGAAGCTTCGCACATTCTGGAAATGTTCTCCAGAGACATCAGCCGCATTTCGCTGCCTGCCGTCATCCTGGGGGCCGTTGCCGCCTGGTATGTGGGCAAACTCTGGATGGAGCAGTTTGCCGTGCAGGTGGATTACCTCACTGCCTACTACCTGCTGAGTGCCCTCATGATATGGGGATTGATTATCGCCTGCGTGGTGGTGCAAGCCTGGAAGATAGCCAACGAAAACCCGGTACTCAGCTTGAAGAGTGAATAAAAACATTAAAAAACAAACGATATGATTGAAATCAACAACCTCAGTAAAGTGTTTCGTACTTCAGAAGTAGAAACCGTAGCGTTAAACCGTGTCAACCTGGAAGTGAAAGAAGGAGAATTTGTAGCCATCATGGGGCCCTCAGGGTGCGGTAAATCCACCCTGCTCAACATCCTCGGTCTGCTGGATAATCCCACAGAAGGCAGCTATCGGCTCTTGGGTCAGGAAGTAGCACAGTTACAGGAAAAGGAGCGTACCCGGATGCGCAAGGGCAAGCTGGGCTTCGTGTTCCAAAGTTTCAACCTCATCGACGAACTGAATGTATTTGAGAATGTGGAACTGCCACTTACTTATCTGGGTGTTTCGGCCAGCGAACGCAAGGAGCGGGTAAATGAAATACTGAAACGGATGAACATCAGCCACCGTGCCAAGCATATGCCGCAACAGCTCTCCGGTGGTCAGCAGCAACGGGTGGCTATTGCCCGCGCCCTGATTACGCATCCCAAACTGATTCTGGCCGACGAACCTACCGGTAACCTCGACTCCAAGAACGGCAAGGAAGTGATGGAGCTGCTTACCGAGCTGAACAAGGAAGGTACCACCATTCTGATGGTGACGCACTCACAGCACGATGCCTCGTATGCCCACCGCACCATCCACCTCTTCGACGGCAGCATCGTGGCCAATGTGAACAGTAATTTAATGCAGCAGTTATGAGGCAATTCCACTATATCCTACAGACACTCTTACGGGGGAAAGGAGGCAACGTAGTGAAGCTTATCTCGCTGACGCTGGGTCTCACCGTGGGCGTGCTGCTTTTCTCGCAGATAGCCTACGAGCTTCACTACGATACTTTTTATAAAGAGCATGAGAAGCTGGCGATGTTCGGCACCCGCATGATAAAGAAAACCGGCGAAATCACCCACTGGGATTACGACACTTTCCGCCCGGCAGCGGCAGCCCTCATGGAGTCACTGCCCGAAGAGGTGGAATGTGCCACTCCCTTCATCATGTTCATACAACCGGATATCTATAAGAATGACAACAAGCTGGAAGATACGGAAGTACTTTTCGGAGACACGCTGTACTTCCGCACGATGGGCATCGACTTGCTGCAGGGCGATCCGCAGTACCTGGCACAGAGTGGCAATATATTTCTCAGTCAAAGCAAGGCGCGGGAATGGTTTGGCGATGAAAGCCCTATCGGGAAAACCCTGAATATGAATAAACGCCAGAAGCTGACCGTGCGGGGTATCTATGAAGACATCCCCGGCAACGTGCTGTTCCGCCACAACGTAGTCATTTCCCTGCCGACTTTTGAAGAAGGCTACGGACAAGGCACCTGGGACAGCAATGATATGTATATGATATATGTCCGCCTGCGCGAAGCCAATGCCATTGACCGCATCAATGCCCGGATGCCGGATATTTTAGGAAGATATACGGCAGTAAAGGAACGCTGGGACGGCTCTACCCTGGAAGGGAAACTCTTGCCGGCCACCGATTACTACCTCTCCCACCCATCCAACGTGCAACGCCTGGTCATCCTGTTTGTATTGGGATTCTCCATCTTCTTTGTATCAGGTATGAACTATGTGCTGGCTGCCATCGCCACCCTGGGCCGCCGCGCCAAAATGGTGGGTGTACATAAATGCTGCGGTGCCGAAACCGGCCATATCTTCGGAATGTTTCTCACGGAAACCGGACTGCTGCTGATGCTGGCCCTGCTGGGCTGTGTCGGACTGCTGTACCTGTTCAGCGAACAGATAGAAGACCTCACCGGCATCTACCGCTTGAGTGAACTCTTCACCTGGCAGACTTTGTGGGTGCCGCTGACCACCGTGCTGGTGCTTTTCCTGCTGGCAGGCGTATTGCCTGGCCGGATGTTTGCCCGCATCCCCGTGACCCAGGTATTCCGCCGCTACACCGACGACAAACGCAGCTGGAAGCGCGGCCTGCTCTTCGTGCAGTTCATCGGGGTATCGTTTATCTTGGGATTACTCCTGACCTCCGCCTGGCAGTTCCATCGGCTGATGACCTTGGACGTAGGTTTCCATACAGAACGCCTGACCGTAGGTACTGCCGTTGCCGGATTCGGACAATACGGCACCGAGTTTGCAGAAGGAGCACAGCGTGTGGCCGATGACCTGCGCCGCCAACCCTTTGTGGAAGAAGTGGGTGTAAGCGAGCAGAACCTGCTGAGCCACTACAGCACCCGCCCCTTACGCATCCCGGGCAGCGAAGCTTTCTGCATAGTACATCACCAATATTTTGCCAAAGGTTTTCCGCAAGCGGTGGGTATGGAACTAGTAGAAGGCCGCTGGCCGGAACACATAGGCGAGGCAGTGGTTACCGAACACCTCGTAAAAGAAATGAATTGGGGTGACCAGGTGGTAGGACGGGAAATGGAAGGTATACCGATTCTTCAGGATTCACCCTCCTATGGGAATGTCCGGGTGGCAGGTGTCATCCGCGATGTGCGCAACATGGGGTTCTTTAATCCCATATATAGCGTGGCCTATATCCTCAGACCCTATCTTTCCGCCACCTTCCACGTGCGCCTCAAGACACCCGACAGCGACAACCTGATGCGCCTCAACCAGTATGTGAAAGACACCTACCCGCAGTTGGGACTAACGTTCCTAAGCTACAAAGACATCCGCCGCGAACAAAACGAAAGCGTATCGCGCTTCCGCAACATCGTGAGCGTAACTTCGCTCTGCATCTTCTTCATCGTACTGATGGGATTGATAGGCTATGTGAGCAATGAGACCCAACGCCGCAGCAAGGAAATAGCCATCCGCAAGGTAAACGGAGCTGAAGCAACCGACATCCTGCGCCTGCTGAGCAAGGATATTCTAAAAGTAGCCATGGGTGCCGTAGTGCTGGGTATTGGCAGTGCCTACTACGTATCCGGCATCTGGATGGAACAATTTCCCGAAAGTACCCTGCCGTCTGTCTTTTGGTTCCTCATTCTGCTATGCATCATCCTGCTCCTCATCGTAGGTACAGTCATAATCAAAGCCTGGAAGATAGCCAATGAAAATCCGGTATTGAGTTTAAAGAGCGAGTAAGCCCCATACTATATAACCCATAAAAAAAAGGCAGGATAAGCAAAACGCTTCCTGCCTTTTCAGTATACTATGAATAGGGATTACTTACAGCAATTACGCGGTTTCAGCTGTTTGAAGAAGTCGTTACCCTTGTCATCCACCAAAATAAATGCCGGGAAATCTTCCACCTCGATTTTCCAGATGGCTTCCATACCCAATTCCGGGTATTCCACGCATTCAATGCTCTTGATATTATTCTGTGCCAGAATAGCAGCCGGACCACCAATGGAACCCAAATAGAAGCCACCATGCTTTTTACAAGCATCCGTTACCTGCTGGCTACGATTACCCTTGGCCAACATAATCATACTGCCACCATGACTTTGGAACAAGTCTACATACGGGTCCATACGTCCTGCTGTAGTGGGGCCCATAGAGCCACACGCCATACCAGCCGGAGTCTTAGCCGGACCTGCGTAATAGATAGGATGATCCTTGATATATTGCGGCAATTCTTCACCACGGTCCAAACGCTCTTTCAGTTTGGCGTGCGCAATATCACGACCTACGATAATGGTACCGTTCAATGACAGACGGGTAGCCACCGGATATTTGGTCAGTTCCTTCAAGATTTCAGACATCGGCTGATTCAGGTCAATCTTCACAGCATCGCCTTCGCCTGCTTCGCGAAGTTCTGCCGGAATCAGCTCACCCGGTTTATCATCCATCTTCTCAATCCAGATACCATCCTTATTAATCTTACACTTGATATTACGGTCGGCAGAGCAAGATACGCCTAAACCAATCGGGCAAGAAGCACCGTGGCGCGGCAAACGGATGATACGTACATCATGAGCCATGTATTTACCACCAAACTGAGCACCCAAACCAATGTTATACGCTTCTTCCAATACTTTCTTTTCCAATTCCACATCACGGAATGCACGGCCATATTCATTACCTGTAGTAGGCAGTTCATCGTAATAATGCGTAGAAGCCAGTTTCACAGTCAGCAGGTTCTTTTCAGCCGAAGTACCCCCGATAACGAATGCAATGTGATACGGAGGACAAGCCGCAGTACCCAGCGACTTCATCTTCTCTACCAGGAACGGCACCAATGTATCCGGATTCAACACAGCCTTGGTTTCCTGATATAAGTAAGTCTTATTGGCAGAACCTCCACCCTTAGTCACACACAAGAAGCGATACTCCATTCCTTCCGTAGCCTCCAGGTCAATCTGAGCCGGCAAGTTACACTTTGTATTTACCTCTTCATACATCGTCAACGGTGCATTCTGAGAATAGCGCAGATTTTCTTCTGTATATGTCTTATATACTCCCAATGACAGAGCTTCTTCATCGCAATAGCCGGTCCATACCTGCTGACCTTTTTCACCATGAATGATAGCAGTACCCGTATCCTGGCACAATGGCAATTTGCCCTTTGCAGAAACTTCCGCATTACGCAAGAAAGTCAAAGCCACGTATTTATCATTATCACTTGCTTCCGGGTCAGTCAGAATCTTAGCTACCTGCTCATTGTGGGCACGGCGCAACAAGAAGGAAACATCACGAAAAGCCGCATTGGCCATAGCCGTCAAGCCCTCTTTTTCAATTTTCAGGATAGGTTTTCCCTCAAACTCGCTTACAGACACATAGTCTTTAGTAAGCAGATAATACTCGGTCTTATCTGCTCCATGTTCAAACATAGGCTGATACTTAAACGGAGGTATTGTTGCCATAATTACTTGTTTATAGATTGTTTAAAGATTTATTTAGTACAAAAATAAGCATAAAGGGAATAGACACAAAAGAAAAAGCTACAAAATTATACCTTGTTCACTTTCTGCATTCGTGCTATCAATTCATCGCCCAAAGCCGTCTTCACCTCAATATGCTTCAGCACCGCTGTTACAAACGGATTACTCTCAAAATCTCCCCTTACTTGCTCAAAATCCTGTTCTTTCTCTATGCGAGAGCCGTCTGCCCCGAATCCGGTCATAGAAGCCAGTGAAAATTCTTTTTTGGCATCTTCATACACCATACGATCCAGTCCTACTACGGCCATTTTCCACTGTTCAACGATGTGAATGATATCCGCTGCCGTCATTTCCGAAGGATGTACGCCGTAATATTCTTCCAACTTTTCATACGCCCACGTCCACTCATACGTATAATAGTTCTGGTGCATCCGCTCGAACTCGGCATTGATAGACTTCAATCGGTTTATTTCTCCCGATTCTATACGTTCTATCAGTGCATCCACCTCACTCTTCGGAGCAATCAGTCCCGAAATATCCACCCATTCGCCTGTTCCTATGGAAGTATCAGGCTTCAAGCGTTCACGAATATCTTCATCAGTATGGAAATCAATCTCTTCCAGACGTTTGATAACTGAATTACCCAAGAACTTATGAATGGCTGTTTCATAGAATCCAATGCCTTTCTTCAAGGCCGAATTCCGAATTTTAGCACTGTGGAAAGAATAGATATCAGATAGTTCACCCGAAGCACGACGAAGACTCCAAAGTATTTCACGTCCCTTGAACATCTTCTGCACAGTGTAGGGACTCAGCAGATTATAATTGATAAAATCCAAACGGTTAGAATCTTTCCGGTTATCTCTTTTCGGCCACTTCTGGGCATCACGTATCGTACCCACACTACGCAGATTAACTCCTGGTACCAGGAATGTGGTATTATTCTGTTCAATCAAGTACGAGAATGGAAGATTCGAAGTATCTGAATGATTCACATGGCGCCCCATAACCAAAGAAAAAGCTCCTACACGCGCCGGCCACAGAATATAAGAATCTGAAGTAGTCTTGGCACCACGCTCCAGTGTACCCTGATGGATAGGACCTAATTTATACATGTGGTTACTTTGATTAGAACCCGAACCAGCATTCATAAAAGAAAACATACCCGCAATCAGCAGCGTAGATTTATGGTGGGTCACCGTAAACGGTCCGGCAAAGATGGCACAAGCTTCTCCATTTTCACCTTGGCAATTGCTGAAAAACAAGGAATCGGAAGCAGAATAGTTATGCCCCAACTTACAAGCCTGCCCTATAAAACACCGTGTAAGCATGGCTCCATCGTCTACCGATGAACCGGATGAGATAATAAAATCATCACATATCACCCCATCACCGATGTGTACCGGAGCCTCCTCATTACTGTTGATACTACCGTTGTAGAGCCTGCAGGTGCCACTGATACGACAGTAATCACCCACACGCACATTTTTGATAGAACCGGTATTTAGAATCATTACATGACTGCCCACCGTACCCACTGCAGAAGCATGCTTATTGGAGTAAAAATCCGTAATAGCCTTTATGCGGGCAATTAAATCCGGACGATGACGATAAAGTGTAGTAATATAAGCCAGGTGGGCAGAAAGCTTATCATTAATCAAGACCTCTCTTCCCCCCGTTTCATTCAGTACCGCTACCTCTACGCCATTGCCAAATTTAGATACACCGTCCACCAGCATAATATCCACATTTTCGATAAATGTGTCGTGGCCTATTTCATAATTGGCAATGTAATTCTGCACATTTTCAATGCAGCAATTATCACCCACCGTTACATGATGCAGCGTTACATGACGCAGTCCGGCATGCTTTCGTATACCTCCCGGCAACAGAAATTCGGTTTCAAATACACCTAACCTCACTTCCCCAGAAAAGCGTGTATGATGCACATATTCAGTAGTAAACTTTTCTGCTACCCAAACCTTTCTCCAGTCATCAGCCAAACACGACTGACTTTTTAACTGAAGCACTTCGTCTTCTGTTAAATGTCTGTAATCCATAACCTTAAAATTAGTTCAATAACCTATAATCCAGATTCAGGCTATGCACACTCATGCCCTTCCTGAATCAATATTCACCATTTTCATCGTAAGTCTGATAAAGAAAATCATTATAGGGATACTTCTGTACATGCAGTTCACGAATGCGTTTATACACCTCATTCTTGAATTCTTCCATATTCAGTCGCTCGCGGGCAGAGATAAAGAGGCAATTATCCTCCATTTTCGCCATCCACGTCTTCATCAGTTCTTCGAGTGTTAAGTTTTCCTTGGTTCTGGGGGTAAGGTCATCAGCCGCTTTTTCCACATAGGTATAAGCGTCTATTTTATTGAATACAAGCACCATGGGTTTACCGGCCGCACCGATATCAGCCAATGTCTTGTTCACTACTTCTATCTGTTCTTCAAAATCCGGATGTGAGATGTCTACTACATGCAACAGCAAATCGGCTTCGCGCACCTCATCCAGCGTAGATTTAAAAGAGTCCACCAGGTCGGTAGGCAATTTACGTATAAATCCTACTGTATCCGAAAGCAAGAAAGGCAAATTCTCGATAATTACTTTTCTCACGGTGGTATCCAACGTAGCAAAAAGTTTGTTTTCTGCAAATACTTCACTCTTGGAAAGTAACGTCATCAAAGTAGATTTACCCACATTGGTATACCCCACCAATGCCACACGAATCAAGCGGCCCCGATTCTTACGCTGAGTGGATTTCTGCTTATCAATTTCAGCCAGACGTTCCTTCAGCAGCGACATACGATTCAGGATAATACGACGGTCCATTTCCAGCTGCGTTTCACCCGGTCCACGCAGACCTACGGAACCTTTACCACCGCCGGCACCCGAACCACCGCCCTGACGTTCCAAGTGTGTCCAAAGACGTTGCAAACGCGGAAGCATGTATTTATATTGAGCCAATTCCACCTGCGTTTTGGCATTGGCCGTTTGCGCACGCATGGCAAAGATATCCAGAATCAGTGACGTACGGTCTAAGATCTTTATTTTCAGTTCAGCCTCAATATTGCGGATTTGCTTGGCCGAAAGTTCATCATCAAAAATCACCATACCCACTTCACGTTCAGCCTCTTCTTCATCCTTGATATATTGCTTTATTTCTTCCAGTTTACCTTTACCCACATAGGTCACCGAGTTCGCCTGGTCCAACCTTTGGGTAAATCTCTTCACTACTTCCGCCCCGGCTGTCTCAGCCAGGAAAGCCAGTTCATCGAGGTATTCATTGGTCTTACGCTCATCCTGTGTCTTCGTAATCAAACCTACCAATACCGCCGTTTCCACCTGTGCTTCGGAAATTACAAATTCTTTCATTGCCATAAATTCTATACCTTCTTAAATTCTAATCTGTTTTTATAGGGGGCAAATATAAGGATTTATCAGCAAAGATAAGGCTATAGAGAAATAAAAAAAGGGTGCGTCTGTGACACACCCTTTTTAATATCAGAAAATAAACTATATTAATTGTTTACTTGCAATAAAGTCTTGGCATTCATGACATAAGTCATCGGTTTTCCATCATTGTCAATCATGTGTACCAATTTACCGAGATCGAAAGTCTTGGAATCTTCATCGTAGGTTCCTAACGGATATTTGGTTTGTTCTACCTGGAAGTTGCCGTATACAGAGCCGAATGTATCCCATTCTACATCAGCAGCCGGACCCTTACCATTGACCATCTTCCAACCAGTTTTCACCATCGGAACGAAATAGAATCCCGGATAAGTTTCACCATCCAGATAAACATAAGGTGTTTCAAATCCGTCAGGTATCACCGGTGTGCCAAACAACCCATTCAAATATTCATTTGTATAAGGACACAAGAAGCGATAAAGATTCTTTTCCGGATGCTTCTCCAATTTGATGCCTTCGAGCGGAATACCTGCACGACCAAAAGGTTCGAACATATTATCAATCAAAGTGGCGTTTTCGCTGACTACATTCCAGATAAGCGGACAAACCACGATGAACGACTGAGAAGAAACCGCATAAGGAGTACTTTCCTTGGCAGCAATTGATACTTGATATTCTACGTCACGTTCCAAATTCTGATAGGAAACAACCAAAGTTGTCTTATTTTGACCCTCTTTGAAAGTAACTGTGGTAGGAACAGTGAACAATCCTGCGGCACCTTCTCCCAAGCTCACGGTCAATTCAGCCTGATTGTTGTCAGTTACATTTGAACGGTACACATCAAGACTAAAAGTACCATCAGTTTCATCCAATGTGATGTTGGCACTCTGTGAAGAAGAGAAATAAATTCCTGCTCCTTCAGCCTGAGGCCCGGGAGTATAATCATCATCCGAACATGAAGTGAAAACTCCTAAATTGAATACGGACAGGCACATCAGCGCCATCATCCATTTAACTATATTCTTCATACTCATTACATTCTAAAAATTGTCTATAGCTAGCCTCCTGAAGCAGGAGGCTATAATTGAAATAAATTAATTACCCGGAGCAAATTCACCGATCGGAGTTGGACGTACCGGAATGGCACCCGACGGGTCGGGGTTATTCATACCTTGCAGAGCTACGTTAGAGTCCACCTCATCCTTCGGAATAACCAATGTCCAGTTGGGCTTGCCACCTTTGCAGTTAATCTTCAAGATATCTTCCTTGTAGTTAGTGCCTTCATAATTCTGAATCACATCCGGTTTCAGACGTTTAGCGGTGGGGAAAGCAACTCCTTCACCCCAGAATTCGATACGCATCTGCTTCAGTACTTCCAGCTGGAAAGTTTCCAGACTAGGAGACAAGCAATTATAATCTTTCTGGCGATACTGTTTTATAAAGTCGGTCAGCAGTTTCTTACCGGCATCCAGACCCTGACTTGCTCCTACCGCTTCGGCTTCAATCAAATACATTTCTTCTACACGCATCACTGGAATATCTACTGCTGCGCCAGCCTGGAATGTCTTATAATCACCACCGGCACAACGGAATTTCAGCGACAGATAATCGGGCTGTTCATCCAGCCAGTCTTGCCCTTTAACCGATTCATAGTTATAAAAACTTCTATCCGGATCTAAGAAAGCATATTTACGGAAGTCTGTTTTGGGTATCATGTCATACAGATTGCGGGCAATCTGCAATTTCGACAAAGAGCCATATCCCCAGTCAGCTTCACTTGATATGTGACCAGTAAAATTAGCCAGGTTACCCATATTGGCTTCTGTGGGATGCAGATACCACATCCAGGCAGAAGTGGCCGTGTTGAAACCGGTAGTCGGGTCTAGCCATTCCTGTTGAGTCATCGGAGTTGCCCCTGATGTTTCAATTGCCTTACGGGCAAATTTAGCAGCTTCTGCATAATTCTTGTCCCACAGATGTACTTTGGCCATCAAGCCATAAACCACAGCCAAGCTGGGGAAATTCTTGGTAGCCGGTGTAAAATCTTCCAGCCCGATTTCAGCTTTCGCCAAATCTTCCAGAATGAACTTCACCATCTCATCATGAGGGAGGCGCGGATTATTCTTAGCTATATCATTAGTAGTCTCTTCCGTTACCTTAGGAACAGTAAGCCCCATCACCTTGCTACAGTCTGTATAGATGTTTTCCATCGGTTCGAACAGCACCATCAAATTGTAGTAATTGAATGCACGGAATGCATGTGCCATACCGCCATATCCCCGCATATCCGATGAGATAGACGGATCGGTTACATCCACTGCTGCAATCACGTCATTGGCTGATTTGATGAATTTATACAAGGTAAAATAAGGCAAGAATGATGCGTAGCTGTTATCAGCCATCTGAAGATTAGCACTAAAGGGCCACCACCAGTCGTAACCATAATCCTGAGCTACTATATCACCCAATAATTGAGTCTGTGCCAGCATCAGGGAAGGATAAGCCAGGTCTGTTTCATGTGTCTGTTTTCCGTAAACCAGATATCCTTGCACCATTTGAGAAGGCATACCGTTTACGGCTGCTTCGAGCGCCGTAGCCGAAGCACCAATTTGCTCAGAAGTTGCCTGTGAACTTTCTGGAATTACTTCTTCAATACAACTGGAGAACATAAATGTCGATGCAGCTGCTAAAGAAAGGAGTTTTACTATATTCTTTTTCATACGATTATATGCTTTGTATAGGTTTAGAATTCAAATGACACACCACCGGAGATGGTACGCATCGGTGAATAATTAGTTGCATTGGATGCAGCGTCATAAGACTGACGCGGGTCAAATCCCTTACGCTTAGACCAATAGAAGACATTTTCAGCCGACATATAAACACGCAGTGCGTTGATGGCCAGTTTCTTTGTCCACTTAGAAGGCAATGTATAACCTACATTGATGTTCTGGATATTCAGGTAGCTGGCATTTGTCAAGAAGCGAGTAGAGGTAGCTGCCGAATATTGGTCATTCATCTGGAAACGAGGAATGTTGCTGTTCGGATTATCCGGAGTCCACGCCTTATACAAGTCCTTGTGGTAGTTAGAGCCCGGTGTACCTGATGGAGAAGACATGAAGTAAGCATACGTACCGTCTACCGATTTACCACCAAGCTGATAAGTAAAGTTGATACCGAAGTCGATGCCATACACTTTCAATTTAGTACCGAAACCACCAAATACTTTTGGAATACTGGATTCTTCTGTAATGTAATAGTCAGCTTTACTCCAGTTGGTTGTCGTTTCACGACCGATGATATTACCTGCTTCATCTTTCTTGTTGATGTACCACATAGATTCACCGTTTTCATTCACACCGGCATAATCTTTCAAACGCCAAGTGTACATAGAAAGGTCTTCTGCGATAAAGAACGAACCACTGGAGTAGCCTTTATAAGCCTTTCCGTCAGCGGTATATTCGGTAGAAACCTTTTTATCATTGTCCAACGTTTTCAGTCTGTTCTTCAGTGTTGACATGTTCAAGTTCACATCCCATGTAAAGTTGCGTTTGTCGAAAAGGTTAATATTGACATCCATTTCAACACCAGTATTGATCATGCTACCTACGTTGTCCAGATAAGAAGCGTAACCTAAAGAAGGAGCTACCGAGAAGGAGAACAACATATCAGAAGTCTTGCGGTAATAATATTCAATGCTACCGGTTACGCGGTTCCACAACTGGAATTCAGCACCGATATTGAAGTTGGTGTTGGTTTCCCAAGTGATGTCTTTTGTACCCTTGGCTGCAAAGGAAGTACCGATGTGGTTATCAGAGTTCACGATGTTGAACACGTCTGTGTAACGGAAGTTACCGATATTATCGTTACCTTGAGAACCCACAGAAGCTTTCACTTTCAGTTCTTGTACCCAATCGGCATCAAACCAGCTTTCCTTGTTGATCAGCCAAGCACCACCTACTGACCAGAACGTACCCCAACGGTGATCCGGATGGAAGCGAGACGATGCATCACGACGCAAAGAAGCAGAACCGAAGATGCGCTCATCATAATTATATTGCAAACGTCCGAAATAACCTTCGTTGTTAACACGTTTGATGCTAGAATAAGCACGTTTACCATCGATTACGGCACCATCCAATTCCTTGTTATCCTGTGAGAACATGTTAGACTTGCTACCACCTAATACATAACCACGGTTATCATAATATTCGTGACCCAGCAAGATGTCAAAATTGTTATTGCCAAATGAACGAGCATACGAAATCAACTGTTGCAAGTTGTAGTCATAGGTACGTTGATGTTCCTTACTTACTGTACCACCGGTTGAATCAAACTGACCATAATAAGGATTGTGTACAGTAGTGAAACGTGTTTCATCCAGGTTGAATGCACCGTTGATAGTAATCTTCAAGCCTTCAATCGGAGTGATGTCTACAAAACCGTTTACGTTGAAGGCATTACCTTCTGCGTTGTTCGTATTCAAGCGGTTATCCTGAATCGGGTTAGCATCCGAGATAAAAGGACGAATCATACCCGCATTGATACCACTACCGTAGTCCATCATTTCAAGACCGTTCTTATCCAGCATGATGCTACCGTCGGCATTACGTACGAAAGCCGGATAAATAGGAGCCATCTGAGAAGTAAAGGCCCATACATTGCCTACAGAAGAGCTGTTACCATTATCGCTCAATGAGTTCGTATCAAAGCGAGCGTAAGAGATTGTACCACCTACTTTCATCCATTTCTTAGCCTGATAGTCTGCTCTCAAGCGGGCAGTCAGACGTTTCAGGTCAGAACCATAGGTAATACCTTCATTTTCCAAGTAACCTAATGAAGCATAGAATGAAGATTTTTCATTGGCAGCACTTACAGAGAAGTTGTATTCCTGACGCATACCGGTACGAGTACCTACATCTTCCCAATCATCGGGAGTCAGCAAATAATCGCGTCCCTTATAATTAACCACTCTACCCAACGTAGCAGCCGGATTCAAACGACCGTTCAAACCAATCAGATACTGTCCTTCAGGAACGGTATATACATTGTAACCCAAACCACCGTTGGCACCACACAGATTCTTGTTGGCTTCCATCCAAGCATCCTGAGCGCTCATACCCTTACCATTCATATAGTAATTGTTCATGGCTCTATAGTGCATTTCGTAAAATTCACCCGGATTGTCGATGACATCGTATTTCTGCAAAGCACGGGTATTAGCACCCCACTTGGCATCAAACTTAACGACCGCTTCGCCACGAGAGTTAGCCTTTTTCGTAGTAATGATAATTACACCGTTGGCACCACGTGCACCATACAATGCATTGGAAGCAGCATCTTTCAAAACAGTCATAGACTCCACGTCGTTAGGATTGATATTATTGATATCCCCACTGTAAGGAGAACCATCCACCACAATCAAGGGGTCGTTACCAGCATTCAAAGAGCTGAAACCACGAATCTTTATAGAAGAGGTAGCACCCGGAGCACCGTTGCTTGAAGTCATGGTAACACCCGGCACAGCACCAGCCAGTGCTTCAGTAACGCTAGTCACCTGCGACTGCTCCAGCTTTTCAGAGCCCACTACCTTAGCAGAACCGGTAAAAGCCGATTTCTTGGCGGTACCGAAAGCCACTACCATTACTTCGTCCAGCATTTCCGTATCCGATTTCATCATTACTTTTACATTCGGCTTGATGACTACTTCCTGTGTTTGCATTCCGATGTAGGAAACTTGCAGAGTTTTTGCCGAACTTGGTACATTGGGCAAATTAAACTTATCATGTTGCTTATAAAACTCATGGCTATCCTGTGAAAACTATAAACGGCATCGCCGTTTATATAAACGACACCGCTGTTTGTATAAACGACAGTGCCGTTTGTAAAAACGGCGATGCCGTTTATAGTTTATATATGTATTCTCGAATATTACCGATAATATAAAGAACTTTATCCTATTGCTATCAGTTTATTCTCAATCAATCTTTCCAGTGAAGCACTTCCCCAAATCATGGATAATTGTTTGGTCCAATATAGCAGAATATAGCTGGGTGGTTTTTATACTTTTATGCCCCAATAATTTCTGCACAGTAGTGATGTTTACACCTATATATATTAATAAGGTAGCATTGGTATGTCTGGCCGTATGAAAAGTAACTGTCGTGTGCAATCCTGCCAGTCTCGCAATTCGATTCAGTTCTTTATTTACATTGGAATTATCTTTCAGGCAAAAAAATGAATTCAAATCTATTCTATATTTTTCTAATATACACATTGGCTTTCCATGAAACAGCAAAGAAAGAGGTAAACGAACACATGCACCTGTCTTTACAGATGTATATTCCAGCCAATTGCCTTCTTTTAAATTAGAGTAGCTGAGGTGGGTAAAATCAGAATACCTCATGCCAGTATAGCAACAAAATAAAAAGGCATCCAATGTCTTTTGCAGGTTTAGGTGTTTACCTGCCAACTCTAACTTTTCTAATTTATACAGTTCATCAGGCATGAGAAATGTATGATGAGAGTCTACAGCCTTGATTTTATAATGTCTAAAAGGATACTGTTCCCATGAAATATATCCTTTATGCACAGCTAAATTTACATAACGCTTTAATTGCTTCATATGCTTGGCAATAGTATTGGTATGAAGGCCTTGGTTCTGCATGAAATAGTCAAAACGAGTGAGAAAATCAAAAGTTAACTCTGCAAAAGCAATGGAGGACTGAAAGGTTTGCAGAAGATTCCACGTGGTGAAGTGATTCCTTTTTGTGCTAGATTTAATGGATGCTAATTCTATCTCATGAGAAAAAAAAGAGAGAAAATCATCTTTTTCTCGTTTACGCTTGCAAACTGTTAAATACGCATTTGAGATTCTGCTTTTACATAAGCATACAATTTTAAATACAATACGATTCATATCTATTAAAACTTAAATGTAACCGATACATAATATATAAGATGAATCTATAAAGTTCTTCTAGTTTATTACAAAACTATGATGATATGAGTTGATTATTTAATAGAAACGTAAATGGTGGCAGAAACAGTTTAGCATACATATATTGTATGCTTTAGAAAATCTCGTTACAAAAAGCTCCTTACTATTAAAAATTAACAGATTGAAATGTTAATTTTTAAATCTGATAACTAAAGATAGATATTTTTATTTTGCCTTTTTGATTATTTTTATAACGGACATATGACTACTAGATTTGAAATCATCTGCTATAAAACATAAAAACGAATACTTTAATATCAAAATGAAAGTAATAGTATGATTTATTCTTTGCGATTGTTGTATATTTCATATTTATTAATATATTTGCACTTTTGTTAGAGTAGAGAGAATTTTAATATATATAGTTAAACTTTAAGAGAGAATTTATGGAAAGAAAATTAATGCTGTTATTGGCCTGTCTTTTTATGAGCATAGGCTTAGTAACTGCCCAGACTCAGAAAGTCACGGGTATCGTGATTTCCGAAGAAGACGGGCAGCCAGTGATTGGTGCTTCTGTATTGGTAAAAGGTACGCAATTGGGTACAATTACCGATGTGGACGGTAAGTTCAACTTACCCAATGTACCAAGTTCGGCAAAAACTCTACAAGTTTCTTACATCGGTATGCAAACACAGGAAGTGGCTATCAAGCCGAATGTAAAAGTAATGATGAAATCGGATACGGAGGTGTTGGATGAAGTAATGGTAGTGGCTTTCGGTACTGCTAAGAAATCGGCTTTTACCGGTTCTGCAGCAGTGGTAGGAAACGAAGAGTTATCTAAACGCATCACTACAAATGTATCGGATGCATTGGTAGGTTCGGTTGCGGGCTTGCAAATCCGCGGCAATTCTGGTGCACCGGGCGACAACAATAACAAAATCAACATCCGTGGTATTGCCTCTATGTACGCCAGTACAGACCCGCTGGTCATTGTAGACGGTGCTCCTTACACAGCCAGCCTTTCAAACATTCCGCAAGGTGACATCGAATCTATCTCGGTACTGAAAGATGCCGCTTCTGCTGCACTGTATGGTGCCCGTGGTGCTGCTGGTGTTATCATTGTAACCACCAAGAAAGGCCAGACTCAAGATGCTGTAGTAAACGTGGATATGAAATGGGGTGTAAACTCACGCGCCGTACAAGATTATGATGTAATTACCGATCCGGGTGAGTATTATGAAGCGTACTATTCACAATTGTATAACTACGCTTTCTATGGCCAAGGCAACACGGCTTCTGCAGCGAATGCGTATGCAAACAAGACCATGCTTAATCATTTGGGATACAACGTATATACATTGCCTGAAGGTGAAATGCTGATTGGAATGGATGGCAAATTAAACCCCAATGCAACATTGGGACGAAAAATCAGTAATAACGGACAAGATTATTACCTGACTCCGGATGATTGGCAAGACTTGGCATACCGTAACTCACTGAGACAAGAATATAACGTAAGCGTTAATGGTGGAAATGACCGTTCTTCCTTCTATGCTAGCTTGGGCTACTTAAATGATGAAGGTATCATTGTAAACTCCGACTATGAACGCCTCAGCGCACGCATCCGTGCAGACTATAAGGTGAAAAAATGGCTGAAATTGGGTGCCAATGTGGCTTATAACCACTCCATGCAGCACTCTATTCCGAACCAAAGTACTCAGGCCAACAGTATGAACATGATGTACTTCACCGGAAGTATTGCGCCCATCTATCCGGCTTATGTACGCGGATACGACGAAAATGGCAATGTGGTAATACTGAAAGACGAAAATGGCCGCGATATGTACGACTTTGGCGGTCCGGGCAGTGGCTACGGTCTGAACCGTCCGTTCATGGCTACCGCCAACCCATTGGCTGCCAACCAATATGATGTAACAGAATCGGGCGGCAACCAGTTGAACGGAACCTTTACAGCAGACGTGAACATCACCAGCTTTTTGAAAGCCAATGCTACCAGCACCGTAATCTGGGGAGAAACCAATTACTACAATTACGGGAATCCCTTCTATGGTTCCAAAACGGGCGTTAACGGAGAACTGAATAAGCAGTCTACTTCAGCTCTGCGCTCCAATCACGTGCAGACACTTACCTATTTTCAAGATTTTGGCGAACATAGCGTAAGCGTAATGGCCGGTCATGAATACTATCGCACAACAACGAAGTTCTTGGGAGCTATGGCACAGGGCGGATACTCACCTGGAGTGCCCGAAATCGATGCATTCGCTAAAGTTATAGATGGCTCCTCTTATAAGAGCGAATATAATGTGGAAGGTTTCTTCGGAAGCGCACAGTATGATTACGATGACAAGTATTTTGCTTCGGCTTCGTTCCGTCGCGACGCATCATCCAACTTTGCCAAGGAAAACCGCTGGGGTAATTTCTGGTCATTAGGTACAGCTTGGATCATCACAAAAGAAAAGTTTATGGAAAGCACATCCGACTGGCTGGATATGTTGAAACTGAAATTTTCTGTAGGACAGCAGGGTAACGATAACATTGGAGCCTATGCTTATACCGATTTATATGGACTGGCTCCCACAGGCGATACCTCTATGGGTGCAACCTTTATGCGTATGGGTAACCCGGATATTACATGGGAAACTACCACTAACTACAACGTAGGTTTGGAATTTGGCCTTTGGAAAGGTCGTCTTACCGGTAACATTGACTTCTACAATAAGAAGACTAGCGACTTGCTGTTCTGGCTGTCAGTACCGGAATCATCGGGTACACGAGGCTATTACAGCAATGTGGGCGACATCCGCAACAGAGGTGTGGAAGTGGCTTTGACGGGCAACATCATCAAATCTAACTTGGTAGACTGGAGTCTATCGGCCAACCTGTCGCACAACAAGACTGAAATTCTGAGCCTACCCGCTGCAAAGACTGCGGCCATGGGCGGTTTCAACGAGACCAACAGCACCGGAATGGGCGGTAACTGGTATGAAGTGGGCGGTCCACTGTATAACGCCTACTGTATAGAGTATGCCGGAGTGAACGAAAAGGGTGAGGCACTCTATTGGGTGGACGACAATCTGAAACTTCCTGGTGCTCCCGGTGAGAATCGAACCTCTACTACCACCAACCCCAATGAAGCTACCTACTATAAACAAGGAAGTATATTGCCTAAAGTATTCGGTGGCTTCAGCACTACCTTGCGCGTAGGCGGATTTGATGCCTCGCTTTCGTTCGACTATCAAATTGGCGGTAAGGTGCAAGACTTCCGCTATGCCAGCATGATGAGTCCGCAAGAAACTTCGAATGGTGCCGGTGGTGCCATCCACAAAGACTATATCAAATCCTGGAGCCCGAACAACACACGAAGCGACATTCCGCGTTGGCAGTATGGTGACCAGTTCACGGTATTTGCCGCATCAGACCGCTTCTTGACAGATGCCAGCTACCTGAACTTCCAGTCGTTTACAGTAGGCTATACGTTGCCCAAGAAATGGACGAAATACTTCTCCAAGCTGCGCATCTATGTAGCTGGTGAAAACCTCTGCTTCTGGTCGGCACGCAAGGGTCTGGATCCTCGTTATTCTTACGACGGAAATTCGAGCATCGCCACATATTCACCGGCACGCAATATTTCCGGTGGCTTCCAAATTACATTCTAATGATTTTAAAACAAGAAATATATGAAGAATAAAATATTTTTATTAGCCGTAGCAGCGGCAGGAATGTCGTTGATGACCGGCTGTATGAAAGAATTCTCTCCGCAGACTAGCTATGTGTCTAAAGACCAGGCTGCCGAAGCCCCCAACTCATTCCAGGGCTTTGTAGACGGAATCACCTCTACCATGGTTGGAAAAATTCTGTACAATCCCAAATATCCTTTTGATTTTGGTTACCCCAGTTTCTTCCTGATGCGTGATGTAATGGGACAGGATATAGTCATAGACGATGCCGGCCACTGGTTCAGTACATGGTACACTTGTAGTACCGGTCTGGGACCCCGCTATGCTATTTGCCAATATCCCTGGACCATCTATTACAGTTGGATAAAGAACTGCAATACGGTAATCTCATTGGCAGGTGATACCCCTTCGGAAGCTCAAAGAGCCGGTGTGGGCATCGCTTATGCCATGCGTGCGTTCTATTACATGGACTTGGCACGTATGTTTGCCTGCAAGACCTATGCGCTTGATAAAAATGCCGAAACCGTACCTTATATCTCTGACAAAACCACGCCTGCAGAAATGGCTAATAATCCGCGGGCTACCAACGAGGTGATGTGGGGAAAAATAATAGAAGACCTGAACAAGGCAGAAGAGTTTCTAACCGGTTATGAACGCAAGGACAAGACTACGCCTGACCTCTCAGTGGTATACGGACTAAAAGCCCGCGCTTATCAGGTAATGGAAGACTGGCCCAATGCCGAGAATTATGCCAAACTGGCTCAGAAAGGATATACCCCGATGAACGAGCAGCAATACCTGGACAGAGCTACTGCCTTTAACACGCCTAACGATTCATGGATGCTGTACATGCAGCACAAGGCTACCGACGACGTGTTTGTAAGTAACGATGCCGACGGAAGTTGGGGTTCATTCATGTTTCTGGAAGTAAACGGCTCCCAGTGTGGTTACGCTTCCAGCTACGGCTATCAGTTGAGCATCGACCGCCACTTGTATGAAACCATTCCGGCTACAGACTTCCGCAAGAAATGCTTCGTAGACTTTGCCATAGACGGTTTGGCCACACCGGAAGACAAGATTGAAGCCCTCAAAGCTTATTCAGACTATGCAGACGATGTGTATTACTCCGGTTATGGGGGCGGCCCCAATAAGACAGGAGCTGTAGGCTCAAAAGCCGTGGGCGGATTCTCTCTGAAATTCCGGGCTGCCGGCGGTGCGGAAGGACATTCTAACCAGTACATCGGCTTCAATTGTGCCGTACCTTTGATGCGTGTGGAAGAAATGCAGCTCATTGAGATAGAAGCAGCCGGTATGCAGGATGAAAGCCGCGGGAAAACATTGCTGGAGGCCTTTGCCAAAACACGCGACTCAAAGTTTGAATACGGCAAGCACCATGATACCTACTACAATCAGTCTACTTCTGCTTTCCAAAATGAAGTGTGGTGGCAACGTCGTGTGGAATTATGGGGAGAAGGCTTTGCTACATTTGATATCAAACGTCTGAACAAAGGTATTATCCGCAGTTATGCCAACACCAACCATCTAGAAACGTTCCGCTGGAATGTTCAGACTCCTCCCGATTGGATGAACTTATGTATTGTAGAAACGGAGACTATGAACAATACAGCTTGTACCAACAACCCGACCCCGATAGCTCCTACAGCTGACTCGGAAGAATACATTTGGTAAGTCTTCATAAACAATTAATTTACATATATAAAAAGAGCACGTTATGAAAAATAAATTATATAACCTACTAATGCTGGTTGCTGTTCTCTTTATGACAGCTTGCTCGGCAGATGAAGGTACCAGTATAGGAGGAGACTCCATGCCTTCAATCATAGCTTATACATATAACCCCGGCGAAGGATACAATGCAGACAATGACGTAAGAGTGCGCTTTGTAACCAACAACTGTACGGAATCAGCCTATTACCTTACAGAACTGACTTCGGCCAAAGAGGCTTATATAGCCGAACACGGAGAAGCCGCCTATGCAGATAAAGTAATCAAAGAAGGTACAAAGTTACAGAGCATCCAAGGAGAATCGACACAAGATGTAATAATAACAGGCATCTTTGGCGAAAACACAATTACTGCTGTCGCAGTAAGCGGAAACGAGAAGCACTCATCCAGCGTGTCTTTCTTTGGTATTAAATGGAACAGCATAGGACAGTGCGTATGGATTTCCTCTTTCTTTGCCCAAGAAGGACAACCTGCACAAATACCCGTTATGGTAGACAAAGCCGACCATGCAGAATGGTATCGCGTGAATGACCTTTACGAAGAAGGTCTGCCAATGATTATCAAAGGAGACGGTTCTACATTCACGGTAGATAAACAAAATGTATTTACAGACGGTCAATACGGAGCATCATACGCTGAAGGTTCAGGTCAAATGATAGAAAATGGCATCCTGTTTGTATTGAAGTTTACTTGTGCAGCCGGTTCATTCGGAGAAGCACAGGAAATGCTTGTACTTCCGTCTAGCCAAAAATAATACATAAAAAAGCCGTTATTAATAGGCTGATTAAGAAAGAGAGAACGCATTATAGGATGATACGTTCTCTCTTTTCTGTTGTTAGATACACATAGTTTCATTCACCCTCGTAGAATGAAATGAATTGTAATAAGAATCAGAATGGCATGTATGTAAAAATAAACGCAACTCCAAAGAGAAAAATTCTCTGTTTTTCATGTTATGCAAACACCTTTATAGCAGCTGCAATTAATTTTACATACTAGAAGATTTTTCACAAAATGTGCTGCTATTTCATAAAATATAAAAGAACGTATTAGAAGAACTAGAAAACCTAGTTCTTCTATTTTTTTATAGAAATCAGCCCTATATCTTTAACGTTTTTACAGATTTAACCACGTATAAACTCGCAAATTTCGGTTCCTTATTATAACAAAATGTCAGGAAAGAAAAGGATTTTTCATATTATACTAGACTAAAAGCATCCTAAAAAACACAATAAGCCAACTACAACAAAGTAACATTTTGACAAAATTAGAATATTTTTCTAGCAAATAGTAACATTTTAGAATTCAAACCTTACTTTTGCATTAGACTTTAATCAAGAAACTATTCGTTGATGATTTAAAATTTAGAGAGAATTTATGAAAAGAAAAATGATGTTATTTCTGGCCTTCCTAAGTGTAGGTATCGGCCTGGTAACTGCCCAAGACGTAAAGGTCACAGGTGTTGTGATATCGGAAGAAGACGGGCAGACGGTAATCGGTGCTTCCGTATTGGTAAAAGGCACCCAAGTAGGAGCTATCACAGATATAGATGGCAAGTTTGAACTTTCTAATGTACCAAACAGTGCTAAAACTTTGGTTATTTCATATATTGGAATGCAAACCCAAGAAGTGGCTATTAAACCGGAAGTAAAGGTTCTCATGAAATCGGATGCAGAAATGCTGGACGAAGTGGTGGTAACAGGCTACGGGGTGCAACGTAAAGCGGCCTTTACCGGTGCTGCAGCCGTGGTGGGCAAAGATGTGATTGCCAAAAAGACGGATGCCAACTTTGTAAAATCACTGGAAGGTGCCGTACCGGGTATTCAAATGAACAATTCCAGCAGTATGCCGGGAGTATGGGGCTCTATCTATGTACGTGGACGCGGCTCACTGAACTCTGGTACGCAGCCTCTGTATGTAATCGATGGCATGCCTATATCATCGGATACAGACGAGAATGGACTGACTGCCAAGAATAACAACTCGGTGGACCCGATGTCGTCTATCAACCCGGCGGATATAGAAAATATCACCGTGCTGAAAGATGCAGCTGCAACAGCCATCTATGGTTCACGGGCTGCCAATGGAGTCATCGTGATTACTACTAAAAAAGGTGCAGAAGGCAAATTCAATATCAACCTGGATATCAAGCAGGGATTTGTAGCAATGGGCAACAACAACATGGACTTTGCCAATGCACAGGAATCTATGAACCTCTTCGCTGACGGTCTGACTGCTGCCAAAGGGGGAAAGTGGGAAGATAACTACAAGTTTCTGTCCAATGATTACTTTAATTGGGATGGAAAATCTTCTTACGACTGGATGGATGCCATCACTCGAAAGGGATATTATCAGGATTATAACCTGAATGTACAAGGCAATATGGGCAAAACCAGCTATTATGTAGGTATGGGGTATCTGAATACAGAAGGCTTGGTTATCGGCTCTGACATGGAACGCTTCTCTGGACGTATCAACTTGGAAAGCAAATTCAATTGGGCTCGCATCGGTGTGAATTCATCGTACAGCTACTCTACCCAAAACGGATTCTCACTTTCTACCAACGGTTCTATGAGCAGCCCGCTTACGGCAGCTATCTCTAGCATGACCCCCATGGATCCCTTCTATACAGAAGATGGAAGCTATGCCAACATCAACAACTACAACCCGCTGGCTATTATGGATAAAACAGCCGGTGACCTGAATGAAAACAAAACACAGATGATTAATCTGAACCCCTATCTGCAGATTGATTTCGGATGGGGAATCTATGCTAAAACTACGTTGGGTGTCAACATCAATGACTTACGCCAATACCAGTATTGGAGTGCATTATACAATCCACAAGGAATGGGCTATAATGGTTTGGGACAACAGCATAATTCCCGTAACACCGTAGTGACTTGGAACAACATATTCGGATGGAACTATACATTCGACAACAAGCACAATATTGGTTTGATGCTGGGACAGGAAATGCAGAAGAAATCGTATTTCTTTGAATATTATGCCAAGTCAGACTTTCCGTTTGCCGGATCAGGCATGCGTGACCTGACTACAGCAGGTACAGACCAAGGAAACCAATACTACAAGAAAGAAGCTCGCCTGGCCTCTTATTTCAGCGATTTACATTACTCATATGCAGATAAGTACTACTTGTCGGCTTCCTTCCGCCGTGACGGTTCTTCGGCTTTCGGAAGCAACAACCGGTGGGGTAACTTCTGGTCGGTAGGTGCTAAGTGGCGTATTTCCGGTGAATCATTCCTGGCCAATAACCCGGTAATTACCAATGCTACACTTAGAGCTTCTTACGGTACAGTAGGTAATCAAGATATTGACTGGTATGCTGCACGAGGACTTTATACTACCGGATATAACTACAACCAACGTCCGGGCATGATTCCTACCAGTATCACCAACCGCGACCTTACCTGGGAAACATCCAAGAAGTTTGATATTGGTTTTGATTTATCATTGATCAATCGCATTCATCTGACTTTCGACTTCTATAATGAAAAGACTTCGGATGCTCTTTTTGAAATTCCGCTCTCTATGACTTCAGGACTTTCCAGCACGTTCATGAACATTGGATCTATCCGAAACCGCGGTATTGAATTCTCGGCCAATGCTTCACTGATACAAAATAAGGATTGGAGTTGGAATGTGTTTGCTAACTTAACTTGGAACAAGAACGAAGTTATCAAGCTATCAACTGATAAACCCATCGAATCAACTTTCCAAATCATAGAACAGGGACGTCCGTATAACCAGTTCTATATGAAGGAATATGCCGGTGTGGACCGTGAAACAGGAAAACCACTGTGGTATCTTAATGAGGAAGGCAGCGAAACTACTTCGGAGTACAATAAAGCAGCCAAACGCTATTTAGGAAGTGCCGACCCGAAAATCTTGGGTGGATTCGGTACAAACCTGAATTGGAAAGACCTGGACTTCAGCCTCAACTTCAACTATCGAATCGGTGGAAAAGTGTATGATTCCGGTGCTCCGTTTACAGGTTTTGGCATGGCATTCCGTACGCCGCTGAAAGAAGTAGCCCTCAACTCCTGGACAGAACAAAACAAAGATGCCAAATACCCGCAGTATATTTATAACGACCCGCATAACTCTACCGCAGATTCTTCCCGCTTCTTGTACAACGGAAATTACCTGCGCATCAGCAATGTAACCTTGGGATATACCCTGCCTAAGAGCTGGATGGAAAAAATCTTCGTACAGAGATTGCGTGCCTATATTTCAGTGGACAACCTGTATACCTTTGCTGCCGGTGATTTTATCGGATATAATCCGGAAACATCTGCCAACGGTATCATTGCATGGCAATATCCGGCTGCACGCACCTTTATCGGAGGTATTCAACTTACCTTCTAAAGATGCAACAACTATTGTCTAACTAAACAAGCATTACATCATGAGAAAAAAAATAGCAAACCTGTTGATGGCCCTGACACTGACTGCGGGGTTTTCTAGCTGTGGAAACAGTTTCCTGAACACTGATTACTATAACGGAACTGATTTGGAGAACGGATTGACTTCTGTAGAAAAAATATCGACTGCACTAAACGGTACCTACTACGACTTGTACTATTATAAGTTTGCAGGAAATTATGCGCTGAATATAGCCGATATTCCTACAGATATCAGCTATTGGAACGGTAAAACCGGACACTTTAACCGTATCTACACATTTACGTTTACAGATACAGAAGTCTATCTGAACGATATTTGGGAGTACGGCTATAAGACTGCCGACAATGCAGCCCGCATCATAGAAGGTATTCAAGCCTTGTATGACAAGGTCAATGAGGCTGATAAAAAGAAACTGGACATCTACATGGCCGAGGCTTACGCCTTGAGAGGATATGCCCAACTGTTGCTGACCAATATCTTTGCGCACCAAATCAAGGTGAACGGCCAGGACTTTTCGGATGAGCCCGGCATCGTAGTGATAGACAAGCCTATTCCGGCACATTCCAAAGTGAGCCGCACCACAGTAGGAAAAAGCTACGAAGCTGTAGTGGGCGACTTTACCAATGCCATCCAGCATTTTGAAAATGCCAAGGCAGATAGAGAAACACTTATCTATTTGAATAAAGCAGCTGTATATGGACTATTGGCACGCACTTATCTCTACATGGAAGATTGGGACAATGCCATCAGCTATGCTGATAAAGCGCTGAAAGCCAAAAACATTTCCACATTGACATATGGAAAGGAATATAAGTCGCTCTATAACAACAGCACATCTAATAAAGAAAGTTTCTTTGCACTGGCCATTACACAGACCAATAACTGGTCGGCCAATTCAAGCGGAACGCTGTGGTCTACTTATAATATCAGCCCGAGCCCCAAACTGCAAAAACTCTTCGGAGAACAAGATTGTCGTACTACCATCTTTGACTGGAGTCCTAAATCTACGCAAGAGACTCCGATATTTGCTGGAGGTAAATTCTCGCACTTTGACTCTGGTAATGCTGCTTATGGTACAAATTACATTGTAAATGCACCGGAAATGTTTCTGATTTTGGCCGAAGCTAATCTGAAAAGTAGCAAAGGCTCACTGGAACATGCTAAAAATGCCTTGCTTACAGTGGCCAAACGAAATGCTGCCATCCAATCTGTAGCCGACCTGCCAGCCGAAAAAGAAGAGCTGATCAAATTCTTGAAAGATGAACGTGCCCGTGAATTGTTTCAGGAGGGTATGCGCCTATACGACTTAAGACGCTGGGATGAAAAAGCCGAAGTATATGCTACCGGAGCTCCAAACGTGCAGTTTACTTACCAGGATTACCAGATATCTAAGTTGGTATTTCCTATTCCAAATGCAGAAATCAACTCCGGATTTGGTGTAGAACAAAACGAATGGGCCAATACACTGCCACAGAGATAAGTTGAAAGATAAACCTATCTGAGAATAAACAAGGCGGTTGTATCTCTAATGGATACAACCGCCTTTACTATGTCTGCCACTTTTTCAATCAGACTGTAGCAGTCTTTATTATTTCAATCAATATCGGCTTTACACCACTTACAAAACATTCTACAGCAATTACCATCAAGATTAACCCCATCAGTCGCATCATAACATTATTGCCCACTTCACCTAGAAAATTCACCAGACGAGTGGAAGCACGCAGTATAAAATAGGTAAGCAAATAGATAAAGGCTATCATACCGATAAGCACTCCTTTCATTTCGAAAGAATGAGCGTCTTGCATCAAGACAATACCATTGGCTATAGCCCCTGGGCCACACAGCATAGGAATACCCAGAGGAGTAATGGAAATATCATCTGCATACGTTTTGATTTCTTCATCTTTCAGTTTCATGGGGGTGTATCGTGCCTGCAACATATCAAAACCAATCTTAAAGATGATGAATCCGCCGGCTATACGAAAGCCATTGGTGGATATGCCAAAGAACTTGAAAAGGAACTGTCCGGCAAAGGTAAACACCATGATGGTGATAAAAGCTACCCACGTGGCGCGTGTAATTACGGCTTTGCGTTCTTTCTCGTTCATGCCTTGCGTCATGGTGAGAAATACAGGCATAGTGCCCAACGGATTGGTCAACGTAAAAAATGAAGTGAAGCATAACAATGCAAAAGGTATCAAGGTATCCATAACGCAGAAATTTAGATATTTAACTTAGTGCAACACCTGAAAAGAGTGTAATCGCAGACAAATGTACATAATATATTCGGCATTCCTACAAGAACTGTAGCAACTCTTTTAAGTCTCTCACCTGAAAGGTGGGTAGAAAAGGAGTGGTTGGTATATCGTTTACATTATAAAACACCTGATGCATTCCTACTCCGGCGGCTCCAGCCACATCATTCTCCCAACTGTCGCCTATCATGAGCGACTCGTGTAGCTGCGACTGGGTAACTGAAAGGGCAAAATGAAAAATCTCCGGCCATGGTTTCAGCACTCCGATATCATCAGACAAAATTACTTTCTTGAAATAAGCGTCGATACCTGCCGAATGCATCTTATGGCACTGTAACTCCTGAAAACCATTGGAGAGTATATACAGATTATACCGCCCCGACAGTTCTTGAAGAACTTCACGGGCATGAGGCATCAATTTACGTTTGGTAGGAATTACTTCAAAAAAATCACGGGCAAATTGTCTGGATAAAGCCTCGTCTACCACACCTACCTCCTGCAAAGGGTAAAGAAAGCGTTGGCGATTCAGTTCGTCCTTATCTACCAGCCCCTGCCCATACTCCCTCCATAATTCACGATTACGGCGTTCATAGAGTTGGTAAAAATGTTCGAATGAGTGAAAAAAACGATGGTATCCGTATTTTTGATACATTTCCTCAAAAGTGTCGCGTGCATTCTGCGAAAATGCCCACAATGTATCATCCAGATCGAAAAAGAGATTCTTATATGGCATGCTCTTAATTATATGAAAAAACGTTTATCAATATACTTCGTTCAAACATAGCAAACGCGGATGACACGGATTATTAGGAAGGATTTTTATAACCAAATCGGAATAATCGTCTGTATCATCCGCGTTTGAAGCGTCTGAAGAATAGGCGGTCTGTACACATATCTACATGCTTTCCGCCATTCTGTATAGTAGGTTTATCTTACCTGAATAACCAAGTATTTAGATACTCCCCAGAATTCCTTGGGGTTAGTAATCTTCAGAGAAAGTTGTCCTTTATCATCTTCTGCCAAGGTATAAGATGCGGAAGGGTGATTGGTCAGCAACTTGGCTGATTTAGAATACAGTTTGATTTCATTGGTAGTACGAATATCAATTTTCGTGAAATAGTCCTTATTCACATCGGCTTCTTTCATTACTTCACCATTCTTCAGAATCTTCTGATCCTTCAATTCCTTGCGAGTGCCAAATACAAACCATGCCGTATTCAAAGCCTTATCTTGCTCGGCTACCGTCTTTGATTTTGCTTCATTCTCGGACACCAGTTGTTCTTTGGTAGCCGTGAGATCGGTAACTGCTGCATCTAATTCCTGTATACGAATATTCTTGGAAGCCAATTCCGTCTGCAACTCTTCGATGCGTTGGGCCTTAGCTACCAATTCTTGATTCAAGGCATCAATTGCCTTTTTCAACTGAGCAGAATTATACTTGCTATTCTTCAGCATAGACTGCAGTTTGGCAATCTGCTCCTTATTTTCTTCCATCTGCTTACGGATAAACTCTATGTCGGAAGTTATCTTCTGCTTAGCAGTCTTTGACCCTTCGGCCACGGCACCGCGCTGCAAATCCACCCGGTTCTCTGCCGCATTAATTAAGCGGAAACCTTCAGATATTTCATTGAAGGTGCCCATCATTTCATCCAACTCTGCATTGCGCTGAGTAAGTTCCATCATCAAGGAATCATTTTCAGCCTGCAACTTGTTTTTATTACTTCCTGAAAAGCTGTCACATGAAGCTACTAAAGCTGCACATGCACATAATAAAACTAGCTTTTTCATACGCTTTCGTTTTTACGTTTAGTTAATGAAGTTTTTATTTAATCGTCTATTCCTGCTACTACTATCACAATTTCGCCCCGCGGTTCATTGGCCGTAAAATGAGCTATCAATTCAGCCAGTGTGCCACGTACCGTTTCCTCATGAATTTTGGATATTTCCCGGGATACGGAAGCCTGACGTTCTTCACCAAAAAATTCAGCAAACTGTGTCAAGGCCTTAACCAACCTGTGGGGAGATTCATAGAACACCATTGTACGCTGCTCTTCAACCAGCGCTTTCAGCCGTGTCATCCTGCCCTTCTTCTGCGGCAGAAATCCTTCGAAGCAGAAGCGATCGTTAGGCAAACCCGAAGCAACCAGTGCCGGTACAAAGGCTGTGGCACCGGGTAGACATTGCACTTCTATGCCGTTTCGTACACACTCACGTACCACCAGAAAACCGGGGTCGGAAATACCGGGGGTACCTGCATCGGATACCAATGCTACCGTTTCTCCTCCCTTTATTCTATTAACAACACTTTCCACCATCTTATGTTCATTAAATTTATGGTGAGATTGCATGGCATTCTTTATCTCAAAATGCTTCAATAAAATACCAGAAGTACGGGTATCTTCTGCTAGCACCAAATCCACCTCCTTCAAGATGCGGATGGCTCGAAAAGTCATGTCTTCTAAATTGCCTACTGGAGTAGGTACCACATATAATTTTCCCATGGTTATTCTATCACATTACTTCCGCAAATGTAGAAATAAATAATGAAAAAATGCTGCAAAGCCAACAAAAGTGTTACTTTTGTGCCTAAATATAATGTTGAACAGATATCATGGTACTATTCTCAGAAGATCATATCCAGGAAACCAGACAAAGAGGAAGAATTGAAGTGATTTGCGGCTCCATGTTTTCCGGAAAAACCGAGGAGCTTATCCGCCGCCTGAAACGCGCTAAATTTGCCCGCCAACGGGTAGAAATCTACAAACCGGCTATCGATACTCGCTATTCAGAAGAAGATGTAGTATCGCACGAAGGTCATACCATCTCTTCTACGCCCATCGATTCATCGGCCAGCATCTTGTTATTCACTTCGGAAGTAGACGTAGTAGGCATTGACGAAGCCCAGTTCTTTGATGAAGGCTTGGTGGATGTATGCAACCAATTAGCCAATAACGGTGTGCGGGTTATCGTAGCCGGATTGGACATGGATTTCCGCGGCAAACCTTTCGGCCCGATGCCTGCCCTGTGCGCCATAGCCGATGAAGTATCCAAGGTGCATGCCATCTGTGTGAAATGCGGACAGTTGGCTTCTTTTTCACACCGCACAGTAAAGAACGATAAACAGGTACTGCTGGGTGAAACAGAAGAATATGAGCCTCTGTGCCGGGAATGTTACTTAAGAGCTATCAAAAAGGATAACTCGGAGCAATAGAAAGAATAGCTTTAAGCAAGGGAAAGGATAACTCTGAACAAAGGGAAATGTAGCTTAACGAACATACTGAATCATGGAACGTAAGAAAATCACATTCGACAGTTTTATAAGAGGAGTCATCATCGGACTCATCATTATCGGTGTGCTGATGCTGGTACAACGACTGAGCAGTGTGCTGCTGCCTTTCTTCATCGCGTGGCTTATAGCTTATCTCATCTATCCGCTAGTGACGTTCTTTCAATACAAACTTAAATTGAAGAATAGGGTAGCTTCTATCTTCTGCGCCTTATGCACGCTCACGGCCATCGGCACAGCCGGCTTTCTACTATTGGTACCTCCTATGATAGAGGAATTCGGACGAATGAAAGATTTATTGATGGTGTATTTCTCGAGCGGAGGCAATAACAGCAATGTGCCACACACCCTGACGGAATTTCTACGCGAGAACATCGACTTGCAAACTTTGGATCGATTGTTCAACGAAAAAGATCTGATGTCGGCCATCAAAAATATGTTGCCACGAGTATGGGTACTCCTTTCAGAATCCATCAACCTTCTGTTCAGTATCTTCACAGTATTCATCATCTTGCTCTACATTGTATTCATTCTGCTCGATTATGAAAGCATCGCTGATGGCTTTGCTCAATTAGTGCCGATGAAATACCGCACTTTCACCACAGGACTGTTCAACGATGTAAAAGAAGGTATGAACCGATATTTCCGCGGACAGGCACTAGTAGCCCTCTGTGTGGGCATCCTATTCAGCATCGGCTTTCTAATTATAGACTTTCCACTAGCTATCGGCCTGGGAATGTTTATCGGGCTACTGAACATGGTACCTTATCTGCAAATTATCGGTATGATTCCTACCATTGTACTGGCCATCCTTAAAGCAGCTGATACGGGTGGTAATTTCTGGATTATCATGGCTTCGGCTATGGCCGTATTTGCCATAGTACAGATGATACAAGACGGCTTCATTGTCCCTAGAGTCATGGGAAAGATTACAGGGCTCAATCCTGCCATCATTCTACTCTCACTCTCAATCTGGGGTTCGCTAATGGGTATGCTCGGTATGATTATTGCATTACCACTCACCACCTTGATGTTATCATACTATCATAGATTCATTATCCGGCGTGAAAAAATAAGCAATACGCATTCAGCTGATAATCAACCAACAAACGAATAACAAGCAAAAAACAAGCAAAAAAAACTCCGAAAAAGTTTGCAAGTTAACAAAAAGTACCTATCTTTGCACCCGCTAACAGCAAATAAGGATTGATTCGCTAGCTCAGCAGGTAGAGCACAACACTTTTAATGTTGGGGTCTTGGGTTCGAGCCCCAAGCGGATCACAGAAGAGAGAACGTATAAAATTTATACGTTCTCTCTTTTTTGTTAC